>Ga0105252_10000151_pt1 | contig 54215 bp, 56 predicted proteins | sample EasRivMeERMZT100_FD_89675 | JGI IMG/M metagenome (GOLD analysis project Ga0105252, IMG submission 89675) | Soil microbial communities from meander-bound floodplain in the East River, Colorado, USA - East River MetaG ERMZT100 | ecosystem: Environmental > Terrestrial > Soil > Floodplain | place... | reverse complement strand
ATGTGCGCAACACCGCACGTTCTTCCGGGGACAACAGGATGGGAGGCGCTATTTTCATGTCGCATAAGATAGCTTTCGTCGTAGATATAAGTCAAGTTAATTATGGGACACTACACTAGGTTCGCGTTGATGCTGCTAGGCGTGAAGCCCATTTCACGGTTAGGAATTGCAATCATGCTCATGTCGGCGCCAAGCATGCGGAGCCGCGGCTTGATGGTATCGGTCGGCCCGTCTTCTGCGCTGATTATCAGCGAGCGCAACGGCGCCTCCGGTTCTCGGTCGAATGGAAGCGCCTTGCCGTTCGATAGCGTCGCGGCGATCGCCAACGCCATGTAGCTCTTGCCGACGCCAGGATCACCATCAAACAAAGTCGTCCTAGCGCGTGGAATTCGCTTGTCCCAGATAAAATCGATCTCTTCTTCTTCGACGTTGCTCATGGTCTCCACCAACGGTTTTCTGATAGTGCCGGCGCCGTTGGCAAATTTCGCACGGTGCGAATTTTGCCTTAGTCCGCTTTCGACTTCGGCCATAAATTGCGCCGCTCTCATGCCATTTCAACCAAACTCTCAATGTCTTTCCGTTGCTCCCAAAGCTCTAAGACAACCTCGGAATTATTCAAGTCGTCGTCGAAGTCTTCGAGAATCGCCCAGCGCCGGATCAACTCGGCTTCAACGGTCTCAATCAATGTTGAATCGGTGTCGGCTTGCTTGCGAGCAATCGAGCAAATATAAATCTGCTCGCCAATATCGCGGAGCGCATCGCAGATTTTTTTCGACGTGTCTCGCGCCCACTTGACGATTTTTTCCGCTTCGGCTCTATGCGGTCGCGGCTTCGGTTTGAACGTGTCGAGACTAAGACGCGCGCACGCTTCTTTGAACGGGATGTTTTCGATTAGCTCAACAAAGGTGATCACGTCGCCGCCTGCGCCACACCCAAAGCAGTGAAAGACGGCTTTGTCTTCGTTTACCGAAAGCGATGGAGTTTTATCCGCGTGGAATGGACAAAGCCCGGTGTGCTCTTTGCCGGCTCGCCGAAGGTCGACATATTTGCCGATCACTTCGGTGATTGACGGCTTGCAATCTGCGGGATTATGGGAGTATGCTGGCTTCACACGGTTTCCTTTTGGGGTCGCGCTGCAACGCGACCCTTTTTTTTAGCCTATGGAGAAAGTGCTCTGCCAGCCGCTTCCACACTACTGGCAGAGCACCCGCGGAGACACGGTGGCCGTCAACCCCATGCCCCCGCTATGCCGACGGAGGATCGGCAATTCTTGCATTCCATCCCTCTTCTGCTCTGACTTCATCCGGTGTCAAAATTTTTGCGTCAACTGCGATTTTCCATGCGGCCCAGCGCTGCGCCGGATCGCCGCGCAAGAGTCCGCTTAGATCGATTTCCAGCTTGTGCGTCCCGCGGCTCGATTCGGTGAAGACGCTTCTCGAAAACTCCGCTTCGACTTTCCGAATCCATGGCGTCAACGTCGCCGTGGCGAACCATCGCAGCAAGGTCTCGCTGTTCGTGAAACTTGCGTGAGAAAGATCGCCGACGATCACAGGTGGAACATTAAAAATTCTTGCCAGCTCTTCCGTCGTGAATCGACGCGACGCTAAAAATTCTGCGTCTTCCGGTGATACCGATATTTGTTTCCACTTGATGCCACTTTCGAGAATCAAAGTTCGAGCCGCATTGTTTGAACCTGCGAACGCTTCCTGAAAACTTTTGCTCAAGTATGCTCGCGCCGGGTCGCTCAGCTTGCCGTCCAGTTCCAATGCGCCGGATGGATTTGCCCCGTTCAAATAGAGCGCATTGGCAAAATTCTGAATGGACAGTCCCGCCTGTACTACCGCCGCCGCTCGACGCAAACGCGAAACGCCGATCAAGCCGTCGTCACTACGGTCGCGCAGGTGAAACACTTCGTCTTGTAGTAGTCGCCGCGGTCTACCACTGCCGCCGCCCAGGTAGGTGATGTCGGTCACGTCGTAGACCAACCGCCCACTGCGCAACAACTGGACGTTGACGTTTTCCCACGGGACGGGATGCAAGCCGATCACGGCGCCCATGTTGTCGGTGACGATTTCGGCCAACGCGTTGCCGCGGAGCAACACGGATGCCATGGCCCATTCAAGCCAATCGCTCCAAGTTTGATGCTGATTCGGTCGCTCGATGACACGCGATACCGGATGACGATCATCGATGCTGCGCCCAGCGTCGTCAAATCGGTAAACGTAAGCCGGCAAGCTCGCCATCGCGCTACTGATAGCGCCGACACACGCCAGCACCGTTGATAGGTTCTCCGCCGCATGCGGGTTTGCTGGATAAGCACCGCCCAGGTCAACGCCACCGCGCATCAAGTCCCAGGATGTCATGTGCCGCGTTTCAAGCGGGTCGAGATAGTCGGCTATGCGTCGTATCAATCCCATTACTTGCAGCTCTCCAAATACAGCTTGGCGAGATTCAACCGTGGTGTTCGAGTGCGTGCGACGACTTCGGTGTTGGGATATGCCGGCCAACTCGAAACGATGCTGATTTCGTGAAGCGTAACGCTGCGAAGTTCGCGCCGCTGTCCGGTCCACCGCTCGCCGCTCGGCTCGACGGTAAAGGCGAAGCTCGCGCCGCCCGCATCGCCGCGGGTCACCAGCTCCAAGATGTCGCTGGCCGCTTGCGTCTTCGGTAGAGAAATATCAAAGGCGAGTCCTTGCGCATCCTCGACAAGCTTCAAGTTTCCGCTCTTGGTTCTCGCCAAAACTTTCGCGCGGTCATGGTCCACAAGCGCTAAAACGTCCCGGTCTTTGGCAAGCGTTGACGCGAAGGCGCCGGGTGCGATGACTTCAATAAAGTTACCAATCCGCGCTTCAACGCCAAACTTTGCAGCGTAGCCCTGAAGGTGCCGCTCGTGTGCCCGAAGTTCTATGACTGCTCGACGTTCGATCATGTGGTGAGCAAGTCCTTTGTCGCGGCAAAAGACGCAGCGTGGCGCAACTTGATGTCCAGCGTGGCCATGGCGCGAATCTGGACGTTGCCCTTCGAGTAGGCCGTGCTTTCGAAGGGATTGACGAGCACGTCCAACTCGGACCACACACCGATGAGGACCTCCGAAAAGTCACCGAAAATCAACGCGGAACAAACCGAGCCGCTCGTGCCCTTGACGAGATTGTTCGGGACATTACTTGAAGCCGATAGCGGATAGTCCGCCAAGGTGTCCCGGCCTTCCATGATCATGCGGGAGTCCGTCGTAGCCACCCGCACGGTTGAACGCATTTTCTTAACCGCGTTGTGGGTCGTGATAAAACCCATCGCCGAGCCGTTCGCATTTTGAACCGTAGCGATTAGCGCAAGAACGTTTGCCCATGTCGGCGCCAAACCGTCCGTTCCGCCCGGCACGTCACCGATACCACTTGTCGCGAGGATGCCAACTGGTTCATTACTCCCGCCGCCAGTGATCGCGGCTTTGTCGATACCGGAAGCAATCACTTTCGCCATGTCAGTGCGTAGAATAGACTCGATGCTCGGCGACGTTTGCAACAGCATGTTGCGACTATATTCGGTCCTGATGCCGCAGTGCTTCGGCGCCAGCGTCACCGGGTCGACTTCCGGGTCCGTTGCGGTGATCGCCGCATTTTCCGCCACCCAGGATAAAGTGTTGTCCACTGTCAGCGCGGGAATTGTGACATTGCCAATCAACCCGGTGAGCATGGTCGCGCCGCTGCGATAGACGAGCGAGTTCGGTCGTAAGATGTCAATGAATTGATCGCCGCGAAAGTCGGTGCTGATTAGATTCGCACCCGGCCCGCCAGCTGGTAGCGCCGTGGTGATGACGCGCTTTTCATACGGCGCGTTAGTAAACAAGGCCATTGGCACGGCGATGCCCTCGAAGGATCGCCCGGAGCGCTTGGCGATCTCGGTCGACAACTCTTTTTCGCGGCCCCAATCAACAGACAGCCCAGCCGCGCCAGCAATCGCTTTCGTCAGCGAGTAACCGCGAAGCTCAGCATCAAGTCGGTGATCGCCGTTGCCGTTGATCGGCTCGCCGGCCATGCGCCGTTCTGCGTCGTCGAGAAAGTGCTGCCGCTGGATTTGCTTTTCGAGCGCTTCCAACTGGGTCTTGAATGAATCGAATTTCTGCGATTGCTCCGCGGATAAGTCACCGCCGTCGCCGTTCGCCGCTGTGGTAATTTGGCGCATCTCTGAAACGAGATTCGCGCGTTTTTCTAAAAGGTCGCGTGTGGTCATAAATTCTCCTTGCTCCTCTTTGACATTACTTCTTTCCAACGATTGTTCACGCCGTCGATGATTGGCTTGAACTTAATAACGATGCACGATTGCCAATCTTCAGGTAGAGATTCGTCTTCAGTCAGAAAAATCTGCCAGTAGGCCTCCCGCAGATCAGGTCCGCTTTGCGTAATCTCGCATTTGAGCGCCCAGCGATATTTACTTAGAGCCGCCAAAAAACGCGACGCCTCATCATCGGACATTTCCGCTAGTGGCTTGAACTCTCCAGTTCTAACTACTGACCCGTCGGGGTTTACTGTACGTTTGCTTTGCTCCAACTGGGTCCGGAGAGATTGCATATAATTGAACTCGCCCGTGTCGCCGTCGATGTCGCTGCACTCAAGCACCATCCTGACAAAAGAGTTCGCGTATTCGGCGACAACGCCGTACTTCGTGAGTTCGTGAATGAAGGCAAACTTGATCCCTTCGGCGATAGAGAATCGACGCCATCGGCTCGACTTATCTTTTTCGGCAAGGGTAACAACCCCTCGCGTTAACCAGTTCTCTAGTTTTTTGTCGTCTAGGTCGGCGATATAAGCGATTTCTTTTCGTGTCGGTCTATATTCCATTTGTTACCTCTTTGAAATGCCTTACGATAATGCCTTTTTTACCAGAGCCGACGCTTCCTGTCAACACCCGTCAATTCAAAGATAAAACTCGTTCAAATTTTAGGCAGTAAGCACCAGCGGCCCCGAAAATTCCAATGCTCGCGCCTTCGGCTCCCGGCCATGAAGTCCCATCGCCATGACCAGCGAGACCAACCCGTCCACCTTCTCCCGGCTTCGGTTCTTCGATATTTTCCGCCCGCCAGCCGGGTCCATCTCAATGACTGCGTTCGCCACGTTCCAAGTTAGGATGGGATTGTTAGGATGCTTCAATTCGCGGTTCAAGATTGCGGTTTCGAGCAAATCGACGGCCGGCGCCATATCCTTGAATCCTTGCCCCCACCCGGTGATCGGCACGTCGACACCTTCGTCGGCGAGCAGTTTTTTCAAGTCTTCAAGCCGCCAACGGTCGTAGGCAACAGCGTGAATTTCGTACATTGACGCCAGCACGGCAAGGCGCCGGATGATGCTCAACTTGTCAATCGCTCGGCCCTGCGGTGCTTCAATCAATCCTTCCTTGTGCCACGTCGCGTAGGGTACGCGGTCGGTGTGCTCACGCTCTGCAAGCCGGTCCCGCGGCACCCAAAAGAATGGAAGCACGGCGCCGCCGTCGTCGGGAAAATACAAAACCAGCGCCGTCAAATCTTGAGTGCTCGACAAGTCCAACCCGGCCCAGCATGGACGGCCTCGAAGTGATTCAACGTCGATTTCACCACCGCAACTTTGCCAGTCCTGCAAGGCGATGAAACGCGAATCCACTTCGACAGGTTGATTCAAATAGAGCAACCGGAACACGCTCTCCCTTGCCGGTATGCGCTGCGCTTGTGCCGCCGCGGCTCGCATCTCATCAAGTGAACGGAAACCGGATTCAATTGCTGGATTGCAGGCCCGCCAAGTCTCTTCGCTCCATGGGTCCGCGTCCATCGGTGCGCTGTAAATGACCGGCAGAAATGTCGGGTCACTGTGAGCGCCGGCAAGGATACGCTCGCCGTCGTCCACTAACTCGGCCATGATTGAATGCGGGTCCGGAGATTGAGTTGAGATGACAACACCCAGCGGTTCCTGGCGCCCGCCGCCGCTGGTATTTAGCACGTCGTAAAGCTTGCGGCTCGGCGCCTGTGCGAGTTCGTCGTATGCCCAAAAGCTCGCGCTAAACCCGTGCTTGGTCTGCACGTCAGCCGATAGCGCCGTGTAAATGCTCCCGGTCTCGACGCATTCGAGCGATTTGGCGAAGTCCCGAATTATCACCCGGTCTTTCAGGTCGGTCGCCAAGACCATCGCCTTCATCTCCCGAAAGATGATAGCCGCCTGCGTCCGGTCGTTCGCTGCGCTGTAGATTTCGCCGCGGGATTCCCGCTCGGGTCCGCACAAGTGACAGAGCGCCAGCGCCGCGGTCAGCGTCGTTTTGCCCTGCTTTCTAGGCAGTGTGATTAGCGCCTGGCGAACAACGCGCCGGCCATTCCTGCCGGTACGGTAAATCGCCTTGATGATTTTTTTTTGCCATGCGCCAAGTCGGAAGCGTTTGCCGGCTAGGATACCGCTGGTCACTGGTAGGGATTCGATGAACGAGATAACCCGGTCAGCTCGGGTCCGGCCACGAACGACGATTTTAAACTTCGGTTCGTCGCTGGTTTTTTTTACAGGCTTGGCGCCTATGCCTCGAAGTCCCATTTGAACTAAGTCTCAATCGCCATGGACGCACGGTCTACGGCTTTTAGCTGTGGCAAATTTCTCGTGCCCGTTGTTTGGGACATTTCCGCTGTTCGTGGTATATTGCTTAGTATGAATAAGACCAAACCTATTATCGCCGTCGGCATCATTGGTGCCTTCGCTGCTCACGAAGTTTTGTATCACGGGCAGGATAAGCTCACGCATTTGCCGGAAGGTGAACCCGCGCCGGTGCTCAAGCAAAGATTGGTAACCTTCGTAACGTCTGCCCAATCAATGCCGCAAAAGGCTAGAGAGTTCTTGGCGCAATTCGTGACGCAAACAGGCTCCGGAACAATTTTTCCGCTGGCGTAAGTGCGTTTCGCGCGTACCCGAACCGCTCGCCACTTTTGCCTTCCTTTGTTGCCTCCGAGATAATCCGGAAACAACAAAGGTCATTGTTCTGCATTGACACACCCGTCTGTCTGCATGTCTGTATATACATGCATGCCAACCCTGCCAATTATGCCAACGCCGCCACTATGCCAAGTATGCCACTATGCCATCGTCGCCATGACCGCCGCGCCATTCTGCAACGGCTTCGCTTAGCCTAGCTTGAAGGCTTTTGCCCCTTTCGCTTAAAAAAATTCGCCCACAATTCGTTTTTAACGCACGCTACAAGCTCAGCCCTACCCAAACCATTCACCCTTTTGCCCACCAGTGCGCAGGGTCCAACGGTAAGCCGCTGCGCGGGTCCACGCCCTTGACTGGCACATGGTCACGCCCTCTCACGTCAACGTAAAAAGTTTTCTTTGAATGACACGGCTTGCACGATGACTTGAGATTATCCCAATCCCACATAGGCCCGCCCTTCGATACCGGAACGATGTGGTCCACCTCGGTCGCCGCGGTCAAGGCGCCGGGTGGACAGTACCCGCAAAACGGGTCAGCGGCTAACTTTGCCGCTCGTAGGCGTCGCCATCGTCGGTCATTATGGGGTCGGTCTTTCACTGGATCTCTTTCACCGTGCCGCGCCGCTCCATCTCATCGATGAAAACGGTCAAATTGAGCAACAGGAATCGCATGGTCGGATAGTCATCGTCGATCCCATTAGCGCGACTCGTATCAACTGCGCTGGCAAGTGCCGTAACGGTATTTGCTAAATCGTCGTCGGTGTAGTCGGCTATTTTCGTTGACTGATAACGCGTGAGCATTTCCTTTTCCACAATAGCAAACAGGTCCAACGCCACCCTGTTCTTTTGTGAGGCTAACGCTCGAAATGCTTCGAGCAGCAAAGCTAAGTCTGAATCCGTCAGCGCGGTCAGGTCTCTCCGATCAATGGTCATTACTCACCCTCCGAAACTGTGCGATTTTTGTGCGATCCAAGTTAGCAAACGGGTGCATCTAGGCGCCGTTAGCCTTTTTCCATTGCTCGAAATTTCGGGTAGTTAGCTCTTGAAGCCGCTTGGTAGTACTTGTAAATTTGTTTTCAAATCCCGGCCCCGCAACCAATCACCAAGGGGCCGATGAGGCCCCTTTTTTTTTCCTCTGCAGCGCAGGGTTAGCAATTTTGTGCCGCCAGCTTTAAGTGTTAGACTAACGGAAAATTAATGTCTGACGTCTAACCCAGGAAGCCCATAACCATGCGCAAATCACGGTCATTGACAATCGTCATCGGGTTAGTTCTCGGCCTGGCTCGGATCGCGCCGGCGTCGAACCATTACACGGCCAAGCAATTGGACGCCCTTGCGGAGCGTGTCGGTGGCGAATTTTGGATCAATGCGCCAGCCGGCAAAGCCCCGCTGTTCTTTACCGCTCCAGCGCCCAATGCCGCCACCTTTCGTCCGTCGGACAACGAATCTTTCGAGATCAGCGAACTGGTCGGGCGGGCGACTAAGAATCCCTACTACAAAGTGATATTTCAATCGGGAAAAGTCGCCTACCTGCGTCCCGAAACCTTACATGAGGAAATCAATTCGACCATCGCCAGCAGCGATCCGCTAGCCGAGGAGAAACGCAAGGCCGAACTAGCGGCGGAAGAGGAAAAGCAACGGCTCGAATGGATCAAAGCCCAAGCCTGGCCGCCAGCGGTGAAAGAGGCTGCCATTAAAAAGCAGCCGACGCCCGGTCTCAACAGCGGCGAGATAAGGCAGGTCATGGGCGCGCCGAGACGGATCGTCAAGGCTGGCGGTTTGGTCAAGCCTCGCGGCCCAACCCAAGTCAACGAGGAACGTTGGTTCTTTGCGAACGGAGTCGTGCTTTTGTTTCGCAATGACATCCTGAGTCAAGTCGAACGGCCCAGCGCGAAATAAACATCGCGACCTTCCAGCGCGTGGCTCAATCGTTCAAGATTTCTTAGTTGGGTGTAGATTATCGACACCCCGTCCTACTTTTCCATCGCTAGGTTCGCCTAACCCGGTCTCTGACGGTTGAAAACCGCGATCAAGTTCAAACTCTTGAACCTTTGATTTGGCGCGAGCCGTCGCACGCTTCCAAGAAAGCGATTTTTACGACCGGTTGTCAAAAATCAAAAAAACATGTACAACCGTGGCGATTTTCTTATGGAGGTTTGACGGATTTGCCAATTACCATCAAAAAAGCACGGAGAATCAACGAGTTGCCACCCTATCTGTTCGCCGAAATCGACCGGCGCAAGCGCGAAGCGTTGGGTCGAGGGGTTGATTTGATTGATCTCGGTATCGGTGATCCGGATATTCCAACTCCTTCGGTAGTAGTTGAAAAACTCCTGGAGGGTGCTAGCAAACCCGTTAACCACCGTTATCCCAGCAGTTCCGGCATGGCGGAGTTTCGCCAAGCGGTGGCAGGCTGGTATCAGAACCGATTCAACGTCAAGCTCGATGCCGTCAAAGAAGTCGTATCACTCATCGGTTCCAAGGAAGGTATCGGTAACATGGCGGTCGCCTTCGTCGATCCCGGTGACGTCGTGCTGGTAGCCAGCCCCTGTTATCCGGTCTATCACATCGGGACGGCATTCAGCGGCGGTAAGAATTACTTTCTGCCGCTTAAGAAGGAAAATCATTTTTTGCCCGACCTCGATGCGATTCCAGCGGATGTGGCGAAGCAGGCGAAGCTCTTATGGATCAACTACCCCAATAATCCCACCGCCGCCGTGGCGGACAAGGATTTTTATCTGCGGGTGATCGATTTTGCCAATAAGTATAACGTCATCGTCTGCCACGACGCCGCCTACACCGAGATGGGTTTTGACGACTATCGGCCGATGAGCTTTCTCGAAGTCGACGGCGCCCGCGAGGTCGGCATCGAATTTCACTCCCTATCGAAAACTTTCAACATGACCGGTTGGCGCATCGGCATGGCGGTCGGCAATGCCGATCTGGTCGGCGGTTTGGCGCAAGCGAAGTCGAATCTTGATTCAGGCATCTTTCAAGCGGTCCAAGAAGCCGGCATCGAAGCGCTCAACCTGGGCGACGCGATCGTCGCACCCAGTCGCAACATCTATCAAGAACGGCGCGACATCTTGGTCGACGGCCTGCGCGCGGTCGGTCTGGAATGCGAGAAGCCGAAGGCGACGTTTTACGTTTGGGTATCCTGTCCCAAAGGACTTTCATCCGCCGAGTTCACCGCCAAGCTGCTTGACGAAGCCGGCGTGGTAACCACTCCCGGCAACGGCTTCGGCGATGCCGGCGAAGGATATGTTCGTTTCACCGTCTGCGTTGACAAAGAACGGCTACGGGAGGTTGCGGAAAGGATTCGACGGGTAAAACTTTAGAATTCAATCCAAAAAAACGAGTTCATGGCGAGCGGGATTACCCATCAAGTCTATATCGGCATCGGTTCCAACGTCGGCAACAAAAGAGAAAATTTCTTTGAAGCCGTGACTCGTCTCACGAAACTGCCGGACACCCGGGTGCTCAAGGAGTCATCACTTTACGAGAGCGAACCCCTCGGCGACGCCAAAGAGTGGTACGTCAACGGCGCGGTGGAAATCGAGACCAAGTTCAAGCCCGACATGCTGCTGAAGAAGTTCAAGAATATCGAGCGCGCCATGGGCCGAAAAAAAATCAAAAAACGCTGGGGCGCCAGAATCATCGACCTAGACATTTTGCTTTACGATTCCGCGGTGGTGAAGAAAAAGAACCTTAGAATACCCCATCCTGAGATGCCTACCCGTAAATTCGTGCTCATCCCGCTCAGTGAAATCGCGCCGCAGGTGATTCATCCCGAGCTCGGGGTGACGATTTCCGAAATGTTGATCAAAGTTAAGGACGACAAGAAGATTCATCTATTTCACTCGTAAGCGACCGCAACCCAATTTGGAGCAATATGCTAGCGCTCCGCCTGCTACTGCTTTTTGTCATCTGTTATATTGTTATTCTCGCGCTGAAATCGCTGACTGCCGGTAAAAGGGCAAAGTCCGGTGACGCCGCCAAAATCGGCGAACAAATGGTGCTCGATCCTCAGTGTCAAACCTATGTGCCGAAATCGGAAGCACTGGTGCGGCAGGGGAAATATTTTTGCAGCGAGGAATGCGCCCGGCTTTACCTAGCCGGTTAAAGCTTGCAGGATCTTCTCATGGACGCCGTCAAAGCCGCCGTTCGACATAATCAGTAAAACATCGCCGGAGCGTGCGTTTTGCGCCAAGTGGGCGGCGATCTCGCTCGCGCCTGCGACGGCCAACACGCGCTGGTCACCGGCAAGACGATTGGCTTCCTGGATCAAACTTTCGACCGATAGCCGCTCGCCTTCCGGAACTTTCTCCGGCTGGAAAACACTGGCGACGAGCCCTCGGTCCGCCAGAGCCAAGGCGGCGGCGAACTCCTTTTCGAAAATATTGCGTTTGCTGGTGTTGCTGCGCGGCTCGAAGATCGCCCACAATCGGCGCCCGGCATAAGCTGCGCGCACGGCGTCAATGGTTTCGCGCACCGCGGTGGGATGATGGGCGAAATCGTCGATGACCAGCACGCCGCGCCGTTCGCCGCGAATTTCCTGGCGCCGCTTCACCCCCTTGAAAGTACGGAAGCCTTCGAGCATTCGTTCTCGATCGATGCCGATGGCACGCCCCATGGCGTAAACCGCCAGCGCGTTCATGACGTTGTGCCGGCCGATTACCGCAGCCTCCAGTGGCCCCTCAGCCCGGCCTTTGTAACAGGGCGTGAAAAAGCTCCGTCCTTCGCGAAATTGCACATCGGTGACGGTCCAATCGCCGCCGTCGCCGTAACTGACGCGCTTGGACCGCGCAGCTTGAGCAACCGACAGCGCCGCTGGATAATCACTACAGACCACCAGCGCGCCGTCGGCAGGAATGATCTCGATCAAGCGCGCGAAAGCGCTTTTCACATGATCGAGATCGCGGTAAATATCGGCGTGATCGAATTCCACGCTGGTAAGAATCACGTCGGTTGGCCGGTAATGAAGAAACTTCGGCCCCTTGTCGAAAAACGCGGTATCGTATTCATCGCCTTCAAGCACGACATGCTTGCCTCCACCCACCCGCCATCCGCTGCCGAAATTGAGCGGCACACCGCCGACAAAGAAACCAGGATCGAACCCCGCCGCGGTCAATACCCACGCCACCAATGCCGACGTAGTCGTCTTGCCATGGGTTCCGGCGATAACCAATGATCGGCGCGGACCGATCAGAAACTCGCCTAACGCCTGCGGAAACGAGATATACGGAACGTTTTGGCTGATGACCGCATCGGCTTCCGGATTGCCGCGCGAAATCGCGTTGCCGATGACCACCAGGTCGGGGCGCGGCACAAGATGCTCGGCGCGATAGCCGGCGAGCACGTCAATGCCAATTTCCGCAAGGTACGTGCTCATCGGCGGATAGACATTTTGATCGGACCCGGTGACCCGATAGCCGCGCGCCTTGAGCATGCCGGCGAGAGACGCCATGCCGACTCCGCAAACCGCGATCAAATGGATGTGGCTGCCCGGTGGTAGATCGTTCATGGGAAAAGCGCTTTCATAATGTGATCGTGAATCTGTGGCCGAAATTCTTTGATTTTTTCGTTCTTGCGCGTTGGGTGGACCCGGTTGGTGAGCAGCACGACATGGCAATTTTTTTCCAGATCCCACCAGATCGAACAGCCGGTAAAACCGAGATGGCCCACCGAACGAGGCGAAAACAAGCTGCCGCTGGCCGACTGACCCGGCGTGGGTGTGTCCCAGCCGAGGGCAAAGGTGGTAGGGTTCGCGGTTTTGTCCCTAGTGAGAAACTCTTCAACCAACGGCTGCAGCAGATAACTATCCTTGCCATGGAGACATTGGTCCAACCGAACGAGCAAGGCATGAATATCGCGCGCCGACGAGAACAACCCCGCGTGACCAGCGACGCCACCCATGGCATAGGCGTTGTCATCATGCACTTCGCCGCAGATCACTTTCTTGCGCCACGGACAGTTCTCCGTCGGCGCGATCATCTCCGTGACCGGCTGCAAGCGGCGCGTGCGCAACTGCGTCAGATCGACGAAACCGGTGGAGCGGAGTCCCAGCGGTTTAAATATCCGCTCTTGGCAGAAGCGATCGAGCATGTTGCCAGTGAGGATCTCGACGGCTTCGCCGAGAATCATAAAACCGAGATCGCTGTAAAGAGTTTGACTGCCTGGTGCGCTCAATGGCCGATCGCGGTGGATCAATTCAAAAACATGACTCTTGGCCGCCCGGCTCGCGACGAAATTGATCCGTCCCGACTTTTCGCTCTTGATGATCTCTTCGAAATACGGTTTCCAGGCCGGCAGCCCAGCGCTATGCGCAAGCAGGTGGCGGAAAGTCGTCAAACTCTTGCCCAGCACACCATACATGGGAATGACTCGGGTGACCTGGTCATCCAAGCGGATCTTCTTTTCCTGCACCAGCAACATGACCGCGACCGTCGTTGCCAGCGGCTTGGTCAGCGAGGCGACATCGAAAATGGTTGCGAGATCCATCGGCAACTTCTCCGGCAAAGTCGCACGATTGCCAAATGCTCGTTCGTAAACCACGCTTTGATCTTTACTGACGAGTAGGACCGCGCCAGGGAAAACTCCCTGATTGAGGCCCTCTTGAAAGGCGTTTTCGACAGCACGAAAGTCCATGGAAAATTACCGGACGATCCTCCATTTAATCATAACAAACGGGCCGATCAAATTTGATCATGACACTGGAGACTCGATCAACGCTAGGGTCGAATTAGCGCCATCGAGCCGCACCCGCGCGCCGAATGGCAAAGCGAGATTTTCTTGACCATGGCCGGCCTTCATGCCCGTCAGCACGGGATACGGCGCATCATGAAAGAGTTCGGCGATGATTTCGTTGATGTCTCTCGGACCGTCGCCATCGCATCGGGTAAAGTCGCCGAAGATGACACCGGCCACCTGGTCGAGCTTCCCAGCCATCTTTAGGTGCGTCAGCATGCGCTCCAGCCGGTACGGACGCTCGCCAATATCTTCCATGAATAGTAGTTTACCCCGAGTGTCTATCTCGTAGGGAGTCCCAAGTGTGGTTACCAACATGGATAGACAACCACCGACCATCTCGGCTTGCGCAACTCCTGGCCGAATAGGGGTATCTAAGTCTACAGACCAGCTATCCAGTTCACCGCTCAACACGCCCCAAAAATGAGCCTTCGCCTGCTCGGTTAATCCCCGTGCGATGTCCTCGCCAACCATGGGTGCGTGAAAAGTCACCATGCCGCAGGATTGGTAAAGCCAATTGAGTAAAATCGAGATGTCGCTATAACCGGCAAAAATTTTCGGGAAGTTTTTTAGCTCTGAGCTCAAGTGAGGCAGTATTTGAATCGAACCAAAGCCGCCGCGGGCGCAAAAAATCGCGTCGATGTCGCCGCGGCGAAAAAAACTAATTAATTCCTCGGCGCGCGCGGCTGGCTCGCCTGCGAGATAACCCTTACGCGCGTAAATGCCGGCGCCAAGCTCGACTTCAAAGCCCTCGGCCGCTATCGCCTCAACACCTCGCTGGAGCGCGTCGGGCTCCACGCACCCGGCAGGCGCCACGACCCCGATCCGCGCCCCAGGCTTCAGGCGCGGCGGTTTATGCACAGCCAAGCGAGTTCTCCACACCCATCGTTCGTATGCCAACCAGAGCGTTGACCGCCGCTGTGGATAAATTCCCGGACGAGAATTTATAGGCGGCCATTAGGCCTGTTCATTGTCGCAAAAAAGCCGTAAAAAAGCCACGCACTTGGCAGAATTTATTGGCTAATTGGCGATTCAGCAGACCCAACCGGGCGCCGTCTTTAAGCGAAATGTCTTCGCGGGCGGGTATTTAACCCGGTTCGCGACCAAAGGGGATGCGCGCCCCCTTTGGAAACCCCATTTAATTGTTCCCGCCTCACGAGGCGGAGTTCACTTAGAATTGACTTCGAGGCTTAGGACGGATAAATAGCAGACTTAACTCACAGTCGTTACCGGGGATTTAACCGGTCCAGAGCGGTTTATTCACAAGGTTATCCACAGCCGATGAAGATTAAGGCGGACCAGCTTGACCAGATTGCCAGCCTGCTGCTTACCAATTACAAAAAGAAGGAACTTATAGTCGGCAAGGCCGCCGAATCTGCGATAATTAAGAAGATCAGCGAGGTGATCGCAAAAAACTTTGCTGAGGAAGAGGCGATCGAAGAAGAAGCGCGGAAAATGCTGGCGTCCGTCGCCCGGGTGTCGCGGGATATGGATCCCTACAAGATGTTCCTACTGGCAAAACAGAAACTAGCGGCGAAAAAAGGCTTCATCCTTTGAGCCGCCTGTCCGAGAGCCGCATCGCTCACTTGGCCCACTTGGTGCTGGAAGGCTTGCGCAAGGAACAGCTCGGTGAGTTTCCCAACGAAGGGCGAGCGCTGGCAGAAACCAAACAAGTGTTGCACGAGTTTTTTCAGCGCGACGACCAAATCGACGATATCGTCAGGCGAAAAATCCAGTCGCTCTCGCGCCATGTACCGCCGGGAAGCCGGGAATGGGATGTACTCTACCGCAAGTATTTTGAAGAGGAGAGCCGTAAGCAGCGCAGATAACCCCCCGCGGCCGCCGATTGCTCGGCTTGAAGCCGGCGAAATTTCACGGCTAATAGCTTGACATGGAGAATTCAATGCTTAGATTCACGGCGCCGAGGATTATTCGGGGTCTCGGACAGCAGGGACGGTCCAAGGCAAACCCCAAAAAATTAAGTAAGTTAGTGAAAATTCGAAAGGAGGCATGAAGTGAAAATTAGGCCTTTGCAAGATCGGGTCATTGTTAAACGCATCGAGGAAGAAGCGAAAAGCAAGGGAGGGATCATCATTCCCGACACTGCTAAAGAGAAGCCACAGGAGGGGAAAGTTGTGGCCGTCGGTAAAGGGAAAGTCAGCGATGAGGGTAAGATCATCCCGCTCGATGTTAAAGTGAATGACCTTGTGCTATTCGGAAAATATTCCGGCAGCGAAATCAACATCGACGGCGAAGAACACATGATCATGCGCGAGGAAGATATCCTCGGCATCATCGAGAAGTAATTTTTGAGAGAATCTGAGGAGGAAAAGATGGCAGCTAAAATGGTAAAATTTAGTCGCGAAGCGCGAGAGGCAATTCTGCGCGGCGTTAACATTCTCGCCGACGCGGTGACGGTGACTCTCGGCCCCAAGGGAAGAAATGTCGTCCTCGACAAATCCTTTGGCGCCCCCAGCGTCACCAAAGACGGCGTTACCGTAGCCAAGGAAGTGGAACTCGAAGACAAGTTCGAAAACATGGGCGCCCAGATGGTCAAGGAAGTCGCCAGCAAGACTTCCGATGTCGCCGGTGACGGCACCACGACAGCGACCGTCCTGGCCCGCCAGATCTATGCCGAAGGGGTGAAATTAGTCGCCGCGGGCCATGACCCGATGAGCCTTAAGCGCGGCATCGACAAGGCGGTCACGGCGATCGTCGGCGAGCTCAAGACTATTTCCAAACCAACCAAGGATCCTAAAGAGATTGCCCAAGTCGGCACCATCGCGGCGAACAACGACTCCACCATCGGTGAGGTCATTGCCGAGGCGATGAACAAAGTCGGCAAGGAAGGCGTGATCACCGTCGAAGAAGCGAAAGGCTTGGAGACGACTCTCAATGTCGTCGAAGGCATGCAGTTCGACCGTGGTTATCTTTCGCCCTACTTCGTTACCGACCCGGAGAGAATGGAATGCGTCCTCGAAGACGCCTACCTGCTGATCAACGAAAAAAAGATCAGCAATATGAAAGAGATCTTGCCGATCCTTGAGCAGATTGCCAAGTCCGGTAAACCTTTCATCATCATCTCTGAAGATATTGAAGGTGAGGCGTTAGCGACCCTCGTCGTCAACAAAATCCGCGGCACCCTGCGCTGCGTCGCGGTCAAAGCTCCCGGCTTTGGCGACCGGCGTAAAGCGATGCTCGAAGACATCGCAATCTTGACCGGCGGCAAGCTGATCGCCGAAGAGCTGGGCATCAAGCTCGACAACATCGGCCTTAACGATCTCGGCCGCGCCAAGCGGATCGTTATCGACAAGGACAACACCACCATCGTCGATGGCGCCGGCAAGAAGGCGGACATCGAGGGCCGGATCAAACAGATCCGCGCCCAGACCGATGAGACCACTTCGGATTATGACCGCGAAAAGCTCCAAGAGCGCTTGGCGAAACTGATCGGCGGCGTCGCCGTGATCAACGTCGGCGCGGCCACGGAAATTGAGATGAAAGAGAAAAAAGCCCGCGTCGAAGATGCCCTCCACGCCACCCGAGCGGCGGTAGAGGAAGGCATCGTGCCCGGCGGCGGCGTCGCCCTGCTCCGCGCCTCAGCGGTGCTCGACAAGCTGCGCGCGTCCGAGGAAGAAAGATGGGGCGTGAACATTATTAAACGCGTCGCCGAAGAGCCGCTTCGGCGCATTGCCATCAACGCCGGCGTGGAAGGTTCCATCGCGCTGCAAAAAGTTAAGGATGGCAAAGGCGCCTTCGGCTTTAACGCACTTACGGAAGAGTACGAAGACCTTATGAAAGCCGGAGTCATCGACTCCGCCAAGGTCGTGCGCACGGCACTACAGAATGCGGCGTCAGTCGCCAGCATGCTCTTAACCACCGAAGCGATGGTTGCCGAAAAGCCGGAAGATAGGTCGGCAATGCCGGCGATGCCTCCTGGTGGAATGGGCGGCATGGGTGGAATGGGCGGCATGGGTGGTATGGGCGGCATGATGTAATTTCCGCTCGATTTGCTTAAGGCCCGTTACAAGCGTCACAAGACGTTGGTAACGGGCCTTTCTGTTTTCCTCTACCTTGACTCCGAGAACCTTTCATATTACTTTGCTTTGAAACTTTCCCCTGGAAATATAACAATTTAGCAATCCCGTTCATGTTCGAATCGCTAACCGACAAGCTCGAACTGACCTTTAAGCGTTTAAGAGGTCAGGGCAAGATCACCGAGACCAACATCGACGACGCGCTGCGCGATGTACGCCTCGCCTTGCTTGAGGCCGATGTCCATCTCAAAGTCGTCAAGACTTTTCTCGATGCGGTTAAAGCCAAAGCGACGGGTCAGGAGGTGCTGCTGAGCCTGACCCCGGAGCAGCAATTCATCGGCGTGGTGCGCGACGAATTGATTCAATTATTAGGTGGCGATTACCGGGAGCTTGATCTTAAAACCGCGCCGCCAGTCGTCATCATGCTGGTTGGTTTACAGGGTTCGGGCAAGACTACCACGCTGGCAAAATTGGCGCGCTATCTGAAGAAGGAAAAGAAACGCACGCCCTATCTGGTGCCCGCCGATATTTACCGCCCGGCGGCCATCGAGCAATTGAAAATCCTTGGCAACGAACTGGAGCTGCCGGTCTATGACTCCGACCCCCAGCTCTCGCCGGTGGCGATTTGCCAACGCGCCTTGGAAGAGGCTAAGAAGAAATTCTGCGACGTCATGCTCATCGATACCGCCGGCCGCTTGCACATCGACGCGGAGTTGATGCAGGAGCTGGCGGCCATTAAAGACGCGGTGCGGCCACATCAAATCCTGTTCGTCGCCGACTCGATGACCGGCCAGGATGCGGTCAATCAAGCCCTCGGCTTTGACGGCAAGCTCGGTCTGAGTGGAATTATTTTGACTAAACTCGACGGCGACGCCCGCGGCGGCGCGGCGTTGTCGATTCGCGAGATGGTCGGTAAGCCGATCTTGTTTTCCGGTATCGGTGAAAAACTCGATGCTTTAGAGCCCTTCTATCCCGACCGGCTGGCCTCGCGCATCTTGGGCATGGGCGACGTGCTCTCGCTGATCGATAAAGTGCAGCAAAACGTCGAGCAGAAGGAAGCGGAGCGTTTACAGCAGGCGTTTCAGAAGCAGCAATTCACGCTCGAAGAGTTTCAGTTGCAGCTACAGCAAATCAAGCGCATGGGACCGGTGGGCGGCCTGCTGGAGATGATTCCCGGCGGCAAGAAACTCGCCTCGCAAGTCGATGCTGAGAAGGCCGAGAAGGAATTGAAAAGAGTCGAGGCGATCATCAACTCGATGACACGACAAGAGCGGCGCAACCCAGCGATCCTCAACGGCAGCCGGCGGCGGCGCATTGCCCAGGGCAGCGGCACGACGGTCACCGACATCAACCGATTAATGAAACAGTTCCTCGAAATGAAAAAAATGATGCAAAGGGTAAGCAAGCTGGGAGTTAAATCGCTGCTCAGCAGAATGCCCAACCCGTTTAATTAACGGAGAAGGAAAAAAGCATGAGTGTAACCATTCGCATGAGCCGGCACGGGGCAAAGAAGAAGCCCTTTTATCGTATCGTCGTCAGCGACCGGCGTTTCCCGCGCGACGGCCGCTACATCGAACAGGTCGGCACCTACGATCCGAGCGCAAGAACCGGCGGCGTCAAGCTTAACCGGGAAAAGATCGACTCGTGGATCAAAAAAGGCGCCAAACCGTCACAGACCGTTTCCGAGCTGATCAAGAAAGAAAAGAAAGCCGGTTAATTCGCGAGCCGTGAGCGATGCAGGATTTGGTTCGATATCTGGCGAAAGCCCTGGTGAGCAATCCCGACGCCGTCGAGATCAAGGAATCCGAAAGCGACGGCGCCTCGATCATTGAGATCAAAGTCGCCAAGGAAGATCTCGGCCGAATCATCGGCAAACAAGGCCGCACGGCGAAGTCGATCCGCATCCTGCTCAACGCCGCGGTATCCCGCGACAATCGTCGAGTCATCCTCGAAATCGTCGAGGAAAACTGACTTCCTCGCCCCTGACGCCGATGGCCGAACCATTAGTTCCCCTCGGTGAAATCGTCGCCACCCACGGCCTCGACGGCTGGCTGCGGCTCAATCCCTTCAACCCGCACAGCGAAACATTGTCGCCCGGCCTGAAATTTTGCTTGGAGAAATCCGGCGGACGGTCGACCCATGAAATCGAGTCGAGCAAGCCGCACAAGAAGCAGTTTCTGATCAAACTTCGCGGTGTCGATCACATCGATAGCGCGCGCCAACACATCGGCGCTACGCTGTTGGTCGACGATACCGCCCTCGCCGCTTTGGAACCCGGACAGTACTATCAATATCAAGTCATTGGCTTCGAAGTCGTTGATGTCAACGGCTTAGTTATCGGCAAACTGGTTTCGACCCTATCGACCGCTGCCGGTGAACTATACGTCGTCCGGGGATCGGCAAAGGAACATCTGATTCCTGCGGTCAAAGCGATCGTCGAGAAAGTCGATTTCGCCGAAAAGAAAATGGTGATCAATCCACCTGAGGGCTTGTTGGATTTGTAGCGAGATTGACGCAAAGCGGCGGAGCCGCAACCGAAGGTTCGGAACGGCAGGATTTAACCGCAACGGGCGCAAAGAGCGCAAAATAAGAATTCCGATTATCTCCCGCAAAGACGCGAAGGCGCTAAGGTAATAAGTAAGATTCCGAACTTAGCGTCTTTGCGCCTTGACGGGAGGAATATCCGAATCCGTGGGGGCTTGCACATGCTTAAGTTCACTGTCATCACAATCTTCCCCCGGATGCTCGACTCCGCGCTCGGACACAGCATACTGAAGAAGGCCCAGGAAAAGGGATTGATCGGCGTCGAGCAGGTGGACTTGCGCGGCTACACCAGCGACCGCCATCACATCACTGATGACTATCCCTACGGCGGCGGCCAGGGCATGGTGATGAAGCCCGAGCCGCTGGTCGCAGCGATCGAAGCGGCGAGACAGCGAAATCCAAACGCGCGGGTCATCCTGCTCGCGCCCCAGGGACGGGTGTTCACGCAGAGCGAAGCTCAACGGCTGGCCCAAGAGCAGGAGATCGTACTGATTTGCGGCCGTTACGAGGGCATCGACGAGCGGGTTAAGGCCTTTGTCGACGAGGAAATCTCCATCGGAGACTATACCCTTAGCGGTGGCGAACCCGCCGCTAACATCGTCATCGACGCGGTCGCCCGTTTAATACCGGGAGTGCTCGGCAACGAAGATTCGCTGCTCGACGAGTCCTTTTGCCATGGTCTGCTCGAATACCCCCAGTACACCCGCCCGGAAGAGTTTCGCGGCATGAAGGTTCCCGACGTGCTGCTCTCCGGCGATCACCAACGGATTGAACAATGGCGCCATGAGCAAAGCGTCGAGCTAACGCGCGCGCGCCGGCCGGACTTGCTGGCTCAAGCTGGATCGGAGACTATGAAAGTTCAGCCGTCTGCGCCGAAGGCCGCTGTTTACCTGGCGCTGCTGCACTACCCGGTCTACGACAAGAACCATCAAGTAGTAACCACGGCGGTCACCAACATGGACATCCACGATATCGCCCGCTCCGGCCGCACCTACGGTGTGCGCGGTTTTTATGTCGTCACGCCGGTCAAGGCGCTGCAAAAACTGGCGTTGAAAATCATCGACCACTGGGAAACTGGCCATGGCAGCCGCTACAACGTGACGCGCAAGCAGGCCCTTGAGATCGCCCGAATCGCTAATTCGCTAGATGACGCGCTGATCGACATCGAGCGTGAAGCCGGCGAAAAGCCGACCGTGATCGTCACATCGGCCCGGCCGAGCGCAAATCGCATCTCTTTCAACACACTGCGGGACATGTTAAATAACAAGGCTCGCCCTTTTCTCATCCTCTTCGGTACGGGATGGGGCCTGACAGAAACCATATTTTCACAATCAGACTACGTTCTGGAGGCGATCGAGGGCTGCGCCGATTATAACCATCTGTCGGTGCGCTCGGCGGCAGCGATCATTTTGGATCGCCTCATGGGGCGGCAAGGATGAAAGATAGGAGTTAGTGATGAATATCGTCGATCGATTGGAAGCTCAGCAGTCCAAACCAACAGTGCCGGCGATCCGCCCAGGGGAAACGGTGCGCGTCCACGTCAAGGTTGTCGAAGGCGAAAAAGAACGGACCCAGGTCTTCGAAGGCATCGTCATTGGCATGTCGGGCAGCGGCAGCCGGGCCAATTTTACCGTGCGCAAGATTTCCTATGGCGTCGGTGTCGAGAGAATATTTCCGCTTCATTCACCACGCATCGACAAGGTCGAAGTGGTATCGCGCGGCAAGGTTCGCCGCGCCAAGCTCTACTTTCTGCGCGAACGGTCCGGCAAAGCGGCACGTCTGATTGGCGAAGACCGTTAGATGCCGCTGCGATTTCACGCTAGCTGCCGCCAAGTATGCGGCCTTCGCCGTCAAATACCGCTCCAGGGTGAACCCGCAATTCTGCGACGCGGGCTTCGCCCTTGAAATACCCCCCCGGCAGCACTTCAAAGCACCCCATCGCCTGAACCGAACCAACCAGCTTTCCTTCTAACTGCACCTGGCGCGCCGAAATATGCGCATCCACCTGGGCGTTGGAACCGATGACGAGCAACTCCGTCGATTTGATTTCACCGGTAAAATTGCCATCGATCTTGACTGGCAAGCTGTAACTTAGTTTCCCTGAAATCGACGATTTGGCGAACAACACCGTGCGCGGCGCGCCCCCCTGGACCAAGGCGGCAGTATCTTTATCGGTTTTCTCACTCATAGCAATGGGCGATTACGTCTAGACCACAAGATAGCATCGTCATGCACCGAACGAAAGCGAAAGGCTCGAAACATAACCGGAAATATTCCCGCCAAGCATGTCCTGAACAATGACGAAGGGACGCTAAGTTCGGAAATCGATTCCTTTTCATTGCGCCCTTTGCGTGCTTTGCGCGAGATATTCCGAGACTCACCGGTGCGCAAAGCGCACCCTAAGAAAATCATCGTATTCGGAGCCCGTGGTGAGGCCCTGTCGAACCATACCTTCGTGGTGAATCCGACTTTTCTCATTTTGGTTGCGGCGCTATCGCGCTGTGCTAGCATGCGGCCATGGATCTGTTCGATTCACCGAGTAGTCAAGCGCAGTCTGCCACGCAACCGCTCGCCGAGCGAATGCGACCGCGTACGCTGGCGGAATTCATCGGCCAAGAGCATCTGCTCGGTCCGGGAAAGCTGTTACGTGGCGTGGCCGGCGCCGGCAAACTGCGCTCACTGATTCTCTGGGGACCGCCCGGTAGCGGCAAGACGACGCTAGCGCAAATCCTCGCCAACTCGGCGGGCGCCGCTTGCGTGCATTTTTCCGCCGTCACTTCGGGAGTCAAAGACTTGAAAAAAGTCATCCAGGAGGCCGAGCAACTGCAGCGCCTCGGCAAACCCACGGTGCTCTTTGTCGATGAAATCCACCATTTCAACAAAGCCCAGCAGGACAACTTTCTGCCCCATGTCGAGCGCGGCACGCTGATCTTGATCGGCGCGACCACGGAAAACCCTTCCTTCGAAGTGATCTCTCCCCTACTCTCCCGCTGCCAGGTACTGGTGCTCAACACGCTCTCGGCGGAAAACATGGCCGTGATCGTCGACCGCGCGCTCGGCGATCGGGAGCGTGGTTTGGGCAAGCTGGCACTAGCGCTCGCGGTGGATGGCCGGGAGTTTCTGCTGCAGCAAGCACAGGGCGACTGCCGCGTCGCCCTTAACGCGTTGGAGTCCGCCGCGACCCTTGCCCAGAGCAACCAAGAGAAAATCATCTCGCTCGTCCATTTGCAGGAAGCGCTGCAGAAAAAGCTGCTGCGCTACGACAAAGCGGGCGAGGAGCATTACAACGTCATCTCGGCGTTTATCAAAAGCATGCGCGGCAGTGACGCCGACGCGGCGCTTTACTGGATGATGCGCATGATCGAGGCCGGCGAAGAGCCGCTGTTTATCGCCCGGCGCATGGTGATCTTTGCCGCCGAAGACATCGGCAACGCCGATCCACGCGCGCTCCAGGTGGCCATCGCGGCAAAGGATGCCGTGCACTTCGTCGGCCTGCCGGAGGGCAGAATACCATTGGCGCAAGCCGTCACCTATCTCGCCACCGCGCCGAAATCGAACGCTTCGTACCAGGCCATGCTCGCCGCAGCCAAGGACGTCGAGGAACATGGCGCCCTAGCCGTACCGCTGCACCTGCGCAACGCGCCCACCGGGTTAATGAAGAACCTGGGCTACGGCAAAAACTACAAATACGCTCATAATTACGAAGGCCATATCGTCGACCAAGAGCACCTGCCGCAAGAACTCAGCGGCAGACATTATTACACACCCAGCGAAGCGGGCTACGAAAAGCGAATCAAAGAACGGCTAAAATTCTGGGATGAACAAAAGAAGAGAAAGTAATGATTACAAATTGCAGATTTCAAACTACCAAACTATCAGAGATTTCTGGAATTGGTAATCTGGAATTTGAAATTTGGAATGGCCGCGATCTATTGATTGATCCCGACCAGGTCCAGCAGGAACACATAGGAGAACGCCGTCTCCTGGTGGCGGCGAAAGCGGCCTGACGCACCGCCGTGACCAGCGTCCATGTTGGTCCTCAGTAACAAACGATGGTTATCGGTCTTGAGCTCGCGCAGCTTGGCCGCCCACTTGGCCGGTTCCCAATACTGTACTTGGGAGTCGTGCAAGCCACCGGTAATCAACATCGCCGGGTAATTCTTTTTCTCTACGTTATCGTACGGCGAATAGGACAGCATGTAATCGTAGAACTGTTTCTCGCCGGGGTTGCCCCACTCGTCGTACTCGCCGGTGGTCAGCGGAATCGACGGGTCCAGCATGGTCGTTACCACGTCGACAAACGGCACTTCGGCAACGATGCCTTTGAATAAATCCGGCCGCAGGTTACTCACCGCGCCCATCAGCAAGCCGCCGGCGCTCCGGCCCATGGCGAAAAGTTTTTCCTTATTGGTGAACTTCTCGCGGATCAAAAATTCCGCGCAGGCGATAAAATCGGTAAAAGTATTTCGCTTGTTGAGCAGCTTGCCATTTTCATACCACTGCCGGCCGAGCTCCTGGCCGCCACGGATATGCGCAATCGCGAAGACAAAACCGCGATCGACCAAGCTCAAGCGCGGCGAAGCGAACGCGGCGTCGATGCTAAAACCATAGGAACCGTAGCCATAAAGCACGAGCGGATTCTGGCCGTCGCGCCTGAGCCCCTTTCGGTAGAGAATCGACAGCGGGATTGCCGTGCCGTCGGCCGCCGTCGCGTGCAAACGCTCGGTAACGTAATTGCCGGACTCGAACCCGCCCAGCACCTCTTCCTGCTTCAACAGCGTCCGCTGGCGCGCATTCATCTCGTAATCGTAGATTGACAGCGGTGTCTTCATCGAGGTGTACTCAAAGCGCAGCGTCGCGGTTTCGAACTGCGGATTGGCGCCCAGGTGGACACGATAGGCGGGCTCGTCGAATTCCAGATAGTGACCCGTGCCGAGCCATGGCAACACTGGCAGCACGCGGATTTGCGTCAGCCCGCGCGCCCGCTCTTCGACGACCAAGTGATCTTTAAAAAGCTCGAAATCGCCAAGATAAACGTCGTCGCGATGGGGAATAATTTCTTGCCAATGCTCCCGGCCCGGCCGCTCCACCGGAGTTTCCATCAGGCGAAAATTCTTCGCCCCGCTGTTGGTTCGGATGATGAATCGATCTTGGTAATGATCGATGTGATATTCATGCAGCCGTTCGCGCGGCAGAAAGAGTTTGAAGTCGCCAGCCGGATCGTCGGCATCGAGATAGCGGTACTCCTGGCTAACCGTCTGTGCCGCCACGATCATCAAAAACCGTTTCGACTTGGTTTTTAAAACAAACGCGCCGAAAGTCTCGTCGTCCTCCTGATACACGAGTTGGTCGTCAGCCGGATCGGTGCCGAGGACGTGGCGCCAGATCTGGTACTGCCGAAGGGTGGTTTCGTCCTGCTTGGCGTAAAAAAGTGTCTTGTTATCGTTGGCCCAGGCGAGATTTTCGCCGACGTTGGGGATGGTATCGGGAAGCAGCTCGCCGGTGCTTAAATGCTTTACGTAGACCGTATGAATTCTTCGCCCGACCGTGTCCACCGCGTAAGCCAACAGGTCTTGCGCCGAGCTAACGGCCGAAACGCCGAAGGCAAAAAATGCATGGCCACGAGCCAACTCGTTACCGTCGAGCATGATTTCTTCCGGCTGGTCTAAGGCGCCGCGCTTGCGCGCATAGATCGAGTACTCTTTCCCCTCCTCGTAGCGCGTGTAGTAAAAGTAATCGTCGAGCCGGTAGGGCACCGACATGTCGGTCTGTTTGAAGCGCCCCTTGATTTCCTCAAACAATTTTTCTTCGAAGCCGCTGGTATGCGCCATCTCCACGGCGGCATACTCATTCTCGTCGTTTAGATACTGGATAACCTCCGGATTTGCCCGCTGGCGCAGCCAATAGTAATCATCCACCCGCACATGGCCGTGGGTCTCAAGCTTGGTTGGAATCTTCTTGACCATTCAGGGCATCCGTTTGTATCGCTATGTCAGTTAATCAATTGTAAGAAATTTCGGCGGCTAGCTCTAAGTAAATTTCGCAAGTACTTGGCGACCACATTGAATTGTTCCACGCTGCAAGCAGGGTATACATCAAAGATTGACCACCCAGTCAATCGTTTGGTCATTCGACGATGACGAAGGAACGAGACACTTGGGAAATGGTTTTGGAGAACAACGCTAGCTCACTTTCCCCGCCTCACCTCATCCACCTCCGCCCCCCTCACCCAGCCGACCGCCCCGCTCTTGGTCCGCACCATGTACCAGAACTCGCCGGCGCCGGAGACCTTACCGAGGGGAACGACTTCTTCGCTTGCAAGCAACTTGGCGACCGGTTCCGAGAACGGGTCTTGCTGAGAACGCACGATCAGCGCGCCGCCTTTGGCGCGCAGCGCGCCCGGCAGCGGTGTGGCCGGTTCGAGGTCCAACGAGCCGGCGACGGGGGCACTGCCGCCACCGTCCCTGATGAGTTTACGAAACACTTCGACCACGTCGCGCGTAGCCCAATCCCGTGCCCCGGAGATCATGCCGATGGCGTTGCCGCCACCGTCAATCATGTACGTCACCGGGATACCGTAAACGCGATAGGCCGCCGACACCCGCCCATCACTGTCCAATGGCGTCGGAAAATTCAGTCCATGAGTCCTCATGTAACTGGTCACCTTTGCCGCGCTTTCCTTTTGATTGATGGCCAAAAGAGTCAAGCCTTGTCCGCCGAAATTACGGCTCAAGTTTTCCATCGAGGGCATCTCGTCACGGCAAGGGCCGCACCAGGTGGCCCAGAAGTTAAGTAGCACCAAACTGCCGCGATAACTGGCCAATCTCACGGTACCACCGCCGATATCACGCAAAGTAAAGTCCGGCGCCTTGCTCATTGCCGGCTTGGCTGCGCCGATTGATTTGAGCAATTCGGCAGTGGCATAGACCGGTTTAGTTTGTCCCTTCAATCCTGACGGCAAGCACAGAGCGGTGGCAAATAACAGCAACAATCGTAACTGGCGGCTTCGTCCGTTCATCGATCTCGCTCCGAGCATTTGAACATTGTAATGCTCATCGCCAATTACCACAAATCGGTATAAATCTCCCTTGCCGCGCGGCCATGCGTTGACAGCCGCGCCAACCCTGGTTAGTCTCTCACCGTCATCCATCGACAATGCGATCACAGCGCGCGACATCCTGCCTATTGCTGGTCTGCCTACTTGCGATCTGGCAATTTAATTCCCCGGCTTACGGCCAAAACTCGCCAAAGGCAATCGTCCTGGCTTGGGATGGTACGGTGCCGGCATTCGTCCAGGAGCTGTTACGAGACGGCAAACTGCCCAACTTGGCGCAGTTGATCGCTGGCGGAGCGTTCGCCGACGATGTTATGGCCGGCTTTCCGTCGAAGACCGCGCCCGGATTTGCCTCGCTCATGACCGGCGCGCCACCGCGGTTAACCGGCATCAGCGGTAATCGCGTGCCGCGCGCGCCGCGCGATCAATTCACTATTTTAGAAAGTTTACCGGGCTTTTCCGGCGCGCCGCTCAACGCCGAGCCGATCTGGGCAACGGCGCAACGCGCCGGCAAGAAAGCCGTGGTATCGCATATTCCATCCTACGCTGATGAAAAGTCGGGACAGGTGGACAGATTCGCCGGCTACGAATTGATCGCCGGCCGAGACGGCATCGTTAGTCGCCGCGCGCTGCAAGGCCAGGGACAGAGTCGGTGGACCAATGCGCCGACGAGCAACGCGCCGGCTCTCGAATTCACCTTCACCATTGGCGAATCGAAATTCTTTGGCTTGCTCATCGACGACCCGGCGGACGCGCAGCTGGGCTATGACACAGCGCTGATTAGCGAGAGCCGTGACGGCAAGCAAATCCGCACGCGCCTAAAAGCCTCAACTCCTGCCCCAGGCGGCGAACTCTTCTGGAGCCAGCCGGTCCCGGTCAAAACAACAGGCAAACAGACGGGGAGCGTCTATTTTCGACTTTTCGATCTGCAAGCCGACGGCAGTGATTTTTTTATCTACCACACCCGCCCGGCGCGCGCTCTCGAATTACCCGCCGAGGCAACGGCCAGTCCAACCGTGCGCACCTTCGTCGGCAATGGCGCCAGTATTCTCTATCAAAACGGCGGCCTTGGTCGAACCATCGCCAACGGCGGCAGCGGCGGCGCCGAAGCGCGCTATCTTGAAACCATGCTGTTTGCCCAGCACCAGCTGATCGAGACCAACCGCTGGGCAGTCGAAAATTTACCCTGGGATCTTTTTCTCGCCTACACGCCTTTTCCGGACGAGGCCGAACACGCATGGCGCGGTCTCCTAGACGCTACCCTGCCGACCTACCGCCGGGAGATCGCCGACAAGCTCCGGCCATTTTTGGAACAGGTGTACCGCTCCAGCGACGAACATCTCGGCTTTTTACTCGCCAAGCGTCCCGCCGATGCGATCTTTGCGCTGATCTCCGACCATGGTCTTCAAGGCATATATAAGCGAGTCGCGATCAACCACGCGCTTCGGCAAAACGGCCTCCTCTCCGTCGACGCTCAAGGACGGGTCGACCTGGCGAAGACCAAGATGCTTTATCCATCGGTCAACAACGGTTATCTCATGATCAATGCGACCGAGCGCAAACACGGCATCGTGTCACGCCAAGAGCGTGGTGAACTGGTGCAAAAGGTCAGGGAGATTCTGCTCGCCCTCCGCGACGGCGAACGCCAAGTTGTCACCGCGGTCATCGACGCCGACGCGCATGGCGAATCGCAAGGCATCGGCGGCGACACTGGCGGCGATATCTACATCGAGCTCGCACATGGTTACGATTTCGATACGCGTTTGATCTCGGCAACCCTGATCAGCGAAGTTGAGCCCCAGGGACAGCACGGCGCCAATCCCGAACAAGCGTCAATGCGCACGCTCATGGTACTGAACGGTCCCGGGATTCGCGCCGGGCAAAAACTCAAAGAGCTGCGCATCATCGATTTCGCCCCGACGCTCGCCTGGTTGTTAAATCTTCCCAAGCCCAAAGACGCCACCGGACGCGTGCTTTACGAAGCCTTCAGCGAACGCTGACGGCGTTGGCACCGTTCTCGCGCAACTCGATCATGAATGGATTCCTCGAACGCTAGGAGTAAAGAAGAATTGGAGTGATGGAATAATGGAGTGTTGGATATTGGGCCGAATCGGAAAACCCATCACTCCAATACTCCACCACTCCAAATCACTTAAAGACTTTCTATTGCTCGACCAAGCAGCTAATATCGTTCGAGAGGACTAGACCATGGCCGATACGAATCATCTCATTCTCACGGCGGTCGGACCCGACCGAGTCGGTCTAGTGGAAAAAATCGCCCAATTCATCGCCCGTCACAATTGCAACATCGAGGACAGCAAGATGGCGGTGTTCTGCGGCGAGTTTGCCGTTATCGTTCTGATCAGCGGCGAGAGTGGCGAGCTAAAAAAGATCGCCGGCGACTATCGAGAAATAGAAGCGGAAACCGGCCTGAAGATCTCCATCAAAACACCGGCCATGCGCGCCGCGGCGCAATCTTTTCTGCCCTACAAGCTCACCGCTTCGTGCATGGATCATCCCGGCATCGTCTACAAAATCAGCAACCTGCTCAGCAATCTGGGCATCAACATCGAATCGATGGAAACCAAAACCTACTCGGCGCCAATCAGCGGCACGCCGATTTTCCAGCTCGAAGCCGACCTCGCCGTGCCGACGCGGACGAATATCAACCACCTGCGCGAACGTTTCCACGAGATTCAGCGGGAAGAGAACATCGATATCGATTTGGCGGCGGCGAAGAGTTGACCGAAGCCGGTTCCAATAGTTCCAGTCGTTCCAAAAGTCTCCCGACATTTGAAAACATCTGGAACGATTGGAACGGCTGGAACCACTGGAACTATCCGGCGATGGGCACCGCCTCGAGTCTTTTCTGCTTTCGGCCAAGCCACAGACTATTAAGCAGCCAGGCAATCGAGATGGGGACCGCCACCAGTGAGATTCCCGTCATGGCCAACCCGATCGCGCCAAGACCGGCGTAAGACCAGGCGCCGACTTGATCGCCGAGTCGGTAAACCACGGTGTCGATAAAACTCTTGGCCTTGTACTTGTCCTCGCGCGGCACAACCGTGAACAACACTTCACGACTCGGCCTGGCGAAAGCAAAATTGCCGGCGCGCCGAGTGACTTGAATAGCGACTAACGCGGCAAGGGTCGGCATCCAAGCCAGCGTCGCAAAACCGGCAATACTCATCAGCGGCAGTATGGCCAACGTAAGCCCAACGCCGATCCATTTGATTGTGCGCCCAGTGAAAAACAGCTGGGCGCCCAGCGTTAGTACATTCACCCAGAGATCCACTTGGGCGAAAAACGCCGTGCGCGCGCCGCGGTCGGCGAAAGATTTTCTGGCAATCTCGGCCTGCTGAAAATAGAGAATGGTCGACGTGATGGCGAATAAGAGCAGGAACAAACTGACGTTGATCAGATAAGGCGATTTAAGCGCGTGCGCCAGGCCGCTTAGAATCGAGCCGCCAATGGGCGCTTCTGACCGCGACGCGCCGGGTGTTCGATGGAGCACTTCAGACAATTCCGACAAACGCCTCACGCAGAACACGGCGGCTTCCAGGAGCAGCACCGATCCCAACAGCAAATAAGCTGCCGGCACCTGCTTGGCAAAAGCGGCCGTCACGCTAGAGCCAACGATACCGCCAAGGGTCGCGCCGGCGGCGATGAAGCCGAACAGCCGCTTGGCCTGCGCCGAGTCGAAGACGTCTACCATCAAGGCCCAGAAAACCGACACGACGAACAGGTTGAAAACCGATGCCCAGATGAAGAACACTCGGCCGATCCAGATATTCAGTTCGCCCGATTCCATCTGCAGCAGCACGACGAAGATCAAAAGATTGACGGCGAAGAAACGGTAGGTGCAGGCGATAAACTTTACCCGCGGCAGTTTCGCCACCAGCGCCGCAAACGGCGGATTGACTGCGATCATACCGAGCAGCGTGCCGGTGAAAAGCCACTGCAGGTTTTCCACCCCGCCGGCGACGCCCATGTCATCGCGGATCGGCCGAAGAATGTAGTAGGAGAAAAGAACCGAAAAAATATAGAGCCACGACCAACCGAGCGCCCGCATCTCAGCCGGCCGGACATCGATTACGCGCGATAGAACTCGATAAAAGGTTCCGCTTTCTACCGCGGCGCCAGTATCCGTCACCCCTAACTCCTCACCACCTACCCCTTACGCCCCTTAAACGTTATCGATGAACTGTTCCATGCGTTTGCGCATGGCGGCATCGGGCAAACGACCGCGCGCCGCGCCGACGTTATCGACCACGTATTCGGCTCGCGCCATGCCCGGCACGGCGCAGGTCACGGCGGGATGAGAGACGATATATTTCAAGAAGAATTGCGGCCACGATCCGCAGTCGAATTCGGCCGCCCAGGGCGGCAGTTTTTTGCCCTCGACAGCCTTGAACAGCCGCCCCCGGCCAAAGGGTAAATTGATCATTACCGCCATGCCGCGATCCCCCGCCAGCGGAATGATTCGTTCGCCGGCGTCACGGTTATCGAGCGCGTAGTCGACCTGGATAAAGTCGAGGGTTTCTTTCTTCATGGTCTGCTCGAATTCGCCGTACTGGTTGTCGAACGATGTCGTAATGCCGACGTAGCGGATGCGCCCCGCCTTCTTCAGCTCGCGCAGCGTCGCCAACTGCGTCTGCGTGTCGAGCAAATTATGCACGGCAATCAGATCGATCTTGTTGGTGCGGTATCTTTTGAACGACTGCTCGATTATTGCGAGGCCTGGGTCGCGGCCAACTACCTTGCGCAAGCTGACTTTGGTAGCCAGGAACAGCGACTCGCGAATCTTCAGATCTTCGACAAGTTCGCCGACGACCGCTTCCGCTGTGCCGTAGGACGAAGAAGAATCGACTACTTTTAAGCCGAGTTCTTTGAATTTAGCGAGGGTCTCGCGCAGCGGCACTTTCTCCGCATCGGTCTTCACGTCTTCGTAGCGCCGTGCCGTGCCGATGCCGATAATCGGAATCAGCTCGCCGGAGGACGGAATCTTCTTTTGCAATAGCCCCGCCGGCTGCGCCTGCACCCGATTCGCCGGTAATAGCAGCGATGCGCCGAGTCCAACCCCCGCCTTAAGAACTGTCCTTCGGTTACTATCCATGCTCCCTCCTAAGAATCGACAGAGTGATTCTATGTAAATCCCGCCTCTTGAGGCGGGCACAACTAAATGGGGTTTCCTAAGGGGCGAGCATCCCCTTTGGTCGCGAGCGGGGTTTGAACCCCGCTCGCGAATGCAATTGATTTAGCATCGCCCTCAGACCGTCGCAAGGGCATTGCGGCGCGACGTCGGCGCGATTGGCTATAATAAACTCTTGTGATTGCCGAAGGCCCGCATTACGATGCAACCACTTCTATCGCAAGCTGGAGATCACGGCATGAAAGCGCTGACGCGTTATCGGAAACTAGTCATCGCCCTCGCGCTGCTGCTCGATTGGGCAACCGCTGGCGCCCAGACGCTCGACAAGATACGCCTCGGCTACAGCGGTACCGGCCTCAACAACTACGTCCTCGAAATGGGCAAGCGTCAAGGCATCTTTCGCCGCAACGGACTCGACGTCGAGGTCGTTTACGTCAACAGCGGTTCCCTGCTCAGCCAGGCGTTGATAGCCGGCACCTTCGATCTGTCTTTTTCCCAGGGCTCGGAAGCGATGGTCGCTAAACTACGCGGCGCCGACGTGCGCATCGCGGCGGTGATCGCCAACCACTTCAACCACGTTTATCTAGCCGCGCCGTCCATCACTTCATTTAAACAACTCAAGGGCAAGAAAGTCGCGGTGAGCCGATTCGGCTCCGGCTCACACTTTCAAACCAACCTGGCGCTCAAAGAGGGCGGCCTCGATCCGGAAAAAGATGTTATGGTTCTGCAAATAGGCAACTCCGGCGCGCGCATCACGGCGATCCTAAGCGGCGTGGTCGACGGCACGATCATGGCAGCGGATTTTGTGCCGAGGGCCAAGCGAGAAGGATTTAACGCGCTCGCGGACCTCGCCGACACCAAGATCGATTATCCATTTCTTTCGCTAAATTTCGTCGGCAGCTACATCGACCGCAACTTGCGACTGGTCAAAGCGCTGATCAAAAGCATGTCGGAATCGATCCGCGCCCTCCAGACCGACGCGGCGACAGCGAAAGTTGTGATTCGCGCCGCGCTTAGAACTGACGATGCCGAAACCGTGGACTACGCGCTTCAGCGCAGCATCCAGGTTTTAGATCGCCGCCCCTTCCCGACCCAAGCGGGAATTCAATTGGTCGTCGATGGGCTCGGCAAAGAAGCCAAAAGCAAAAACTTGCGCTACGAAGACTACGTCGATATGCGCGCTCTTAGAGAGCTGGAGAAAGAAGGGTTCTTCAAATAAAACCGTCAAGAAATTTTCGCTAGCACGAGAACGAGCGGGGCATCGCCCTCCGGTCCTTTGCCGGCGCTGCGCAAAAGCGGTGCTGGTACCTGTGCATTCAGCTCGTGAATTTTCTGCCAGCTTTGCTCCGTCATGATGACAGCCCCCGTCCCAGGAGTAAGCTTAACCGCCACCTCGCTCAGCGGCCGATCGTCGATCTCGATGGTTTGACCACGATAGAAAATCACCGGATCGCTGTTGAAGTCGCCATATATCAACAGCCTTTCTTGCGGCGCGACGCGGCGATTTACTTCGCTCATGAACTCGCGATAACTCTTGGTCGCGGCAATCTCTGGCAAAATCAAGCCCTGAGTGACGAATCCGATCGCGACGGAAAGCAACACCAACTGCTGGGCCGCGGCGCGCAGGCGGCCATGCCATAAGCAATATCCCAAACCAAACCAGAGCAGCGCCGCGAGCGCGGAGGCGAGATCTAATTTCCAACCGAAATCGGCCAATCGCCGAATTACGACCAGAAAGTTGGCGCGATCCTTGGGCTTGAGCAAGGATTCGATCGGAGAAAAAAACCAGCCGAGGTTATGACCCCACAAGTCGCCAAACACGATCAAGAGGAGGATCACGCCCGTCAGCGCGGAAAATACCGCGAGGCCGCGAAAGAGTATTGACCGGACGCCGACACCAGCGACTTGACGATGAAACCAGTCAGCCAAAAGTAAGGCCAGCGCCGGATAGATCGGCAATAGATAGACCGGCCGCTTACCCGCCGCCAAGGAAAAAAATCCAAACATGACGACGAACCAGACGATCAGAAAAAGCCGGTCGTCACCTTCGCGCCAAGCTTTCTTGAAACCATCCCAAAGTAAAAACGGCAAGAACAATCCCCATGGCAATGCGAGCGTAAAAAGATAGCCCAGGTAATAATAAACCGGATGGCTGTGGCCCGATCCGCCGAAAAAGCGACTGAGGTTTTCGGAGAGCAATTGGCGATTGACGAATCCCTCGCCCCCACGGGTGATCGCTAAACCATACCAGCCGATGATTACAATCAGCGCGAGGGCCACGCCGGGATGAAACGCGAACTTCAGAACCAGATCCCAACGCTGCTTGAGAGCAAGAAAGACCGCGATCACCAACCCCGGCAGCAAGATTCCCAGCGGCCCCTTGGCCAGTGTGCCCAGTCCGACCAAGCCGTACAAAACAAAATACCAAAGCGGATTGCCTAATAGTCCGCGATAGAGCGCGTAGAAAAGCACCAGGCTGGCCGTGACGAATAAACCCAGGGTCATGTCGACGCGCGCGTTCAAAGCCTGGTTTTGATAGATCATCGTCGTCGCGAGAATCGCGCCGCCGAGGAACCCGATCTGAGCGCCGAAGAGCCGCCGTCCAAGCCAGTAGACCAGCAGCACCCCCAACGTGGCATAAAGCGCCGATGGCAATCTAATCGTCACTTCATCGAGTTCACCGGTGACTTGATATGTCAGCGCCGCCGACCAATGAAACAGCGGCGGTTTGGAAGGAATCGCCGTCGCCCGCTTGAGCGGAAACAGCCACTCGCCGCGCTGGACAATATCCTGCACCGCCAAAGCTTCACGCGGCTCACCTTTGTCGAAAAACGGCGTCGCGCCTAGATAGGGGAAGTAGAGCAAGCCACAGAGGGCAAGCAGCAAGAATAAATGAAACAAAACAGTGGATCGATCAGAAACCATCAATCCAAGTAGATAACGTTTTCGCGCGGTTTCTTAAAGAGACGGAGCGAAGATGAGAGCCGGAAAGACTATCGAACGGTTCACCGCAGAGGCGCCGAGAACGCTGAGAAAAAATCTCTGCGACCTCTGCGGCTCTGCGGCGAAACACTTTTACTTTTTACCCAGCGCTTCCGGATTCAGCACGTTATTCGGTCTGCCGGCGGCGAAACTGACGATGTCGTCGACCACAACTGCGTAATAATCTTCATAACTCTCGCGCGTGACGTAACCTAGATGCGGCGTGCAAGTGACGTTGTTCATCTTGATCAATGGCTCGTCCGCGCCGACCGGCTCTTTGTCGTAAACGTCTACAGCAGCGAAACCAGGACGGCCAGCCTTGAGCGCGTCCACCAACGCTCCCTTTTCGATCAAACCCGAGCGGCTGGCGTTGACGATCAACGCCGTCGGCTTCATGCGCGCCAAATCGTCGCGCGTGACGATGCCGCGGGTGTCCTTATTGAGCGGCAAGTGCAGACTGATGATATCCGCTTCGGCAAAGAAGCCCTCGCGGTTATTGGGAACTTCAAATTCCGCTGCCTTCGCCCGCCCCGTCGATCCCTCGCGTCCCCAGCAAATCACTCGCGCGCCAAATGCCTTACCCACCGCGGCGACGATACTGCCGATTTTTCCGTAGGCGTAGATGCCGATGGTTTTGCCTTTCACACCGATGCCGACCGTCGATTGCCATTGGCCGGCTTTCAACCGGTTTACTTCTAATGGCAGACTACGCAGCGCCGAAAGTATCAGTCCCCAAGTCAGCTCCGCGGTGGCGCTGGAATTTCCTGTACCCCCCGCAGAAACGACAATCCCCTTCTCCGTGCACGCCTGTAAGTCGACGTGGGTCGCGGCGCGCCCGGTCTGGCCGATGAGTTTTAACTTGGGCAACTGCTCGATCACCGCGCGCGGCACCAATGACCGCTGCTGGGTCAACACAACGGCATCGGCATCTTTTAGTTTCTCAACCAGACTCGCGACATCGTTAGCGGTGTCGCTATAAACGACAACCTCATGTTTGGCCAGCTTGGGAAAACACCTCAAAGTTTTGAAAGCATTCTGATAGTCATCGATAACTGCGATCTTCACTGTTACACTCCTTCGTTTTTTGCGTCCTTTGCGTTCTTTGCGGCCAATGAATTCAATCTTCTATCCTCATCCCATTTTCAGCGAGCCCATACAACCGGCAAGGATTCACCGACAAGATCTGCCGCGTAATCGCTTCAGATAGATCGTCGCGGCTAATGAACTGATCAAGATCGCCGGAAAATTCATCCCAAGGCTTCTCGTGGGGAAAATCGGACGGCCAGATGAGTTGCGAGCTGCCCATCAGCGCAGCCACCGTGGCGAGCGTGCTTTCGCCCACTTCACAAGAATAATAAAGATTGCCGCCGCGCATGATCTCTTTTGGCGATCTCTTCGCTTTATGCGGCCAGCGATTAAACCGATGCTCATAGCTTTCTTCCAGCCGGTCCATTAAATAGGGCACCCAACCGCAGCCGGACTCAAGAAAGGCGATGCGCAATTTTGCGAAGCGTTCGAAGACACCGTGGATCATCATGCTGGTGAGTTGCTGCATCTGGGCGAACGGATGGCTGAGCGGATAGACGCCGGCGAAGCTGGTGAAGTGATCCAAACCCAATTCCGCCGCCGAGCCGGCGTGAACACCGAGAGGGACATTCAGGCGCTCAGCCGTCGCGAAGATCGGATCGAACTGCGGCAAACCATAGCCGCGCATCGGATTCATCAACGCCGCCAGCATGCCGCCGACCATGCCGAGATCGCGCACGCAGCGTTCTAGCTCCTTCGCCGCCTCAGCAGGTTCCTGGATCGCCAACAGCGCGACACCTTTGAAGCGCGGATTGACGCGCAAAAAATGCTCGTGCAACCAGTCGTTGTAAGCCCGCGCCAACACCACCGCCCAATCGGCATCATGGATCAAGCCGATGCTCAAACCCGCGCTGGTGTAGAGCACCGTGGTGGAAATCCCGCAGCTATCGAGAAAGTTAATCCACCGCGCCGCATCCGGATGCTCGCGCTTACGCGGCGTCAGCGCCCCGCGCATCCAACCGTCGCGCGGAAACAGCACGTATTCGCGCTTGCCATCTTCTTTGTGAAACGCATTGGGCAAGAACGCGCGCAGCTCCTGCACGTTCTCGATCACATGCCCATCGGCATCAATGACTGGAAAAGCTCGCTTCACTGCTACATCTCCTAATGACCGCACAGAACGCATTCACACGAAGGACGCGAAGAGCACGAATTTCGGAGTTTTATCATTCTTTTTTGCGCTCTTTGCGCCCTTTGCGGTTAATTTCTCCAGTGCCGAATCTTCGGTTGCGGCTGTGCCACCCTAGACCCTTCGTGGTTAATCCTTTTTCTTCAACTCCGAAATGTAATCGCGTAGTCCGGCTTCCAACTTGTACTCAGGATTAAATCCCAACTCCGTCCGCGCTCGGGTGATGTCCATGCGCGGACGGGCCGGCGTCAACTTGCCACGTTTCATGTTGATGCCGGGGAATAGTGCTTTGAGCGCGCCTTCGACATCGTCGACCGTCGTCAGCATGCCACTGCCTAAGTTGTACACGTTATGCGGCAAGGGCAAGGTATGCACTGCCAGAGCAATGCCGTTCGCCAAATCCTTTACATAGATGAAATCGACGGTCTCGTACACATTGAGCACAACCGGCTTGCTCGCCATTGAATCCCAAACCGCCTGCTGCACCGCGACGCCCGGCCCACCGGCGACCGAGTGATAGCCGTACACGCCGGCGAAGCGCAACAGCGCCAGTTCAATTTTGTGTTTTGCGGCGTAAGTTCTCAGCACATGCTCGCAGCCGATCTTCGACGCATTGTAAACCCGCTCGCGGCAATCGATCGGCGAATCTTCGCGCAGCAACTCTTTGGGATCTTCGCCGCTGTAGACCGCCTGTGTGCTGGCGTGGACCAGCTTGCGCACGCCGGCGAGACGCACTGCCTCGGCGACATTGATGGCGGCGAGCAAATTTACCTGAAATCCGGCGTAGACGTTGTTGATGTTCGCCTCGCCGACGGAAGCGGCCAGATGAATGACACACTCCGGGCGCACCGTTTGAAACGCGTCTATTAGGGCCGCCAGATCGCGAATGTCACCGCGAATCACTGGCAAATCCTTCCCCGTCACACGCCGGATATAATCCGGCCGCGGCGCAAAATCGAAAAACGTCACCTCATCGCCACGATCGAGCGACTCTTTAGCCGTGTGGGTGCCGATCAAACCGGCGCCCGTAATTAGAACTTTCATCGCTTCCTCCGCGAGTTCTAATAAGGGGTGAGTAGTCAGGAGTAAGGGGTTCCGGTCACCGGTCTCCTAACTCCTTACTTTTACTCCTCACAATTCCGTTAATGCTTCCGCTGAAAACTTATAAAACCGCCGTGGATTGTCGAACAGAATCTGCCGCGGCAGAGACTCCGGCAAATCTTTGCGATTGACCAACGTGTCGATGTCGCCACTGAACTCATCCCACGGCCGCTCGTGGGGAAAGTCGGATGCCCAGAGCAATTGCCCGGCGCCAATCAATTCCGCCACGGTCGCCAATGTCTTTTCTCCCCGCTCGCAAGCGTAATACAAATTACCGCCGCGCATGATCTCACTCGGCGACTGTGTAGTTGGAATAGGCCAGCGCTTGCGGCGATGCTCCCAGCTCTCGTCCAACCGGTCGGCCAAATACGGCACCCAACCGCAACCCGATTCGAGAAACGCCACCCGTAGCTTGGGAAAGCGCTCGAACACGCCGTAGATCATCATACTGGTTAGCTGCTGCATCTGCGCGAAGGGATGACTGAGCGGATAAACTCCGGCAAAGGACTGCACGTGATCCAAGCCCAACTCCACCGCTGGCCCGCTGTGCACCGCGAGAGGAATATCTAATTGCTCAGCCATTTGATAAATCGGATCGAACTCCGGCAAACCGAGACCTCGCATCGGACTCATCACGCCAGGCAACATGCCGGCGACCATACCCAGCTCGCGCACTGCACGTTCCAGCTCTTTCGCCGCGTCCCGCGGCTCTTGCGTCGCGAGCAACGCCACGCCTTGAAAGCGCGGGCTCACACTCAAGAAATCATGATGCAACCAGTCGTTGTACGCGCGCGCAAGCCCAACGGCCCAATCACGGTCGCGCTGCAAACCGATATTCAAACCCTCGTTGGGATAAAGAACGGTCAGAGCAATTTCCGTGGCGTCGAGAAAACGCAGCCAAAGATCGACGCTAGGATGCTCACGCTGGGTCGGCGACAACGCACCCCGAGCCCAACCGTCCCAAGCAAACAGCGGATACTCCCGTTTCCCTGGCACCCCCCGAAACTCCGGCGGAAGAAATTTCCTCAACTCGTGATCTTTTTCCAGGATGTGACCGTCGGCATCGATGACCGGGAAAGATCGTTTCATGCCTGTTTCTCCAAAACGCTTCATCGGCGAACTGCAAATACTCCACCGCTCTTCTACTACCGGGCCGTTGATTTCGTCAACATGAGCGCGCAACAATTGTGGCAACAAATTGCTGACGATTGATTCTCAGCCCTCACTAAAAACTATTGCTCTACGCTGGGCGGCGAAATCTGCAACCAAAAAAAGTTGACAAGTCACCCTTTAAACAATACAAACCAACCAGTGTTAACGAAAACTTGTATCGGCAATAGACCGACTGAGCTATTCGCTTCGTTCCAGGGGACGCGCCACGCGCATTTGTGCCTCGCTGCGCTTGGCGAAATTGTGCTGGCCAGCCGCTGAACTCGAGAGTCGCTGTCCCTGACTCTCACAGTCGATAAGAGAAATCCATGCCGATCATTTCCACGTTTTTCGGAATTATTATTCGGATGTATTTCGGGGATCATAATCCTCCACACTTTCATGTTGAGTTCCAGGGTGAGAAGGCCACGTTTAGTTTTGAGGGGCAACTGCTGGTTGGGAATATTTCGTCCACGACGGCCCGGAAACTTGTGCGCGACTGGGCTCGTCGTCACAGACTCGAACTCATGAGAAACTGGAAAAACATTCAGAACGGACGCCCACTCAATCGAATCAAGCCCTTGGAGTAATTTATGAGTTACTTGCCGCAAGTTGTCGGCGCGCGCTATGTCAGCGGATTTATTGTTTTGACTCGTTTTGATGACGGAACGGAGAAGCACATCGATGTTTCCCAATGGTTTAAAGGTCCGGTATTTGAACCGCTTAAAGATCCGAAACTTTTCAAAAAATTCTTCATCGAAGCAGGAACACTCGCCTGGCCGAACGGTGTCGATATAGCTCCCGAAGCTTTGTATGCCGCGCGTGACTCAAAGAAAAAACCTAACAAAAGGCTGGAGCGATCACGGAAAGCACGTCGATCCTCCTGACTTTAAGTGTTATAGACAGCGTAGGCGAAAACTAGACAAAGGGAGAAACTCACAATGGTTATTTCAGTTTCCATCCATCCCGCAGTTGATCAAGGATTAAAGCTCGCGGCGGCGAACTTCGCGGGCGGAACACTCAAATGTCGGTGCGCCGACAACAAGGTCTCGGTCGCGATCGATAGTCAGTGCGCGCACAATCACGTTTGCGGCTGCACCAAATGCTGGAAACCCGCGGGCGCGTTGTTCTCGCAGGTGGCAGTTGTTTCGCGCGACAAAGTTCGCGTAACCGCCAATGGTGACAAGTTAGCGGTTGTCGATGCCAAAGCCGCGATTCAACGCCACGCCTGCAAGAATTGCGGTGTGCATATGTACGGACGCATCGAGAACGATAAGCATCCATTCTACGGTTTCGATTTCATCCACACGGAATTGTCATCCGAACCCGGCTGGGCGCCGCCGGAATTTGCCGCTTTCGTGTCGTCGATCATCGAGTCCGGCGCCGACCCTGCTAACATGGGCGCGGTCCGAGCGCGACTGAAAGAATTGAAGCTGGAGCCATATGATTGCTTGTCTCCGACGCTGATGGACGCCATCGCGACACATACGGCGAAAGCGGCAGGAGTGCTCGGCCGCGGATAGACCGCGGTTTAATGAACTACGGCGCCGCATACTCCGGGTAATTTATCCCAGAGGGATTAAATCTCGAGTCTTGTAGCACTTCCGCGTTGACAGACCAGCTGCGTCTTGTCTATGCTTCCTGCAGCGATTTATTCGAATAATCTTGCGTTAGAAATATTTTTCCTCGCTTCCAGGTTTTGACAGTCCGGCAAAAGTGGGGATGCCGCCATGGAAAAGCAATCTTTCTCCGGTTCCATCGCATTACTGGTCGCGACGCTTCTGCTTACCGCAGGGCTGAAAGCCGAAGCGCAAACGAAACCGGAGACGAGCATCAAAACGCTCACCGTAGGAGCGGTTTTCCAAGAGCCGCGCGAGCCGGTGGAGGAGCACTTTCGCCCTTTGGCAAATTATGTTGCGCGCAAGCTCTCGCCGTCGGGGGAAACTAAGGGAGCGGTGGTTGTCGCGCCCAGTGCGGCGCAACTGATGAAATTGCTTGAAGAGAAGCGTGTCGATTTCTACATTGAAAGCCCTTATCCCACCTATCTGATAAACCGCTCGGGCGGCGCCACGCTTCTGCTCAGACGATGGAAGGGCGGGATGGCCGAATATCGGAGCCTCATCTTCACCGGCAAAGAAAGCGGCATCGCGCGGCTCGAAGACCTGCGCGGAAAAATCATCGCCTTCGAAGACCCGGGGTCGACCTCCGGTTATTTTCTGCCCAAGCTTTTTTTGATTAAGAAAGGATTTTCCGTGGTGGAAAAACCGAGTGTTGGAGCCAAAGTCGCCACCGGCGAGATCGGCTATATTTTCACCGGTACCGAAAAAAACGTCGTCAATCTAGTGCTACAAAAGAAGGTGTCGGCGGGAGCCATCAGTAACGACGACCATGCGGGCTTGGGCGAAAATAGCAAAGCGGCGATCTTGATCCTCGGTGAGAGCGAATCGGTGCCCCGCCATCTCCTTTCCGTGCGCAAAGACCTGCCAGAGCCCGTCATAAAGCGGCTCAAAGAAATCCTGCTTAGCATGCAGCAAGACGACGAAGGGCAGAAAATCCTCAGACAAACCGGTAACACGACAAAATTCGACGCTCTGCCGGGCGGCGAGGAATCAGTTAGGCGAAAGCTGGTGGAACTGTATCGCCCGCGGGGCAATAAATGATCGGCTTGCAATGCAACTCACGCGTTGACAGGCCGACGCCATCTTGTCTAATTTCCTCTCAGGACGGAAGGAGCTAATTGCTATGAAAGCCATCCGCATCCACGAATTTGGCCTGTCGGAAGATGTTCTTAAATACGAAGATGTCCCGGTGCCGGAACCGAAGGCCAGCGAAGTCTTGATCAAAGTCGAAGCGGCGTCGCTCAATCGCGCCGATCTCGGCCTGCGCAAAGGAACTTATCGCATTGCTGCCAATGCGCTGCCGGTAACCCCTGGCCGCGAGTTTGCGGGAACGATCGCGAAACTTGGCGCTGGCGTGGATGAAGTCTCTCTCGGCCAGCGTGTGGTCGGTTATCCGAGCCTCGGCGGCTACGCCGAATATGCCGTCGCGAAAGTGTCTGAAGTCCGGCCCGTGCCCAATGGCGTTACTTCGGCGCAGGCCGCGGCGTTGCCGACGGCTTCGCTAACCGCGTGGTTCGGCTTGCAAACCGACGGCAATTTAAAATCCGGTGAGTGGCTGCTTATCCATGGAGGCAGCAGCGGCGTCGGCGTCGCCGCCATCCAGATCGCCAAACATCTCGGCGCGAATGTCATCGCCACTTCCGGCAGCGAAGACAAATGCTTACGCCTCCGCACACTCGGCGCCGATGTGGCCATCGATGTCTCGCAAATTGATTTCGTCGACGAAGTGCTGCGCGTGACCAACAACCGCGGCGTCGACGTTGTTTTGGAAATGATCGGCGGCGAATTTTATCAGAAGAGCCTTAAAGTGCTGGCGCCCGGCGGCCGCTTGTTTTCCATCGGCGGCGCGTTTGGCCCAGTCCCTGACCCGCCGCCGGCTCTGAGCGATGGCCGAAAGGCCACGCGCTTTTCGATTACGAATTATCTCAAAGCGAAGCCGGAAGAATTTAAGCAGCTCGACAAGATCTTGCAGCTGGTTAAAGACAAGAAATTCGACGTCGGCATCGGCAAGACGTTTCCGTTAAGCGAAACCCGCGCCGCGCAGCGCTATCTCGAAGGGCGCGAGCATTTTGGCAAAGTCATGCTCACCATCTAGGAGGATTCGCCATGTCATTCAAAATCAAACGGGTCGGCCATTTAGTTTTGAAAGTGCAGAACCTTGAACGTTCGCGCAAGTTTTTCACCGAAGTCTTGGGCTTGCCCCAGGTCGGTGAAAACGACCGAGGCATGCTTTTCTTCAGCACTGACGTGGCCGACAATCATCACATGCTCGCGCTTAGAGAAGCCAAGCCCGGCGCGCCGCTGCCGGAGCCGGAGCAGATCGGTATGGAGCATGTTTCCTTCGAACTGGCGACGTTTGCTGAGCTGCAGGAGGTCTACCGGAAGTTTAAAGAGCACGGCGTCAAGCTGCGCCATACGCTTTTTCACGGCGTGACTAAAAGCATTTACTTTTACGACCCGGACGGCAATGTTCTTGAAGTCTATTGCAACGTGCCCCCTGAAGAGTACCGCAAGACGGTGACCAATCCGTATTACAATTACGGTAACATCGACGACGAGCTGGAAGGCAAAGTGGCGCAGCGGCCGGGCACCGTGGCGCCGTGAGCTGCTAACGATCATCCCGCCTTTGCGCGAGATCATTCTTTGCCCTGTTGTTTCCTCGCGCTCAGGCGCCACTCTCGCAAAGTTCCATCTTCAGCTGTGAAATTCACTAGCCGCCTTGAGCCCTGTCTGGTAAAATAAAAAAGTGGACGTCTCGGAGAGCAAAGAAAAGCCGATTACCCTACGCTCTGCGCGCTCCGTTCCAGACATATCGTCTTTGAACGACGAAGAGCTGCTGCGCACGCGCATTTGCGATCTCCAACTCAAGATCGCCGGCACCGAGCTTGAGTCGCGCATCGAAACATTTTACGCCGAACTCGCCGCCAAAGAGATTTCCTTCAAACCCATTTGTTATCTCGGCGACGAATGGTTTTGTCCGGAAGGCAGCGCCACCATCGCCATCCCTTTCTATCTCGCCCACCCGCGATTGAAGAAGCTCGAAGCGAAAATGATGATGGAAGTGGAAGGCGACAGCGAAGCCTGGTGCCTGCGCCTGCTGCGTCACGAAATGGGCCATGTGCTGAACCACGCTTTCCTGCTCGGCAAAGATCGGCGCTGGCAAAAGCTCTTCGGCCCGGCCTCGCTCGAATACTCAGAAAGTTTTCGCGCCCGTCCCTACAGCCGGCGCTTCGTGCGTCACCTGGACGGTTATTACGCCCAGAGCCATCCCGAGGAAGACTTCGCCGAAACCGTCGCGATCTGGCTCACCCCCAATCTCGACTGGCACAATCAATACAAAGGTTGGAAGGCGCTGGAGAAGATCGAGTATGTCGACGACCTCATGCGCAAGCTCGCCGGCAAAGCGCCATTAGTTTTTTCCAAGGCCAAGATCAGCGAAGCGTCACGCCTGCGCTCGCGCCTGGAGGCGCATTACAAACGGCGCCGCCGTACCTATGCTCAGGAGTTTCCCGATTTCTTCGATGCCGACCTGAAAAAACTTTTTATCGAAGCCTCGGTCGCGCCGGATGGCGAGCGCGGGGCGTCTTTCCTTCGGCACCACCGCCAATTGATTCTCAACGCGGTTTCCGGCTGGACCGGCGAACCGAAGTTCACCATCGACCGGGTGCTGCGCGCGCTGACGAAGCGTTGCGCCGAGCTCGATTTGCGCCTAAAGGCTCAGTCCGCAGGCGTCGAGATCACCGCCTACCTCGCGACCCTGGCGCTGCACTACCGCCTGACCGGAAAGTTCAAGGATACCTAGCCGATGGTTCGCGCCAAAAAACGTTACAAAGTGCTGGTGCTCTTCGGCAGCGCCGGCACGCCGCCGGCGGATCAAGATTTCAGCAAAGAGCTTAAGACCGATGATTTCGCCGCCGAAGCGCATGTCATCGATGCGCTCAAAAAACTCGGCCATGAAGTGCGCACCCTCGGCATCTGGGACGAGGCGGCGCTAATCATCGACGAGATCAAGGCCAACCCGCCGGATATCGTTTTCAATCTCACCGAACATTTCAACGAAGTGTCCGCCTATGACCGCAACGTCGCCGGGCTACTGGAAATGATCGGCGTACCTTACACCGGTTCGAGCCCCACCGGCTTAACGCTCTGTAAGAACAAAGGCATGGCGAAGGAGCTGCTCGCCTATCATAAAATTCGCGTGCCGAATTTTGCCGTCTATTCACCCGGCGCCACGATCAAGCGACCGAGCCGTCTCAAGTTTCCGCTTTTCATCAAGCCGGCCGAGGATGAAGCCTCCTACGGCATCTCGCTGGATTCCTTCGTCGAAGACGATAACGCCTTCGAAGAACGGATTCGTTTCATCCATGAGCGCATGAACCAGCCGGCCTTGGCCGAAGAATATATCGACGGGCGGGAAATTTACGTGAGCCTGTTGGGCAACGACAGTTTGCGCGTGTTTCCCTTTCGCGAAGTGATCTTCACTGAAATGGCTGAAGATCAGCCCAAGTTTTCCACCTTCAAAGCCAAATGGGACGACGCTTACCGCAAACGTTGGGGCATCCAAAATGTCTTCGCCGAACCATTCCCCAACGGCACCGATCTCCGTATCGCGAAAATCTGCAAGGCGGTCTACCGCGCGCTGCGCATTCGCGGCTACGGCCGCATCGATCTGCGCGTCACTCCCGCCGAGGAAATCGTCGTGCTCGAAGCCAATCCCAATCCGAATCTGGATCGCGACGATGAGTTCGCCCAGTCGGCAATGAAAGCGGGATGTAGCTATCCCCGGCTCGTGCAAAGAATACTTACCTTGGCCCTGAAGACGGCACACTGAAAGCAGGCGAGCGGCTTTTAGCCGAGCATAACTTTGAGAGGTCTTTGGCGGTTGATAAGTCAGAGAGCGCGATCCGAGAGGTAAAGCCCGGGCACAATAGGATCGCGCGGTTGCCTGGAACGCCTGGCAACGGTCCTATTTTCGGCCGATTTTGGCGAACTCTTCTAGAAACGTTCCCGCCTTGTAATCAGGATTGATTTTCGGCTGATCGCCTTTGTAAACGATATTGAGCTCGCCCATGTACTCCTGAATCGGCAGCGGCTTGATCGCGAACACCATCGCTGGCTCATCGCCGGTGACGAAGTGTTGGTGCCACACTCCCTGACCGACATAAAGCGTGTCCCCAGGCTTCCAATCGATCCGCTCGTCGTCGAGAATGCTGTAGCCCTGGCCGCGCAAAACAATAATGATCGCTTCATTATGTTTGTGCGTGACCGAATTCGAATGCGGCGGGTAAATGTGGCAATCGACTTCGATAATGCGATTCTCAAAGCCCAGTTCCTGGGAAACCAACGGCCCCATCCAGACGCCGTTTTGCGCCTCCCACTCGATCTTGACGTCTTCGCCCTTGATCGCTTTGCGCCCCGCCTTGCGCCGGGCGAAGTCGGCCTTTACCCGCTCCGCGCGCGATTTAAATAGCGAGCTTTTTCCTTCAAACCATTTTTCATTGGCTTGATGATCCGCCATGGCTGAAGTCCCTTCTTGAAAGGATTAAATCTGATAATTCCCCGCAGCGTGCTGCGGGCACCATTTAAATGGGGAATTCAAAGGGGGCGAGCATCCCCTTTGGTCACGTGCAGGGTTAATACCCAGTACGCGAAATGCCCCGTTTGTTAGACTATTACGCCAACCATCGACGCCCTTGGGTTGGAGCGCACGAGCGACTTAGTCGAACACGAGCCACGATCACGATTCTAGTTCAGCCACTCCTTAACGTTGCCTTTCATCACCTCGTCGAGAATTTCCTTACAGTCCTTGATCGCCTTGTCCATTACTTTCGAATCGTCTTTGTGTGACACGCCCTGCTTGACCGCGCCGTGAAGCGCGCGCACGACTTCCATCAGGTGCTCATCTAGCTGCTCGGTGTTAGCTACTGCTTGCGGCATATTTCCTCCAGTTTTGATCACATGTAGCGGCGGCCTTTGTTCGGGTCGGGAACCTTCAAGCCTATCTGCGTGAGGATCGGCCCAACCTCGTTCATATAATCCTGGCGCGCCTGTTCGTTGGTGCGGCGTTTCAAGCCCCAGTAGCGATAGCGTTCGGATCGTTTCGAGCCGCTGCGGCCGAACATATCGAGCGCGCGCACATACCAGTAGTCGACCGCCTTTTGTGCCTTAGCCTTACCTTCATCGCCCGATTGAATCATTTCGAGCGTCTTGTTGTAGCCGTATTCGATATGGCCAAGTTCCTCGGTGACAATGTCGGGGAGAATCCGCTGCAGCGGCAGATAGCTGCAATCGTAGAACTCTTCCAACTGGTAACGGCCGACGCGGTCGATCAAGAAGCCGAACACCGAGTTATCTTCCCAGGTTGTGATCAGCCCACGAAAAGTATCGACGAAGCGCTTGTCATTCGGCTGGCTCAGTACGAAGGACACGTCGACGCCGATGTCACCGGCGACCCGTGCGACTTTGCGGAAATGATCGATCTCTTCCGCCGCAGTGCGCGCGATGATCAATTGATCGAGCTTGGTCGGCGCCGCCGGCAGCATCTTCTCGACATAGAGATGCGGCCCACCGATTTCGCAGTCAGCCTGGATCGTCAACACGTGACCCAACAGCTCCTTATACTCCGGGTCCATCTTGTCAAAATCCTTCAGTTCGATCTTATCCGTGAACATTTATTCCTCCGCCCTCGTAAGTATTTGAACGGCTTAAAAGCAAGAGAAATGCCAGCGGACCTACTTCAGGTTCTCCCAGAGGGAAATGTCCGTGATTGCAGATTCCATTCTCACTTCTGCGAGAATGACATGCCATCATTCTTACCGATAAGAAAATATATTTGATGCTTGAATGAGTGAACCTTTGAACGGTCCGAATGATCGAACCATCTTGAACTATTGAACATTGAACGAGCCGTAGCATCGGCTTGACGCTTTCCGGCTCCGAGAAGGTCGAATCGTAAACGTCCTTATTTTTGCTGTTATTAGCGACGGAATCAGACTTCTACGACTCGACTATCATTGTTGGTTTGTCGAAGCTTGACGCAAACCTCCTCGATATCGCATCCGCTATTGCTTAAAGCCGACCACGAGATGGGCGCGATGGGACTCGGGAAACGTTTCTCCTTCGCACTTGAGCGTGACGATGTACGTGCCGGCGGTTGGAATCGCCTCAGGCGGAATGATCGCCTTGAGCTCGTCCTTCGAGACAAAGCTGGTCGGTAGCGGCTCGCCGTTCAGCATGACGCGGTGAAATGGCCACATGCCGCCTTGCCCTCGTACCTTTAACACCGTGGGACCGGATCCCTCGATGACAAAGAGCGGCGATATTTCCAGATCCAGCGGCAAGCTCTGATAGGAATAAAATGACGGAATCGGATTCTTGTATTTTTGGAATCCGATGTTGACCACCTTCCCGTCCATGATAACCATCTTGACGTTTTGGGTCATCCAAATGTCTTGCAGAGGGTCGCCCTCAACGATGGACAGATCCGCGACCTTGCCGGGCTCGACGCTGCCATAGTCCTTTTCCTTCTTGAAAGTCTTGGCAACGTTGAGCGTGGCCGCTTGGATCGCCTTCATCGGTGGCACACCCGCCTCAACGTCCATCGCTAGGGCCTGATGCATAAGCAAGGCTGCCATGCCGCGCGGCGGGTCCGAACCTTCTTTCAGAATGCCACCGGCCTGGACGAAACGCCGGATGAATTCCTTCGCTTTTTCATAGCCGACTTTAGCTTGCTCGAGCTGCGCGGGCGTGTAGCGCTTGAGCAGTTTGTCATAGGAGTTGTCGGTCACCACGCGCACCGCCGCGGGCAGATCGGCGTTGGGGTCGTTCAAAATTTGATTTTCTCTTTGTCTGAAGCGCGCGGCGCTTGGCGAAAGCGGACGGAGCCATTTGGCAATGGTCGGAGTCCATGCGACTTGGTGCGCTACCATCGCGCCGATCACCGCGTCGAAATTTTCGGTTTGATAATAAGCCCCGGCGAGTTCCTGATCGATCACACCGCCGAGCCGATCCTCTGCCAGCTTGCGCCTGGCAGGGGCGTATGGGATGGAGCTGTAGCCCACCGACCAGATATGTTCGATAGCGTCGACGCCCGCGTTGGCAGAACCGACGACGTCCCAACTATGGGCGGCGACTGGCATGCCCAACCGATGGGCTTCGTCGACGGCGACTTTCACCAGGTCTAGAGAAAGAAACTCATTGACCTTGAGGATTTCACAGCCAAGTTCTTTTTTCCGCCCAACCGCTCTGCGCACTTCTTCCGCCGTCGTAACGATGATGTTGTCGCGGAATGTTCGCGAGCCAAACGCCTCGTGCCCAGTACCAACGGCGCCGATCGCCCGGCCCGACATCCAAATCCGCGGCCCGCGGATCTTACCCAGAGCGGTGCCCTGTTTTTGCGCCAGGGTCCATGGGCCGTCTTGATAAAGCTCGATCGAGGCGCAGGTGGTAATTCCCAGGTGAAGATAAAGCTCGCCGTGGAAATCCTCCAGGTGGCCATGCCCGTCGATGAAGCCCGGCAGAACGGTCTTGCCTTTGACGTCAATCACCTCAGCGCCGGTGGGAATAGCGACTGCACCGCTGCTGCCGACAGCTTGGAACCGGCCTGCCTGGATAACGATGACGCAATTATCGATCGGCGCCCGGCCGGTGCCATCGATCAGTCTGCCACCCAGCACCACGAGGATTTGCTCTGCCACGATTTCTTCTCCTCCATCGTCCGATCAGTTGAACACCATCTACTACTTCGCTGCGTGGTGTGCCAGCCGTTTATACATGCTAATGATTTCGCAATCAGAGATTGGGGTCTGCTTTCTGTTCTAGCCAGTTTCAGCTGGAGCCGAGCAGCTGCGGCGCTACTATCGCGCGGTATACACAATAGCCGGACAAAACAGGATCGCGAGGGTCGGAGCTGTAACGCCGGCCTTCGCGCAACCTAGGTGTTTTCACCGCCACAAAACCGACTGGCCAAGTTCAACTGCCGCAGCAAAGAAATTTTCTTGGTCTGATGAGACTGCATTCGCCTGAGCACGTCATCCAGCATTTGAACGGCCTGGACAACGTAGGGGCCTTTGTTGAGCATGACACATTCGGCCCGCTCCGCCATCGCCGCATCGGTGATTTCAGCGCGCGAGGGCTGGCCGGTCTTGGCAACGGTTTCCAGCACTTGTGTCGCCCAGATCACCGGCACGTGCGCCGCTTCCGCCATCCACATGATTTCTTCTTGCAATTCGCCGGTTCTCTCGTAACCGCATTCAACTGCGAGGTCGCCACGCGCAATCATAACTCCCGCCGCGGGGCCGCGCATAGCGGCTAAAATCAAATGCGGCAGCTTTTCAAAGGCCTGACGGGTTTCTATCTTGAGGACAACGCCTAAATGCTCACCACCGAGACGCTTTAAATGACTTTGAAGCTCCGCAATATCGCCCTCGCTCCGGACGAAAGAATAGCCTACCAAATCCGCGTGGCGGACCATGAAAGGCAAATGCGCGATATCCTCCTCCGTCAGAGCCGGCAACCTCAGCTTGCTGTCCGGGAGGTTGATTCCCTTGTCGGCCCAGAGGTTCTCACCCTTCGTCCTGGCTTTGGTAATCTCTACTGCGATTTCATCGAGGTTAACCGAGCGAATCACGCCGCCGATCTTTCCGTCGTCGAACCATATGGACTCTCCGGCGCGCACGTCGGAAAAAATCTCTGGTAGGGAAACGCCGACGGTCGGCGCATGCAGCAGCTTGCCGTTCGAGTCGTAGACCGCCGGTCTGCCGGGATCTGCCTTTGCAGTTAAGATCAGGATATCTCCGATTTTAAGACGAATAGGCTGCGGCTCCGGCGGTAATTCATCGATGCGAGCGACCTCCGTTGAACTCATTCTGCCGTTCTCGGCGCGAGTGATTTGAAGCAACGTGCCACAGGCGACATAAGCCGTCTTGGCGGACTCCACCCACCAACCGTTCTCTGCAACCTCCTTTACCTCCATGGAGCGGGACCGGCCGCGAGCATCGAGAAATTTGATCGTTTCTCCCGGCCGCAGTTTCGCCAACCATTCTCTCGGTACAGCCAAGCACGCACCTGCGGCTGGCGGGCAATGATAAGAGTTTTCTTTCGAGGCAAGCCAAATCCGCGCGGGTTTGATCAGCCTACCGTAACGGTCGCGACCAGGCCGCCACTTTACGATTCCCGGAAGAGATTCAATCGGCCCCGTCCGAAGCTTTGGGCCCGGCAAATCCATAAGGATACGGCAATCCCGGTTTAGTTCTGCTCTTGCGCGCTGCAGATTTTCAACCATGCTGCCCCAATCGTCCTCGTTGTCGTGGGCGCAATTGATGCGCATGCAATCCATCCCCGCATCGACAAGATCCCGCACCAAATGGTAGTCGCTGGCGGCCTCGCTCGGCATGGTCACCATGATTCGAACATCCCTTCCGGCGGGTTTCGGACCCAAAAGCGTCATTGTGTTGCGCTCCAGAGCGCATCTGCCCGCCGTGAAGTCATTGTCTTTCTCCTCAGGCCATATCGGCTCGCAGCAGGCCAGCCGATGAAGCACTTTTAAAACCGCGTCCAGGTTAGCCAAGACATGGGATTCGGACCTTCCCAACGACGAAAGTCCAAAGCGGGCGAGTTTATCCTGGAGCGGCCGGACGTCGCGCCGGCGTAAGGCGAGATAGTGGAGAAAATTTCTCGCGCTCCGCTTGTGCTGCTCGTGGATCTGTTGGGTCATTACTTCAAAGTCGTGTTCGACCCGGACAATCTCCGAGCGGATCTCGCATAGCTCGCCAATCAGTTTCGTGAGATCATCGACATGCCAATCGTCTGCGACAAGGTGATTTGCCCCCATCAATTTGCCCCCCGCAAAAGGATATTTAGCAAATGAAGTACCTAACAATGAGCGGGCCGCGGTTGTAACAAAAACTTCAAATTATAAGCGAAAGATAAGGGGATTTATCGAAGCTACATTATCCTAAATGCGTTATGTCGGGCTCAACCATCAGGCGAAGCGGCTGAAACACTAGTTAAATGGAACGAGCACACCCAGTTATTTCTAAATCTGAAAAAAAGGCGCGGGTGAGTTTCGCGTTTGTAGGAAAACTTGCGGGCTTACCGACCACGTGAGCCGCGACAAAAAGCGCAAACGATTAGCATATAAAGGACCTGCCATGCGACGGCAGAAAATGGGATGGGGGAGAATCAACCGGGTCAACAGGCGCCAGCTTCAGGTTGAGTTAGCCCCGAATGATTTACCCTGACGACAAGCCGGATGATCACTCAAGGCGGCATCATGAAAATTAGTATTGTGTCCTTGGAATTTCGAAACTCGAAACAATTCTTTACCGCGACGGCAGCGGATCGGGACCGAACAGCTTTTTGAAAAGCTCGATGACCTCACGTTCCCGCGGCAGATCCTTGATAATTTTTTCAAGCGCTTCCCCAGTTAAAGAACTGGAATCGTCGCCCGTCTTCTTGTACTCCGCGATAAATTCAGGATCAGAAAACGTCTTTCGCATCGCCTCGCGCAGAACCTGCACGCGATCCTTGGGCACGCCGGGCGGCAGCACGTAAGGACTTCCTCCGGCCTGGAATGCCCGGTGAAGGGAAACAAGTTTGCGCTCTCGCTCCGACCGGGCAAACGTCTCGAGATCGGGGACCTGACTGTAAATCGAATGGGGTTTGGTTCCTTTGGGTATCTCGGTAAGGGCATGGACGTCGAGAAGACCTTCGTCGAACAACTTCTGCCGTATTGGCGTTTCCCAGTGATTCGTTCGGGCATCGATTTCGCCGGCACGGAGAGCCACGTCGAGCTCCCCTCCCGTATAACCGACAACGAACTTGGGCTCATTCATACCTATGAGGAAGGCAAACATCCGGCCGGTGTAGTATATCGTGTGGCCGACTGCCTGGGCGCCGACGCGGACGCCCTTGGCGGCCCTGAGAGTTTCCAAATTACGCAGCCCGGCGGCCTTGCGCGTCAGGAAGATATGCGCATGGCCGCTGTAAGGGGTCCCCAGATAAATAAACTTATCGATGTCGTAGAGCACGCCGCTTTCGCCTAGAATGGCCGCCGGAATGAGATTGCTGCCCATGACCCCGATCGTGAGTCCATCGGGTTGGGCCCTGGTGTAAACGTGATTCGCCGCCGCCCGCGCGCCTGCTCCTTGGCGGTAGTCGACGACAATGTCCGGGCTACCAGGAATGTTTTTTTTGAGACCGGCCGTGACTGCGCGACCGCGCATGTCTCCGGTTCCGCCGGGAGCAAAGCCAAAAACCATCGTGATCGTCTTACCTTGGTAAAATGGGGTCTGAGCTACCACCGAGGTCGTGAGGGAAAAACAGGACATAACGAGCACGGACAGAAATAACCAAGGTCTCAGAGTTTGATGAAGAATCGGTCGTTCACCCTTCGACAAGCTGCTATGTGGATGTCAAGTTATGGCACCGGCCTCTTAATTTTCTTATGACTCTTTTCCTTGGCCACCCAAGAGAGACTGGCTGCTATACGTGGCACGGTACCCTGACCGTCACACTGACTTGGGATGCGCCCCTCTTTAAGGCACCCGGCCCCGGGCTCTCTATCTCATGCATCGAACCGTCAGGAGTTTTTCGCTCCTGGTTCTGCTTGTCGTCGAGGCGTTCCCTGGGGCACGGTCTCCTCTTGGGTCAAAGGAGCCGAATGAACTTTTTTCCTCACTACAT
>Ga0105252_10000144_pt1 | contig 55258 bp, 75 predicted proteins | sample EasRivMeERMZT100_FD_89675 | JGI IMG/M metagenome (GOLD analysis project Ga0105252, IMG submission 89675) | Soil microbial communities from meander-bound floodplain in the East River, Colorado, USA - East River MetaG ERMZT100 | ecosystem: Environmental > Terrestrial > Soil > Floodplain | place... | reverse complement strand
TTGTACCATTATTAAATCTGCCTGATGTTGTTTCTGCGATCACTGATGAGGGCAGAGTAAATGCAATAGTTCCAGTGACAAAAATTATAAGATTAAAAATTTCGGCATTTGAATCATTGCTGAAAGTAATTGCACAGTTCGCTACAATTGCAGTTACATTTTCAAATCTACATTCTCTGCGAGAAACTAAATCCAAATTCATTATACCAGCACTAACACTAGCAGGCTGTCTGGCTAGTGTTCTGACTGCTGAAAAAGCAGCTGGTGTAATAGGCTTAGTATCATCAGTTCCTGCTAAAATATCAGAAGAAGATGCAGGAGGAATCTCTACAGCAACACCAGACAGGCTCCAGCCAGCAAAGTTTTTTGCTGTACCTGGTAATTGAACATTAGCCCATTTTAATTCATTTCTGTAGCTCATATGATCTTATTATGGCGCTGTAAAATACCAACTGTGTCTTGTCAATTGTGCTGTAGTACTTGAAACACTGGTAAGTATAGGATTTCCAGTAGCTCCTACAGGAATAATAAACTTTTGTATCTGATAAAGAAACGATCCATTACGTTCATTTGCTCCCCCAAAGGTATACCAATTATTCCCTATCATATCCCAATAGGCTGCTCCTGTTGGGCCTGAGGCATACTCACCGTAATTCATTAATACAAAAACTGTTACGTTTGGTTTATCTACAGTATTAGTAATACCAGGCATTGTATAAACAGGTCCAGCGCCTGCCACCCCTCCTTGAGTCGGTCCTATATCCGTAGCCCAGGTACCTCCAACCACAGGTGGTCTGAATACCATCATTACACTCGCTTTAGAAACTAAGCTACCGCTTATACTAAATTGAGGGTTGGCAGTCCACGTACCATTGAAAACACACCAACTATCCCAAATGCCTGGAAGTCCTGATACTTCCTGATTACGTATTTGAAGTGTAGTCCACGATTGCCCTCCGGTATTTAATATACTAAGTGCTCGTACCCCTCCTCCACCTACAATAGAATAAACATAAACCAAGTCACCAGCTCTCATATTTGCCGGAGGTACTATAACAACACCCGAACCTGTTATGTAATTTATTCCTCCCCATGAAATTATCTGGTTTGTTGTTCCTCCTAATAAGCTGTGCCTGTGTCTGCTCATACATTATGCTGCATAATAAGGTCCACCAACACGCAACAAAAACTTATTACCATTGATACGTTTCCAGGAAAACTCTACAGGTGCAGCTGTGCCGCAGATCAAAGTTAAATTTTTAGTTGCATTTGCCCAGCGCAACCCTTCTTCTGCTACTTCCATTATAACATTGCTTGGCATTGTAATTACCCTGGTACCTGTCATGAAAGTACTATAAGTAATTTCTTCTGCATTGCTGTTGTTAGAAAATGCTATTGTAAAATTTGCTGACTGCGTAGCAGTATCTTCAAAGTTAACAGTTACTTTGTTAGCACAGTTTAAAGTAGCCGTACCTGCACTAACAGCTGCAGCATTACGTAAAGGATCAGTATATGATTTTAATCCTGCAGGAGTAATGTGTGTAGTTGTACTAGTGCCGGTTATCAAATCAGCTAATGTAGCCGCTATTGTTTTAACACTATCCCACCAGGTTTTTAACTTTAATGGCGTTACTCCTCTGTCATCACTTGCACCAGCATTAGTTTCAACTTGTGTAGCTACCCGAGCTAAGCCCCAGGTAGTTTCATTCCAATGAGCAATAGTGCTGATATCTAATGCTTCAACATTAGAAATATACTCTACATCTATACCTATACCGGTAGCAATAGCTGGTGTTATAGTAACTGTTCTTAATGCATCATCTTTGGTATAATGCACAGCTTCAACTAAACGCTGACCTCCTACATAAACAGCAATTATTTGTATAGGCGAAGTGCCAGGAATATTAAAAACAGTAGCTATGCTGTTTCCAGTAAAATATTCAGTTAAGAAAGCACTGGACTCTCCCTGACCTTGTACAGTAACCCTAACCAGCGAAACAGCATTGGGCTGCATGATAATGCCGCTGTTGGCTACCATTTTGATTGGTATAGTCCAGTAAGATCCATTATCTGTTAATGTACCGTTAATAGTAGCTCTAAACCACCTGGTAGCATCATTGCGCTGCTGTACGTAAAAAACATCTCCAAATTTTAATGCTGCTAAGAAATTACTAACATCTTCATTGCTGTTAGTCAACTCATGCAAGTACATGATAGTGGCAGTTGCCATGGTCAGGCTGTTTAACCTGAACTGACCACTAGAAGGTCCTGGCGTTATACTATTGTTATAATTCCAGTATCCTCTGCCAAACAAACCAGTACCAACACCTTCAGAAAGTTTTGCAGGATTAACATATAATCTTGCTCCTGTTCCACCTATAGGTATGCCTTGATCTGTTTCGTCTTGTGTAGCTTCTTCTACAACACCTTTTGTAGTCTCATCAGCATCAGGTACAATAGTTGTAACCCCGGAAGCTATCCACTGAGTATCAGTTTCATCCCAGATGTATAATACAGCATCAGCTGCACCAACATCCACCAGAGCATAATCACCAGGATCTGCCTCAGGAAAGGCTGCTTCTAAAGCTGCAAGATCAGTGAAAGCTCCTTTGAAGTGATCTGTTACACCAGCACCAGGAGGTACTGCCCAAGTACCATCTCCCCTAAAAAACATTGTAGTAGGAGAAGCTGCTGGAATGCCTTTAAGTAAATACGCTCCTGCAGCATTGAGATCAAGATTGCCAGCAACAGTAGTTATAGCAATATCACCTTGAGCTATTACTGCAATGTTGGTCTGTGCGTTTACAATAATATCAGTTACTATTGAAAAAATACCTATGCTATTACCTGTGATAGCCATGGTATTACCAGAAATAAGATCAATGTGAACAGCAGCATTTAATACTAATCCATCTGCTGCTACTAAATTAATCTCACCAGTTAGTGAATTAATATTAAGCGCTTGCCCACTAATTAATATATTGCCAGGGTTAGAGGTAATTTCAATGCCTGTTGGATCTAGTTGAATAGCAGATCCATCCTGCATGAAAAATACAACATCGTGCATTAAGAAAAGCTCTGAAAAGTTTGTAAGGCTTTCAAAGTACAGATCAAAATAAGCATCACCACCAACAGCTGTTCCAGGATGTAAATTGAAATAACTGGTGGTATCCAGCAGTTCAATATAAGTGTCTTCAAATAAGGGCCCACCCCACTGAACAGTACCAGGAGTAGAAATATTTAATCCGTTTTCAGCAGCTTCTAATCCGGAAAATTCTTTTACAAATCCTTGAGGGTCTGCTAAAGGATGCCCAGGTTGATAAATATAGCTAGTAACGTTATCAGTTACATAAACCCGCATACCAGTAGTCTGCGGAGTAAGTGCATTTCGTGATGCCAGATTGTTAACAACATAACTCATTATCAAACTTGCAGGCTGAGTTTCATTGATTGGCACCACGCCACCTACAAGATTTGCTTTGTTTAATAACAAAGCATCGTTTTCTGCTGTAGTATAATAATCACCTATTCTTAGCCAGTCTGGATCTACTCCCGGTATTTCACCTGCAGCAATATTGTTATCAGCAACGTATAAATTATATCTACCTGAAACTTCCTGAAATTTTACAGCTTGGTTTAATGTATATGTTAATAAAGGATCATAATCCGGAATTCCAGCATTGCTGCCAATAGCTGCTTGTAAGGCTGCAACATCAGCTTGTAAAGCGGCTATCTGTATAGTATGCGTGGCAGTAACACCATTTAGTGCTAGTACTGCAGTAGAAGTATTGATAAAATTATTAAGATCAGTAGCATTTTGAGGTACTGCTAATAAATTAGCTATAGTAATAGTAACTACTCCGATTTGACCATTAACAGATAATACAGCTCCTGGAAATAATAATTCTGCGAAATCAGCATCTACGTTGGTAGGCGGATTGTTATTAAGCTTTACAAAGATCTGACTGGTATCTGTTACAGTAACAATATCACCGGTAACTGTAGTTAAGGCATTCCTGGCAACAAGCGTAGCAACAACAAAACTGTTATTAGCATAGATGTTATCTATGTAAATAGGATTGATTTTACTATTAGCTTCTAAGCCGACGTAACCACTAGGCTGATTTTTTTCTGATAATAACTGAAATAAACCACCACCCCCTCCACCATCAGCAACTTCTGTCCAGATTTGTCCTGCTATAGTAACATCAGCACCAAGTCTATAATCTGTTGCTTCACCTATAACATGTACCCTCATGAAAGGCAAGCGCTTCCACTCAGGTATAATATCCCTGGAAGCCAGATCTGCAACTGTCGAGTAACTTAACCTCGAATCATCTTCTTTAATGACAGGAAAAGGTGAAGTGCCTAAGCCGCCGCGTTGAAGGGTATCTATTATAGTTACTGGCATCTTCTTTAAATTAACTTACTACTACGTTAACAGGCCCTATACCAGGATTCACTGATCTCCACACATCATAATTTTCTGTAAAACCGGAAGTGTTAGTTACGGCTACAGCTGCAGCAGCCAGGAAAAATCCACCCGGAAAACCATTGACTACAAAAGTAGGCGTACCTAATGCTGAGCGTAAAGCATACCAGGCATACTGTAATCCTGATGCATTGCAGATATAATTTCTGCTTCTGCCAGCTTGTAGGGTTTTGCTTAAAGTATTTACAAATGCACTGTTGATGCTTCCGGGAACTACTGCATCACCTGTATGTAAATTATTTAAAAATGTTATTGTAGTATTTCTGGTTTTATTTTGTATACCATCAGTTACAAAAAGCTGATACGTAAAACTTGCACCAGTTGCCCCAGGATTTAAAGGCGGTGATACTGTTCTGCTAATAGTTAATGTTCCCGGAGGTATTGTTGCAGTAACAATGTTAGGTCCTGAAACCTGTTGTGAAATAGGTAGTTTATTTAATGTCCAGGCAAACTGTAAAGTACCAACAATAGATCCTATTTGTATGCTGGCAGGAAAATTGGTAATACTAAAGCTGTTGATGATCATGTCTACATATAGCAAGAAATCAAATATTTCCTGAGCATTTGAAAATCCAGCATTAGTAACACTGATTAATTCTGCAGGAATAGGGTAAGATACTCCCGCACCAGGAGGGCCCGGAGGACCTGGTGGGCCTGGAGGTCCAGGTTGGCCATTTCCAGGAGGACCTGGAACCAGAATAACTTCTGTTCCACATCCACAGCTACAATCTTTATCTTCTGCTGCCATATTCTTATGTTGGTACTAAAGTCAAACAATATCCGAATCCAGTAGAGAAATAGTTGTCTTGTGAGCTGTTGCTGTTATATCCTACTAATCTGTACATGTATGCTGTATTAGCCGCTGTAAATGCATCTACAAAAGAAATATGTACAGTAGTATGATAAGGATCACCTGCTCTAAAATCAAAAACAGGAGCTGGTGCCCCAGGAACAGTTATCCATGAAACCCCTGCATTATCAGAGCGTTGCAATATATATCTTACAGTAGCTGGAAAATTATGTCCCCTACACTGGGCAGTAAACTCAAGCTTAACTTTCCAGCCAATCTCAAGTGATGTACTAAAAGCAACTCCTAAATAAGCATGGCCATAAAAAGCAGGGATACCGGAAATACCACCTAGTGTACCAAGAATTTCTGAATTATAAACATAAGGTCCTTGCCGGATTCTGGTACCACCTGTTACAGTTGCACCATTAGCGCCTGGTGTTCCAGGAGATCCTGGACCACCTGTAGGACCTCTCCAAATACCATTATCACTCCAGACAGTGCCGTTGTAACTAATACTATGGCCTGTTTTATTACCAGATAAACTTGCTGGTGAAGCTAAGTTTGATCTGCTGTCAGCTATGATGCTGGCACTATAAGGATCTTCCGGTGACCATACACCAGAAGCTATGATAGCCATGTTAGTTTCATTTAACACAATATCATGTTCTGTGTGTATTAATGCTTTACCAACATCGCCTTTGGATCTAACTGCAAAAACACCTAACCTGGCTGTAACTAGTGTTAAATTATCACTACCTCCAGAAAGATTACTTGCATACAATTCTATTATTGTAGCTGGGTCAGGTATTGTTAATGCACATTGCACACTAATATTAGGCGTGGTATTACTGGCACAGTTGAAAGTACCTAATACGACACCAGGTACGCCATTAACATATATAACAAGCTGATATCTTTTATTAATAACACCCAGCAAGTCAGCATCAAAATACAATACATAATCTCCTGGAGTGGCAATAATAATCCGCTGATTGGTAAAATCAGCAACAGCACTTTTCTGTGGGCCATTAAGTTCAAATTGATTAATCTTAACTGGTGCTACAGTTATTACCTGAGGTACATTGGCATCATAAACAGCAATAGAAGCAAAGGCTCCTGAATCTGCTCCCGGTTCACCTTGTGGGCCCATGATGTTTGAAACTAATACCCAAGCACCGGATTGTTTCTGATATACATCTCCAGTAAGATTATCCAAGTAATAATCTCCATCTACACCTATGCCTACTAAAGGTACACCATCATCATTAAACCATACAGATCCTGGAGGCCCTGGAGTCCCGCTGAATATTACTGAGATCCAGGTAGTACCATCATAGTAAAAATACTGCTCAACATCAGTTTGATATACCAGCAGGCCAGCATACTTCCAGGAAATAGCTTCCCGGGTAGGTTGATCCGGCATAACAAACCTATTATCAATAGGAGAGTTTGCTGATAAATCAAAACCTGTTATGATACCTATTCCTGCCATGTTCTAAAACTTGAAAGTATAATTACCATTAATGTCTGTCTGTACAGTAGTTCTGTAGAACCTATAGTTTTGCACCCAATTATTATCAAGTCCGCCAGAACCTACTGATACAGGATCAAAAGCTGTCCAAGCCCCCATAACCATAAATCCATTTTGATCATAGATACCTGCACCTGGCGCCAATGGTCCATAACTGGATGGGTATCCAAACCAGAAATATTGATTGAGGCCGTTAAAGTTTATTGTTTTATTTGCTTTGGTTTGAATTAACTTATTCAAATCCTGATAATGCGTACCAGCTAAAATACCTGCAGAGTTGCCATATAAAAATGGGTATACAAAAGTGAGCACATCTGAATCTACATCTGTACTAACCCCATCAGTAATATTTGCTTGATAAGTAGTTGTCACATCAACATTAGACAGGTTTAAAATTATAAGCTGAGAACCAACACTGTTTATAGTTGCCAGGTTTACTTCTGCCGCATAAGCTGCAGCAAGAGATACCGGAAGCAAAAGCACAGAACTAGTGACAGGATCCCGGCCCTTAACCAAGTTAATATTTAAAGGCAAGCTTGGTATAACTACGCCTATTTCAACTACATGATTTTGATCAGGATCTGGAATACTGGCATTGTCAAGATTTACTGTCAAGCTTGGCGCGAGATATTTGAAAGTTGTGATATCAAAAGTTTTTACTCCGGCAACTATAGTTTCTGTTACTTTTAATTCTGGATCTGTGGTAATAACGTTAATATTTGCATCACTACCTGGCGTACCTGGAACTCCGGGAGCCCCAGGAGCACCTGGTAAGCCAACTATAATTTCTAAAGATTCTGTCATTGCAAAAGGCAATGACGCTACGGGATAGTTTGATAAATTTAAACTAGTCTGTATGCAGTAATAAATTATATCCTGCTGTTTTTCAGATAAGGTTAAATCAACATCAGCATCAAGTAATACTAATTGATAGTTTAAGATCTTAAAGGCCAGATCATACTCTTTGTCACAAGGATCAGAGTACTGTTCCTTCTGCATGATCTTGTAGCCCATATCTGCTACCCAGACCTGAGACTGATATAAAATACTATTTCGTTGGTCTGTAGTTAGCATTTGCAGTGAACACAGTGGATGGATTTACAATACTCAGACAAGAACATTAACTCTTCATCGGCCTGTGCATATTTTTGCTGCAAGCAATCAAAGTTTGCAGCATTAAGATGTACAAAGATTTTTTGATAAGTTTTAGTCTTGGTTTTCTCTCTGGAATGGCAATCACAGCATCCTTCTGCGTCAAGAAACACTTGCTCCTGATAACAAGCCTTAGCCCTGTAGTTTACTACCTGGTCTGAAGAGGTTTTATGAACAGAAGCATTATTATATACTTCTTCGGTAGTAAGATCTGTTACTTCTGTCCAGGATCCTGTAGGATTAGTGAGCGGGTCTTGTCCTGGACCTATTGGGATAATATCTGTAGCGATGTAATACTTAGTAGCATAGTATACCATATCATCAGCAACATAGGCCAGCAGCTCATCATAAATATTAAAACCTAACAGTTTAAAGTAATAATACCCATCTGTAAACATGGGGATCTGCCACTGGGTAACAGTAGGAGGCGCAGTATTATCAATAATTATTGGCGTGTCATCACTGCTTTTGTTGTGCTTATAACCATATAAATACAAGGCTAAAACAGCACGTTCAGGATTTGGAGCACCGTAACCACCAGGATTATCAACTGCGTCATAAACCCCTGTGTTGTCCAACATCAGAAAGTAAACTAAATTCTGATCAACGGCACCTCTTTTAAGTTTTAATTCCAGGGGCATAGATGTAGTTTAAGTTTTATTATGAATAAAAAAGGGGAATAAATCCCCTTTTTACAATAGGAGGATTCCTCCCCACAAAAAACTTTGTTACACTGCTACCGGGAATATGGTGATGAGTTCCGTATCAGGTGTTGCACCTCCAACAGGAGAAGCCAGGATCACATTGCTTTGAGATTTTGTCTGCTCATTGGGATACCCCATGCTTGCAGTTTTATTATAAGCCTGAATATAAATCTGATTATAAGTTGCTGCAGTATTAACAAACTTGGTAGGCTTACCATAATCATCAGGCCACTGGGCATTGATTGTAGTATAACCATCCATCACCTGTGTTTGGTCTTCCATAGCAGCTACCTGCCAGGGTGCACCGGCACCTTGTTTCCAAGGTGTGATATTATTAATCAGCGCTCCTTGAAGATCCTGGCCAAGGGTTACTACAAACGTAGTATCTTCCACATAAGCCTCGAGGATAATACCAGCAGCTACTGCAGGGCCTGACATTTTATTCACACCACCTGCAGCTGTTACCAGTGTTGGTCCGGAATAAGGTCTGTCAAGAACAGCTACTGTAGTTGAAGGCACACTTACTACTTTATAAGTAAAGCCATTTACAAGCACTTCGATAACATCACCAACTGCCAAAGTATGCGCACCAGAAAATACTACTGTTGCAGAACCTTCATTCAAAGTTGCAGTTACTGCAGCAATGGCTGCTCCGGGTGCATCAGAGATAACATTAACTCTAAGGAAGCTAATGTCAGAATTTCTTTCATAATCAAGTCCGCCGGTAAAGTCTGCTACCAGCGCAAATACCATGTCCAGCAAAGTTGCAGTTGGATTCTTTACTACTATCCGGCCTTCCTGAACAGGAAAGGGTTGAGTAGAGGGGCTGGTGTCCCGTGCTGAAAGCACAAAAGTTTTTGTCTCTCCTACCGCAGGAGGAGTCATTCCAATACCACCTGTGGCGCCATTATAACCTATGGTAATATTTTGTTTTACCGGAGCATTATAAGGTGTATGCCGCACTTTGGTATCATTGGCTTTACCAAATACCATAATTGGCGTTTTCTTGATTTGATTATCAACAATCTGAGCAATGAAGAATTCATTGCCGGCAGCCAGTGCAGCAGTTTGAATTGGCGTGTTAGCCAGATCAGGCCGGAAAACACCAATCGCACCCTGGTTAGCAGCAACTCCGGAAGCAGCTACAAAAGCTGCGAAAGTGGTAAATAGAGTGGCGTAGTCAACTGCAGGACTTACAAAGCCAATAGCATTTAAGCCTTCAAGAGACTTGCTGTAACGATTTCTTAGTGAAGCCATGATGTGTTAGAGTTTGGTTTAAATTTGGTTACGAACTTTATTATCATTTACAACAGCCTCGTAGGCAGGATTCTCAATAGCAAGTTTCAGATACTCTACAGTTCTGTCTACTACTATTCTTGGCCCATCTCCGGCTAATTCAAAATTCTGATTTAAACTTAATGAGATGTGTTTTGGTTTCCTAACGTAGTCAGCGTACAAATCACTTATTAAAAAGCTCTTATCCTCGTAAGCCATTAGCAAATCTCCTGATACCTGGGACTTAACATTGTCCTTACTGGTTTTATAGAACACATTTAGATTTTGTGTGTAAAACTCATCTGTTTCTATTAATGAATTTGCTATCTGAGCTTGGGTAAAACCCGGTAGATTCTCAGGTAAGTAATTAGGTATTTTGTATACTACAGGAATATAAGGCTCTGAGTTCTGTCCAGCTAGTGTACCGTCTGTTGGTGAAGTAAACCAGAAGATCATCATGGATAAAATATCCGGATTTGTAGTCACAAAAATAAAACTTTTAGGAGCATACAACTCTCTGTACGTTTCCCAGTAGATCTTAATACCAGGCAACTTTAGGTTATCTAAAATGTAATTTACAATTGCAAACCAGCTGTTACGGGATTTTAAGTTATTTAACTCCGGAGGCAGCTCGTAATCCTGATCACCAGCAGTAGAGGTTACTCTCACTTTAAAGCCATAGTAAAATGGCGGTGTTATATTTGTAGGCTGAGGTATTGCCACTACACAAGTTTTGTCTGTGTAGTCTTTCTGAGAAACAGCAACATTATTTTTATAACTGGTTAAATCATAACAAAACTTTGGATCTGTAGAAGTAACAATAATACTTCTGTTGTTAACCAAATGATAATAATCAGGTGGCAACACACCATATACCATGAAAGGTTCGTAAACAGCTTCTAAAAACTGGGGGATAAAGATCTGCAGCTTGTGATTTTTAACAAGTAAAGGCCGGATAAAATCCAGCCCTACTTGCATGTCTTCAAATCGTTTGTTAACAATCTCTTCTATTACTCTTTCTTGTTGCCGGGTAAGCTGCAGATCTATCTCATCCGGATTAAACATATCTTCAGTGTAGGCGCTAACTTTTTGCAAGCCTTGCAACACTTCAATGTGTGCTTCTAAAACAGATGAATATCCCATGGTAGTAAATATTATTTAGGTATTGGCGAAGTTTTGTTTTTTTGGTATTTATGAGAAAACTGATACTTCTTACTGCAGGAGAAACAAACCAGCACAACAACTAAAATAACTGCTAATACAGCTTTCATGTTACTCTATTTTCTCATTAAGAAAAGGTGAAGCTTCTACATCAGTTCCCGGTAAGATATTCAGCTCTGCATCTGCAGCATTGGCACCACCCTTACCTTTTTTGATGCCTACATAAAACTGAGTTTCTCCAGGATCAGGATAATAAAACCCTATGATATCAAATTCCGTGGCTAACAATACATTTATAGGATTGCCATTGTCATCATCCATGGTCATTTGACAATAAGGCCTGTCTTGCATTAGTGTGTAACAATCAGGTATTGCTTTTGTGCACAGCTCGCCTACTTTTAAAACACGTAATACTTTATCAGGTTGTGCATCAGGCATGATCACAACACCTACCCTGTCATACTCTTTCAGGTGCAACACAATTTGATTTCCTACAGGAAAATAGTTTGATAGTTTCATAAATATATAAAGTTGTAAGTTTAGTAATGATATACTTTTAAGCTCCGAAAACTTTGTCTGTTTTGTCAGCTTTATCAATTTTATCAGACAAGTGTGGAGATGCATGCTTTACCCTGCGGCCTTTGGCAAACTCGTCCAGGTTTGCATACAACACATTTACAACTTTACTGTTTGCTTTATCTTGCATCCACACCACAGCTTCTTTTAAATTATCACCAATAACATCACCAGATTCTTTTAATAAGATCTTGGTCTTAACCCGCTCCAAAGATCCTGCACGAATCATTTCCATGATATCGTATTTAGTAGTTAACTCCCGGTCATTAACTACACTTACAAAACGTTGCAAGCGTGCTATGTTCATGTCATCAGCTTCTTCCGGATCCAGACTGGCTTGCTCTTTTAATGCCAGCACCATATCATTATCGTTAAGATTTTTAGTATTGACCCCAAGCAGGGTTAACACCATTTCTACTTTGCCAAGATCCTTATTGATCTGAAGATATTCGATTTGAGCTTTATCTTCGTAATCCCTGAGTTTGGACTTACCTTCACTTTGAGCTACTTTATCTACAAAATAAAATAAAACATGCTGATACCTGTCAGCTTCATCTTTGTTTTTACCCACCTGAGGATGTTTCATAGCATGTTTGTACCTGACATAATCCATAGGTTTCAAAGGCGGATTTTGTGCAGACAACGGCGCATCTTGCTCCAGGCCTATTTGTAATTTTAAACCTTCAGGAGGAACCTTGGTGTTAAGCTCTCTGAAGAACATCTGCACCTGTTTCCGGAATTCGTTTTTGTTATCTTCTGCGGTGATACCGCCAAGTAGATCTGGCATGATAACATCTTCCTCAAGTCTGGTTAAACCAGATTCATAGACTTTTCCTATTTCCCGGTAATAACTTCCTACAGAACGAAAAGCCAGGGCCAGGTAGTCTTTAACATCCGGGTCTTGGTTGGCATCTTGCATAAACGTTTGCTTTCTGTGTAATTCTACAATTTTAGATGGCATAATATGTAAGTTTTAAGTTGGTGATGTATGTATCAAGTCTAAGCATTCTGCTGCAAACTTTTTAAAATTATCTTCATCAAATACCTGCATGTAGGTATTATTATCCTGATGAAAGATTTTTATAATGTTTCCGGGAGTTTTTACTTGTAAAGTTAAGCTGGTAGGAAAATCAGGTATAATATCTTGCGGACTAAGATCTCCTTTTAAGTATTTTATAATCTCGAGCACATCAGGAGATACTTCCTTGCTAAAACTTACTTTATATACTGTTTTTACCTCAAAAGCAGCAACCAGCTGCTTGTATAGCTCAGTTGCTGTGAATGTTAATGCTGATTCTAGCATGTAAGCAAAGTTAATGTAAAATACAGTAAATAAACAAAAATACCCCCTGGAGAAACTCCAGAGGGTAATTACTAAACTTACAACTGAATTGGTTTGAGACTAGATGTTGTAGGAAGACAAACCTGCAATACACTCGAGGTGCAAGCTGGTGTTACCTCTTCGTAGCTGACAACCCCCTACCATAAGTCTGTGGTAGGATGACTTATCAACATCAGTAGTAATCAAACTCAGGTTGCCAGAATTCAAGTTTCCAGCACCCTGCAAGATCTGGTATTGACGAGGAAGCGGGGACATGCCTGGTACAACACCGTGCAGGAATCTGCGACCTTTTTCAGTAACGCACTGAAGATTGGCCTCTCCGTCATACATACCGTCATCAATGAACACCATTCTGTAGCTCTCCAGCGGATAGCCAGTATCTGGGTGCAAAGGTGACTTCAGGGCCCTACGGCCATAATCAAAGATCGGGTTGTGCTTCACTTTAATGTAGTAACCATCAATGTGGTACATCGCATCAAAGAAGCCCATGGATACAAGATTGTAATTGCTTCCGCCTACAAACTTGTGTGCAATATCTCCACCACCTGCAATAGCAAGTTGGGTTACGCCGGCAGACTTCATCGCAGCATCAAATTCACGCATACCACCACGACCTGTGTACAGGGTAATACTCATGCCGTCAGTATCAGACTGACCAAACAGGGCATTGGCAACTGTATTTTGCAGGTAGTTGTAGGTAAGTGAAGAATACGTGCTATAATTGTTAATCTGCTCGAGGATTCCGGATCCTGTGGGAATAACTTTTCCGGATAAAATATCACGGAGGTCAATAGTACCATTGGCCCTTCTATTATATCTGGAATACCAGAACATGTGTTCTACTTCTTCCAGCCAGGCACGCTCAAATTGATAGTGCTCAAAATCCATCCAAAGTGAAATATCATCTTTGCCTTCATGGGAGATCTTGATAGGCATGACTTTATTGGCACTGTTACCAGCCCACTGGTGAGAAAGCCTGACAATGCTCATCTGGTTCTTGAACTTACCAGGAGCAACACGCTTGAAGGCAGTTCCTCTGGATTCAGATTCTGCATTGAATGTGTTCAGTTCTACCCACTTGGCACCTGCTGTCATTTCTGACATAGGAACTACAGTTTTGTCTGTTACAGCATTAAGCTGCAGGGTATATTCCCATCCGGTTTGCACTTTATCCGGAGGCTTGATGATGTAAGCCTGCACACCAAGAGCAGATTCAATCATGTAGTTTTGCTTTGCCCAGTTGTCAGTGAAGATCAACTTGAACAAGCCATTGCCGTAACCAGCATTTACATCCGTAGCAGTTTCTGCAACTGTGATGGCTTTGTTAAGCCTGGACATTACAGGATACGTGTACTGAATATCCTGCATCTCTTTGACTTTGTGATTGCTTGGCTTGAAGCCATTAGGGGAAACCACATCTCCCATAGTTGACATCGCCAACGGGAAAGAACGTGTACTATCACCCAGCAACCAAGTCAACTTCTGAGACAGTTCATCAGGCTTACCATACCGCTGATGGTAAAAGTTCTGTTCGTCCAGTAGGTCTTTGCCATCAAAGATGTCCTGCTGTACCTGGAACTGGAACTTGTTAGATCTGGAACTAAGTGACATAGTGTTGTTTGGTTAAAAAAGTTGTAGCTACCGTTTTTCCTGTTTTAAATGCTTTATGCATTAAACGCCTCCAGTGTAGGTAGCTTTTTCACCTTGGATTGCGTCGTATCTTCTACAGAGCCAGCCCGGGAAGTATCCTGAGCTACTTTGCGTTTTAATTTCCGTACAGATTCAGTTGCAGCCTGGCGTTTTACAAACTCTGATAAGTCGCCATTTTTATAAGTGAATAGCAATTGCTGTAAAACCGGCACCAGTGTCTTATCATTAATAGGCAATACTACCTGGTAGCCATCTTTGCCGTCTGAAAAAACATTATTCAAAGCAAAATCATAAAATGCCTGTCTGTCTTTAGGAGCAAGTTGAAAATTGCCAATCTGACCAGAATTTGTAATATCTTTTACAATGCTGCGCACTTGTTCATCCCGGGCAGCTTTAGCTTGCTGTTGCTGCTGGGTAGTCAGCATAATCTGATCTTCTTTTTGTTTTTGAAAAGCTTGCTGTGCTACCAACGCTTCTTTGGCGGCAGCAAACAAACCTTCTGTAGAATCTTCATCTGCCTCTATCATTCTGACAATACGCTTGTCATCAAAACCTTTAGCTTTATAAAATTCTGTGAGAATTTGTTTTTGCATGTCTACATCATCCGCTTTGAGCTGGATTTTGTTATAATCTGTAGCACGAGCATTGAACAGTTCTTTGATGTCACCACCATTGGATTCATGCTCTAGTAACCTGTAACTTTCTGGAAAATTATTTTTTAAATATTCCAGGTAATTATCAATAGTATGATCTACCAATACCTGGTCCCTGAGTGCGATACCTTCTGCAGATTCAGGATCTGTATCTCCAAAATCAACATCAAGATTGATCCCGTTGATCTTGGCAACATCATCCCAGATAGTTTCTTTCGGTGCATTTTCATCTTCAAGATATCCGGCTTTGATTAATATCTCAGCCTCTTCCTCTGTAAGTTTTGTAATGTCAGTATCAGCTTTAGCTTTTAAAGCTGTCAAAGCCTCTTCAGAGATTTCCGATGTAGTTTGGTCTGCAGTTTGCTTTTTAAGCTTGGTACCTCCTGCTTTTTGAGCAACTGCAGACGCTGCATCATCCTGTTTTTTCTTTTCCAGTGTGGCAGCGGCAGTAGCAACCTGATCAACTGCTGGTGGTGTAGTAGTGCCGTTACCATTTTTACCAGCAGCATCAGCAGCAGCTTTTGCAGCTGCAGCTTTAACTGACTCTGAAGATAATAGGGATTGTTCTGTGAAATCTTCCAATGTAGGAAGCGTGCTTGCATCTGTGATTTGCTTAGCCATTGTTGTAAAGTTTAGTGTTTAAGATATATAATCAAAAATTTACAGTAAGTTCTGAGTTTTGAAGCTCACTTACTTATAATTATAAGAAGCTTTTAGACTTAAGCTTGTTATTTCTTACTGGGTTTCTTAGTAGCTGATTTCTTCTTTAGTTCTGCAGCAGTTTTATTTTCCCTGGCTACTTTTAAAGTTGTATCAGCTTTGTAACGTTCTGTAGCAGCTTGCTTTTCAGCAATCTGTTTATCAGATTCTATTTTTTTGTCCTGTAAAGCAAGTTTGCCCCTTTCTGTTTCGCGTTTTAATGCCAGATCTTCGCGTGCTATCAAACCCTCTTCTACCGCTACCGGATCCAGGGCATCACCAGGTGTATTGGTATCGGCAAGTGAATATTGCCCTTTAATATGCGCCAGTTCTTTTTCTTCGTCGTATTTCTCTTTTTGTAACAAGCTATCAAAAGTATACTCTATTTCTTTGTACTCTTTTTGGATAGCAATTTTGCGTTCTTCAAGTTCAGCTTCTGATTGTTGTTGGCCTGCTGCTTTTTCCATCTCTGCAGCTTCCATAGATTTTAATACTGCTTTAAGTTTGCTGATATTATTAGCTTGAAGGATCTCAGCGATAACAGAAGGATTAGATCCTTGAGCTGCAAAGTTAGCAGCTTGCTGTTTCATCATCTTGACATTTTCAAGATCTGCAGAAGAATTAGATACATGTATATTAAAAACAGTTTCTATGTACCGGGCAGGATCAATGTTTAACATCATGCCCTGCATGTCATCTCCATAATGGATTGCTTTTCTACCGGTGAGATTAGTAAACTTAGATAAGTCCAGTAATCCCTGGCGCTCTGTTCTAATAAATTCATCAAAACCTGCAAACAAGCGCTCAGAGATAACACTGGATTGATAACGTGCTGCATCAATACCGGAAGCAGTTTCACTGGCAGCAGTCTGGCCTTTTCGCTGAGGAGTAAACCCTACTAATTGATCCCACTCAAGTCTGATGTAATCCATGATCTTGATGAGATTTGCAATGTGCTCAAACAAGGATAAGTCTAATACCTGATACTGGTTCCAGCCTTTATCAACACCTAGTTGATTACGATTAAGTAATGCAAAACCATTAGCTTCTGACCAATAGAAAAACTTTTCTTCATCCCAGCCTTTTGTATTAGGAATAGTATTGATGTCAAGTAATGCTATTTTACCTTTTGATTTTGCCAGGGCAAGTTCTAACCGATAATGTAAGATTATGTACATGATCTGATATGGCAGGCCAAGCTCTACTATAGAAGTGTTTCTGGCGTGAGTGTCAGAAAACCTGTAGCCATTATATAAGCCTTTGCAATAACCAAAATCATTTTCCTGATTGCGCTGCTCTGCAATGCGTCTAATCTTCAGGTAAATTATATCTTTAACGGCACCGGAGGCAGGATTGGCAGAGATATTTGGTGCATCAGCTCTGTAACCTTCCCACCATTCCGGCACCCACATCCATTCTACAGATTCTCCCGCAGCTTTATCAGGTTTGTAGTTTTCATCCACTTCCATTTCCTGGGGCTGGCCAGTAAGCGGATCCTGATAAGATAATATGCCAAACTTTCTGTAATACTTCCAGGTAACGTGATACAAACAAATCTTACTTCTGCGTAAATCCTCTTCGCGTCTGTAGGTATTACCAAATAACGTATTAAAATAAGGTACGCTAAAAGGTAACGTACTATCTTGTTCTTCGAGCTTATCAATTTTACCTGTTGTAAGCTCTTCATAAAATTCAGATACAACATCGGCTGGTAAAGTATATTTTCTTCTGACTACCCAAGAAGCATCTTCAATGTATTTACAGTCTGGAGATTTATCATAGTCCAGATCCATGGGAGATACCCGCTCATAAATAATGCGCTCTTTGTGGACCTTTTTTAAACTATAACATTCACCAGCGATTACAAAATCTTTAAACATCCTGGCAAACTGTTCTACAGTATGGACCTCATGATCTATCTCCTCGAGGTTTACCTGGCCCCAGACAGCACGCTCATCTTTATAGTTTGCTAAAAATTTTGCTTTAACTTTTGCAGGAGGTTCTGCAGGTTGGCTAGGTACTCCGGATTCTTCATCTGAACCATTAGCCTGATTCATGCCATTGATAAAATGCTGCTGCAGGTTATTAAGTATTAATGCATACAGCTCGTCTTCAGCTTTGTTCAACGCTTCAGTATCACCTACTACTACTGTATAATTTTTAGGACGTTTATCAAATTCCCCAAATAACAAGTCACAATTATTGCGTATAATGTTATAAGGCCTGATCTTGGCAGGAAAGGATTTGTGTTGAGCTTTAACAGAATTTAAAGGATTAGTAACGTAATCAAAGTACTCTTCAGGTATGATGTTATTATATACATTATATAAAACATACAAATCCCGATAGTTGCTGTTACGCTGACCTAAACTATCCTGGAAGTAAGTGCTCTGAATAAAAAAATCTATTACATCTTTACTGTGAGCAAAATCATTTTTGATTTTTTCCTGTTCAGAAACTCTGAGCAATGGTTTACCACCTACATAAGGTGTCCGGGGAGCATCAGGATCCCGCTGTATCGGTGCTTTTACCATATGTAAAAATAGTTAAAGAAACAATAGATACCACTAATCGAAGTCTTCCGGATATACCAGCTTATTATCATAAGAAGCTACTGTCCTTAAAAAAACTTCCTGCTTGGCTTTTACTTCCTCACTATCATCTGCAGCTGAATTAAGATCTGCCTGCGACAACATATGCTCTGCCAGGTTCGGCATACTAGAATGAAACTCTCTGTCCCAGAAACTTTTTTGTGATAACTCCTGACGTTGACGGTACTCTGTTTCTGTTCTGTCTTTCATCATGAAAGGCAAGAGCCTCATAGCAGATACCCTGTCAAAGTTACCCTCGAGGTTATATTTTATTAACTCTTTTAATAACCCCGCATCATAAATCTTGTTCAGGTTTTTAATAACCGTCTGGGATCCATTTTCAGATATGGCAGATCTTTCTGTTCTGAGCCAGTCAGCAAGATATGCAACTGCAAGTTGTGGCCTGTCTCCAGCCATATTCATAAAATAAGGCTTATTATAGCTTTTAACAGTAACTTCTTTGTTGTAAAAAATATCAGGTTCTTTTTCGCAGTAATGTTTTAACTTGTGATAAGTCGCATAATCTAAAATACCCTTACCGCCTCCGGCGATTTCTGATTGTATAGTTGCATTGTAGTATTCCGCCAACAGAAACAGCTCTTTATAAAAGTCCTCTAGCTTTTCTGGACGGGATACATGCCAGGCTACTATCAGATCATCTTCAGTTGGGGAGATGTTATTGATATGCTTGTAAACATATGCTGCAGCTAACGAAATCTTACTTTCAGAATCGTCTTTGTAATAAGGGTCCACCACAATCAAGTATAAATTACCAGGCACATGGCCCAGCTGATCTTTATAAGGTGCTTCTACTATTGTAGTACAGCCTGTAAGATTATCACCATTTTGGTGAGGGAATTCTGTAATAGGCCTGAGCTTAGTGTTTAATTTAAACTTAGGCTTACCAGATAGTAAATCACGTTCAAAGCTGCCATGTTTGAGAAAACCTTTAATACTCGTATCACTTTCTACCCGAAGTAATTGCTTTTGCAAGTCTGCTACCGGAAACAAGTTGCTGTTTAACCTGACTAAAGCTTCGCCAGGTGTATAGGGGTATTCTGCAATGTATTTATCTTCTCCGGTAGGATCTTCTTTGTGAATCCTGTAGCGCTCTTTGTCATGATGGGCCCTGCCGGCAACTTCATCTGCATTACCTTCCTGGTCCATGTACTTATCCATGACAGAGTACACCGGGATAAAATAACAGCATTTGGTTCCTACCCGGTCTTCATCCCATTTGTTTTCCCAGCTCATCATGTTATAAGCATCGGGATGATAAAACATATGTTCCAGGCCTTCTATGCCCGGGCCCCTTTCTCCACCTGTTCCCCATACCACAATCTGTCCAGTTGTGATACCACCTTGCTCAACGAGGGGTCTGGTAGTGATAACCGCGTCCTTGAGATTTGGGAAAGAACCTCCTTCCTCAAAATACACTTTACCTTTGGATCCAGTTCTTGCCCCTCTAACTTTTCGAGGGTGATCAATAACTCTTGCAATAATTTCCGACTTGTAACCATATTCATTACCAGTTCTTGGATCCAGCTGTGAAGCACGCTTATGCAGGTCCTGGTTTTTGACTTGCCTGAGGTGCCGGTAAGCTTTTTCCGTATCTGAATTTAAATATTCTAAGTGATCCCAGCATTTAGTAATAACCCCGTCTTTATTTAAGAACCCGACGTTGCTGGCAAAATAAAAGCTTTTGGAACCTTTTATTAATGTATAATCCCTGACACCACAGGAACTCATGATTTCAGAAAAACCAGATCCCCGCGGCTTTAAGATGCACATGTGCTTTCCAGCCAGCTCTGCTTCTTCGAGAGCTAAAAAGAATTTGTAATGCGCTTCCCAGAATCTGGGAAAGGTTTTTTCTTTCTCTGAGGCAACGGCTTTGATGTCTTTTACCGACTCTAGCTGCTTGTAGTTTAAGAAAAAATAATGCTGCCCCGTAATGCGTACTCCGCCTACAGTATAACCATCCAAACATCGCTTGTCTTCTTCTTCCCAATATTCTTTGTAGTCTTTACTGCCAAATGGCGCCAGGCAATATAATCCGTGTTTGAGTTTAAAATTAGCTGCTTCAGAAAAATAACCTGTATTAACCAGCATTATAGTTTCGGTTTTACCAAAGGTTCCGCGGGATGTAAGTAAGGTGCATAAGTATATCCAGGACCAGGATCTTGCTTAGCAGCCCTGTTCAAACACTGTAATACTACAGTATAACTTTCAAATACAGTTAGTACTGCGCCAGTGTATAAGTGTATTAATGTATGTTCTGGTTTGGCATGAGGGTAAATACATCCTATGTGAGCAACCTGGATCAAACCTGGGCGCCATTCCTGAATTATTTTCTGCTCAGTACTTGTCTTCAAAGGTATCTCCATACTGGCAAATTGCTGTTCCAGTGCCAGATCCTCTTCTGATCTGGTATCTCTGTTACATAAGATATGTAATTGTAAAAAATCCATTATTCACCGGTTTCCTGAAAAGGAGGAATAACATACAACATACCTTCAGTGTAGTGTTTATCTATAGGATCATAAACAAAAATCCTGGCACCCCACTGCAACACTTCTGCAGGTGGAGTAAAAGCTGGCACATGTACAGTTACTACCTCATCTCCATCATTGGTATAAAGCGTAGTAGGAATTAAAGGTGAATTTTCTGTTGACATAATAGTAAAAATAACAATTTTAACCGAGGCGTCCTTTTTCCGCTTCTCCCCGTGCTGTAGCTTCCGGTGATTCTTCTTTCGCTACAGCTTCTTCAAGTTTGTCTAAACCTTCTAAGACTTTGCCAAGGTTTGCAATGTTAGCAATCACATCTTTAGGTATAAACTTTGGCGAACCGTCTGGATGGTTTACAGTAAAATCTATACTGTCAAAGTAAAGTTGCAGCTTGTCAATAGCTTTATTAGCAGATTTTAATAAACGTAAATTTCTGGAAGTTTTTAAGCTGTTATACCTGTCAATAGCAGCCTCGAGCTTTGGTGAAAAAGTATAATCTACTGGCAAACCTGCAGCTTTCAACGATTCTTCTTTGCGGGAATTCTCAGGAAACTTGGCAAACTCTGATTTATAATCACAATAGAAAAACAAAAACCTGGATTCACATAAGCCGCGTTTCTTATATCTGCCGGATTTGTCCTGATCAAAGTTAAAGTTGTACTTATTATCAAATAAAGCTTTAAATTCTTCTATCAACAAAAATTCCTGTGTGGGCACAGGAACATAATCTTCGACAGTAAACACATTCATGTTATAGCTGATTAACTTTTTCCATTTCCACGGCTTTTTCACGTTCTGCAGCTCTGGCTGCTTTCCTCTCTTCACGCTGAAGTTTAAGCATACCTCTGAAAAATTGCTTTTGTAAAGGATCCAGACCTTTCATATGCTGTAAAACCTGTACAATTTTATGCTTGGCTTTGAATACACCAAAGTAAGGCCAGCGTATTCCGTCAAAAGTATTACTGGCCATGGTATGCGCAGTAAATTTACTCTGACCATTAAGAATAACATCCTTTACAAGTTTTAACGGTAAACCTGTTTTTGCTGCAGTAAGCAACAGTATCTTATCATTAATAGTTTTGATCTTTGTAGCTCTATTGCTCATGAACTTCAAATTCTTTTAAAGCTTCTGTATCATGAAATTTTATTTCTAAGACAGTACCTGGCATTAAGAGCGGCTTGAGTTGGGTTTTATTATGAGAGTTAATTACCAGCTTGCGCTTCCGAAATTTAGCTAAAATGTTATAATAAGTTTGAATATGCGCAAACTGGAATTTATGCATAATGTGGGTTCGTACTCTGTCATCTATCAAGTACAAATTATGCTCTTTCATGTAATCTATGATCTCTGCCAGGATCACCGTTTCTTTTGGAGCAAGATTGGTGAGTCCTGAAATGGCAGTAAGATATTGCTTTGTATTTTTTAATGTGATATTAAAAACTGCCATTGTAAGTTTTGAGAGGTGAAGTTGTAAGTTTAGTAATAAAATAATTCAGGGTTAGACAAAGCCAGTTTAATCTGATAGGATTTTAATTCCTGCTCAGCAATTAGTTTCTCTTCATCAAGGCGGATCAGAACTTGGTATACCAGCAAGGTTGGGCAGCACCTGGTCATACCAGAATCTAAATTCTTGTTCTTCGCTTTTGAAACTATCGTGTTCCTGTTTTTGATTTGGAGTAGTATTAGATCCTGGGGGTATTATCTTATCAAATGCTGCGAGTTTATCCTGTGCTTTTAGTTTTGCTTCTCCTGATAACAAGTCAAAGCTTATACCGGGGTTTTTCTCTTTTACTAAGTCTTCAAGTTTAGCTGTATCCTGATGTTCACGTACTATATCAGCAGCGGTGAACTTCTTTCTTTTAGGATATATCCTTCCTATAATAAGATTCGTTGTGCTATTTGAAGAATAACTCATTGTAAAGCGATTTCTGGGTTTTATTACTAATTACTAGTTGCTGCTTACTTTCATATTAGCAGCATTCTCAAAAATGTCATTTACTTCCTGGGCTTTTTCCTTCATTTTACTGGTTTGCATTTTATGCTCCAGTTGCCACTGGCGCTCATTACTAGATTCCTGATACTGGATCCCATTAATAAAAACATGTGTAATTAAATCATCAGTAAGTCTACGTTTTGCCGCAGCTACCTCGAGTTCTTCGTGTTTGGTCTGCTCCAGTTGTCCTGTTCCAGCAGCAGGTTGTGTTAGTAACACTGCTGCATGATACAGTAAATTGGTAAGTGTATTACCTGTTAATTGTTCCGGAGCCCCGGGACGCTGCACTACCTGATGATGCTCTCTAAGTTCAGTAACCTTATCAATTCTCAGGTACATCACCTGGATCTGAGTAAGATCTACTGTATCCCTCAACGCAGTCTGAAACAAAGATTCCGGAACATTGCTGGAAACATGCCGCAACTCTGCTTCTGGTACTGAAGTGCGGCTGATCTCCATATTAAAACTTACTTTTAATGCCGGAGTCCTGTTGTCAGGAGAAGACAGAAAAACATTATACTGCTCTTCAAAACGAGTTAACATGCTTTTGATAAATTTCGCAGCCTGCTCCCCAGTCTCTTTGGCTTCTGCCAGTATAGCTGGATACGACTCTGATTTTGCCCGAAGCTGATCTCTCATTTTTCTGCGTTTAAAGGTCATCTTAAACTTTTTTAAAGTTACTTGAAATTAAAGTAGATAAACAAACAATAGTTACTTAAATTTATAGTATATAAATATATGCAAAATACGCCTAAAAACACAGTTTTATACCAAGGTGCGTTACCCCCACCAAACCCGATTCAGGGGGATATCTGGCTGGATGACTTTGGCACCGGCCATGTATGGCAAGGTTATTATTGGGTAAAGGTACAGGGCCCTACCATGGAAACTCCTTCAGACTCTATAATAATAGGCAATTATAACAACCAGCCCGTGCACTATGGCTTTATACCGCCTCCACATGGTGACAAAAACATTTATTGGCTAAGCAACCCTAAAATAGAAGGTGGATCTGAACTCTATGAATCTGTACCTAAGGTAACAGGCAACAATGCTGCTGTACAAGCTATCTTCAAATCCATCTTTAAAGAGCGTACCTGGAAAAAAGTTACTGACTCGAGGATCTTTGAAGAAATCGAAGCATTACTGGATACTGCACATTTGCAAACTATGGCTGAGGAAGATGTACCGGAAGTAAGTCTAACAGATAGCAAGACATGTTCTCCTGAAGAAGCTGCAGAGAAATTAAAAGCTTTTGAAGAAGCTGTAGACTTAACGGGAAGGCTGGATACAGATCAACAAAAGCAAATGCGGGAGTTGATTGAACACGAGGCAGATTTCTTTGCAAACCTGGAGAAAGTAAAAAGTTTCTTTGGTAAAAATCTTATAAATATAGAAGAAGCAAAAGAACTTAAATACTGGCACGCAAAGCAACCTGAGTATAAAGTAATACCTCCCAGACCGATACCTGAAAAAGGGTTAATAGATCAAATAGATCTAAGCAGTACTTACAAAAATTTAACCACAGAAGATATAATTAAATTCATAGAAGACTTAAAACATAAACCTTAACAACAATTGCAATGTCTAAAAAAACACAAACACAAAAGCAGAAAGCTGCCACTAAGCCAGAGGATGCAACACCACAGGCTGAAGAAACACAAGTAGTAGAATCTATTCAGCAGGAATTCGAAGAGCTGGTAGAAGAAAAACAACAGGAAGATACTCCTGATCCGGAACCTGTTGCTGATACTACTAACAGTAACAACACTACCAGCTCAGATCCTGAAAAAGATGAACTTATAAGGTGGCTGCATAAGTTTAATGACAAGCATGACAACAAACAAGAACTCATGCAGCTTGCCAACTGTGAAGAGTTCCAGGCGTTGATAGCTAAGTATAGTGATCAGCCTGTTACTGAATAAAAAAGTCCCGGAGCAAGAACTTCGGGACTAGTATTCCTTTGGCAAAAAAGTTACTTAACAAATAACCATTTCAGAAATTAAATTTACTAAATCTTATAATCTTACAACTATGCTTAATACATTATTCTTTATTGCCCTTAATGTTGCTTTCTGGGCCCTGGCTTTTGTTGCCTACCAGTATATCAAACAACAACTCAAGTCCTAGACTATGATGATTTTAATCGCAATGATACTAACAGGAACCGCTGTAAGCTTTTCAACATGGCCTTTAGAACGCTTCCTGGACAAGCATCGCTTAAAAATCTTACTGTCTGGAGTATTTCTTGACGCATTAATAATTTACTTACTATTAACATGAGAAGAATTTATAAGTACCCAATCCCATTTCATATAAATGGAATAATAAGGCTTCCCAAGAACTGGGCAGCTATGAGCTATCAGCTTCAGGGTGATGTCCCTACTTTGTGGGCTAGTGTAGATCCTGAAGAAGATGTGTTAGGTTATGAATTTTGTTGGCTGGCTACAGGGGATAAGATCCCTAATAATTTTAGTTACCAGCATACTTTCCAGGAAGGCGCTTATGTCTGGCATTTGTACATCAACACAGGATTTTACATATGACAGCACCAGATATAACAATTTTTAACGAGTTGATTACCAGTTATACTGGTGAACTTGTTTATGAAAAAGTCTATGCAGGTATAATCAAACCTTATCCTGTTAAGATCTATGCTGGAGTTTATATGTTTAAGAACAGCATGGATCACTGGGCTTGCAGACATGTACGTTACTGGATCCCTGGTCCCTACCAGAAAAAATACAAGAAGCTGCAGGAGCTGCTGGATACTATACCACAAATGACAATTGAAAAATAACCAGATGGTATACGTAGATGATTTTTATAAAACTGGTGTGAAATATGGCCGCATGAAAATGTGCCACATGATTGCTGATACTAGAGAAGAACTATTAGCCATGGCCAGAAGAATTCAAGTAGATGACAAATGGATTCAGTACGCTAACACTCCTCGAGAACATTTTGATATCTGCTTAAGCAAAAGAAAATTAGCTATCCAACATGGCGCTATAGAAATCAACATGCGGGAACTTGCTCAGAAAGTTCAAGAACGAGGTGTATGTTTTCCAGTAAAAAATCCAACTAACCCCTTATAACCCCACCTTATGAAAGCAGAACCTATTCTTCCCTGGAAGCAAAGCCCAGAATATCAACGCATCTATGAAGTCTTACTTAAACGCAAAGTGAAAAAAGGAAAGGTAGGCCCACCTTCTGATCACGAAATTGATACCTACACTGCAGAGTTGGCCAGGAAAAATGCTAAGAGAATAAAAGACAATCCTCCAAAACAGAAAAGGCCATAAGGCACCTGCACCTGCTTAGTTCATCAGGTAATAAAAATTAAGAAGTAAAATTTTGAAGTTTGTTTGTTGTGACCAGGACATAGTTAGTCCCTTGAAGACAGATCTTAAATTTCTTTAAGACCACTTTGCTTAACTTGTATATCTCAAAGTGTTAAACTAGAGCCTTCCTACATTTACCAGACGCAGATCTCTGAAGATCTTCACTAAATAGCGCTGTAGGCCAATGAGATATTAAGTTGTCAGCTTTACCTATCACCGGTGACAATTCAGAAACATAGTTTCTTATAAACCGGAGCTGCTCCAGAACCTTTCTAAAGGGTCTTTCCAGAGGAGTACTTGGTAAGTATAGGATTTGTTGATTCATTATTAGGATAAAGATTGTTGAAAAAATTTATCAAAAGCAAGCTAATTGTATTGCTTCCGGTAAAAAAGTGTAGATTTAGCTTGTATTAAGTCTTTTCATTAATTCCATACTAGCTTCCTTAATCCAGGGAAGCTTTTTTTATTTTATACCTTTAGCTTTACAAGAAGACAGAGTTACTTCCCAGATCTTAGGTGAAGATCTCCAAGTTTCATGCTGTTTTATTTTTCAATAAACAACAACACTAAGCCCTGGTAGGTAGAATCACTGGGGCTTTTTCTATATCTATAGCTAAAAATTTTTCAGAAAATTTTTTTGGGTATCTCTCTAAAAAATTTTGTATACCTCCTAAGGGGGGAACCATACCCCCCCAGAAAAAAAATGGGTACCCCCTAAGAAGATAACCACCTCAATAATAGCCCCCGCTTTGCTTTGGTGTGTAGGGAGGTACCCTATGCATATAACTAAAACTTTATATTTTTATGGAAAATTTAATGTCAAGTCCTGTAATTGTGGACATTAACAAGGTTGAGACAAAGGATGGCAAAGAGTTGTTTCAGTTACTCATTGAGCAAGAAGCATTTATAGCTAAAGCTGATGGGTCAGTAAGGGCTGGAACACTGAAGTGCAGAGTCCTCACAGACTGGAATTTTGCTAAGTGTAACTCTGTGAAAGGCAAGGCTTTACCAGGCTATGCTATAGCAAGAGTTGAATGTGATCCTTATGAATTCACTGTAGATGGAGAGGTGAAGCTCTTCAACCACACCTGGGTTCTCCAGAAGGCATAGTAGTATGTACAAAGTAGCAGCCCTGACAAGCTGCTACTGTACTCTTCCCAGGAAGTAATTACATCTCCAGTGTTGAGCCATCTCCCCGGAAGCAGATTCAGGCAAGATACATTTTGAGAAGTAATTACTACTGGTTACTACATTATCCTCTCAAGATTATAGATTATAACTCTTTTACTTTCGTACTTACGAATTACTCCCTGTGATTCTAACTTCTCACCTTGAGATGTTGCTTTTCACACACACATTTTAATTACATAACCCTGTGCTATTACAGATAGCGAAGATCCTAAGTAGTATTAAGCTTAGATGATAAGGCTCGTAACCTTACAGGGTTACTATTTAGTAGCAGCTTACCCACCTGGACCAAGGAATATGGGTCATCAGACTATAACCTGAGTGCGCACCAGGTTATTCCAAGTCGAGTGCTGCTACTATCTAATCTTTACTAACAACTGCATGGATTGCAGTCTAAGTAGCTATTATCCACCAGCCTCGCGGAGAGGTCAAACAACAGTGTAAGTGGTGCTAGCTGGTACAGCAGGCTTTATAAACCTGCAAGTCAGCTGTAATAACTATGATTTTATTTTACTTAATCAATTACAACAACTACAATGAAAACTTACATTCCAGCAAAACATGCTGCATTCTGGCAAGCTAAGGCTACACAGCGCATGGTATTATTTACTATGCTTCAGGCTTTAGACTTGAAACTCAGACACATTGATCCTACCAATTACATTTAAACAACAACTAAACAACTACAATTATGTGCAAATTTGATGTTTACACCCCGGTAGCCAACACTACCTATTGTGAGTTCTTCACCAGTGTCTATGCAGATAGCCAGGAAGAAGCTGAAGAACTGGCTGACAAAGCATTAGCTGAGTATGAAGCTCAAATGCTAAAAATGGCACCAGATACTGATTATAGCAATGCTACAGCTGCATTGTGTCCTCCAGATCCTTATTTTGGATATTAATCATGAAAAGCTGGAAGTTACAAGGTGTTCAATTACACCACATCACTGTAGAGAGGTTAAAATATAAATATGCGTTGTACAAAACGCATATTTATAACTCTCATCCATTGATTGTGAACAACTGTTGCCCTGTGCAATATGCCTGCAGCATTACATTTACTGCTGTGTACCCTGATGATTATACTTTATGCTTAAACTAACATTATGCTACCTAAAATCTATGCTGTGTGTCGGCATTATCAGGATAGTGACTCTGATGGCTATTACCAGTGGGTTGGCAATCAGATCCTGTCTTATCATAAGACCCATGTTGGGGCTTTGAAAGAACAGAACATACACCTCGAGAAGGAAATTGCTGTTTCTGATACCAGCTCAGCCAGCGAGCACATCAAAGAACTTACCCGGAATAACCAGGTTGGGATCTTTGATGGTGTGGGAAGTAATGGTAAACATTCTATTCAGCCATTGTATCACATTGTTACATTAGATCTTAAACCTTAATTTATTATGCCAGAATCAATTATCATTTATGATGTACGTGAAAACTGTGCGCATACTGATGACCAGGGAGGAGAGTTTTATGTGGAAAGCATTTCCCAGCGTTTATTTCAAACCATGGCTTCAGCGCAGTTATATCTGCAAGAGTTATTAAATCTTAGGATCTCAGCCAGATTAGCCAGCGCAGAACGCTATCCTCATATGCATGGCAATACTCCGCAGGCTATGGCAGATCTGGCTGCTAACAAGCTGCATTTTGATCCTGAGTATCATTTTTCTCAGTATCCTGGAGCTTTTAAGAATATGCCTATCTTCTTCATCCAGGAACAGAAAGTGCTTTATTAAGCATTTTCTGGCTTTTCTGGGCATAACTTTTTTCATCAATCTTTAACCAAAAAACTTATGAGCACCAAGCTATTAGCTTATGTAGTGATCAGCGCATTTACCACAGCCATATTCTTTGGAGCCTTGGTATTTGTGAGCACTGTGATGAGTATTACTGTGCCTTATTGGATCATTACCCTATTTCTGCTTATTGCCGGCAATTGCCTGGTAAGCTTCATCATTTTCTTCATTCACAGCTTCAAAAACAGCGGTGAAGATTAACTATCTACTTGAAATTCTATTAAATTTATTTACTAACTAACAACAAAATCATGAAAAAGAGTATCGCATCCTTACTTCTACTCACTCTTGTAGTAGTGTTCACACTTACTGCAATGGGTGGTTTTATCCTGGCTATGATTGAAAAAGAGCCAAAGCTACTGGTGTTTGCGCTGGCCATTGCCGCGGGAGCTGTAGCTATGTTTGTGGTTCACGAAGTAAAAGCCGTGAATGCAGAACAGCGCAAAGTGGAAGAATTCATGGCTCATTCCAGAGCTAATGATCCTTACACAGTCAAAATAGATTAATAACACTGGAGCCCACCTGGTAGTACCGTGAATGCAATGTTTAAGCTATGTCCACATATGCTGTGAGCTTGCTTCCGGTACTTTAGGTGGCTTTTGGAACTATAGCTCAGTTGGTAGAGCAAAGGACTGAAAATCCTTGCGCACAGGTTCAATTCCTGTTAGTTCCACTTAATTAAACAACTACAATCATGACTAATACACAGAAACAAATGATCCTTCAGGCCTGGGCTTGGTGTGATGCAGAAGATAAATCAACAGAGTTTATGCTTGCTTATCTCAGTGATATTTCTGGTGTTGATTACGAAGAAGTAACAGATTATATCTGTTCTGAAGAAGCAGAAAAAGACCGTGAAACTTATTATAAAACTTTAAATAATTAAAAACATTTCAACAACTACAATTATGTTTAATTCACCAAGATTCAAGCGTCAGCTTCTTGAAGTAACAGAGCGCACTATAGTAGTGTGTGACAATCCTGATTGCAATTACGAAGTGCCTGCAGAAGCCAGTGAAAGAACATTAGCAGAGAAAATCAAAGACTTAAGTTTTTATTTAAACAAGCCTTGTTTAATCTGTGGTGATAATCTGCTTACTGAAAAAGATTTTAAAACTTACATTACTGTGCAAAAGTTTGTAGCCTGGCTGAATAAATATTTCAGCTGGATCACCTGGTTTTATTCTGACAAAAGCTGGGCTAAAAGAAATACAATCTGTGTACATACACATGAAGGCATTACTATAGAAGATGCACCTGTTAAACATTAATCCTAAACTCTAATTTTATGGATCCATTTGAAGAGGAAGCCAATAAGTGGCAATCCAGACTTAGGTTATTAAAACAAGAAGACCTGAAGAAAAAGCTTAATGCTGCAGCTCTTGAGAAAGCCAGGATTACAGCAGCTATTACTCACAAAGAAGATGATTTGTTAACAGGTAAAATAGTTAAGACTAGTGATTTACTAAAAGATTCAGGTCAGGCTAAACTTATTAACAAACAAGCTATGCTGCGTGCACAATATCCTGATAATCCACAATGTGGTTGTGGTTGTGTGATGTTAGAAAGAACTAACAAAACTACAGGTCAGAAATTCTGGGGATGTAGCAATTATCCTCAATGCAATGAAACTTTACAAATACCTGGTCAACGGCGTAACAGATACTAGCAAAATTATGACACAAGAACAATTAGATAAACGTAAAGCTGAGTTCACACCTGATGACTTTTACATAGTACATCAGCAAGAGCTGCAGGCAGTAAGTGGTGATTTGCGTAAGTTATTACAGAAAGCTTCTAATAATGAAGCGGTAACTATCATACACAATCAGATTGATATGTTGCAGCAGCGTGTAAATTACAAAGATGCTTTGCAATGCAGTAAACAAAGCTGTAGCTTTTGCTGCCATAGTGAAATTTACATTGGCCAACCTGAAGCAGATTTTATCAAGCAACATGGTAATTATGTTATTGATGCAGCCCGGCAAGCTAAACAACGAGCTACTGATGATTACAGCAAGCTAAGCTTTGCGGATAAAGCCTGTATCATGCTTAAAGATGGCAAGTGCCAGGTATATGAGCATAGGCCCAGCTTGTGTCGCAATCATGGTATAGCATTAGGTGAAGATCCATTGAAATGCTTTGAGCAATCACGAGACTTAGGCCAGCCTAATAAGCCTACTGTAAAGATTCAGCAGCCCAGAATGATAGCGTTGGAAGCTATGGCTACTTACATCACTACCAAAAATGCCAAGGACATCAATGATGTGAAGAACATTGCGGAGTATAACTGGTAATTAAAATTTAAAACTTACAACAATGATTCCTACTATTTATGTCTCAAAGCAGTTGCATTACCAGGATGGCCACTCTGATAAAGTTTACAATGTAACTATTGAAGAAGTTCAGCCAGCTTTATATGTAGTGAATTTTGCTTATGGCAGACGCGGATCTACACTTCAAACTGGTACTAAAACCAGTAAGCCTACAGGTATTCTTGAAGCTGAAAAAATTGCCCGCAAGCTGATCACTGAAAAATTAAACAAAGGTTATGTTGATGTGAGTGCTGGTCAAGGGCAAGTTAACATTGTTACTGTGCCTAAAGCTAAAGCTAAGGCTGCTGTTTTCCCCATGTTACTTATTCCTATTGATGAAGACGAAGTAGAACAGTATTTGGAAGATGATAACTGGATCATGCAAGAGAAAATTGATGGTGAGCGCAGAATGATTGAAACTGCTTATGGTATGAGCAGGGGCTTAAACCGTAAAGGCCAGGAAGTAGCTTTACCTGCAACTATTGAACAAGCCATCAATAAAATCAGTCTTAAGAAATTAGGTATGATCTTCGATGGTGAGCAGATTGGTGATGACTATCATGTTTTTGATTTACTAGGTGAATCTACCAGCAATGCGCTGGCTTTTAAGAAACGCCATGAGGTGTTGCTAGAGTTAATAAACAAATACAACACAAGCCCTCACATTCATTTAGTAAAAGCTGCTCAGGGATTTGCTGCTAAATCAAAGCTTTATGAAAAGCTTAAAGCTGACAACAAAGAAGGCGTAGTATTCAAACACCAAGCTGGATTGTATACACCAGGAAGAACACAAGATGCAGTGAAATACAAGTTTTACGAGACTGCCAGCTTTGTAGTATCTGCTCTCAATGCACAGCGCTCAGTTCAGATTGCTGTTATGGCTGGTGATGCTTGTCTTCCGGTAGGCAATGTAACCATACCCGTGAATCATGCAATACCTAAAATAGGTGCAGTAGTTGAAGTCAGATATTTATATGCTTATGCAGAAGGCTCGGTGTATCAACCAGTTTATCTTGGGGAGCGTAGTGACATCAGACCCAGTGATTGTTCCATGTCACAGCTCAAGTATAAACCAAACATTTCTTTAATTTAATTTCTAAACTCAAAACAACAACTACAATGAAAGGTATTGTTCAATTAATTGTTTTTATTATCTGTGGTGCAGTAGGAATCTATTTCCTTGCCATGAATTTCAAAATTATCATGGCCATCATAGGTGTTGTCCTGTTTATTGGTGCTGTAGTCAGCTTTATGGGAGATAATCCCGACAAAAAATCACGTTAATGATAACACCAAGAAAGATTATAGGCTACGCAAAAGAAGTCGTAGCCTATACACCAAAAATCAGATTATATGTTTGGTTTTTACTTTTGCTTCTTGTTGTTACGCCTACAGCAGTAGCACTTAGCTATGAAGTTGGAGATTCTGTGCGGATTCCTGGCTTTTGTGTAATGCTGCTATTACTTATCGGTGCCGTACTTGATTTATTCAGGGATTTTCCAGATACTTTTAAAGAAAACTTTAACCGCAAAAAAGATTAAACAACTACTATGGGACAGTACATTAACAGAACCAGTACAGGTGTGCCATTGCCTGCTAAAGGTAAAGCTCAGCTCTTAATTGAAGATGGTGCCAGGATCACACACCCTGAATTCCAACCTAATTTGATTTGTGTGGTAGAAAATCCAGTATTAGGATTTGATGCAGCTTTGTATTGTGAAACAGAAGCTGATTTTATCAGAACTACACATAAAGCTGATACGCGAAAGAAAATCTATTTAGTTCACCCTAACCTGCAACCTTTGCAAATGTAAAATGAGACAACTTTTTAAAATATTTCTGGTAATAATAGTTACTACCGGGAGCAGTTACAGCCAGGATGCAAATGGGGATCCTGTGCAGCCTCATCATGTTTACGGTAAAGGTATACAACAGCCTTATGGGCAAGGTCCTTTAGCTGCTTGTACAGTACAGTGGGAACCTATGGATACTACGTTTACCCTTACCATTTTTACTGATCCTGATTTATTAGAAATAACCAGTATAAAGTATTTTGGAGGGCATACGCGTGCAGCAGAAACTATTAAGGTTGATGCTAAAGCAGATATCAGAATTGCTACTACGTATACACATGCCATATACCTTAAAACAATATTTGGTGTTACCAGTATACTTTTTATACGTGATCCTGCTACAGGTAAAGGCGTAGTATTAGGAAATGGCAGGGTGTTTTTTCTATTAGACACTGCTACATCTTTTGTACACACAGATCCTGCAACAACAGGTATAGATATGGATGCATATCGTCATATTAAATGGCAATGGCATCCTATTTATGATCTATGGGTGAGCCGGCAGCAAAAAGCCAAGACTGCTTTTATTGATATCAAAAAAGAAAACCTGGTATACTAATGAAAGCAAAAGAAGAAAAAGAGTTTAAAACTTTTAATCATGGCAAGGATATTATCAGACTTACTTCAATGCCAGGTAAAAAGATAGTAGAAGGTATGCCCACAGAACTGCATTTTAAAGAAGATGGGGCTTTGAACAACACACCTAGTTTTGCCATAATCATTCAAGATGTTAATGGTAATAAAGTTGTGGGGCAGATCAGTTTGCAAATGCTGAATGAAGGCTTAAATGAATTGGGGTATAAAATTATTCCGGTATAAGTATGAAAGATTTTATGCACACCATAGAAGGTATATCCGTTACCAAGTATCATATAGGCACTGTATTTGTCCACAATGATCCTGCTACAGGTAAGACCAGGTTGTGCAAGCTTACTGGTTTACATGAACTGTTAAGTAATGCTGTTTTGGTTGAGTATTATAATCCTACAGCTGGAAAAGGCATGTGGCATCAACCAACAGCAGTAAAATGCAGTGAATTACATTGGTATAGAAAACCCAATTTTACAGCAGCAGATCTACTTAAATGAAAGCACAAAAAACACTGTCTCGCCTCAGGTTGCAGGAAAAACTGGATCGCATTAAGATAGCTAAAGCTAATCTTATGCCTCATCCTATATATCCTGGATTAGAACATGCAAAATTGTCCAAAGCACAGTTTAAACTGGTGCACATTGTCAACAACTTTTATTTCAGAATGTATGCTACTAATGCCAAAGTAGAAGTATGTAAGGGTGTGATACATCCTACTCGATTTAGTGTAATTACACAATTGGTTTGGTTTTGTAAAGACAGGCCTGAAGCGTATAAGAAAATTCAGGAACAACTTGATATGTTGTTAAAGCAAGGTTATACTTGGGAAAAAAATTTGATCACGCCTGAAGAAATACATGATACAGAACAGTTTCAAGTTATGCTTAACAACAGACAAACTGTTAATTTTGAGCAAAGCGATGAAAAGTACAAAAGTTTTGAAAAACAATTAAAATATTAAGTATTGCTGCAAGGTTTTTGAGAGGTCTTTAGCCTTGCGCAATGTTTAGTACCTGAATGCAATAAGCATAATAGCCAAAGCCTTATTCCATCTCCTGTCCAGTGGTTCAAGCTGGGCTACCAGCCCCTGTGGTGAAATTGGCAAACACAGGTAAAATAGCGGAATGCATGCGCATCTCTTCTACATTTATCCGTCTGAAAATGACATACAGGTTCGACTCCTGTTGGGGGCTCAAGTTTTATTTAGAGGGGTGAAGACAGATGTACAGTAAGGTGGTATTTCCGTAGTTGTTGGTGCTACAAACCTGTGCATTTTTGGGTTTTCTACGTGGAGGTTCGAATCCTCCTCCCTCTGCTATTTTTCACTGTATAATCTAACTAACATGCTTAAATCAATCCGAAAATTTATTGTTAAAGCCTGGCATTGGCTATTATGTCACATAATAGGCTATCATGAACTTGTTACCCCGTTTCTTGAAAGGGGTAGTATAGATCCTGAAGTTATAGCTCTTGTTACTAATCCCAATCTTACTGCAGAAGAATTTCTTGAAATTGCTGTAAGAGATAGTAAGGTATATTGCAAGCATTGCAGAAGATACTTTACTCCTGGTAGAGGGTATTCAAAGCTTACTCATCCTAGAGAACTTAAAGATTAACTTATGGGTATAGCTAGACTTAAAGCTTTAACTGAAAGCGAAAAAGATGAGCTTGTGCTCATGGTATTACAGCAACTCACGTATCAGGCCAAAGAAACTTTCATGAAAAACGAAGTGATAAATCTAGGCATGATCATAAAGCTTATTGAGCTTAGTATAGCAACATTAGCTGAAGCTCCTGGTGAACAAACCAGCATTAAGCTTGAAATTGATAGCTTGAAGCTAGATGTAAAAATTAAAGCCAGATCAGGTACAGATCAAATTGAACTCGACATGTTAAATAATCAACAACTATAAAACTTACAGCTATGAAACAACATAAAGTAATGTCCATTGATTTTAAGCACAGCAATCCAGGTGTAGTTTTTGCATCTGAAGAGGAATTTAAACAAGATTGCATAGCCAGCTTACAAGATCTTCTTAAGCGCAGAATAGAATTTATGGGAGATGTGGAGATTACAGAAGAAAATCTGCCTCCATTGCCAATGTTTGTTAATGTTTATTTTGAAAATGGTAGTTATGCTGCTACGTTGCTCCATCCTGAAAGCGATACAGACAAGCAGTATTTACTTACTGGTGTGAAGAAGATGCTGGCTAAGTACAATGCAGCCAAGAAAATCAAAAGTGTATTACTTATGATGGAAGCCTGGGTAGGAGAAATAGATACAAAAGCAAGAAAGAAAGAGGATCCTTTTACCAAAGAAATGTCAGAGGAACAGATGCAACGCAGAATAAGCCGTGAATGGAAAGAGAACAAGATCAAAAAAGTTACCCGGATAGTTTGTGAATATCAAACTCCGGTGATGATTGATAATAAACGGCACACACAAGTATCTACTTCAGTGTATAAATTATTCGAACATAAGATTTTAATACCTGATGAAGAACTTACCAAAAAGATGAGTTATAACACAAACTCTAAAGATCATAACCGAAAGCCCTGGTTTAGTATGTTCACTGAATTTGCAGCAGATGATGCTGTTGCTGATAAAGATGTATTAAATTTTAATGTTTTTACAGCAGTAACATTTCTCAAAAAGCTGAACAAGCTGATGCAATAATAATCTTAAACTTACAACTATGCTTAGAAGAGTTCTTATTACCAGAAATACAGCTTATCTGGGCATGGTTGATGAGTTTAACTTATTAAACAGGCCTAATGAAAGTTTTCACGTTGTTACTACTGATGAGCAGATCAACAAGATCAAGCAATTTATTAAAGACCTCGAGCCTGTAATAGGCTTAGACATTGAAACTCCCTGTACAGATCCTTATTGTGGTGAGATACTGCTTACTACACTCAGCACTCCTGAGATGGTAGTCACTTTTGATCATTTTACCATTACGCCGGAAGAAATGCTGCAAGGCCTGGATCTTGAGCATAAGCTTATTATAGCACACAATGCCAAGTTTGAAGTCAGCTGGTTTTTAAAACACAAACAGGAATTTCCTAATGTGCACTGCACTATGCTCGCAGAGCAAAAGCTTTATCAAGGCTGTGAAGATCTGCGGCATAATATCATAGAAGTGTTAACCCGAAGAGGTTTTGCTATTCCTGAAGACATGAACAAAGATGTCAGGGAGGATTTTGTACAGCCTTGGTATAAGCAACATACTTTGGTGCACGTACTGTATAACCAATCTGATACGTTGTTATTGCATCAGCTCAAGTTGTTGCAAGACACATTGATAGAAGATCTGGGTTTAACATTTCATATAAAACAAATTCATTTTCCCTTAATTAAAGTCTTGGCTAAAGCTGAGCTTGAGGGCGTAGTTATTAACGAGCCCGAGCTTATAAGATTAGCCCGGGAAGCTGCAGCTAAAATGCAGGTGTTAGAACAGGACATGAATGCTTGGTTAAACTTGCAATATCCTACTGTGGATCTGATTAGTTTAAACAAGCCCCTGGTTACAGATCTGGCCAAAGTCAGGACCCGCTTAATCCGGACTGAAGGCAGAGCTATTAAAACAGAAGGCTTGATTCTCCGGTATGAAACCCAGAGTAAACAGCATCTGAAAGCTTATCAGGTAGCTGTAAAAAGTAACAGTGCAGCTGCTACAGCCTATCAGGCTGCTGTAGTGCTGTTAAAAGAGCTGGAAAAGCAAGTAAGCATCTCCTGGAGTAGCTCTGCACAGGTGCTGGTCTTATTAAATACCCTGGGCTGCCATCCATTGCCTCAGGCAAAGGATAGGAAGACAGGTAAGTTCAAGCCCAGCTTAGGAAAAGCTGCCCGGGAACGCTGGCTATTGAAGCGTAAGGACCATGTTTTATACCCCTTAATGGTCCAGTATGATCAGTACATGAAGCTTAGTAAGCATGTGAACAGTTTTGGAGAGAGTTTCCTGACCAAGTACAAACACCCAATTACCGGTAGATATCACACCAGCTATAAGCAGGGGCGGGTAGCTACTGGCAGGCTTGCTTCAGGAGATGCCAAAGGACATCCTGCTAAGTTTAATTCCCAGCAAATTATAGGTATTGCAGCTGTAAGAGCCTGCTTTGGCACTACTCCCGGTGATAATATCGCTACAGTAGATTTATCTGGTGCTGAGTTGATTACCATGTGTAGTTTAGCTAATGACTTGAACTTGCTTAAGCTTTCTACCGGGGATATGCATAGTTATTTTGCTAACCTGGGCTGGAAAGCTATTTATAAGCATAGAAAGCAGCCATGGACCTCTGCAGATGAGATCAGCAAGAAGCAACATCCTGAGAAGCGCAAGGAATACAAGCCTATGTTATTTGGTACTGTGTATGGTTTGAAACCAGCTAAAGCTGGGGAGACATTAAACATTCCCGAGCATGAAGGTGGCATTGCTCTGAATACAATCATTGCAGAAATACCGGATACTATCAAAATGGTAAAAGAAGCTGTGAGATTTAGTTTGCAAAACGGATATGTTATACATAATAACAGAACCAGATCCCGGAGATGGTTTCCTCAGGTGTTTAAAGCCCGTGATGAAAAACGTGAGCTTACTTTTTTAGAGCGCATGGAAGTAGAAGGTGGTGCACGCAACACCAGAATCCAGGGGACTCAAGCTGATATGTTATGTGAAAGCATGGTATTTCTTCAACGTTACATAGACCTGTATAAAATTCCTGCAGTGTTATTAATGCAAGTTCATGATGAGCTGGTAGTAAAATACAAGAAAGATCTTACCTGGTTTCCTGCAAGAGTATCCGAGATCATGACCAGAACTGCTAACAAATACCTGAGGCCTGGTATTGTAATGAAAGCAGACATGAAGTTTGGGCCGTATTGGGATAAATAAAAATTAAAACAACTAGCTAACAATGTCAACAACAAATCAACCTATTGCAGTTAAAGATAAAATCTATGCTGTTCTTGAAAACGCTAATGGCGCCACTCAGTTTATCAGAGCACATGCCTCTATGGCAATGCATGTTGAAAACTGGGCGTTGCAGTTAATGCCTGTCAGGCTCGAGCTTGCTGCATTTTTGCAAGGCCGGGGAAGAGATATTAATAATTTCAATGATGTGGTGCAATATGGCAGTTTATTTCTAACTGCTTCTGAAGATTTTCTTCGGGGTGAGCATATCAAACAAGATGTATCATTAACAGAAGCAGAGAAAAAAGAGCTTCGGGAAGAGCTTCAAGATGCATTTAGTGACGATAAAATGAAAGATCAGCTGATGACTAAAGCTGCAGCTATTGGCTGGGTGTTATATGATATTTTAACCCCGCATATTGATCAAGTCAAAGTAGAAGCTATCATCCAAAAAAAGCTTGCTGGTATCCGGCTTAATCTCGTGAGCAAGTTTGCTTCAGATCAAATCCAGGAAGTTACTATACAATTAAAAAAAGGCCTGGCAATTTCAGAGAACCTGGAAGAAAATGGCTTAACTGTTAATACAGATGAAACAGTAAGTTGCAGTACTGCTGAAGTAAAACAGTTCTGGGATAAGCTACAGGATCCTACAAATGAATTTCATGAACACAAAGATGTAGACAGCAATGAAGCCATGGATGAAGAATTAAAAAATCTTAACACCAGCATTGCTAAAATGGTTTTAGAATGTCATAACATAGTCAAAATGTAAAATTATGCAGGATCCCAGAGAAATGTTATTCAAGCGTTCTAAGAAGTTATTTCAGGAACAGCAACGTGTGTTGTGCCAGATTGCTACTGGTGTAGGTAAAACCAAGATAGCTATAGAATTAGCAGATGTTAACCAGGAGCCCTGGCAGATCTTAGTCCCTAAAGTTCCTTTGATTAAAACCTGGGAAGATGAAATGATGAAATGGGGTGCTGAAGAATTACTAAACAAAGTAAACATCATCTGCTATGCTTCAGCGCATAAGTTAATCCCGGGTAATAACAACGTGATCCTGGATGAAGCACACAGGGTAACAGACAGAACCTTGCCGTTTATCAAAGCTTTTGTAGGCAATGGTAAACTTATAGGTTTATCTGCTACTGTGCCCAAGGCTAAAAAGCTATTGCTCGAGCAGCTAGGTATTACTGTAGCTAATACAGTGAAGTATAATCTGGATACTGCAGTTAATGATGATATCATTGCTGATTATGAAATCAAGATCATACAGTTCCCGCTGGACAATGTTACCAAAAATGTACAAGCTGGCAGACAAGGTGCTTACTTCTTTACTACTGAATACCAAGGTTATGCTTACAAAGATGACCAGGTAAGGCAGGCTATAAGAACTGGCAACCCTAAATTCATAAAGTTTAAAAACATAGACCGTATGCGGTTTATTTATAATCTGCCCAGCAAGCTTATGTTAGCGGAGAAAATCCTGGAAGCTATACCGGAAGACAAGAAAGTCATCATCTTCTGTGGAAGTATTGATCATGCCAATGCAGTTTGCCAGCACAGGTATCATAGTAAGACCAGCACTAAAGATTATGATGATTTTTGTGCAGGTAACATTAACAGACTAAGTGTTGTGAATAGCGTATCAGAAGGAGTTAATATACCTAATCTGGATTATGCTGTGCTCATGCAGATTCAGTCTGATAGCTTACACCTGGTGCAAAAGCTTGGCAGGTTATTGCGTAAATCTGATGATCCTGATAAAGTAGGTAAAGCTATCATGCTGGAATGTATTGGCACGCAAGATTCTAAATGGATCCACAATGCTATTGGCCCATTAGATAAATCTAAAATAGATTATATCTCTTCACAACAATTTTTAAACAAAGGATTATGAAAGCAGCAGTAGACATTTTAAAGAAATTAATGCAAGAAGCATTTGAAGCTGGCTATGCAAATAGAAATGATGAAACTTCTGCTGGAAACCCATTTCATAAAACTCCTGATTTTCCTGAATGGTTTGAAGGAGATAAAAAGAAATGGATAAATGCATTAATTGAAATGAAAGCTTTACTTCTTAATTCTAAGAAATTATGAACATGCCCTATACACCGCAGGCTGAAAAGAGATTAAAACATCTTTTCAACCTGCTTGGGTTGAGAATCATCCCCTGTTATTTTCACAAGAAAAATCCAGAGCTGTATGAACAATGGCAATATAATGCCTGCAACCAGACAGCTTTAATTACTGCTTATGTACTAACAAAATTGCTGGTACATCGTGGCCTTCATGATTCAAATCCCTGGGGAAGTACCAAGTTTGATATTAACATCTATGAAGGCATTTTCACAGAAGATTATGCAGGGCAGTATAATCATGCTTTTCTGTATGCAAAAGAACAAACCGGAGCTACTCCTATGTGCTTTTTCATTGATGTAGGCAGAGTATCAAACCCAACTGTATTCAAGATGGGTCCTTGCCTTAGCCCTTTTCCGGTAGCATACAGTGATGCCTATCAGAATCACACTATTCAGCAACTTGATTTAACAGCCATGCTTTATAATCAAGCTGAATATTACACTTCAAAAAAAGGTCTTGAAATCTGTATAGATATTGATGTTATTTTACGAAAATTAGGCTTTGATTTAACCAATTTTGATTGGAAAGCTTAGTTGCTTTTTTTACCTTCAACACCCTGTTTAACCCATTTTTACTATGCTTACAACTGATAAAAAAGAGTTGGCTGATATTGCTGACCAAATCCGTGCACTAGCTCTCCTTTCTGTCCTTGTAGAAGATCCAACTTCGGGTCTGATCCAGCTTAATCCAGAAATGTATATTCATATTGGCAGAGCTACTCCAACAAATCCAAGCAATAATGCTCAGCGGGCTAAGTCTTTGGTAGGGCCCTATCAAAAGTTATGGCCTGCAAAGATTGCTTCAGGAGGCAGACCTATAAGACAAGGCCCTGTAGCTTTGATTAAAAAGCTTACTGTATTTCTTAATAAGCATCCTAAAGTTACAGAACAGCAAATCCTGGATGCAACTACCCGCTATATAGCTATGAAAGCTAAAGAGAATTATAACTATATGGTATGTAGTGATTACTTCATTGAAAAAGGAAGTACCAGTGTACTTGAAAGCTATATCACAAATCCAGAACTTGGTTCAAAAGCATTAGAATCTGCTAAAGCTATAAACCAGCGCTTTATATGAGTGAATTCCTGCAGCATGTTGATGCTGGTAGGCTGGGCATGAATGCTGGCTTGCATAACTGTTTTGATAAGTTTAATGATTACTTATACAATACCCAAAAAGCAACTTATTACGCTATTGGTGGCGCACCCAGTTCCGGCAAGTCAGCATTGATAGATGATAATTTCATCCTATCTCCTTACATGTATTATGAGAAGTTGGGTGTTAAACCTAAGATCAAATGGTTTTACTACAGCTTCGAGATTTCTAAAACAGCAAAACGGGCCAAGTGGACAGCTTATAAGTTATTCCTGGATCACGGTCTTAAAGTAGACAGTGCTTATATTTTATCTAAAGGCAAGAACAGGATTAGTGATGAAATCTATGCCAGAGTTGTTGCAGTAGATCAATACATGGAGCAGCTTTTTGATCACATTGTTTTTGTTCAAGATGCTGATAATCCTACAGGTATTTACAATACCATAATGAAATATGCCGAAGCTAATGGGAAGATTCATACAGTACCATATAAGAATCTTGATGGTAGCACAGGATTAACCAAAACAGGTTATACTGCTAATGATCCTGGTGAGCATGTTATGATTATAGTTGATCACGTAGAGCTTACCAAAAAAGAACGTGGTTATGATACCAAGCAAAACATAGACAAGCTTAGTGAGTACATGATCATTGCAAGAAACCTGTTTGGGTATTCACCCATACTGGCTGCTCACTTTAACAAAGGCATGTCAGGAATTGACAGGTTGAAACTTGCCCACCAGGGTAAGATGGATCTTGCACCAATTCTTGAAGATTTTAAAAATACTGGTAATCTTGGCCAGGACTGTAATGTAGCTCTGGGTGTGTTTAATCCAGTGAAGCATGATCTGCAAGACTATGCAGGTTATGATCTAAGCAGAATGGTAAACAGTTTCAGAAGCATACACTTGATGAAAAACAGGGAAGGTGCTGAGTATATCAACATCGGCATGCATTTCAATGGTCAGATAGGAAAGTTCAGAGAATTACCGGAAGCTAAAGCTTTTGAGATAGGTATGGCAAATTATAACAACTATCAATAATGGGTAACAAATTCAATCATATTTATACTAATACATACATAGAAAATCCAACGTGTAGCATATGTGGATCAAGGATCTCACATGAATGGCTGGCAGGAGACTATACTATGCTAGTTTGTAGCAAAGAGGAGTGCTTCGATGAATGGAGTTTGAAGCGTCTCGAGGATCAAAGAAAACATAGGCTGCAAAATGCAGTTAATGAAGTTCTGCAAATCCTCGAGGGAAAAAAATAAAAATTATACTAAAATTAAAAAACATGGCGAAAGCAATTCTAGTAATTGGCGACATGGGTACAGGTAAAAGTACTTCTCTGAGAAATCTACCTCCTACAGAGACAATTATCATTACACCTAACTCCAAGGATCTTCCCTGGGAGGGTGCTATGAAATATTTCAATAAGAGAAACGGCAACCTGATATCCTGTCTGAAAATTAAAAAAGCTGTGATGACAGACCCCAATGAAGCTAATGGGGTATTAGAAAATCTTGCTCTTGCAAACAAAAATCCAGTGATCAAGTATGTTGTTCTTGAAGATTTAACACACTTCATGAATGACAGGATGTTGGATGATAAATTTGTAGCGAGTCAGGATTGGAGTAAGTGGAACAGGTTTGGTGCTGATATGTTTGCTATTACAACCAAACACATCCAGAGCATGAGAGATGATTTAACTGTGATTATCATTGGCCACACTGAGGCTAAAGATAATGGCGTAATGGGATTGCAAACAGCAGGAAAGCTGTTGGATAATACTGTGAAGCTACCCAGTTATTTTACTTATGTATTTCATAGCAGGGTGTTTAGTCAGAACAATGTGCTGACTTACAAGTTCCAGACTCACAATGACGGTAAATACCTGGCTAAAACACCAATGGGTATGTTCAAAGATGATTTTGTAGATAATGATATGAAAGACATCATCACTACAATTGATGACTATAGAAATGGCAAAGCTATTACAGCTACTGCTGCTCCTGTAGCAACTCCTGGCGTGCCCGTCAAGCTGGGTTAAAAAAAACAAAACAAAATAAAAACAACTAATAAAATTTAACATGAAAAAAATCACATTTGATTTCTTGAAAACAATGGAGATTAAGGAAGTTGAGAAAACTCCCCTGACAACTCCTACCAGCAAACTTCCTGCTCCAGGTGCTCACCTGAGATTGTTTCCTGATGGTACTGTGTATCCCAGTCCTGAACTGGTAGCTCTTCATAATCTTGAGTTCCAACCACAAGGTTCTGCAGCTGCTGAAAATGGATATGATGTGTTTACTTCTATAGAATGGGAACAGTATGGTAACAGTTCTTCTTCTGCACAGCCTTTTGTATGCTTGGCATTGGTAAGCAAGCATCAGTCTAGGGTTAGTTTGTTTTCTCAGACAAAGTACAATCCTGATCAAACCCCAAAATCCAGTGTGCTAACACAAAAAACTACAGCTGGGCTCGAGCTAATCACAGCATTAAGTGCAGTATACCTGGAAAAGCCTGAAGACAATTTGTTTGAAGACAAAGCTTACCTGGATCTGGTAATAGGATTAAATTTCCCATTGGCAAAAACATCTACCGGAATTTATCACATCCCAAAAGTATTTGCTAAAGGTAAAGAAGCCGGCAAGCCTACTTATGTACGCAGAGAAAACATCCAGATCTTTCCTATAATGATCATGGAAGAAACTGCAGCACAAAAACCAACTCCTGCAGCACAACCAGTAGCACCAGCTGCTGTTCCTACTCCTGCTGCTACTCCAGTACCTAAAACTGCTGCAGCAGCAATCTTTGGGGTATAATCACACTCACACACAAAAGCTAAAAACAATTAAAAAATTAAAAACTAAAAATTATGATTACTCCTGGTATTTTAACAGATCTGCATATTGTCAAAGCAGAAAAAAATGATAAAGGAACTCTGGTAGTTACTGTTCAGCAAGGCGAAGGCGATGCTGAGTCATTGGCATCTATATCCAAAGTAACTTCTCAGTCAGAATCTGAGCAGCAGTTTTATTTCTGGCCTATAAAAGCAGATGACAGACTTACTACTGCAGAAGCTATTGGCTCTGCTATGTATGAAAGATTCAAAGATTTCAGAAATCAGCTTGGGCATATTCTGGAACAGTTCATGCCAGTTGACAGCCTGAATTTTGATCCTGTTGCAGGCATGCCACATATTACTACGGTAACAGCTTTGAAAGCTGCACTGGGAGATCCTGACACGGGTGAAATTGTTGCTGCAAAGGTGTATGATAATTACATCACGGCTTTTATCAACTATATCACACCTGTATTGCAAGGCCCTACACCAGCACTCAGAGGTAAATTTGTACGTGCTTCCAAAGACAAGCATTTCCCGGCATTTCCACGGTTCATCCCATTCCTAGAGCCTGCAAGCATTCCTGAGAAAAGCAGCCGGCTCTCCTTCACAGCTTATGAGCTGGGATTCAGAACAGGAGATGACAAGAAGGATAAAACTACCTGGACTGGTTTTGATCAGTCTAATCCTGTCCCAGGTGGCGATGCTTCTGCTGAAGATGCAGCTGCTGTGGATAAATTGTTCCCAGCAACTAACAGGTAAGCCAAGCCATGTCAGAGCGTATCTTAAATGGCTTTAAGCCGGAAAAGCAATTGCCTGACAAATTTGCAATCTTAGACCTGGTTGATGACTACACTTTATTTTGTTATTACATCAATGAAGAAGTGTATATCAACCAGGTTATTTTATCTCCGCTTAGAAATCCTGCCTTAGATCAGCCTGATACTGTACCGAGTTTTGTAATTTATGAATCCCGGTATAACAAGCTTAAATTTTATGATCATGGCAAAGGTGAAAAAGGCGGAGATATTTTTGATTTTGTGCAAGAGCTATATGGCCTGCCTGATTTTAAAGCAGCTTGTCAAAAAATATCCAGCGATTTTGGATTAGGATTATATCCCAATGAAAATTGTCATACTTCTCAGCAAGTTTTCTTAACTCCTGGTGACAGAAAGGTAAAACCCAGGGCTGATATCCAGAACATCATAAGCTTTGATAAGTTCACTCCTCAAGGTAAAGCATACTGGGATCAGTATTATATCACTCCTGAGATCCTAACAGAATACTGCGTTACACAAGTCAGAAGCTTAATCACAAACAGAAATGTCTCTACGTTAAGAACTTTAGCTTTTGGGTATAGGATTGGTAATAAATATAAAATTTACCAGCCTTATGAGCCAGAGTTTAAGTTCATGAATAACTATCCATCTAATTATGTAGAAGGCTTGTTCCAACTAACGCAGAGAAAATCTGATAACAGGCTGCTAATCATTACAAAATCTACTAAAGATGTAATGGTTTTAAGATTGTTAGGCTATGATGCGATATCACCAAAAGGTGAAAACATTTTAATCCCAGCAGATACTATCCAGAAGCTTAAATTGCAATTTAAAAAAATTGTACTGCTTTTTGATAATGATAAAGCTGGAGTTAAAGGCGTGTTGAAGTATGCTGAGCATAACTTCCAACATATCTGGATCCCTGGGGAAAAAGATGTGTCTGATTTTATTGCTAAGTTTGGCCCGCAAAAAACACATGATTTATTACTAGACCTATTACACTAACTAACATGACAGATCTTGATCAAAATATCAGAAAGCTTTTCAATAAGCATTTCCCCACATTACAAGCAGAAAACACAATGTCGGGAAATGAGATAAAAGTTTTCATAGAAGAGCTGGGCATTATAGTCCAGAAATTAATGGCTAATTCCAAAAAACAGGAATACAGTGAAGGTGCTTACATTAGCATCCGGGAACTGGAAGAGATTCTCCGGGTTATGCGAGATCTTAAAGAATGTTATGAAAATAACAAACCACACACCACACAAGATATTCTCAGACTAGATGAACTCAAGCAGCTGGAATACAAACTCACAGAAAAAATACTAACTAACAGGTAACTTACAACAACTATGAAAAAAATCGCAATCAAAACCAACTTACTAGGCAGGGGAGAAACTTTTAAAATTCTGGCTGTAGGCCATGCTACAGGCTATCCAGTACTACTCGTGGGCCCTCCAGGTGTGGGTAAAACCAGAGTGTTGCTGGATTACAGCATGGGCCTGAACAATGGCAATGCTATAGATGCATTGCAACATACTTTCATTCTGGAAACAGATGAAGGAACCAGACCAGCCGAGATCAAAGGTAGAGTAGACATGGAGAAGCTGCTTGCTCCTGGTATTGACACCGCTACCGGTAAAAACCTTACGCCAAGATATGAGCTGAACTCTCCTATTACAAAATCAAAAATGATTTTGATCAATGAGGTGGATAAAGCCAATCCTGGTTTGAGAAACTCTATGCTTGGTGTCATGAATGAGAAAATGCTGTTCAATGGCCAGGACAAGATTTACTGCCCATGGGAACTGTTCTGTGCAAGCTGTAATGTTATCCCTAAAGAGGAAGCTAACAATCCTTTCTGGGATAGGTTTGTGATCAAGCATCAAGTTAATAGGTTAACTAAAACACAACTGTTGCAATACTTCGGCAAGAATTCAAAGGCTCCAGTGGAGATTAATCTCCCTGAAAGCAATGATATTGACACATTTATTGCCAGCGATATCAACAGTGATTTGCTGAGAAGCTTTTTGGATGTGACTTATGATATCCTGTCTGACAGAAGCTTGAGTTATATCCCACGCATCATTGCTGCAGTAGCTTTTGTATTTGATGTAAACGTAAAAAAAGCTGCTATTAAGGCTTGTGAAATCCTGGCTGGTCCAGAGCGTGCCAAAACATTAGGCACCAAACTTGAGCCTGCTGAGATCAGCAACATCAGGAACAAAATAGAGTATATTAATACACTGCAAAACTATGATCAGATCTTGAATCAAATCGAAGATATCAAGAAAGCTGCCAAAGCTGCAAGTGTGCTTGATTCTGTCACCAAGGTTGATCTGGAAGACCTGGCTAAAGATTTAAACAAAATCTTGTCCAAGCATCCAGTGTATAATGCTGGTCTGCCTCAAGATGCAGTATCTGCAAACTAATTTTTAATTTTTAAATCTACCAACTATGGCAAAGAAGACCGGTAAATGGGATAATTGGAGTTGGGAAGATGCTTTTCAAGTCTCAGAGAGGGAGCTGGTTAACCCCAAGCTCTCTCGCTGGGATAAAAGCGATCTATATGATCTGCTTGTAGTAAGAGATCTGCGTAAACATTGTGCTGATAAAAATATTCAGCCTTATGCTGCAATGTCTGATGTAGATTTCGAAGCTGCAGTTGAAAAAGTATTCCCGAAATATATGTTGTATGATACCTATAACATTAATCACACACCTACAGAAAATATCAAGCTTGCCAATACAGATGAAAACAACAAATGGCTTTTTGATTTCTTAATGAACAAAGCCACGGGTTATTATTCTAAAACTGTCACTCAGCAAAATCCTTTTAACAGTTATGTGTACAGCTCTGAGATCATGAAGCAGCTGTTTGATATATATCAACAGGAAAATCCTCAGGGCCCTGGTGATGGTGATGGTGAAGGTAAAGATGGTAAAGGCCAGTCTGGTATGCAGAAAATGCTAAGCAAAATGCAAAGCAATTCAAAAGGCAATCAGAAGCTGGATAAAGCCATGGACCAGGCTCAGCAAAAAGCAGATGAAAGGATCAAAGACGCTGATGATACTGGCAATGCTACAGGAGATCTTGGATGTGATAAATCCATGGGTGATTTTAGCCTGGGAGAGTTATCAGAATTCATGAACTACATGGAAGCACTGGATAACATAGAGCTACCAGAATCTGTAGTAACCAGCTTTGTGAAGAATACCTTAAAGCTTTCTGAAGCTTATTTTTCCACCAAGTACACAGAATCTCAGGTAGAGTTGCTCGAGGCTGATGTAATAGATGATCTATCTAACATAGAATATCTGTTTCCTCAGCTGAGGGCACTAGGTCTGGACAATATTGTAACTCATGAGCGTAAATACCACATGAAGTTTGATCTGTTTGTAGATATTTCCGGATCTATGAGCAGTCAGATCTATGATGTTAAAGGTAATGGCAGCATTGCTGGTATAGACCTGGCCAAGATCACTGCCCTAAAGCTTAAAAACATGGGTCATGTAGAGGATGTATATCCTTTTCAGTCCAGGGTAGAAAAAAAGCTTACCAAGAAAAGTGACATCGCGTTGATGAAATGCACCGGAGGTACTGATATCAATGAAGTTATTCGTACAGTACAAAAAACAGACAGGCCCAGTGTAGTGATCACAGACATGCAGGATAGTATAAGTATTTACGATCCTAATGTGTTCTTTGTGGGCATACTTGGAGCCACGTTTGAGAATTTCCGCGGACAAACTATAGGCAAACAATACATTGAAAACCGCCAGTGTATCAAATATGACAATACTAACAAGTTTGTCCTGGTGCAGTAATTTGTTACCTTTGCACTTCCTACAGTCTTCTAAGCATAGACTTAAGGTTATACAGTATATAAAAAGCCGTTATTTATTAACGGCTTTTATTTTATATTTTTTTCTGTATAGCTTTAGGAAAATGCTTACAACTTATGGGCAGTAAACGTAACCGCACTGCAGGCCATGGCTTCGAGAGGTGCATTATCAACGAGCTTAAGCTATTAGGCTTCCCGGAAGCAGTTTCAGCAAGATCAGAAAGTAGAAATTTAGATGACAAAGGTGTTGATATCTGTAATGTCAAGCCTTATAATATCCAATGTAAAAACACTGTGCTTACACCTAACTATCACGAGCTGATTACTAATATGCCACAGGATCCGGAAGTAGCCAACATCGTCATTCATAGAAAAACTAAAAAAGCTAATACCAGGTTTGTAACCCAGGATGATTATGTGCTAATGCGAAAGTCAGACTTCTACAAGATCCTGAAAAAGCTTCATACTTAAAATTTTTGTTAGTTAGTCAACACTAAGGGGAGCTGGAAACGGTTCCCCTTTTTTTATAACTTAAAACCTAAACCATGAAAATGAAAGTATGGGTAAATGTTTACTACGCATGCTACACAAACAGAACCCGGTTTTACTTCTCGCAATCTTATTCTACCAAAGCCAAAGCCTTGGTAGGACTTGCACACAAGAAGCACAGCATGAAAGATTTGTATTATGACACTATTAAGATTTACTTATGACAGACCTAGAAGATGTTGAATTTCTTCCTCCAGATAAGAAAACTACTGCCAATGCTGCTTTAATCAAGAAGGCTTTCTATGCTGGATTTAAATCAGGCGTTGCTTTTGTAAATGAAAGTGAATCTATGAACGATGTTTATTGGCGACAAAAAGCATTTAAAGACTTTTGTAAGAACAACAAAATCAAATTATGAAACTAACAGAAGACTTTCTTTTAGAAAATGGATTTGAAAAAGTTCCATATTTCACAATTACAAATACAATATTCAAAGACTTGGGAAGAAACAGAATCTTATCAATAGGTTGTGTTGGAACTCCTAATGAAATGGTTTGGATTTGTGAGGTTGATAGAACTGATCCAAAAAAGATTAATGATTTAGTGTGCCTTAGAAACTATGATTATGATGGCTACACAACTCAAAAAGAATTACTAGAGCTTTATTCTATTATCATAAAAAAATGAAAACTAACTTACAACGCAAAATCAGCTGGGAGCCAGCTTATGATAAACGTCATGCTGATCCTCAGAAAAACTATGGTGTACATGGTTTGACCATGAGATTTTTAGTATCTGGCAAGCTTGGTACTGTACAGTTTTTACTATACACCAACTGGTTATTAGCCAGTACCCGGAAAGATTTTGATCAATTTGAAAAAGTCAGTAGGTTTTTGCTGGACCCTTTGCCGGCAGATATAGGCTATCATTCCAGGGTGCCTAGATATGAAGGCCAGAACCCAATGTTCAGAACCAAGATCAAGCGCAAAGCCCCAAAAGAAATTGTATTTGATGACGAAGTAGTAAGTCTGCCGGATTTTGAATTAGACAGAGAGTTCCTGCCAGAGCCTTGTATTTATCTTAACGGGGATCCTTGTTTTTATGACGGAAGTAGCTTAAATGCTGTAAGGTATTTTGATATCCTAGTAGAGAAAGGCGATGAAGCTTTGTGGCTTGCACTGGAAGATTATTACTCTAGGGCATTAGGTATTGAAGCAAGCTGGTTAAGCAAGTTTTACATTTTCGCTGACGAGACAGATAAAAACGAGCCTGTAAATCCAATACAATGGTTTTATATCTACAGGCATCAAAACGGGGCCTGGGAAAAAAGTGAAATGTTTAACAGTATACCCAGTGTTATCTGGTCAAAAATAAAAACGCATTGCCAAGTATTTTACAAAAAATTTAATAAGTTTACAAGTAGAAAAACTGTATAACGCTTATGCTTTGCTTACAACTCAGACCTGGAGTTTCCTCTCCCGGTATTTTCACAACTAACTTTATCCTACTTATGCTAACTACATCACAACAACGTGAAGTGGACAAGTGGCTTATTAAGAATCAGCCTCAAGTCCAATACTTGCTTGAGGAAAATGCGCTTAAGCAACTTTTGTATGAAGTTTATGAAGCTGGCATACAGACACAGCTTACTCTGGAACGTAAAAACAATGAAGAAGAGGAAGAAGATGACGATGCTAATGAAGCTGAAGAAGCTAAAATTCAGGAAGAAGTTAAATCACGTATCCAAGATGATAAGCTTACATGCTATTCCAGTATACTAATTCAAAATTTATGACACCTGTAAACACACATGTTAACAAAGTACTTATTGATGCTGATAGTATGGTCTACATCCAAGCCTGGGATGTAAAAGAGTTAGAAAATAATCCTGAGAACTATGCGCTGGTGATTCACAAAACAGATGGATTTGTTAATAACATTTTGAATGCTACCAGAGCTGAGCGTTACATAGGTTTCCTGAAAGGTGCTCAGCCTACTTTCAGGCATATAGCTAACCCAGACTATAAAGCTAAGCGTAAAGGCAATAATGAATGGCTTGACAAGTGGGGAGCTGTGATTAAGCACAGATTGATTTCCAAGTGGGGATTTATCCAAGTTGAAGGTATGGAAGCAGAAGATGCTGTAAACATCATGGCTAATTGTACTGGTATTTCCCCTACGATAATAGCTCATATTGACAAAGATCTGGATCAGATCCCAGGCTTTCATTACAACTACAAAAAGCTTACTTCTTATACTGTAAACAAAAGCGAAGCAGAAAGAAATTTGTTTGTGCAGGTAGTGATGGGAGACAACACAGACAATATTCCTGGCATTACTGGTGTAGGTGCAATTACTGCAAAAAGACTTTTAGCTGCTGGTCTTGCAGAATATCATTCTGTAGCACTGGAAGCTTTTATACAAAACTATGGAGAGCGCAATGGTATTATCAGTTTTTATGAAAGCTACTTGATGTGCAAACTGTTAGATCAACCTTGTATGGGCTTTGACCCTAAAAATATAAAATGGGTAGATTTTGTTCCAGATGAAACTTCTATTCCTTCCCCGGAAGAGATTGTAATATCCTGGGAAGTTGATGTAGTACCACCAGAAAAACCTGTAAAAGATTTTAACCCTACAAATTCACAACCAAATCATGAACACTACGACTACGAGTAACCTTCCCAATACTTTATTTAACAGGATGAACTTTTTGAAAGTTAATATTGAAAAGTTCAACATGAAGAATGTGGGTCAGCTTATACGAAAAGCTTATACAGCTAAGACGGGAAAGCAACCTGAGAAATTAAGTTTTATGGTAGATAATGCTGCGGGTAAACCTACTAAAAGAGACATCGCTGTTTATCCAGATCACTTTGTAGATGAATTAGATCAAATTATTATCAACTATGCACAAGCCAACAAACCTAAAAGGAAAAGAATTAATCGCCAGCGTATCGGTTCCAGCTCGTCTCAAGGACGCCAAAAAAGATAAGCGAGGGTATCCTATCCCTTTCTTTATACCAATGGATGCAACTACTGGAGAACCTAACTTCAAGTACATGGATCCTACAAAACAGTTTTTATGTGTGACATTAGGCTTGTGCATGATTTGTGGACAAAATTTAATTCCTCATGATTACTGGTACATCACAGGACCCCTGGGCAGAAAAAATCAATGTTGTTCAGATCCTGCCATGCACAAAGAATGCGCTGAGTATAGCTTAAAAGTCTGTCCTCATATGCACTTTGAAAAAACAGACAGGACTACAGATGAATCTGTAGCGGATATGGGAGTTATTATTACTGCCAAACCTCCTGAAGTAAGGCTTATTAATGCCAGGAATTATACACTGTTCAGACAAAAACATTATACGATATCAAATTTTACTGATATCAAGTATGAGGAAAAATGGCATTACGTAAAAGGCGTGTTAATCAAAGACAAAAGCTTTAAACCTGATTGTTCATGAAAACAATATTTAATCCAGAAAATAAAAATCAACTCAGCTATCATGAATCTTTAGGTCCAGCAATGGAAATTACAGAACAAGCTGATGCAGATCAATACAAAGAAGCAATGATTCAATTTATGCTGGCCCAAGATCCCGGTGTAACTAGAGAAACAGTTGAAAAAAACTGTAATAGTAATTTAGGTTACTATGCAGGTTACTACAGCAATGGAACAAGAGCCAGAGTTGAGAAATTGTTTAAATGCTCACATCCAATCTTTGGATCTATTAAAGACAATGGTGCTCCAACTGCTAAAGAAGCTTATCAAGCTGGTTTAGCTCTTGGTAAAAAATCAAAAAGTTATGAAAACAACTAACCTATATAAATTCTACATGCCGGAAGACTTTGTAGAAGTTATTCCTGATGATTTGTTTCAGTGGTTGCATACCAGTGTAGAAGTTGATATCTCTAAGTTAAGCACACTTGACGGCCTTGGTATTTTTATCCGGGAGAAACTGGATGTAGGCAAAGAAAAAGATATCAACATTGCTCTGGTAGCAGAATGGCACACTACAAAAAGTGACAGGGTAGTAAGTTTTTTAAGATACCATGTCTTCAAAGGTGATATGCCTGATAACTTACTAGATGATATCAACTTCGTTGCAGCAAATACAAACAATCCTGTATGGGAGAAGTAGAAAAACTAACACCTGAAGACTTTGGGTTTTCAAAACTTGAAGAGCTAATGGAAGAAGATTGGTTTCAATCCAGACCTCCTGACATTCAGAAGATGATTGTAAAGTATCCGCCAATAGTACTTTACAAGTTTAAAGATTCTGGCAAAGTAGTGTATTTATATTCTTACTGTGAAGACGGTACAGTAACTGTAATACATCTTGGTTACGGAACTGAATTTGCTTTTATGTCACGCAACTGGAAAGTATTTGATGTAAAGCCTGAAGACCTGGAAGCGTTAACACCAGAAGAATCTGCCAGGATCATGAATGAAGTAAATGCTGGTCCTAAACCTAATCCTAATCTTAACGCTAATCCTACGAACTAAATGATAAAAGCAATATTAACCAGTGGTGATTTGATATTTGGCTTAAGTAAAGTCAATATAGAAAAACTGCAGCAAGGCTTACCTATCCTGATAAATCTAAAAGATATGGGTTTAGAAGATCGCAAGATAGTAATAATCTACGGCGAGACTGAAGATGAAATCTTTAAAGACTTACCTTTTAATGTAGGCCCTAACACTAAAATGAATTACTAATGGATCACACTCAAGATGTCAGTATTAATGGGCCAGGAAGTCCTGCCTCACTGAAAAAACTTATTAAATATGTAGTAGATCCAAATGCTAAGGGTCCTGTAGTTTTCATAGACAACGGTGTGGGTATAGTCAAAGATGATCCTGATACTATTATCATTACCCCGGAAGATTGCAAAGCCCAGGCATTGTATTTTATT
>Ga0105252_10000142_pt1 | contig 56405 bp, 53 predicted proteins | sample EasRivMeERMZT100_FD_89675 | JGI IMG/M metagenome (GOLD analysis project Ga0105252, IMG submission 89675) | Soil microbial communities from meander-bound floodplain in the East River, Colorado, USA - East River MetaG ERMZT100 | ecosystem: Environmental > Terrestrial > Soil > Floodplain | place... | reverse complement strand
CGGTCAGGGTACCGTGCCACGTATAGCAGCCAGTCTCTCTTGGGTGGGCAAGGAAAAGAGTCATAAGAAAATTAAGAGGCCGGTGCCATAACTTGACATCCACATAGCAGCTTGTCGAAGCATGTTCCACTTTTTCAGTAGCTAGCTAGAGCTTTTCAATAATCCGATAACTTCGACTCTTCGGTTTGAGCGGCGCAACGATGTTGTTCTTGACCATGAGGCGAATGTCCCGATAGGCGGTGTCGCGGTCGACTTCGGCGATCCGTTCATACTCCGTCGTGGAAAAAATCTTGCCGTGGCAATAGGCGTAGGCGAGCAGACGGCGCTGGCGCAAGGTGATTTGGGCGGCCTTGAATTGATTGAGCCAGAGCAGCGTCGCTTCGTCGTACACCGGCGCGTTGCGCAGCGTGACGGTGAAGATGAACCCGTCGACCGAGAGTTCCGGGGGATGAAGCCCGTAGGTTTCCATCTCCTGAAACATACGCGGCACACCTTCGCCCATTTCACGCAGGTAACCCATTTCGGCCAGTGCCCGGACGATGAGCGGGTTGCGCGAGAAGTGGATGCTTTTTTGCAGACGCAACTGCTCCAAGGTCACCGGCGCCGGCGGCGGTCCGGGGCTGCGCACGGTGATGTGATCGTCGAACATCCACACTTCGATGGACGCGCCGGCGAGCGCGTAGTCGCGGTGCGCCACCGCGTTGACCAAGGCTTCTTGCCAGGCAAAGGTTGGGTATTCCAGCTTCTCGCGAAAAAACAAATCGTGCAGGATCGTCCGTTCGCGAATGTGTTCCTTGATCCGGCCCACCGCTTCATCGATCAAACGGATCAACGGCGCTTCGAAGTGAATTCTTTTCACGACATTGAGCGACGCGCCGTGCTGCCGTTCGGCGCCTTCGTATTTGACGAAATCGATGCCGGCGCGCGGATGCCAGCGGCTGGGGTCCTTGGCGAACAGCAGCAGCGCCGCCATGTTGGGGCAAGGAATGGCGCGCGACGTGTCGAGCAGGTGATAGGTCTGGCTTAAAATGGTTTGCGCGTCTTTGCCGCTTTGGCCAAGTTGGACTTTATCGATAAAAGACTGCGCTAATTCGGCATCGAGATCGAACCAAGTCGCGTTGAGCGCTTGCTGGCGTTCGTAGAAGACGCTCTTCTTCGCTTCCTTCAACGCTTGAATTTGTTCGGCGGGCAGGGCGACGGTTTCGGCGGCGATACGGTAGAACGACCGGCCGCCGGCGATGCGGTAGATTTCTAAGCCCGAGCCGATTTCGAACTTGAGCAGTTGCAGATTGCCGAGCCGGACCTTTTCACAGGAGGGATTGAGTTGCGGCCGAAGCAAATTCTGCGGCGCTTGCATTAGCGCGTGCAGTTCGTCGTGCTCGTAGGGAATACCGGTCACGCTCTTGTCCGGCTCGACGCCGACTAACAGCGTGCCGCCGTCGGCGTTGGCCATGGCCGAGAGCAGCCGCGCAATATCGCGCCCGAGCTCTTCTTCGCGCTTCTTCTGCGCGGCGCCACGGCGATACTCGTAGGCGCTCAGGAACTCGAGGAACTGGCCGTGATCCTGCTTGAGTATCAGTCCGATTTCTTCGGCTTGCATGTCTTTAATTCCGTGAGGAGTAAATAGTAAGGGGTAAGTAATTAGGAGGGCGGAGATCCACCCCTAACCACTTACCCTTTACTCCTTACCAGAATTCCGAGCCGTGTTCAGTTTGACGATTTCCAAAACCATTTGCGCCGATAGATAAAGATCCTTCAAGTCGAGCCACTCGTTGACCGTGTGAATCTCGCGCATGCCGGTGCCGAGATTGGCGACCACCAGCCCCTTCTGATTTAAAATGTTGGCATCGCAGCCGCCGCCGGTGGCGCGGGTTTTGACGTCAAGATTTAAACTGCGCGCGGCGGCGTGAACCAGTTGGACGATGGGCGCGCTCTCGGGCACGTCCATGCGATCGTAGTCGCGCTCGATCTTGGCATCGACTCTGGCCTTATGATGCTTACCGTTCAATTCAAGGCCGTAGCGCGCCGCGGCGTCGTCAAGACAGCGCTGCATATGCTCGGTCTGGCGCGCTAACTTCTCCGGGTCGTGGCTGCGCGCTTCACCTTTGAGAATGACTTGATTGGGCACGATGTTGACCGCCATACCGCCTTCGACGACGCCGATGTTCGCGGTGGTCTCATGGTCGATGCGGCCGAGCCGCATCTGCGCGATGCCCTCGGCGGCGACTTTAATCGCGTTGATGCCCTTCTCCGGGCAGACGCCAGCGTGGGCTTCCAGGCCATGCACGCGGAACTCCATGCGGTTCGCCGCCGGCGCTTTGGTAAATAAGAAGCCGACCGAATCGCTGTCGAGTACAAGGCCCGTGCGCGCCCTGAGTTTTGCGATGTCTAAACACTTGGCGCCGATCAGCCCCGCTTCCTCACAGATCGTAAAGACCACATCGATGGCGCCGCAGGGTAGATGATTTTCCTTGATCACGCGCAACACTTCGCAAATGATCGCGACGCCGCTCTTGTCGTCGCCGCCGAGCACCGTCTGACCGTTGGTTCGCAAGATGTCGCCTTCGAGGATCGGCACGATGCCTTCGCCGGGAACTACTGTGTCCATATGCGCGGAGAGCAGCAGAGGTTGGCTTTGCGGCGCATTGCCCGGAAACTTGGCGATCACGTTGCCGACATTACCGCCGACTTTCTCGCCAGCGTCGTCGATAAAGACACTCGCGCCCAGTTCTTCGAGCTCGCGCTTGAGGCGCATGGCGACGTCGTATTCCCGTCGCGACAGGCTATCGATTTTAATCAGCTCGATAAGAAAGTTTTTTAAGCGCTCTCGGTCGATCAATGTAAGCTCCTCGCTCACTGCGGGGATGTGCGGTCACCGGTCTGGGTCAATCTGCCATAGTTCCTAACCCAATTCCAAGCGATAATCCACGCGCCGGTGATCGTTCAGCCGCCGTTTTCGATGAGCGTGATGAGGTTGGTAAATTCCAATTCGGTAAACAGCGAGCGGGTCTTGTCGAGGTTGAATCCGGTAAATTTAAGCGCTTCGATGCCGGTTTCCAGCGGCACGTCACGCTTGACCGTGGCTAGATCGCGGCTCAGAAAAGCGGTGTCCTTGCCTTTTTCGAGAAGTTCTCGCACCCGCGCTGCGCCGCGCAGCTTCATTTGCTCGATCTCGTCGAGCCGATTATAGAGATTTTCCAAGGTTTGAAACTGTTGGATCAGCGCGCTGGCGGTTTTCTCGCCGATGCCTTTGACGCCGGGAATATTGTCCACCGCGTCTCCCATTAAGCCCATAACTTCGATCACCTGTTCCGGTGCCACACCGAATTTTTCCCTGACTTCGGTTTTGCCGATCCAGCGATCCTTGGCGCTGTCTAACAGTTTGATTCCGTCGGTGACTAGTTGCATCAAGTCTTTGTCGCTGGAAACCACGACCAGCTCGCAGCCCTTGTCGGCCATGCGGTGGCACAGCGTGGCGATGATGTCGTCGGCTTCGTAGCCAGGCAATTCGAGTAAGGGGAGGTTGAGGGCGTCAAGAACCTTGCGGAAATAGGGAAATTGCGGAATCAGATCTGCGGGCGCTTCCGGCCGATTGCTTTTGTAGGCGGCGAACATTTCGTTGCGAAAGGTCTCGCGCCCAGCGTCGAGGGCGACGGCGACGTATTCGGGCTTATACTGCTTGAGAAACTTCAGCAAGATGTTGGTGAAGCCAAAGATGGCATTGGTCGGCAAGCCCGCCGCATTGTTTAGCGCCGGGATGGCGTAGAATGCGCGAAAGATATACGAACTGCCGTCGATTAAAAAAAGTCTAGGAGTTGGCTCGCTCATGTTTTTATTTGCCGGCGCAGGCCGATCGCCGATTGAATACAGTATGAACTACCGGCGCGACAGCGTGTGAGTGGCCGTGCCGTAAAAACTTTCCGCTGCTTCCATCAAGGTTTCGGAAAGTGTCGGATGCGGATGGACCGAGTCGGCGATGTCCCGTGCCGTGGCGCCCATCTCGACGGCGAGTACGCCTTCACTGATCAGTTCCCCGGCGCCGGAGCCGGCGATACCCACGCCAAGTATTCTTTCGGTGTCCGGCTCGATGATCAGTTTAGTCAAGCCGTCGGGACGATCGAGAGTCAGTGCGCGGCCGGAGGCGCCCCATAAAAATTTTGCAATTTTAATGTCGAGGTTTTTTTGTTTCGCCTCGATTTCTGTCAAGCCGCACCAGGCGACTTCCGGGTCGGTGTAGACGACCGCCGGGATGACGATATTTTCAAAGGTGCTCGGTTCGCCAAGGATCGCTTCGACGGCGATCTTTCCTTCCTTGGTTGCTCGATGAGCGAGCAGAGCGCCGCCGTTTACATCGCCAATGGCGTATATGTTAGGGTCATCGGTCTGCTGCTGCGCGTTGGATTGTATGAAGCCTTTGTCGTCTTTGATAACTTTGGTGTTCTCCAGGCCGAGGTCGGCAAGATTGGGCGAACGGCCGACGCTCACCAGCACCCGGTCGTAAAGCTCCTCGCGCGGCTGCTTGTCGATCTCGACGGTGACTTTTATCTGCTTGCCCACGGTCGACATCTTGAGCACCTTAGCGTTGAGGCGAATCTCTTTGAAGGCTTTTTGCGCCGCCCGCAGCACCGGACGCGCCAGGTCGGCGTCAATACCAGCAAGAATCGACGGCAGAGCTTCCAACACGACGACTTTGCTACCTAGTGCGGCGTAGACTGTACCGAGCTCCATACCGATGTAGCCGCCGCCGACGACCAGCAAATTTTCCGGGATGTCGGGCAGATCGAGGGCGCCGGTCGAGGTCATGACGCGCGGATTGCCGAGGTCGAAGGCGTTGGGCATGGTCGGTTTCGACCCGACTGCGATGATCGCCTTGTCATAACGGATGAATTTCTGTCCCTCGGAAGTTTCCACCCGCAACGTCTGCGAGTCTTCAAAATGGCCACGGCCTTGAATCAAGTTTATTTTGCGGTGCTGAGCGAGTGTCTTGATACCGTGGCCGAGCTTGTCGAGGATGGAATTTTTCCAGCTGCGCAGTTTTTCAACGTCAATTTTCGGCGCGCCGTATTCGATGCCGCGCAAGGCGGAATCTCTCGTCTCGCGGAGGATGTCGGTGGCGTGGAGCAATGCCTTGGAGGGAATGCAGCCGACATTCAAACAAATGCCGCCGAGGCGGGGGTTTTGCTCCACCAAGGTGACCTTCTTGCCTTTGTCTGCCGCATAAAACGCCGCGGCATAGCCGCCGGGGCCGGCGCCGAGAACTACGATTTCAGTGGTCAGCGGTTCCATGGTTAATTACTCTTTGAGCTTGATGTCGGCTTCATCGAAAGCTTCGAATCCGGCGATGATGTCTTTCAAAAAACGAACGGCATCGCCGCCATCGAGGACTCTGTGATCGTAGGCGAGGCAGAGCGGTAAAATAGTTCGGATCGCGATCTTGCCGTCCATCGCGACCGGCTTCGCTTGCCCTTGGCCGATGCCGAGAATCGCGACTTGTGGCGAGTAAATGATCGGCGTGAAATGGCTGCCGCCGATGCTTCCTTGATTGGAAATAGTAAACGTTCCGCCTTGCAGCTCTTCGATGGCGATTTTTCTCTGCCGGGTTTTTTCCGTAACCGCATGAAGCTCTCGGGAGAGCTGCAGTAAGTCTTTGTGGTCGACATCGCGGAGAATCGGCACGATCAGTCCGCCCTCAGTATCGACGGCGACACCGATGTGGCGGTAATCTTTGTAGACGATCTCCAGCGCGGTTTCGTCCATGCTGGCGTTGGCGCGCGGGTGGTTTTTGAGCGCGCGGCCGAGAATCAGCAGGAAGAATGAAGTTAACGTCAGATGCGCGCCCCGTTTCTCGTAGGCTGGCGCATGTTTCTTGCGGAGCGCCAAGAGGGTGGAGATGTCGGCGTCGGCGAACTGATTGATTTTGGGAATGGTGCTCCACGATTCGAACATACGCCGGCTCACGGTGCGCCTCAGTGGCGACATCTTTTCCCGGCGAATCGGTCCCCATCTGGCGAAATCGATCGCTTCTGGCGTTGGCGGGATCGCCGGCATGCTTGGTATTGAAGCCACAACGCCGGCGGGTCCCCCTTCATATGCTAGTTGCTGTAGTTTTTGAATATAGGCGCGTAGATCGGCGAGAACTATTCTCCCGCCCGCCTCGCTGCCGCGTACTCTAGTTAGATCGATGTCGAGATCTCTGGCGAGTTTGCGGATCGAAGGTGCGGCCGGAGGGGGTATGCCGCTTTTGGATTGGTATCGGTAATCGTCAGTGCTCGAGCTTGTCCCTGTTGACGTTTGGGTTGTAGTGGAAATTGCGATCGGCGCTTTCCCCGTTGTCTCGCTTGGCGCTGCTTCGCCAGCGCTGGGCGATGCCGTGCTGGCGTTCGTGGCTTCGATCGAGATCAGGACCATGCCCACGGTGACTTCCATGCCTTGTTTGACATGAATTTTGGTCACGACACCGGACTGCGGTGCGGGTATCGATCCCACGGCCTTTTGGGTTTCGAGCTCCATGAAGGCCTGATCTTTTTTGATCTCTTGGCCTTCCGAAACCAGAATGCTGACCACCGTGCCGCCCTCTACACCTTCAGCGAGCTGGGGAAGTTTGACGTCCATGGAGAAGTTTCGTGTTGGTCCTTGTGCCGGTCAGAGATGAAATGGGAATGGCTTGTCCGGATCGATGCCGAGCTTTTTGATCGCTTGGTCGACCACCCGGGCCGGGAATGCTTCTTTTTGATGTAGGGCGTAGAGCGTCGCAACGGTAGTGGATTCGGCGTCGACTTCAAAGAAGCGTCTGAGATTCGCCCGGGTGTCGCTGCGGCCAAAGCCGTCGGTGCCCAAAGTCATCAGCCCGCCGGGAACCCACGGGGCAATCTGATCGGCAACCATTTTCATATAATCGGACACCGCGATAAAAACTCCCTCTTCATCTTTGAGCACCGATTCAAGATAGGATTTTCGTGGCGCAGCGGTTGGATGAAGCATGTTCCAGCGTTTGGTCTGCAAGGCATCACCGCGCAACAGTTTGTAACTAGTCACGCCCCAAACGTCCGCCGCGACATCGAATTGCTCCCCAAGAATTTCCTGGGCGCGCAGCGCTTCGCGCAGAATCGGCCCGCTGCCGAAAATCTGCGCCCGGTATTTCTTGCCCTTGGTTGCCGGCTTGAGCTTGTAAAGACCCTTGAGAATCCCCTCCTCGGCTCCTTCGGGCATAGCCGGCATCGCGTAGCTTTCGTTGTAGAGGGTTAGATAATAAAAATACTCCTCACTCTCGGCGTATAATCGCCGCAGCCCGTCTTTGATGATGACGGCGATCTCATAACCAAACGCGGCATCATAGGTCAACAAGGTCGGAATGGTGCTGGCTAACAGATGGCTGTGGCCATCTTGGTGCTGCAAGCCTTCACCGTTGAGCGTCGTGCGTCCGGCAGTTGCGCCGAGGAGAAATCCTTTGGCTTTGCTGTCGGCGGCGGCCCAGATGAGATCGCCGATGCGTTGAAAGCCGAACATCGAGTAGTAAAAATAGAAGGGGATTAAATTGATCGCTAAATTGGCGTAGGCAGTGCCGGCGGCGATAAACGACGACATGGCGCCGGCTTCGGTGATGCCCTCCTCGAGGATCTGGCCATCTTTAGTTTCGTTGTAATAGAGCAGGGTCTCACGGTCTACCGGTTCGTAAAGCTGGCCCTTGGACGAGTAGATGCCGATCTGGCGAAACAGCGAGTCCATGCCGAAAGTTCTCGCTTCATCGGGAATAATCGGCACGATCTTGTCGCCGACTTCGTCATGGCGCAGGAGCTTGGTCAAAAGCCGCACCGCCGCCATGGTCGTCGACATGGGGTGCTCGCCGGAGCCCTTCAATAGTTCCGCGTAAGTATCGGCGCCGGGAACCTTGAGAGGTGTGGCGCGTACTTTTCTTTCCGGCAAAAAGCCGCCGAGCTGTTTTCGCCGGTCCAGCAGGTACTGAGTTTCAGGGCTATCCAACGGCGGACGGTAGAAAGGCGTTTCGACCACTTCTTCGTCGGGCAAAGGAATATCGAAGCGGCTGCGAAACTCGCGCAGCTCACGTTCGTTGAGCTTTTTCTGCTGGTGCGTAATGTTTCTTCCTTCGCCCGCTTCGCCGAGGCCGTAGCCTTTAACCGTTTTCGCCAGGATGACCGTTGGTCCGCCCTTGTGTTCCACCGCGGCTTTGTAAGCGGCGTAAACTTTTTTCGGGTCGTGGCCGCCGCGCAGCAGCCCGTGAATTTGGTCATCGGTCAAGTGATGGACCATTTCGGCCAGTTCGGGGTGCTTGCCAAAGAAATTCTTGCGCGTGTAGCTGCCCGGTTCAACGGAATATTTCTGATACTCGCCGTCGACCGCTTCTTCCATGCGCTTGAGCAACAGGCCTTTGTGATCAGCGGCCAAGAGCGGGTCCCAGTCGGAGCCCCAGATCACCTTGATGACATTCCAACCGGCGCCGCGAAACAGCGCTTCCAATTCCTGAATTATTTTGCCATTGCCGCGCACCGGACCGTCGAGGCGTTGAAGATTGCAGTTGACGACCCAAACCAGATTGTCGAGATTTTCCCGCGCCGCGAGGGACAGCGCGCCGGATGATTCCGGTTCGTCCATCTCGCCATCGCCGGCAAAACACCAAATCCGCGGCTCTTCGCCGGTAAGCAGGCCGCGACTTTTGACGTAGCGCACGAAACGCGCCTGATAGATCGACATGATCGGCGCCAGACCCATGGAAACCGAGGGAAATTGCCAGAAGTCCGGCATCAGGTACGGATGTGGATAGGACGATACACCCCCGACGCTGGCGAGCTCTTGGCGGAAGTGGTGCAACTTTGGCGCGTTGATACGCCATTCGACATAGGCGCGCGCATAGGCGCCGGGCGACGCATGACCCTGAAAGTAAACCATGTCCGCCGGGTTGGTTCCGTCACTACCGCGAAAGAAATGATTTTGACCGACCTCGTAAAGCGTCGCCGAAGAAGCATAGGTGGAAATATGGCCGCCAATATCGGCGTGCAGCCGGTTCGCCTTGACCACCATGGCCATGGCATTCCAGCGGACGTAGCTTTTGATGCGCCGCTCGATTTCGCGGTTGCCAGGGTAGGGTGGTTCCTCTTCCGGCGCAATCGTATTTACGTAAGGCGTATTGACGCTATAGGGAATCTTGATGCCGGATGCGCGCAGCCGGTCGGCTAGCTCTGCGAGCAGCAGCGACGCCTGTTCCGATTGCTCGTTCTTTAAAATATACTCAAGGATAAATTCAAGCGAGGCGATCGATTGATGGCGATCGTCTTTGGCCACTTTACCATTGGTGCGCTCGCCATGGGCCGAGGTTTCGTCTGCAGCTTTCTTATTCTCGCTTTGAGTCACGGCATTTCCTATTTTTCAAGAGACATTAAATCCGCATCAAAATCAACTGAATCTGATGAAATATCTTGAGCTAACGTTTGCCAATCCGGCGCGTAATCTTGCCTGCGACGAAGCGCTGTTGGACTTATTCGAGCTGGAGCAGATCGATGATGGATTGCTCAGGCTCTGGCAGCCGGAAAATTACTTTGTCGTGCTCGGTCACTCGAACCGCTTGCGCGTCGAAGCCAATGTCCCGGCATGCGTCACCGCTGGAGTGCCGATTTTACGCCGGGTGAGCGGCGGCGGTGCGGTGTTACAAGGGCCGGGTTGTCTTAATTACTCTTTGCTCCTGGACGGTAAGACGCACGATGTCAGAAACATCCAGACGGGGTTTCGCTACGTGTTGGAGCGCCATCGCCAATTATTCGGCGAATTAACTTCCGACGATGTTCGCATCGATGGGATCAGCGATCTGACGGTGGCGGGCCGCAAGTTTTCCGGCAATGCGCAATATCGGAAATCACGTTATGTCCTTGTGCATGGGACCTTTCTTCTAAATTTCAATCTGCCGATGATCGATGGTTGTCTGCATCTGCCGGCGAAACAACCGGAGTACCGGGAGAATCGGCCGCACTTGGAGTTTGTCACTAATCTCGGTCTCGACCCAAATCGGATTCGCGAAGGATTGCGAAAAAGCTGGGGTGCGGCTGGAACCTTTGATGCTACGCCGCTGGAGCGGTTGGAGCGACTGGTGCACACGCGCTACGGACGAGCGGAGTGGTCGAGTAAATTCTAAACATGGTCTTTGATCAAAAAAAGATGGTGGCGGTGGTAGGAGTCGAACCTACGACGCCGCGGATATGAGCCGCGCTGACAGTGAGTCCAACCTGCTGGAATTGCTCACGGAACTTTTGTTGGAGGCAAGTGATGGAGACAATTCGCAAGGGTAAAACTGGCTTTTTCGGCTTAGGCGACGCGCCGGACTTTGATTTTGTCGGCCTGTTTTTCGAGCTGTGCTAGGTCGTACGTCATCTGCATGCCGAGCCATACCTCCGGGCTTGAGCCGAAAGCTTTCGAAAGCCTAATGGCCATCTCCGGCGAAATACCGGCCTTTAAATTGACCAGATTGTTAAGCGCCTGGCGCGTGACGCCGAGGATCTCGGCGCCTTTGGTGACCGTAAGGCCGAGCGGTTCAAGACAGTCTTGGCGAACGAGTCGGCCAGGGTGCGGGGGATTTTTCATCTTCATCGTTTCTCTCCTAATGGTAATCGACCAAATCGACATCCCAAACATGTCCATCGCGAAATCGAAATATAACGCGCCAGTTCGCTCGAACCGTGACGCTCCAGAAACCCTTGAGCCGGCCTTTGAGCGGGTGGAGCCTAAAGCCGGGAAGTTTCATATCCGAAGGGACCCTGGCGCGGTTGAGCACGGCGAGGATGTTTTCGATCTTCTCGATCATGTCGCCCTGGAGCCCTCGACCTTCGCCGTCGACAAAAAGTCGTTGGAGTCCCTTGTGTCGAAAATTCTGGATCATGCTCGCGCCGCTGGACCGTTACTGAGTATCCTACAGTGACAAGTGAGGCTTTGCAATCGAGACTTGCTGAGCTTCCGAGTTATTCCCGATGGAGTCAGTGAGACGGCCGTGTCTTTATCCGACAAAAACCAATGGAAACCAACGAAATAACCAACGACCGGAAGCTAACCGAGCAAACCCCAACGGCACCCGTCGCGAGGCCCTCCGAGCCGAAGGAGTACGAAAAGGCGGCCATGCAAGCCCTTCGCACCCGCAGAATAAAGACACCACGCGTTAAGTCGGTCGAGACGAAGGCCGGGTTAGTGCTTTCGTTGGATCACCCCGATCCGGCGCACGGGCAGGCCTTGCTGATGCGAGCTTTGGCAACGGGCGACGTGGACTTCTTCGGCGAGCTTTTGGTGCAGCTTGGCAAAGCCTCAGTGCACGACCAGAAGGTAAACGAGCGAGAGCTTAATTTCTTGGTTGCCATTATCAAAGGAATCGAGCCGAGAGATCAGCTCGAAACTATGCTTGCGGCGCAGATGGCGGCGGTTCATACCTTGACCATGAACTTTGCCTGCCGCCTAGCTAACGCCGATAATCCGTTGCAACAGGACAGCGCCGAGCGGACACTGAATAAGCTTGCACGCACCTTCGCTGCTCAGGTCGAAGCGCTCAAACGCTACCGCACCGGCGGCGAGCAAAAAGTTACTGTTCACCACGTCTCTGTGAGCGACGGCGGCCAAGCGATCGTCGGCAACGTGTCCCATGGGGGACCGGGGGCACCGGAGAAACCAGAATCGACCTCATGAACGCGCCCTATCCGTACCAAACAAGCCCCCGGTGCAAGGCAACGTCAAAGCGGACCGGCAAGCCTTGCATGGCTCAAGCGGTAAAGGGCTGGGCCATTTGCAGGTTTCACGGGGCGCATGGCGGTGGCCCGAGAGGCAAACGCAACGGCAGGTATCGTCACGGACTTTTCACAAAAGGGGCTGTCGCGGAGCGCCGAACAATTCGTGAACTTCTGCAAAAGATAGCTGGACTGCACTCAAGACTGATAGCGAGCGAGAAATAGGCTGGGGAACCGGGCTTTTTCGATTGTCATCACGTCGTCGTTGTTGACATTTATCATCTGCCCTACAAGGAAGGACGAACTCATGAATCTGTCAGTTGAGTTGCCGCGTAAAAAAGCTCATCCGATCATCGCCGTGGCGCTTAGTGTGTTGCTCGTCTTTCTTCCAGGTTGCGCGGCCAGGATGGCCCAACAGGAGATTGACACCCTCAAGGAAAACGCACTTGCGATGCAAAAAGCTGCGGAATTCATTCGGCTTGACAGGCTTGAACGCAATCCGAAATGCCAAGGGGCGCACGCTACTTTTGCCAAGTTGCTTCGACCACTCCTCGAAACGGAATACCGTAATAGCGGCCCGAGGCTGCCCGACTCCGAGCTTCAGCCGACTCTCGACTATATCCGGCACGCCTACCGAGTGCAGAAATACATGGACGAGAAAAAGGTAACTGCGGAAGACGCTCTTACCGTTATGGGCGATCTCGTATTACCACCTGCGCTAGCCCCGCAAATCGATCCGTTTAATGGGTGTATTGTCTTTTTGGGTAATCCACCGGATAAACCGTTTACTCAAGGCGGCAAAACTGCCGATGATTTTGTCTTCTATTGGCAGTCAAAAGACTGGCGTGAAGAGGTGCAAGCTGTAGTGAAAATTTGGGACAAGTTCTTGCCACATGAAAAACGAACCCCGTTCGATCACTTCAAGTTGGACTACGTATTGACGTTATTCAATTCGCTCACGGAGCGATTTGAAAAAGGCGAAATCACGCTTCTTCAGTCTATTAAGGCCAAAAACGCCGGTGGTGAATACCTTTTTGAGCAAGCCAAGCAATATGGTGCTCAACTTAGGGAGAATCTCGTTCGTGCAAAGGCACAAGACGAAGCCCTACTGGCGGCGGTTGCTGTCGGTTTGGGCGTAGTGGCAACGGCAGCGTTGGTGGTGGCGAGCATCGATGCGAACTACCGCATCGCGAACGCACAGACTGCAATGGCAAATACGATGCAGTTGCAGGCACTACAGGCGCAGGCCCCGATCCGGTGTAACTATACCTTGCCAGATCGTTATGGATCTCCAGGGTATATCAACTGCCGTTGACCGGTGCATTTAAGTGGGCAAGCAAGAGTGAAGATGAGAGGGCGGCTCCCGAAAAGCCGGTGCTCTGCTGAGCGGTCTGGCCCTTTATATCGAAGCGGGATAACGACAGGAGGCGACAAATGCCAGTCCAAAACGGTATTAACTATGATCATGAAAACTGCGCATGTGGTCACAGCGGAATAGATCATAATTGGCGGAAGCCCGAAACGCACTACAGATGCATCGTTCCACGGTGTAAGTGCTCTCTGTTTAAACCATCAATGTTGCCGGAAGAGATACGCGCGAGAAATGGTTTACTCCAAGAAGACCCGAGAAGCTTTTTGGATGCGCCCCACGAAAAACGCCGCGCTCGAAATGATAAAGACCTTCTTGTCGGCCGACACTCCGCAGAAGTTCGAAAAACATTTGAACGGGCGGAGCTAGTTCTGAGCAGCGTTCAAGAGAAATACCCTAAAATCGACAGAGACCTGATTCTTGAGTGCCTAAAAGAACAAACAATCATTGCAGAGACTTCTCGAACCCCGCAGGACCGCAAGAAAACCGCCGCATGGAAGAGGCTCTGTAAAGCGTGGATAGAGTTTTGTGCGACCGCAAATCAGACACCGACCCTTGAAGCTCTGAAGGATGTCCAGAAATCACAAGAGCGCCAGGGGCATACGACCCACGACCCAAGGGACCTTTGGAGGAAGTGGTATAAGAAATGGCCGCCGTTTTTTCAGGATCTACAAGCCACACACGATCTACCCGCCCCGGAAGCAATCGGAAATAAGGGACGCCCATCCAGTTGGTGGTCGGATGTTCAGGTGGGTAAGTTGGCTGACCACTTTCGAGGAAAGACCGGCAAGCCGCAGTGGAAACTCGTCAGCGCTTTGCTGGAGTGCGCTCCTCCAATACCCGGAGTGAAAATGTCCGCGTTACATATTCGACAGAGACTGAGCAAATCAGTTCAAGACAAGCAGGAGCTGCTCATGATGAGATTCACCGGTACGCGAGAGCGATAAAATCTTCTAATAGATTTTATCGCGGGTGACAAAGGGGCTGAGAGTGGTTTAACTGCTCTCAGCCCTTTTTGTTATTTGGAGGTGAAGATCATGGAAGAGTTGCTTGACCCTGAGGCGGCGGCGAAGGTTTTGGGAATTAAAACAATCACAGTCTACAAGTGGGTCGCCGAGCGGAAAATCCCATACGTCAAAGTCGGTGCGGCATTAAGGTTTCGACCGTCGGCGCTCGAAGCCTGGCTGAGCGATCGAGAGCATAAAGTGGGCGAGGCTGGCCGATGACGGAGGAATTCCGTGACGCGATCCGGGCCGCTGGGTTGGAACCGCCGGACGTGATCGAAGCAGACGGCAAGCTGCGGCGCTTTGCCAGCAACGGCAAACGCGGCGATGACGCGGGGTGGTATATCTGCCACAAGGACGGCCTCGCGGCTGGCGAGTTCGGTTGCTGGCGAACTGGGATCAACGAGACATGGCGCGCCGACATTGACCGGGCACTCAGTCCAGCCGAAGAATCCGCACACCGGGCGATGCTGGAAGCCATCCGCCGTGAGCGCGAAAAGGAAGATAATCGGCGCCGGGCCGAAGCGAAAGCCAGAGCGGCAGAAATCTGGAAAGCGGCGCAACCGGCGCCTGACGATCATCCCTACCTTGCACTTAAGGGCATCAAACCGCATGGCGCCAAGCTGCACAACGGCGCGCTGGTGATTCCGCTGCGCGATAGCGGCGGCGATCTTCATTCCCTGCAATTCATCGATGGCAACGGTAACAAAAGATTTTTGGCCGGCGGACGTGTGACAGGTTGTTATTTCGCGATCGGCAAACCGAACGGGGCGGCGGTGATGTGCATCGCCGAAGGCTACGCGACGGGCGCGACGATCTTTGAAGCAACGAACTACCCGGTGGCGGTGGCGTTCAATGCCGGCAATCTTGAATCCGTATCGCGGGCGCTGCGTGCCAAATTTCCCGACATGACTCTTATCGTCTGCGCCGACGATGACGTTAACACCGAAGGCAATCCGGGCATGACGAAGGCGACGGCTGCGGCGTTGGCGGTGGCCGGCAAGCTGGCGGTCCCTGACTTCGGAAGTGATCGACCGGACGGCGTGAGCGATTTCAACGATCTGGCGGCGCATTGCAGCGCTGAAGTCGTGGCAGAGGCAATAGCGCGAGCAAGAACCCCAGCGGGCAAATCTGAAAACGAAGCGACGGCGGAAACCAGCAAGACGAGAACCCCTATCACGGTTCGAGTCTCAGACGTTCAGCGCGAAAACGTTTCATGGCTCTGGCAAGACCGCGTCCCGATCGGAAAACTAACTCTCGTCGAGGGAAATCCGGGACTGGGTAAAAGTTGGCTCACTCTCGCGATCGCCACGGCCGTATCGACGGGATCGGCGCTACCCGGCGACGTGGCGCGCGAGGCCGCAAACATCATCCTGATGAGCGCCGAGGATGGTTTGGCCGATACTATCCGCCCACGGTTGGAGGATATGGGCGCTGCGCTCCACCGCGTGATCGCGCTACGCGGCATGGTGAACGAGAAAGGCGAAGAGCACACGATTAGCCTTGCCGATCTCGACGTTCTTGAGGAAGCGATCATTGCTGCGAAGCCTCGCCTTGTGATCGTCGATCCGATTATCGCCTTTACTGCGGGGAAGGATACGCACAAGGCGAACGAAGTCCGGTCACTCTTGGCACCGCTCGCCGCGCTCGCCGAAAAGCACAGTTGCGCCATTGTCGCCGTGCGGCACTTAAACAAGAGCACCGCACAGGCCCTCTACCGCGACCAAGGATCGATCGATTTCGTCGCCGCCTGTAGATTCGGCCTTTGTTGTGGGCGAGAACCCGGACGACGCCGAGGCGCGCGTTCTCTGTCACCTAAAGTCGAACCTGGCGCCCAAGACATCGTCGCTGGTCTTCGGCATCGATCAAGGCCGATTTGGTTGGAAGGGTGAATCCAGCCTTACCGCCGAGCAGGTTCTAGCCGTGCCGGGGAGGGCGATGAAAGAACTAGGCAGGGCGATGCCAAATCCTTTCTTGAAGAAGTGCTGGCCGAGGGGCCAGTCAACTCGTCTGAGGTCAAGAAACAAGCAAAGGCCCCGGGTATATCGAGAACGACGCTGTGGCGCGCAAAAGGTGCGCTCGAAGTCAGCGCCAAAAAGACCGGCTTCAACGGTGGCTGGCAATGGCACTTACCAGAGCGAAGATACTCATCAAGCCCCGAAGATACTCATACAAAAAGGATGAGTGCCTTCGGCAAGAATGAGGATCTTCGAGACAAAGAGTCCGGCTGGGAGGACGTGTCATGAACCCGGCAATGGAAATCCGAAAAACCCCAGACGGTAGAATTCAAGCCCGACATGTAGACGGTAGGCCGTTGACCCCAGCGGACAGAGAACAAGCCCAACGCTTGGCCGTCATTGAGGGGTTACCGCCGCGCGCGTGGGTTGTGGAAGAAGTCCGCGATGGTGAAAAGCTAAAGGCCGTCAAGATATGCTCCGCCATTGTCGAGGATCACCTTTGGCTCATTGTAGACCGGTCGTTTACCCCTGCGGACGGCCTGGCGATTTACTACCCGGAAGAGCTTGCCGAACTCAGAACCAAGACGCCGGAGCAATTGCGCGAGATCCACAAGGTCAAGCTCGTGTTCCCCGGCGCCCGGATCGTTCAGGAAGGGGCGCAATCATGAATGAGCTGAACCTGGCCGACGCCTTGGCCGCCGTGGAAGTGTTTTCACTCGGTCATCGAATTTTCAAGAGCGTCGAGTATTGGCACAGGCGCTGGAAGATGAAAGCGGCGTTGGCGGCGTGATGTCTTCGGGAATTTCCTTGACAGGAAATTTAGCAATGTGTACGTTAAGTTCATATGACCTCCCGAGAACTGAAAGCGATAAGGGCGCAGCTTGGATGGTCGCAGGCACGGCTTGCCGCGGCGGTTGGGATTGCGACGGGCAGCATTGCGCGCCAGGAGCGCGGCGAGCTGGGAATTTCCGAGCCGGTGGCGCGGCTGGTGCGATTGATTGCGGCGGGTGTGGATGTTGAAGCAGTTATTAACACCGGCTCAAGTCGCCGAGCTGGTCCATTTAAGCCGGCGAAAAGTTCTAAGCCTGGACATTCCAAAAGTAAGGGTAGGGGACGGGCGCGGTAAAATACTGTTCAATGAGGACGATGTTAAGGACTACTTGAAAGCACGGACTGAATATCCAGTCGTCAAGGGGGTGCGCGATGCCGACCGAATACCGAAAAGACCGAAAAAAGTGGGGCTACAGGGTCTGCCGAGCCGGGATCAATTACAAAAAATTCGCTTGGCTTACCAAGGCGGAGGCGAAACAGGCGGAAGCGGAGTTCCTCAGTGAGTTAAAAAACAATCCGGCGCCACCCAATAACAGCATGACGGCGCTATGCGCGGCGTATCTGATCGATAGCGCGGCTAAGCGATCAAAGTGGCGGGTTGATGGGCTACGTTGGAACTTTGCTAAGTGGGTTTTGCCGCACTTCGGTGAAAACACTTTGGCGGCCGCGGTGAAATACGATGACGTGGAAAGGTTCGTGCTGGGTCAAAAACAAAGGGGTGTCGGCAACAAAACTATCTGGAAACTGGTTGTCGACGTTCGGGCGCTATTCAATTGGGCGATGAAGAAGGGGCTGGTCAGAGCGAATCCCGTCAACAAGGCGGACTTGAGTGTGATCAAGAACCGCAAGCCGAAGAAAGCCGCGTTAGACTTGAATGACATTGACTTCGCCGCGTCGTTGCTGGACGGCTACGATCGGGTTTACTTCGACTACATGCGCTACACCGGAAGCCGAATGGACGAAGCGAACAGGGCGAGATGGGACGATGTTGATCTCGATCGGGGATGGGTGCAAGTGCAGGGCACCAAGACTGGAGAATCGGCGGAAATTATCCCGCTGGCGCCAGTGCTGCGCGAAGAATTGGTGAGGCATCGCGAAAAATATCCTGATGGCGATCTTATCTTTCCCGGCAGATCGTATCAGACAAAGGACCGCAAGATTTATTCGCGCCGTCGATTCTTTGAGAAGATCCAGCGGCTTACCGCGAGAGCGCGCTACGCGCAGGCACACCAGGAGTTGACCGAGTGGCAAGTCATCAAGACGGTGAAGGCGGAGAAGTACCAGGGCGGCGTCAAGATCACGGCCAAAGACCTGCGGGACGTATTTGCGACGGTGGTTATGGACAACGTAAAGAACCCGGACACAGCGCGCCGGCTCATGCGCCACACATCACTTCAGACGACGACGAAGTATATGCGGTTGGTCAAAGATCGTATGCAAGAAGCTGTTAAAAACTTGGGGGCAGGTCTTGGGGGCAACTCTGGGGGCAACTCGCTGCGCAAAACGACTCAAACCGACATAATGCGCGAACTCCTGATAAGGCCCGCTAGAACGCGAACCCTAGCAGGAAGTGCGCGATTTCCCTCTGAAAGCCTTGTTGGAACCGAGGGGGGATTTGGTGGCGGTGGACAGAGTCGAACTGTCGACGCCGCGGATATGAGCCGCGTGCTCTGACCAACTGAGCTACACCGCCAGAAGATGGCCAAGTTTGGACGGTTGTCAGGAAGGATCAAGCGCTCAGAACCCACCTCCCGACGCATTCCATCGCCGCTGCATCGAGGTCCGGTTGACGCGCTTTTTCCCAAGGCTGATTTGGTAAAGGACTTTCTCATCAACCTCCAAACATGTCAACATGTTGCCGTAAACGAGGCCGGTATCCAGACCGACTTTATATGGCAAATCGTAAAAGACCGTATGTTGCGGCGTATGGCCAAATAGAACCGTGTACGGCAGCCGATGGGAAGCAAAGATGAATTTATTGCGAATCCATAATAATTCTTCTTCAGTCTGCTCCGTGAGGGATTTCTCCGGATCGATTCCGGCGTGGACGCAGAGAAAGGGTTCCATCAAATAGTAGGGCCGTAATTGTTTGTAGAACGTAAGATGCTCCGCAGGTAGGACTGACAGGACCTCCTGGGCGGATGATTTATCTATCGCTACGCCATAACTGGCCACGGTTGCCTTGCCACCGTTGATGAGAAACATGTCTGCATGGGCGCCGCTGATCCCCAAGAACGATAAGAACATGTCTTCATGGTTTCCCTTAAGGAATATGAACTCGATTAAGCTGAGTTGTTTCGGTAGCTCGACCAAAAATGAAACGACGCCGCAGGAGTCCGGGCCTCTGTCGATGTAATCGCCAAGGAATATCAACCGGTCTCCCTGACCGAGAGGCAAGCCGTCGATCAGGTAGCGCAGTTCGCGCTCGCAGCCATGGACGTCGCCGATCACAAAACTCTTCATCGATAAAGAATCCTAAGCTACTCTGAAGAGCTGTGCAAATCCCCATTAAGCTGGAAAATTTGAGCGCGGTCCGCTATCTTTGTCCCTGTAGCCGGCTGCCATGAAAATACGCGAAATTTATTCCAGCTCCGTAATGGTTTGCGGCCTTGTATGTCTAGTCCTTGGCGTAGGTAACTGGACCGTCGGGGCACTTGAGACGGCCAAGTATCAAGCGTTGTTACGAAAGACCACGCAAACAGGACTGGAAGAAACATACAGAAGTTTTCAAGAGCTGGATCAGCAAAAAAATGCCGAAGTGCTTCGGCGAATTAACGATGATCGGGAAAAGTATAATGCAGCGAAAGTTAAGCTAAACTTCTTTTTCGTTGTGTTGACCGGTGGCAAATTGCTGCTTGTGATCGGCGCGCTGCTGGCGCTATCGGCGGCAGTTGGCCTGATTAGGCGTGATGCACGCATGAGAATCAGGAAAGCCGTTGGTGACTGAGAGAGCGATCCAGGCGAGCCAAACCCGACGTGAGGTTATTTGGACGGCTTGGACTTCTGGTATTTGCGATAGTCATAGCCGGTTGCCATCGCCAATAAAATATCTTCCATACCGCCGCTTTTTTCACGTCTTAGAATCAGTAGGCGGTCGTAAAATTCTTTGTAATCCTTATAGATACGTTGGCTATCGTCAGTGCCGCGTAGGTAGAAGTCTTTGATGCGAGTTACCGTGAAACGCAAGGCTGAGAAGCGTAATTCGTTAGGGAACGAATCCCACTCCGGCAGTGACAATGGTCGCAGGCTTTCATAACCAGAGATAAGTGCTTCGAAGCGGTCGATGCGGAACCGGTCATCGAGAAAGCATAGCGCGTTGACTGCAGTCGCGAGGTCGTAGATGAGCTTGCCACGGCATGCCGCCTCAAAATCCATCACGCCCGTAAGACGATTGCTCTTGAATTTGACGTTGTCGGAAAATAGATCGCCATGGATGATGCCCTTGGGCAGATTGTTGTCAAGGTAGTTCTCGAGATATGAAAACTCATCATCCAAAACGCGAACGATATTTTTTAAATGACTTGGTAGTTGTCGGCGAACGTCGCGGTATATCGATACGATCCGGTTGAAACCAAAACGGTTATCGATACCTTTTTTGTAACTTCGTCCGATGAGGTGCAGATTGGCTAACGTGTGGCCTAACGCAGTCAGATGGGTCGGCGTAATTGCCTGTACGGATAATTCCACGCCGTCAAGATGCCGGCTCACGGTGAGGCACTTGCCCTGTACATCGAGATAGAGTCTACCGCTCTTACTCTTGAGTGGCTGAAGACAAGGAAAATTTTGTTTTCTTAGGTGAAACAATAGATCAAGTTCTTGTTTGACCTCAACTTCACTTTTGACTTCATCGATTTTTGCGAAAAATTTCGCCCGCTTGGTCTCGATTAAATAATGGGTATTTACCGAACCGTTCTTAATTCCTGTGAATGAGGTGAGTTCTCCCAGTGCGAATTCATCTACAACCCTGAGGATATCCTTTTTAGCTAGTGCGGTATAAATTGCCATCCTGTTTATCTCATGAATCTGGCCTTGCAACTCCTATCAAATTTGTATCGTTAGCCAGTGGAACGGTCAGATGTTAATATGATCTAACTCCGCTATTTATAACGAAAATTTACTATAAGTCAAGCTCAGTTTAATATTCCTTAATTAAATCAAATAGTTCTAACCGATTGTTGATATTATGGATTATTGGAGTTTGGCCGGTTCGTGACGCGTTTCGCTTGTGCGTGCCGGAAATAACTCAAACGAGGCTCTGGCACAAGCATCGTCCGCCTTACGTGAGACTTCTAACAATGACTGGTGCAAAGAGTCGCTTCAGTTTGATTTTTGGGTCCTGAACCTTGTCGACTGCATGCTTGTGGAGAAATTTCTGAATCTACCCCAAACGAGAGCCCCTGACTTTTGTCTTGACACTCCTATGGCCTGTTCTCTATTCTCGGTTCCAATTTCGTTTGGGAGTCTTCTCGTTGCACATCGAATGCGTAATTTTGGGAAAATATTTATGTCCAGTGGAAAAGTGAAATGATTCAACAATTCCAAAGGCTTCGGTTTTATAGAAAAAGACGGCGGTGGGGATGTTTTTGTTCACTACAGTGCGATTCAGGGTGATGGATTCAAGACGTTAAATGAGAGTCAGATCGTTGACTTCGAGGTCACTCAAGGAAACAAAGGGCCTCAAGCGGTGTGAATGTTGTCAAGCGATAGGTTGGTTCTCCGATTACTTCAGGGAAGAGCGCCGGCAAATTCGACCATGGTTTCAGTGTCGTTTAGTCAAAATTCAGACCGAGGAATGGATTTTTGCTACTTCTGGGATTTGTTTGAACATCTCAAACGTAGTAATCTTTAGCCGGTTTACTCGTTTGTATAGAAGTTTGGGGACTTTACTTATGGAACAAGCAGGGCTAGCGGCTGAGTCGCGCTTTGGGGCGGATAAAATGCTTGCCGAGACAGTTGTATTAACTCGGCTCGACAAGGCGATCGGTTGGGCACGCAAGTATTCTCTGTTTCCCTATCCGTTTGCAACGGCGTGTTGTGCGATGGAGTACATGGCGCTGTCAATGTCTCCTTACGACATCGATCGATTTGGCGCTCTTTTGCCTCGGTTTAGTCCACGCCAGGCGGATCTGTTGATGGTGATCGGTACCGTGAACCACAAGCTTTCGCCGGTTTTGAAGCGAGTGTACGAGCAGATGTCTGAACCTAAATGGGTCATGGCATTTGGTGCCTGCGCGGCAAGTGGAGGGTTCTACGATAACTACGCGACGGTCCAGGGGATTGATCGAATTATTCCAGTGGACGTTTACGTGCCTGGATGTCCGCCCAGGCCAGAAGCGGTGTTGGATGGATTGATGGAATTGCAGTCACGGATCGCCCAGCAGAAACACCCGGTAGCTTAGTATTGATGCGGCCCGGGTCGAAATGTGATTGGGCACTCCCGCAAAACTTCCGGTCATTGACGATCTTGTCAGTATTCCGTTATTGGTATGGCTCAAACTGAAAAGGATCCGTTGGCATCGCCGCGCGGTGATTATTACCATCAAGGAGTGATCACCAAATTATTTCCGTCAAATAATACCGGAGTTGTTCGGACCGAGAGCGGTCGAGAGCTAACTTTTTCTTATGAATTAGTCATACTCTGCGGAGAGGCGCAATCGCCACTTGATCTCAAAGTCGGCGAACCGGTTGGCTATGATTTGGGTTGGACGTCGAGCGGCTTAAGAGTGACTAAGATTAGAACCTATCCGAAAACCTCTGACTAGAAGCGTTCGAGAAGATCAGAATGGCAGTGACGTTAGCGCGAGAATCTGCCGACCCAAAATCTCTCCGACAAATACTCCGAGTAGGGCGATGTAGAATAATCCGGTGGCGGCCATAGTGTGCGGTATTTGTAAGGTGCGCCAGATCATCCACGACAAGATTAATGGCGCGACTTGGCCAACGGCGACACGCGTAACCGCGAGGGTGGCGTGACGTTGCCAAAGGCGCTCCAAACCTGCGATGCTTTGGGAGTTGCCGAGATGATAGAGGGCCCATGGAGCCAACAAGAAAATGACGCATTGTGCGATCAGCGTGACGACAAAAAATTTGTAAAGACGGATGAAGGGGGCCAAACTTTGTCCGGTATCGATTAAGTACCAATGACCCATTAGCATGCCGACTGTCACACTGCCGAGGAGCATTGACGACAAGAAAAATGTTGTTGGGTAGACCATGGTCTCAACCGAAATGATTCCCGCACTATAAAAACTCTGTGCGCTCAGGAGCAGGCCGGCGACACCGGCGAGAATCGATGCGGCAAAGCTCCGGGCGCGAAAGAGCTGCCATTCGACCCACAAAGAAAGCATGTAGCAGGAAAACGAAACGAGAAAGCTGACATGAAAGAAACTCTCTAGACTGATGCTCCAGGAAAATTGTTGTGCGAGGCTTTGCCAATAAAATGAGCTCCTGCCCCACAATCCGATCAAGGCGATAACGTAGAGAACTCCGGCCGTAGACTTATAAAACGCCCGCTCGATTTCATGAAACGGCGTGGCGGCCAGGGCAAATAACCCGCCTAAAGCGATCTGGTAAAATAAAATCAAGAAACTGCTGGAAAATCCCTGCATCGGTTTAGATCGATTCGGATGGCATCGATGACTTGGCTGCGACATGCATGCAAACGGCGCCGCTTAGGAATTTTTGTATTCTTACGTCGACAAAGCCGGCTTGTTCGATCATCCTTGTCACCGATTCCGGAGAATGAAACTGGCGAACCGAATCCGAAAGATATTGATAGGCTTTGCGATCATTAGACAATAGACCGCCAATCCACGGCATCAGTCGATAAAAGTAAACTGCATACAACGATGAAAACCAGCCGCGCGACGGCGGAAACATGTCCAAAGAGACAAACTTGCCGTCGGGTTTGAGCAGACGGTGCGCCTCGGCAAAGAAGCGCGGCAAGTCCGATACGTTGCGGAGCACAAAGGCGGTCATCGCACCGTCAAAGATTCCACTTTTTAGGGGCGCTTGCATTGCGCTTGCTTGGACAAAAGTCGTGTTCGCGCCACGCTGCGCTTGGCTGCGTTTGCGTTGCGCCAATCTGACCATTTGCATGGAAAAGTCGAGGCCAACGATGCGTGCATTAGCTCCGGTGATTTTTGCCGCGTTGAATGCAAGGTCGCCGGTTCCCGTGCCGAGATCGACAAGTAAGGGATTCTCCACTGTCAGGAGAGTCTGGATCGCTCGATGACGCCACCGGGTATCTAGGCGAAAACTGATTATGCGATTGAGCAGATCGTAGCGTCCGGCGATTCGGTCGAACATGCTTTGAACGGCTTGGTCGCGCGGATGACTGGCGGCGGACATCATCGAAAATGATAAATCCAAAAGGAAAGGTGACGATGGAACCAGGCTCGCGGTCAGAAATCGCGATCGATGATCAGCTGCACCAGCGTCTTGAGTCCGTTGCGGTACAACGATGGTGGTAGCTTCTTAATCGATTTGAGCGCTTCTTGAGCGTAACGTTTGGAGAGTGCCTTAGCCTCTTCGATGGCCGGACCGTTCTTTATCGAGTTTAAGGCTGCGGCGACTTGACCTTCGGTCGGGGTCGGGCAGTCAAATGCGTCACAAACCGTGGCATCGCCATTTTTCATGGCGAGAATAATCGGCAATGCGGGATTGCCATCGCGCAGATCCATCCCGGTGCGTTTGCCCAGCAGATCCGGGTGGCCGACCACATCTAGAACATCATCAACCATCTGAAAGGCGATCCCCATGTGGAGCCCGTAACGCTCGGTTTCGTCGACCAGCGCCGTGTTCGCTCCAGCGAGGTAGGCCCCAACCTTCGCGCCGGTATGGAAGAGCGACGCGGTTTTTCGTTTGACGATCTCCACATAATCATCAATCGTTACGCTGCGGTTGCGGTTGAAATGGCCCTGTAGAATTTCGCCTTCGGTGAGCAGTGTGCAAGCGTCGGCAGTCCACTGAACTACGGTTTCGTCAAATTTGCCGGCGAATTCGAAGGCCTTGATGAAAAGAAAGTCGCCGGCTACCAAGGTCGACTTTAGACCGTATTTCTTGTAGGCAGATACTTTGCCGCGCCGGGTGTCAGCGCCATCTATGATGTCGTCGTGTAAAAGAGTAGCCGTGTGAATGAGCTCGATGGCGGTGGCGATATCGACTATGTCCGCGACGCGTTTGCCGCCAAATGCCGCGTAGGCGAGCAGTGTGACCATCGGTCGCACGCGCTTGCCGCCGCCGTAAATCAAGTGGCCTGAAATATCCGTTAGTTCCCGCTCGCGCGAGCGAATCGCGCGGACGAGATTCGCCTCGACGAGATTGAGCTCATCGCCGACGAAATTGAATGGATCGTTGGTTCCTTGCAAAAGTGGAATTTTTCGATCGCCTTCGGCTACAACGGCGGCCTTTGTTCCTACCGTTTTGGATTTGCTCTCTTGAATCAGATGGGCTCCGCTCGGCGGCTAAAAAGATTTGAGGCAAAATGTCATAGATCACCAGACAGGTCAAGCTGAACTTGGATTCGTACTCGGCGTAACTGGACCCAATGCGCGCTACTATGGACGCTTGGTTTGAACTTCGATTGGCATGAATGGGTCGACATTCGCCGATTTTTCTTGACAAAATTGAGCTTCAACTAATATATAACGCCCAAGTCCAACAAGAATGATCGTTTGATCAATTGTCAAATGGCGTAGAGAAGGGAGAGGAGTAACATGGAGTTTACGATTTTTATACTGCGGTGGATTCATTTTTTGGCGGGTATCACGTGGATCGGCATACTTTATTATTTCAATTTTGTGCAGACGCCGTTTTTCGCCGAAACCGACGCGCCGGTGCGGGTCGGTGCGATTCAGAAACTCGTGCCGCGCGCGTTGTGGTGGTTCCGTTGGGGCGCGATGGTTACATTTCTTGCTGGCATACTGATTTATTTGCTGCGCATTCATGAGATGGGCGCGGGAATGTTCTATGCATCGTCCTACGGTGTAACCATCACGGTCGGTGGCTTGATCGGCACAATTATGTTTTTGAATGTTTGGCTGGTGATTTGGCCGAAGCAGCAGATCGTCATGGCCTCCACCAACCAGGTTGCCTCTGGGGGGCAAGCGCTCCCCGAAGCCGCCGGAGCGGCCCGCCGGGCTGCGCTAACATCGAGAACGAATACCGTTTTCTCGATCCCGATGCTTTTTTACATGGGCGCTGCCAGCCACTATGGCGCCATGGTGGGCGCGATGGGCCAGTGGGAATCGCACGGTTATTTCTGGTTCATAGTCATTGTGCTCCTGGCCGCCTTCGAATGTAACGCGCTCATCGGTACTCAAGGCGCGGCGAAAAAACCGCTCGATTCCGTGAAGGGTGCGTTATGGTATGGATTCCTGTTGACCGGCATCTTGTTCATGTTGACGCTCGGGCTTACGTAAGCTCCGACCTTTAGTTGTTCAGGTAGGCGGTTAGGTTGGGAATCTCGTCTTTTAGAAACGGGAACTGCGGCATTATTTTAGTCGATCGTTTCGGCCGGTAGTTTGGCGGGTAGCCGCTGGTAAGTACTCGAGCGAGCAGTAACTCGCGTGAAGACCCCCTAATGGCAGGGCCGATGGGTCCATCTCTGGATGGATCGTTGTTGTGGCAAGCGACGCAGTTTGCCAAAAACACGGCCCTGCCTCTTTTCACCTCGCGTTGAGTTTCGGACTTTGGGCCGTCGTCGTCACTGCAGGCGGCTATCATAATCACGCTCAATCCAAATAAAATTATTGATTTTTTCACTTATCGTAATCCTCGTCATCTGGTAATTCTAAGCAGCGGATGACGACTGTATCGGCGCCGCCGGCCGCCAAAGCTGCGCGGCTCTGACTACAAGCTTCTCGCGTGACTTTTCGTTCCTTGTTGTTTGAGCTGCTTGGCCCGCTGGAGAGTCAATCTCCAGGGCATTGCTAAAAAACCGAAGTGCCGTCAAACACGGGGGACTAGCTCAGAGACGTTAGAGAAACTTGCTTTTCTATGATAACTATATTTGGTGCGAAAGGGGGGAATCGAACCCCCACGGGTGTTACCCCACAGGATCCTGAATCCTGCGCGTCTACCAATTCCGCCACTTTCGCGCAGTAACAACCAAACGTCGAGCACCTTATGTAGCTTGCGCTCGGAAGCTTGTCAAGGTGAACGGAGTGACTAGGCAGACATGAGTACGGTGTGGCTCGTTGAACCGGATAAGATGTTGCGCCACGCATTTACTGTGGCGCTCTTTCCCGAGTTTCAGATTGAGGTAGTTGATGCGCTTCCAGTCACCGCGCCCGATGATGTTGACGTATTGATCGTCGACGCGGCAGCGCTGCAAGATCGAGAGCCGGAAGCGGCGCGCAGGAGTGACGCTCTGGCAAACTGGCATCTGCCAATTATCTGGATCGACGGCGATCAGCCGGCGCAGGCTCCGGATCGAGATCAGTGCATCCGGCTCAACAGGCCAGTTGCGAAAGATGCGCTGCGTCGTGCATTGGCACAATGTTTGAGCGCGACCACGATGGCGAAGTCGACAGTGAGCGCTGAACCGGTGAAGACGCCAGTGAGAAAAAAAACGAGAACAAAAAAGGCCGTGGAAACCGCGACCGGCGAAACGCGAAACATTATCGAGCTGGTCGATGTCGTCGAAGAGGGAGCGTAAGATAAAGACGGCAAGTCACTACGGTCAATCAATTAGTTGGTCTAGAGGCTTTCTTGTGAAGCACGGCTCGGAGATTTTACCTCCGAGGCGCCCTTCGACGTTGCTCGGGGGTCCGGGCGCGGAGTGAAAGTTTATGATCGAGAAATTCTCTAAGTTCTTTGTCTCTGTGGTGATTTCTTAATAGGAAACTCGGAATAAGCACATAAGTAGCGATATGCAATTGTCGAAAGCCTATAGTCACCGAGAAATCGAAGCTAAGTGGTACGCCACCTGGACCAATGCCGGTTTGTTCAAACCAGCACAAGGTTCGGGGGAATGTTTTTCCATCGTGATCCCGCCGCCCAATGTCACCGGTTCGCTGCATATGGGCCATGCTCTCAACAACACGCTGCAAGATATTCTTTGCCGCTACAAACGGATGGACGGCCAGCGTGTGCTCTGGGTGCCGGGCACCGATCACGCCGGCATCGCGACGCAAAACGTGGTGGAGCGCCAGCTTGCGCAGAAGGGCACGAGCCGGGCCCAATTGGGCCGGGAGCAATTCATTGAAAAGGTTTGGCAATGGAAACAGGAGGCTGGCAATGCGATCTTGCACCAGCTCAAAGCGCTGGGTGTGTCGTGCGACTGGAGCCACGAGCGCTTCACCATGGATGAAGGGTTGTCGCGTGCGGTGCGCGAAGCATTCGTAAAACTTTGGGAAGACGGATTACTGTACCGGGCCCAGCGGCTGATCAATTGGTGTCCGCGTTGCAAGACGGCGCTCGCCGATATCGAAGTCGTGCACGAAGAATCGGACGGCAGTCTGTGGCATATTCGCTATCCCTTCGCCGATGATTCAGCGCCGCCGTTGATCGTCGCCACCACGCGGCCGGAAACCATGCTGGGCGATACCGCCGTGGCGGTTCACCCGGAGGACGAACGTTACACTCACTTGATCGGCAAAAAAATTCGCTTGCCGATCAGCGGCCGGGTCGTGCCGCTGATCGCCGATCCATTCGTCGACCGCGAATTTGGCACCGGTGCGCTCAAGATTACCCCCGGGCACGACTTCAATGATTTCGATATCGGCGAACGGTTTGATCTTGAAAAGATCAGTATCTTCGATGCCGATGCTCGGATCGACGCGAATGCATTCCTCGGGCGCGGCGAAAGCGGCGGGTGGATCGACCGTTATCGCGGCAAGGACCGTTTCGAAGCGCGCAAACTCGTGGTGGCGGATTTGACGGAAAACGGACTTCTCGCCAAGACCGACGTGCACAAGCTTTCGGTTGGGCGCTGCTACCGTTGCCGGACGGTGATTGAGCCTTATCTGACACCGCAATGGTTCGTCGATATCAAGCCCTTGGCCGAGCCGGCGATGCAGGCGGTGCGCGACGGCAGGATCACGATCATCCCCGAGGGTTGGAGCAACTCCTATTTCGCCTGGATGGAGAACATTAAGGATTGGTGCATCTCGCGACAAATCTGGTGGGGCCACCAAATTCCGGCATGGTACTGTAAGAGTTGCGATGAAACCAATTTCATCGACTCCGCCGATGGCGGTTATGTTCTCACCAAAGATGCTCGGCCCATTGTGGGTCGGCAGCGTCCGGCGAGCTGCCCCAGTTGTGGCGGCACAGACTTGCTGCAAGATCCTGACGTGCTCGACACTTGGTTTTCCTCCGGTCTATGGCCGTTTTCGACTCTCGGTTGGCCGGAGCGTACCGATGATCTAAAAAGCTTTTATCCGACATCGGCGCTGGTGACCGGCTTCGATATTCTTTTCTTCTGGGTCGCGCGCATGATTATGATGGGGCTCAAGTTCATGGGCGACGTGCCGTTTCGCGATGTCTACATTCACGCCCTGGTGCGCGACGAGCAGGGCCAGAAAATGTCGAAGTCGAAAGGCAACGTCATTGATCCTTTGGAGATCATGGACAAGTACGGCACAGACGCCTTCCGTTTTACTCTCTCCGCGATGGCGGCGATGGGCCGCGATATCAAGCTCGCCGAAGAGCGTATCGGCGGCTATCAGAATTTTGTCAATAAGCTGTGGAACGGCGCGCGCTTCGTGCAGCTGAATCTAGCCGACGGCAATGACGCGCCCGCTAACGGTCAAAGCCGGCTCGGCGCCAGCGATCTCGATTTGGCCGACCGCTGGATTCGTTCGCGTCTAGCTGCGACGATTCGCGAGGCGCGCGAAGCGGTCGATGGCTACCGTTTTAACGACTACGCCAATGTGCTCTATCAATTCACCTGGCATGAGTTCTGCGACTGGTATATTGAAATGAGCAAGCTTTCGCTCACTGGGTCTGACGTTATTCAAGCCGGGCAAAGCCGGCGGCTTCTGCGCGAACTGCTGGAGCAGATTCTGCTGCTGCTCCATCCGATCATGCCGTTCGTCACCGAAGAGATCTGGCAGTCGCTCGGCGCACCGCGGCCAAGCATCATGATCGAAAAATATCCGGCGCTGGACCCGTCCTGGATCGATGCCGATGTTGAGAAACGGATGGAATTTCTCATGGGAGTCATTCGGGCGATTCGCAACCTCCGCACCGAGCTCAACTGCCCGCCCGGAAAAGAGGTCAAAGTCATATTTTTCGGCCAGGATAGTGAACTCGGCTTTTTGCGTTCACAGCAAGCCTATCTGCACGCCCTGGCGCGGGTGGGGAGCGCCGAACATCTTGCCAGCGGCGAGCGCCCAAAGGGCGCCGCGACGGCGGTGGTCGGCGCGACGGAGATCTATCTGCCGCTCGATCTTCTGGTCAATCTCGACGAGGAGCGCGCCCGTTTGACCAAGGAAATTGGCAAGGCTGAGGATGAAATGCAACGCGTTCAGAAGAAGTTGGACAATAACGACTTCATCGCCAAGGCCAAGGAAGAAGTGATTCAGAAGGAGCGCGACAAGGCGCTTCAGTTCGAAGAAAAACTGCGCACGCTGCGTACCAGCCTGGAAAAGATCGGCGAAATTCAAGCCGGAAGGGAATAGACGATGGATATTCACGTAAGTCCGCAGATCGAACGATTGATTCGCGATTCATTGGACGAGGACATTGGCGCCGGCGACTTGGCGACTATGGCGACCATCGCCGCCGAGGCGCAAGGCAAGGGATTATTTCGCGCCAAGAAAGACGGTGTGGTAGCCGGCTTAGTCTTGCTCGAGCGAATTTTCTATTTCATCGATCACAGAGTACAGGTTCGCTTGCTAACCAAGGACGGTACGGCGGTAGCGAACGGAACGGTGGTCGCTGAAGCGGTGGGACCGGTTCGCGCATTATTATTGGCGGAACGCACCGCGTTGAATTTTTTGCAGCGATTGTCCGGCACCGCAACCCTAACGCGGAAACTTGTCGACGCGGTCAAAGATTTTCCCTGCAAAGTTCTTGACACGCGCAAGACTACACCGGGATTGCGCACGCTGGAAAAATACGCCGTGCGCATGGGCGGCGGCATGAACCATCGCATCGGGCTTTACGATGCGGCCTTGGTCAAGGACAATCATATCGAAGCGACCGGCTCGATCGCCGATGCGGTCAAAGCGGTGCGCCGTCATGCGCCATTCATGGCGAAAGTCGAGGTGGAGGCGGGCAATCTGAAACAGGTGCAAGAAGCGATCGATGCCGGCGCCGATGTCATCATGCTCGATAACATGACCTTGGCGCAGATGGCCGAGGCGGTGAAGTTGGTTAACAAGCGTGCTTGGACCGAAGCGTCGGGAGGCATCACCCTCGACTCGATTCGTAAAGTGGCCGAGACCGGGGTCGATTTTATCTCCTCCGGCGCGCTGACCCACTCGGCGCCGGTGGTCGATTTCAACATGAAGATCACGATGAATGTCGGCTAGCGATTTTACCTACGATGGGGCTGGCAGCGCCCTGTCGTTAAATGAGCTGCGCCAAGGCTTGGATGTCAAACGGCTAGGCAGCCATTTTAACTATTTTGCCGAGATCGATTCGACCAACCGTTACGCCCGACAACTTGCCGCAAACGGCGCCCGCGAAGGTGAGATCGTTATCGCGGAAGAGCAAACCCAGGGCCGCGGCCGACTTGGCCGTCGCTGGCAATCGCCGCCGTTCGCGAACATCTATTTCTCGGTTATTCTCCGTCCCCGGCTGGTGCCCGCCGACGCGCCGCAAATCACTTTGATGGCTGCGGTGGCCGTGGCCGAAGCGGTCGATTCGTTCATTACGCAATCTGCTACCATCAAGTGGCCCAACGACATTCTAGTTGGCGGCAAGAAGTTGGCCGGCATTCTGACCGAAGCCACTTGCGACCCGAAGAGAGTGGATTACGTCATTCTCGGCATCGGAGTGAACGTGAATTATCGCCTTGCCGCAATGCCGGACGAGATTCGCGCGCGGGCCACTTCGGTCGCCGAATTGACTGGAAAATCGGTTAGCCGCGAAAGCTTTCTTAGGCGATTGATTCACGACCTCGACCGGTGCTATGGAGAGCTTGAAGAGTCCGGCTTTGCGCTGCTGGCGCCGCGTTGGGAAGCGCATTTTGGCTTGCGCGGCAAGCGGGTGCGGGTAGAGCTGCTCGATCAGATCGTTGCCGGGCGGGCGATCGGCATCGATCGGGATGGCGCACTGCTTGTGGAAGACGAGCAGGGTGCGGTCAAGCGGGTCATCGCCGGAGACGTAATTCCGTTGGAGAGTTGATCGGATTTCCATGCTTTTGGCCATCGACATCGGCAATACCAACATCGTTCTCGGTCTGTACCAGGATAAGCAATTGATCACCCACTGGCGCTTGGCGACACAAGCCGAGCGCACGGCCGACGAGTATGGCGTTATGATTACCCAGTTAGTTACTTACGCCGGGTTCGCCATCGATCAAATTAGCTCAATTGTTGTCTCATGTGTCGTGCCGCCGATGCTGACGACGGCCCAGGAGCTGGCGCAGAAGTTTTTTAATATCGAACCGCTGATCGTCGGCCCTGGGATCAAAACCGGGATGCCGATTCTTTACGAGAGTCCCAAGGACGTCGGCGCCGACCGTATCGTCAACGGCATCGCAGCCTACGAAAAGTATCATGACAGCTGTATCATCGTCGACTTTGGCACGGCGACGACCATCGATTTAATTTCCAAGAAAGGCGAATACGTCGGCGGCGCCATCGCACCGGGGTTGTCGATTTCACTGGAAGCGTTGGTGCAGCGCGCGTCGAAACTGCCGCGCATCGAAATCGTCAAGCCCAAAGAAGTCGTCGGCAAGAATACCGTCAACTCGATTCAGGCCGGGATCTTTTACGGTTACGTCGGCCTGGTCGATGGTATCGTGCGGCGCATTCAGAAAGAATATGGCGTCCAGGCTAAGGTCGTAGCTACCGGCGGGCTCGCCCCTTTGGTGGCTTCCGAGTGCGCGAGCATCAGCGAGGTGGATGAGTTTCTGACCCTTGAGGGGCTGCGCATCATCCACGAACGCAATTCTCACCCAGAGGTTAAATTGCGAGCATAATCAGTTTTGAGGGAGGAACTCATCGTCATGGCTCAAGCGGAGATCGAAAAACTTCGTAACGTTGGCATTCTGGGGCATGGAGGTTGTGGCAAGACCTCATTGGGTGAGGCGATGTTGTTCGCCGCCGGGGCGACCCAGCGGCTGGGCAAGGTTCAAGACGGCACATCGGTGCTCGATCACGAGCCGGAAGAGATCAAACATCACGTGTCGATCTCGACGGCGTTTCATTCCTTGGCTTGGAACAAGTATCCGGTCACGTTGATCGACACGCCGGGCTATGCGGCGTTTCTGTCTGACTCGATCAATTGTATGCGCGGGTTTTGCAGCGCGGTATTTGTGCTCAATCCCGCGGTGGGGCTGAGAGTGGAAGCTGAGCGCTTGTGGTCGCGCGCCAACGAAGACCGGGTGAGCCGATTACTGTTCGTCAGCAAGATGGATCACGAACAAGCCAACGTCCAGGAGCGCATCGCACCCCTGCTCGAAGGCTTGGAGGCAAAGGGTATCTACTTGCAGATACCGATCGGCACGGAAGCCAATTTCAGAGGAGTCGTCGATCTGTTGTCCATGAAAGCCTTTATTTACAACGGCGACTCGGGTAAATGCACCGAGGCCGAGATACCCGCCGAGTTGAAAGACAGCGCCGAGGAGTGGCGGGAAAAAATGGTCGAAGATGTTTCCGAAACCGATGACGAGTTGTTGGAAAAGTTTCTCGACGGCAAAGAGTTGACCGTCGATGAGCTTAAGAAGGCGGTGCGCGACGGCACCCGGGAGCGAAAGCTCTTTCCGATCCTGTTTGGCTCGCCGCTGCGCCAAGTGGGTATCGCCCAATTGCTTGACGCCGTCATCGACTATCTACCGTCGCCGCTTGAGGCCGGCGAAGCAGAGGGCGAAAACCCGGCCAACGGCGAGGCGGTTAAACGAAAGGCGGATACCAACGCGCCATTTTCCGCCTACGTGTTCAAGACGCTCATCGACCCCTTCGCCGGCAAACTGTCAATCATGCGGGTGATGTCCGGGAAGATTACTTCCGATATGACTTGTTACGTGGTCAACCGGCAGTTGCGGGAAAGAGTCGGCCATCTGTTTCGGCTCGAGGGTAAAAAACAAGAACCGGTGAAGGAAGCGCTGGCCGGTGAGATCGTAGCGGCGGCGAAATTCAAAGACATCGCCACGGGCGACACGCTGTGCGACGAAAAGGCGCCGATCCAGTACGAAGGGCCCGTCCATTTCTCGCCGAACATCTCGTTCGCCCTGGAGCCCAAAAGCAAAGCCGATGAAGACAAATTGCCCCAGGGGCTGCACCGCATTCGCGAAGAGGATCAAACCATTGAGCTGCACCGGGATGAGGAAACCAGAGATTTCATTCTTTCCGGCATGGGCCAGCAGCATATCGAGATCGTCGTTGAAAAATTGAAGCGGAAATATGGCGCGGAAGTGGTGCTCAAGGCGCCTAAGGTGCCCTACAAGGAAACCATTCGCGGCAGCGCCAGCGCCCAAGGGCGGCAAAAAAAACAGACCGGCGGGCACGGCCAGTTCGGCGATACCTGGATTAAAGTTGAACCTCTTCCGCATGGCGCCGGTTTTGAATTTGTTGACAAAATTGTCGGCGGCGCGATCCCCCGGAACTTTATTCCGGCGGTGGAGAAGGGGATTAGAGAAGCGATGGCGGGCGGCCACCTGGCCGGTTATCCAATGGTCGATCTCAGGGCGACGCTCTACGATGGCTCCTATCACGATGTCGATTCCTCCGATATGGCGTTTAGGATCGCCGCGTCCATGGGATTCAAAAACGCCGTGGAAAAAGCCAAGCCGGTTTTGCTCGAACCGGTCATGAACATGGAGGTATCGGTGCCGGATGAATGCATGGGTGACGTGATCGGCGACCTCAATAGCCGTCGCGGCAAAGTGCTCGGCATGGACACCAAAGGCCACACCCAGGTGATCAAGTCGCGGGTGCCGATGTCCGAGGTGCTGAAATACGCGCAGGATCTCCGCTCGATCACCAGCGGGCGGGGCGAGTTCCACATGGAGTTCTCTCACTATGAAGAGTTGCCGCCGCACTTAGCCGAGAAAGTGATCAAAGAAGCCAAGGCGCGCAAGAGTGGCGAACAAGAAGGCGAACATAAGGCGCATGGTTAGAGCCTAACAATGGCCGCGGAGTCCTACGGCGAATTTAAGGCGAGCTTGCTCTACTGCAACAAATGTGGACGGGCCATGCCGGTGCGTCAGCGCTTATTGTTGGTTTTGCCGGACGGCGAATTGTATGACTATACCTGTCAGGAGTGTAATAGTTCCGTGGGCTCGAAAACCGAAAAGGCTGGCGCCGCGGTGAAAGTAATTAACCCGAGATCTCGTTTAGGAGGATTTTAGCATGGCCGTCATCGATTCAGACGCTCACGTCTTGGAGACCGAACATACCTGGGACTATATGTTGGAGTCGGAGCGCGCGCTCAGGCCGCGCGTGGTGTCCACGCCCAACGACCCAACGTCCGGTGGCGAGTCGTGGCTGATCGACGGCACTTATTTGGGCAAGGCACGCAACGTCGGATACGACGACACGTCGAAGGAAGCGCGCGAGATGGAAGACATCAACGCGCGGCTCAAGCATATGGACGAGCTTAACGTCGACACTCAGGTGCTCTATCCGACGTTCTGTTTGCGGCCGTTTACCAAGCGGCCGGAGGTCGAGTTGGCGGTGGCGCGCAGCTATAACCGCTGGCTTATCGACATCTGGAAAGCTGCACCAACCCGCTTGCGTTGGGTCGCATTGCTTCCATTGTTATCCATGGATAAAGCGTTGCAGGAAGCGCGCTACGCGAAGGAGAACGGCGCCTGCGGTATTTTCATCCGCGGCTTAGAGGGCGAGAAACGGTTGCACGATTCCTATTTCTACCCGCTATACGAAGAGGCAGGAAAGCTCGATCTGCCGATTTGCGTACACTCCGCAACCGGCAGTTTTGCCGTGCACGACTATTTCGCCGATGAGTGCGGCTTTAACCGTTTCAAGCTCGCCGTCGTCGGTTCGTTTCACTCGCTGATTTTTTACAAGATTCCCGAAAAATTTCCCAAGACCAAATGGGCTTTCATCGAAGTCAGTTCCCAGTGGGTGCCCTATGCAATTCACGATTACGCGCGCCGTTACGAGCGCAACGGCATCAAGATTGACAAGAGCGAAGTGCTGCGCAAAAACAAAATCTGGGTGGCCTGTCAGACCGATGACGATCTGCCCTATGTGCTCAAATTTTCCGGTGACGACATGTTGGTGATCGGCACCGATTATGGCCACAACGATACTTCGTCGGAAATCATGGCGTTGCGCAAGCTCAAAGAAGACGGTGTCGTGCCGACGCCGGTGGTGAACAAGATTCTCGACGATAATGCTCGCGCATTATATGGCCTATAGTCAGATAGGGCGCCTATTGAGGATGCGCTCACCTCCAATATGATTATCGATTTTCAAGCTCACGTTTTTCCCCCCGAATATCTCGCAGAGATGAAGCGGCTCGACGGCGCGGTGATTCTCGAAGCGCCCGATCCCCATAGCGGCATGAGTTATTTTTATGACAAGAAACTCGCCCGCCGGATCAACACCTGCACGCTGCAAGGGCAGGACATCGAGCGACGCTTGCAACATATGGATCAGCACGGTGTCGATATTCACGTATTGACGATCCCGGCGCCGGGCGCGGACCGTTTCGAGGGTGATGGCGCGAGACAAATCGCGCGCGTCGCCAACGACGCCACCGCGGCGATCGCGCGCAAACATCCGAAGCGTTTCGTCGGCTTCTTCACCTTGCCTACTTGCGATATCAAAGCGTCGCTCGATGAGCTCGAGCGTTCGGTCAAAGAGCTCGGCCTGCGCGGCTTCGGTGGCTTCGCCAATCTGAACAGCCAGGCGCTCGATCGCGAGGAGCTGTTTCCGATCTACGAGCGGCTGGCAAAATATAAAATTCCTGTTTACATCCATCCCACGGCACCGCTAGCGACCGAGGCGGTCGGCATCGACATCATGCCGACGCTGATCTTTGGCTGGGCATTCGACAGCACGGTGGCGATGACCCGCTTGGTTTATGGCAGAGTGTTGGAGCGCTTCCCGGAGATTAACTGGGTGGTCGCGGATGTTGGCGGCGTGTTGGCGTTCTTCGCCCAGCGGGCGATAAACATTTACACTGGTCGCACCGATGAGATTCGCCATAAATACGGATTGAAGGAAAATCCGCTCGATTCGTTCCGCCGCTTCTACGTAGACACGGCGGATCATCCGGCGTCCACCCTCCGTTGTGTGAAAGATTTCTTCACGCCGGACCGAATGGTGCTGGGAACGAATTATCCGTACGGACCGGAAGAGGGTTGCGTGCTGCTTAAAAATAGTTTGAAAGCGATCGACGGTCTCGAATTGAATGCGACCGATAAGGAAAAAATTCTTGGCGGTAATGCCGCGAAGATTTTAGGACTCAACTCTGCCCCCGCGGGTTGAGGTGGGAACAATCGAATGGGCTTTCCAAAGGGAGCGATCATCTACTTTGGTTAAGGGCGGGGTGGGTACCCCGCCCGCGAAGCGGAATAAAAACAGGAGCGGCATGAAATTTACTAAGGCAGCCCGGCCGGTGATCATGAGCCAAAACGGAATGGTTTCGTCCGGCCATCAGTTGGCTTCCCTTACCGGTGTCGAGATTCTCAAAGAAGGCGGCAATGCCGTTGACGCGGCGCTCGCCGCGGCTTTTGTTATGTCGGTGGTGAAGCCCGAGACCAGCGGGCCTGGCGGCGACCTCTTCGCGCTGGTCTACATGAAGAAAACCGGCAAGGTCGAAGCGCTTAATGCCAGCGGCCCGGCGCCGGCAAAGGCGAGCATCGAGCATTTTCACGAGCGCGGATTGAAGGGAATTCCTCAATACGGACCGCTCAGCATCGCCGTGCCCGGCGCGGTCGACGGCTGGCTCGAACTGCACAAGAAGTACGGCACGAAAGAATTCGCTCGCTTAACCGCCGATGCGGTGCGCATCGGGCGCGAGGGTTTTCCGATCTCGCAGGAGTTTGCCAAAAGTGTCGCCGAGTTCGCGCCGGAATATTCCTGGGTCGATAAATATTACCGGCAACCGTTTGGCGCGGCGAAGCCTGGCAATATTCTCATACAAAAAGGCTTGGCCGACGTCTTCGAAAGGATCGCGCGCCACGGGAGGGCTGGTTTTTACTCCGGCGAAGTTGCCGAGAAAATTTGCGCGACGATCAAAGCCGAAGGCGGTCTGCTGGCGCAGGAGGACTTACAGGCGATCGTTTGCCAGTGGCTTGATCCATTAAGCTCGACTTATCGCGACACCATGGTTTATGAACAGCCGCCGGTTTCGCAGGGTTTCATGGTTCTGGAGATGCTCAACATCGCCGAATCCTGGCCCTTCCAGAACGGCGGCATGAGCCAGGCGGAAATGATTCACTGGCAAATCGCGGCGAAAAAACTTGCCTTCGAGGACCGGATCAAATATCTCGAGGACCCGGCGTTCGGCGATCCGAAGATCGCGCTGTTAATTTCCAAGGCCCATGCTGCGAAACGGCGCGAGCTCGCCGAGGAAATCTTGCGCCGGCCCTCGGTTTCGGCCGGCAATCAAAGCAGTGACACGACTTATCTATGCGCCACCGACCGCGACGGCAACGCGATCTCGTTCATTCAAAGCGTGTTCGCGCCCTTCGGTTCCCGTGTGATCGCCGGCGACACCGGCGTGATCATGAACAATCGCTTATGCAGCTTCGGCCTCGATCCGAGCCGAGCCAATTCGCTCAAACCCGGCAAGCGACCGGCGCATACGCTGAATACTTACATGGTCTTTCGAGGCGGCGAAGTGTTCGCCGTCGGCGGCAGTCCCGGCGCCGACGAGCAGCCGCAGACCAATTTTCAAATCATTCACGACCTCGTCGACCTCGACATGGACCCGCAGAGTTCCGTCGAAGCGCCGCGCTGGAGCCATATGCCCGGGACGCCGCCGCGCGACCGGTTGCCTGAAGCGCTGCGCATGGAAGAGGGCTACGATCAGGCGACGCTCGACGGCCTCAGCCAAAAAGGCCACAAGGTGAACGTCGTCGAGCGCTGGTCCTTCGGTAGCGCCAAGGTGATTGTGCGCGACCGCGCCAACGGCTGTTGGCTTGGCGGCGCCGATCCACGGCGAGTCGCCTACGCGCTGGGTTACTAAGCATCGATACGGACTGCTAGAGTGCGTCCGCTCAATTCCATCTAGCTTGTAATCAATTTTCGATGCAGCGCACCTAAGCATTGCTTGAGCGCATAGGAGTCAATGTGGTGGAAAGAATCGGCATGATCGGTACCGGCGCTATGGGTTTGACGCTGTTGGAGCGGCTGAAGCTCGCCGGTGAAAAGGACGTTGTTTGCTACGATGCTTTCGCGCCGGCGCTGGATTCAGCGAGCGCACTCGGGTATCGCGCCGCGATCAACGCGGCCGACCTGGCCAAGCAAGCGACGCTGATCGATATCGTCGTGCGCACCGATCAGGACATGCTCGATTGTGTTCTTGGATCGAAGGGCGTTCTTGAGACTGCCCAGCCGGGAACTTTGCTTTTGCTCCATAGTTCGATCTTGCCGCAAACGGTCAGGAGAGTTGAAGAGGCGGCGCGCGCCAAGGGCGTTCACGCTGTCGACGCATGCATGACCGGCGTGCCGGACACCGTGCGCGCGGGCAACTTGAGCTTCGTCGTTGGCGGCGCGGATGAAGATATAGAACGGGCCAAGCCGCACTTATTGAAAATGTGCAAAGAAGTTTTCCATATGGGCCCGATCGGTACTGGCGCTGTTGGCAAGTTAATCAAGAACATGCTCGGCGGCGCGGAGACATTGATCGTACATGAGGCGATTCAGATCGGCATCGCTGGTGGCATTCCTTATCCCAAGGCTTTGGAGATGATGCGGCGCATTGGTCACGACAGCGTGCTCAATCGCTGGCAGCGCACTTTCGATCCTTCTGGTGACGATTCAATGCCGCGCTCGGGGCGAAATGTGCTGAATAAAGATATGCCGCTGGTTGCCGAGCTGGCGCGGATTCTCAAAACAGACACGCCGATCACGCATCAATTGGCTGCCGCGGCTAACCGAGTCGTAGCGGCGAACGAACGCCGTAACAAGAAGAGCGAAAATTGAGAGGATGAAATCAAGTTGAAGTGTAGTTTGTTCACCGAAATCCAAGTACCCCAAGGAACCGCCCCGGCAGCGCGCCTCGAAGAGTTTATGGAACAAGCGGAGTTGGCCGACCGCTTGGGCTTTCACATTTACTGGGTCGCCGAGATTCACTGCCAGCCGCAGTTTTCCCTGTTATCGGCGCCCTACGTAGCCCTCGGCGCGGTGGCACAGCGGACAAAAAGGTTGCGGCTAGGTGTGGCTGTTAACACTCTGCCGGTGCATCACCCCGTGCAACTCGCCGAGCAGGCGGCGATGTTAGACTTGGTCAGCGGCGGGCGCATGGAGTTTGCCTGCGGCGGCGGCCATCCTCATAGCCGGGCGTACGAATGCTTCGGGGCTGATCACAAGGCAACGCACGAGGTGATGGCCGAAGCGATGACAGTGATTCGCAAAGCGTGGTCGAATGAAAAGCTGATTCATAACGGCAAGTTCTTTCAGATCCCCGAAGTGATCGTCAATCCCAAGCCGGTGCAAAATCCGCTGCCGCCGTTTTGGATGGCGACGAGCTCTTTGGACGGCGTCGAAGTTGGGGCGCGCTTGGGCGTGAATTTGTTTCTGCCGATTCACACGCGCACGCCGGATCAAGTATTCGAGTTCGCCGACGCCTACTGGGCGGGATTGAAAAAGCATGGACACGATGCGGCGACCAGAGAGTTGGGACTGTTGGCTCCCATGCATCTCGCCAAAACTACGGGCGAGGCCAAAGCGCGCTCGGAAGCGGGCGTGATGAGTTATTTCAGGACGATCCTCGATATGCGCGTTGACTACACCGACTGGCTCAATCGGCGCGGCGTCGAGTTGCCGGCGCGCCTGCGCACGGCGGCGGGGGCGATGGTCGGCTTCGAAACCGTCTGTGAGAAGCATGCGGTGATCGGCGATTCGCAGTTCGCCATCGAGAAAATCAAAGAGCTGGCGATCAAAACCGGCGCGACGCAATTGCTCACCTGGTTCAACATTGGCACGGTGGAGCACGCCGCGGTGAAAGAATCGATGCAGCAATTCGCGGCTGAAGTGATGCCGAAGATTTGATTTGGCCGCAAAGAACGCAAAGTAGAAAATAGAAGATATCGGATCGTCTCCCGCAAAGACGCAAAGTTAAAAGAAGATGAATCCGAACTTGGCGACTTGGCGGGAGTAATTCCGAGAGGGAGGAGAATTCACATGGAAGAACTGACGAAACAGAAATGTGTGGCTTGTCGTGTCGGCGCTCCGTCGGTGACGGCGGAGGAAATCAAAGATTTTCAGCCCATCGTACCGGAATGGCGGATTATTACCGAAGACAATATTCCCAAGCTCGACCGGCTGTTCAAATTTAAAAATTTTGTCGACGCCATCGCTTTCACTGATGCTGTGGCTGCGGCCGCCGAGGAAGAAGGGCACCATCCGCGTCTAACCACCGAGTGGGGCAAGGTGGCGGTGACCTGGTGGACGCATAAGATCAAGAACCTGCACAAGAACGACTTCATCATGGCGGCGAAGACGGACGCGATCTACAAGAAGTTCGAATGAGATGGCTTGGAGTATTGGAGTGATGGCTGAGTTTCTCCGAGGCCGCCAAGCTAAAACAGATGCGCATTCCGGAGAAGCGCAACTGCCGTGGGTGTCGCATTTCAAGTTTCGCTTAAGACTGAAAATGGAAAAGGGAGCCAGATGTTGAAGAAACTTTGGCTGATACTTATCGCGATCGGTCTTTTGTGCGGGGCAGAAGCGGGGTTCGCCCAAGACTCTTTTTATCGTGGCAAGGTTTTACGCATTATCGTTGGCTTTCCTCCGGGCGGTGGTTACGACACTTACACTCGGTTGCTCGCCCGTCATTGGGGTAAACATATCCCTGGCAACCCGACCATTGTCGTGGACAACATGTCAGGCGCCGGCAGCATGATTTCCGCCAATCATATCTACAAAGTGGCCAAGCCCGATGGACTGACCGCCGGCCATTTCATCGGCGGCCTGTTTTTGCAACAGCTTCTCGGCAAACCGGGGATCGAGTTCGACGCGCGTAAGTTCGAATATGTTGGCGCGCCCGCCCAGGACGTTTTTCTCATCGGGGTTTCCAAGGCTTCGGGCATCGCCAGCGTGCAGCAATGGTTAGCGTCCAAGACCGTCATTAAATTTGGCGGCGCGGGTTTCGGCGCCGGCACCGACGATATTCCGGCACTCGTGCGCGAGGTGATGGGCCTGCCGATCCAACTCGTGGCGGGCTACAAAGGGACGGCCGATATTCGGTTAGCCTTCAATAATGGCGAGATTCATGGAAGCGCTAATTCATGGCAATCGATACGGTCGACATGGCGCAACGAACTTGAGTCCGGACAATTGAATATTATTCTTCACGTTGCCCTCAAAGCCCATCCCGATCTGACGAAGTATCCGCTAGCCGGCGATATGGTCAAGAATGAGGACGGGAGAAAGCTCATTCAAGCAGTGACGCAGGTCCACGGCGCGTCGGTCCGACCTTACGTCCTACCGCCGAATACGCCGAAGGATCGTGTGCAGCTATTGCGCAAAGCTTTTAGCGACACGATGAAAGACGAAAATTTTCTCGCCGAGGCGCAGAAGGCCAACATCGATATCAACCCGGTCAACGGCGAGGAACTTGCCAAGAGTGTTCAGAGCGTGTTGCAGTTGGAAAGCGAGTTAGTGAGGAAACTAAAGGAGATCCTCAAGTAATCTCGTTTGGGCTAGCTTTCACTTCTCCCGTGGGTCGTGCAACTTCTCGTCCGGCGCGTGATACTTGCCGGTGCGGATCAGCTTCACCATGTTAGCTAAGGCCAACGCGGCGTTGGCGACTTCGGCAAACAAATCTTTATCTTTATCGAGATCGTCGTGGCTGGTGGCATAGGGTTGATACCAGCCGACCCAAGTGTCGATCAGCGCCGTCGGACCCGCGGGTATCATCTCCATGTCGGTGAGCCAATCGGTGAGCATGCGCCGGAGATTCTCCGGCCCTGCGGCGTCGCCGTGCGCGACGATCGAGAAGGCGCGGCCGGCGAGATGCTTGGGGTAATTCCAGCCTTTGAGCTCAAGCTGTTTCGCTAGCAACGGATTTTTTCCCTTTGTCGTGGTTGGGTCGGGGTTGCCGCCGTCAGCGCACACCAATCGGTCGATCATTAGCTTCAAACTCCCCGGCGCCTGGTACCAATGCACCGGGCAGAGGATCATGACACCATGGGCTGCGGCCCAGCGCGGATACATTTCGTTCATCCAGTCGTTGACCTGACCCATTGCGTGGTTGGGATAACAGGAGCAGGGCCAGTGACAGAGCGGCTGCGCCGTCGAGACGCAGGCTTTGCACGGAAAGATCGTCTTGTACGGCTCGTCCGCAAGGGCCGAGATATCGAGAAAGTCTACTTCAAAGCCGCGCAGCGATTCGATCGTCTTCTGCGCCTGCTGTGCCAAGCGTCGCGTTTTGGAAATCTCTCCTGGGCAGGTGTGCTCGCTACGGGTCGAACCGTTCACGATCAATATCCGCGACGGCGACTTCGAATCTTTTTGGCGCTTCTCTGCCGCTTGAATTTTTGCCCGGGTGTCGAGCCATTCGATAGGCAGCTCGAATTTGCCATCGGCGAACCCCTTGCCGGCGGCTCTTTTGCGCGGCGATTTGCGGTAGACGATGTAGCCGTCCCAGGCTTTCTCGAAAACTTTCTCAAGCTCGGCCTTAACCTCGTCGAATGCCGGATCGTAAAAACGGGCGAAAAACCGCTCGCGAAACTGTTCTTTGGTCAACGGCACGTACTTGGTCTGCCGGCGCACGGTTGGCTTGGCCATGGTGTACCTCGGTTAGAACATTAGACGCGAGTTAGTGCTCCAGGGTTGCAAGGCTTTACCGCCGTGGCGGATGAAAAGAAAGCTGAGGGGAGCAGAAGTCCGCCATGAAAATAACCGTTGCCGCAAAGTTTGAAAGAGCTAGCAACTCCCAACCGGATCTCAATCGATGGCTTGTGTAGCGTTGGAGAGTGGTTTTCAAATTCGTCGATCAGGGCAGTCGGTATGAATGTTAATCAATTAAAATATGCAGACCCCTTTCCTTTCCCTAGCGAACGCTGGACGGATCCTTGGCCTCCCGCGGGAACCAGCCGCCGAGGCGGTGATAAGCCTTCAAGTAGCTGATCTGGCCCTGGTTGGTCATGGCATTCTCCAATACGCTGACGAGGCGCACGGCGACAGTTGGCAGCGGTTGATACTGGGGCTCGGCGAGTTGGCGCGCAAGGTCTTCAGCGGTTAGCGTCTCGAGGTAAGTCTTCATTCGCGCATAGGTCGCATCGTGATACGCCAGAAGCAGCGGGGCTGAGGCGCGAAAGGCTCGCACTTGCTCGCGTGTGTGAGCGGCCGATCGCCCAAAGTCGGCGGGCTCGGGCGGCATGCCGAATCGAGCGGCCCAACCCGCTCCGATCCAAAGCTGTTCCTGGCCAGAAAGCCGCGACGCGTTGCTGTCCATGACTCGGCTAAGCCGCCAGGCGAGCCAGCCGATGGGTGGATGCGGCTCCTGAGTAAGCTCCGCCTCGGTGAGATCAGCCAATGTGCGATGCAGCGATTCGTAGACCCGCGTGAACGCGTCCAGCAATACATCTGTCTTTGCCATTGGCACCACCTTACTTCTTTTGCTCAACATTGGGCTGAGTGCCCGGTAGTGTGATTTGTTAGAATCGTTGCCAATACAACTCCCCTTTACCACAGTTAATGACGCGTAACCAAGCTCGCCAAAGGGATCGTTCATAGTTGACAGTAGTTGGTTCATGATGAAAGAATCGCTCCGCTTGGCAGGCGTGTGTAAAGGAGAGTTGGATGGCCATCTTGAGGAGTGAGGTCGTGCCGAAAAATTCCGGCGCGGCCTTTGAGGTGAGGAAAGGGCAGCGGCTACGGATTGCCGGGAAGAGTATCGTCGATTTCGTCGCGTTCAACTTGCATGATTTGACGGAGCGGTTCGATCAGGCGCGGACGAAGACCAATCAGGTGAAGATCTTTGTTAGCAGGGGTGATGTTCTCTATTCGAAGCGCAACAATCCGATGCTGACGATTGTCGAGGACACGTTCACGGAAGGTCGTCATGATTTGCAGAAGGGCATGTGCAGCCGTAAACGCTTTGAGATGGTGGCGCAGGGGAAGTCGAAGCGAATATTTGCCGAGGGTGTCGACATCAATCCAACGAAGGCGGAAGAGATTCCCGACCACGGTTGCTGGGAGAATTTGAGCGCAGCGTTGGCGCCGTGGAAGATCGCGCCGGACGACGTGCCGAGCCCGTTCAATATTTTTCAGTGCATGCGCATCGATCCGGACACCGGCGTCATGTACGATACGATGATCCGGCCCAATGACGAGGCGCATGTCGACTTTCGCGCCGAGATGGACTTGCTCGTGGCCGCGAGCGCCTGTCCGGAGTCGGGTAGAGGACAAGCGATTCGGGTTGAAGTTTACGATGAATAGGAACTGAACAACCCTCGGGCATGAGCCAAGGGGGTTCTGAAATTATCGACTCGATGTCGATTTCCCTTTCGTCATTCCGGCGCAAGCCGGAATCCAGGTTGCTTGGGTGGTAGTGAGCGTATCCCTTAGACAAGGACTGGATGCCGGCCTTCGCCGGCAAGACGGATCTTCACGTCGCCTGAAGCATGTCTTGAGCAATGTGTCGCCGTTCTCACTCAAGCTTGTTGCCTCACGCCTTCTTCCCCTTCGGTCCAAAGGGTTCCGGTTGAAACGGCCCGTCACGCTCTTGCAGAAAGGCTGCCAGGCCGCCTTTTTTCTTGGCGTCATCCAAGCGCTTGTTGAACTCCTCGCGCTTGGTCAGGCGCGCCATCGCGGCTAATTCTGAATTCAATGTCCAGGCTTTGCGTAATCCCATCATCTCCAAGCCCATCGTCGAGATTTGCAAATTGATTTTCACGGTCTCCGGTGAAATGTGGGTGACGCGGTCAACGAACTGAAAACAGGTTTCGAGCAATTGATCCTTTGGCACCACCTGATTGACCAGGCCGATGCGCAGTGCTTCTTGGGCGTCGATATGGTCGCCGGTGAGCGAATAGCGCAGGGCGTTTTTGAAACCGGCGAGGGCCACCCAGATGAAATCGGTGTTGGCGCCGTGGCGTACCTGCGGTTGACCGAAGACCGCGTCTTCCGCCGCGATGGTGACGTGGCAAGTCAGTGCGAGCCAGGACGCCGCGCCGAGACACCAGCCGCTGACCGCGCCGATGATCGGCTTGGGATATTGCCAACGATATAGCTGGCGGCCCAAGATATCTTTTCGATCGGCGTCGCGAAATTTGTTGTAGGTCGCATTGAGCGAAGTGCCGGCCGGGATGCCGTAGGGCCACGCGGTGTCGGGATCGGCGCCGCCGATATCTTCACCGGCGGAAAACGCGCCGCCGGCGCCGGTGATGACAACAGCGCGGATCTCCGGATCGCCTTCAGCTTCGGCGAACGCGGCATCGAGCTCGTTCATCATCTCCTGATTCATCGCGTTCAACGCATTAGGCCGGTTGAGCGTGATCAGCACGCCGCTACGCTGTTTGTTATAAAGTAGAGTTTTGTACTGTGCCATGTCTGATTCTCCTCGTGTTGCTACGGCTTGAACGAATTAAACGTCTTGAACATTTTGAACGGCGCGATTTCTCAATCGCGCTTCTTTGAGCGCGGTCCGAACGGTTCCGGTTGGAACGGTCCGTCCCGCATTTGTAAATAATCGCGAATGCCTTTGTTGGCGCGCGCGTCGTCCAGGGGCTTGCGCAACTCTTCGCGCAGCATGACGTGGGCCGGGGCGGACAACTGATTGTCTAACGTCAGGGCGTCGCGCAGTCCCATCATGTCGAGCCCCATGGTGGCGATCTGCAAGTTGATTTTCACGGTTTCCGGTGGCACATGGGCGATGCGCTCGACGATCTTGAAGCATACGTCAATCAACTGATCGGCCGGTACGACTTGCACCACCAAGCCGATGCGCAGCGCCTCTTGCGCGTCGATGTGATCACCCGTCAGGCCGTAGCGCAGCGCGTTCTTGTAACCGCCCAGCAGAGTCCACATAAAACTTGTGTTCGAGCCGTGGCGCACTTCAGGCTGAGAAAAGACCGCATTCTCCGAAGCGATCGTGATGTGGGTGAAGAGCGACAGCCAGGAGCCCGCGCCCATGGCCCAGCCGTTGATCGCGCCGATGATCGGCTTGCCGAACTCCCACATGCGGCGAAAGTTTCGCGGGTCGGCGCGCCAGGAGTTGATCACCGCCGCCGCGGTTTCACCGGTGACGATGCCGTAGGGCCAGTGTAGATCGCGGCGTCTTCCGGAGGCATTGCCCTGGTCCATACCAGCGGAGAATGCCCGTCCGGCGCCGGTGAGCACAACGGCGCGCACGTCGGGATCTTCTTCCACGTCGTCAAGCGCCTGATGGATTTCCTTGATCATGCTGCGGCTGATGGCATTCATCGCCTCCGGCCGATTGAGCGTGATCAGCGCGCCGCCGCGTTGTTTCTCGTAAAGGATCTCTTTGTAGTCGGGCATCTAAGCTCCTTGATTCCAAAAAATAGCAATGGTTCCAGTCGTTCCAAAAGTTCCAATGGTTCCAGACGTTGGCTCAGGGGTAAAACGTTTGGAACGATCATAGATTAAGCAATTTCCACCACCGCGTCGACGGCGACGACGCCTTGGCCTTCGGGCAGGACGATCAGCGGATTGATGTCGACGCCCAACAGCTGATCGCCGAGGCTGACGGCGAGGTTCGATGTGCCGACAACGGCGTCGCAAAGCGCGTCGATATCGCCAGCCGGTTTGCCGCGCACTCCGCCGAGTATTTGAAAGCCGCGCAGCCGCGCGAGCATATCGCGTGCTTGCGCCTTGGATAAGGGCGGTATGCCGACGGCAACGTCCTTGAGCACTTCGACGAGAATACCGCCCAAGCCGCACAACACCACCGGACCGAACAGCGGGTCGCGCTTGATGCCGAGAATCATTTCGACCCCGTCGCCGGCCATCTTCTGAACCACGATGCCGTCAATCGTCGCGTTCGGTACTCGGCTTTTGACTTCGCTTTGAATGCGCGTGAAGGCAGCGCGAACTTCGCCGGCATTAGAAAGTCGCAACGCGACGCCGCCGACATCGCTCTTGTGCGTGATGTCTGCTGACTCGACTTTAAGCACGACGGGGTAGCCCATCTTGTCGGCGGCAAGCGCAGCTTCATCGGCAGTTCTCGTGAGAACCGTCGGAGCGACAGGGATGGCGAACTCTTTGAACAGCGCGAACGCGGCTTCGGCGCTGAGGATTCCTGACGGCAGTTTGGCATGAGCTATCGGTCTGGGAATCTCGCCGCCACCGGTTTGGCGCGATTTCTGAAAGTCGTAGTAGTCGGCCAAATTTCTTATCGTCGCAGTGGCGCACTCGGCACCTTCCATGATCGGGATGCCGGCATTGCGCAACGGCTGAAGAATCTCCGGATCGACGGGACCGCCGACCACTGAGCTGAAAGTTGCGACCGGCTTTTCACTCGCTGCAGAGGCTTTTTCGATCGCCAAGGTAAAGCGGTTGCCGCTTTTCAATTCCTTCGGCCTCGGGTCGTTGGCTTCGAGATTGATTGTAACGATATCGATATTGGCGTCGTCAATCAGGCCTTGGAGCAAGCGCGGAAAAATTCTTTCGTCGTCGTACATGGCGCCGGTGCCGTCGAGCGGATTGTTCATGTTGCCGAAGTCGGCCACAGCCGCTTGCAAGCTCGCTTTGGTCGCTTCGGTCAGCTCGGGAACTTCGACGCCGACGTTGGCCGCGGCGTCGGAGACCAGCGTGCACTCGCCCCCGGAGCCGCTAAGCACACCGATGCGCCGGCCGCCGTGATATTTCTTGATGAAACCGTCGCAGGAAAAGACGCTGATGCTGTCGATCAATTCATTGATGCTGCGCACCGAGACGATGCCGCCCTGGCGAAACGCCGCATCGACCACTTCCGCCGCGCCGGCCAGCGACCCTGAGTGCGTCGCAGCGGCGCGTTTGGATACTTCGGACCGGCCGCCTTTGAGAATGATCAGAGGTTTGCCGCGCTCGGCGGCTTTGTGCGCCACTGCGAGCAAGCGATCCGGCAGTTTGAACCCTTCGACGAACACGGCGATGACGCGGGTGTTGCCGTCTTCGACGAAGTAGTTGATGTATTCTTCGATGGTCGCGCCGGATTGGTTGCCGCAGGAGATGATATGGCTCAAGCCGACGTGGCGGTTGAGCATGAGCGCGTTGGCGATGGTCGTGCTGAGCCCGCCGCTCTGCGAGATCAACGCCACCGAGCCGGCGAGAAATCCCGGCGGGATCGTCGAGGCGAACAGCGGCGCTTTGCCGTGGACATTGAGCACGCCGTAACAGTTCGGCCCGCAGATGAGAAAGCCGCGCTCTTTGGATAATGCTTCGAGCCGCGCTTGGCGGACTTTGCCTTCGCCACCGATTTCGCCGAAGCCGGCAGCAAAAACGACGGCAGCGCGCACGCCGGCGTTGGCGGCGGATTCCAACAGATCGGGCACATGGCGGTTGGGCACCGCCGAAACCAGGCAATCCACCGGTTCGGGAATCGACGCGATATCTGGATAACAAGGGCAGCCCATCACTTCGCTGTATTTCGGATTGACCGCGACGATGCGGCCTTCGAAACCGAAGTTTTTTAGATTGCGGATGACCCGATTGCCGCGGGGCTCACGCGCCAGGTTGGCGTCCGCGCCACGCTGTGACGCGCCGACGATGGCCACGGAGCGCGGCGCGATCAGCGGCGTGAGATCGCGCCAGGGGATTTTCTCGTCATCGGTTCGGGTTGTTTCCAAAACAAACTCCTTAGTCAGGTGTTTCTTACATCCTTCGTAGGGGCAACCGGCTGGTCGCCCTTAGCTTCACGCCGTTCCTGTAATCGCCATATGTCTGGAGGTTCGGCAGCGGTTGCGGTTGGGTTCTCGAGGTCAAAGGCCCACTGCGCCGGGTTGTTGAGAATGTATTCCCGGATGCGATTCAACGATTCTTCATCGCGAATCACATGTTCATAATAGTTACGTTGCCATAGTCGGCCCTGAAACGGCGCCCAACCCGATGTTTTCACCCCACGCAGATATTCGTTCGTCGTCATCGATTTAAACCATTGAACAATGGCCGGTAGGGGCGCGCGTTGGGAGGCGTTCTGGGGCGCCAATACGGGCGCATATCCTTCGACGGTGCTCCGGACGGACTCCGGCGCGCCCCTACGTGCGACCGGCCGGACGGGATGCGTCCCCTGTAGGGGCACACCTGCGTGTGTGCCCTGATGGGCGGGGTGTGCATTGGGATTTACGCCCGCGCCCGTACCCATTCGCGTCATCGGTTGGGGCAGTCGTTGTAGGGGCGCACCTATGTGTGCGCCCTCTGAATCAGGGCCGACACGCACGTCGGTCAGGGGGCCGACACATAGGTCGGCCCCTACGTCGGCGATGACAACAATGCCGTGAAAATGATTGGGCATGATCACGAAATCGTCCGTTTCGACTGTCCGAAATTTGTTGTTCAATTCAAACCACCAACGTTCAATCACGCTGCCGGCGTCGTTTAACCGCGTTTCGGCGTTGACAATTTCACCGAATAAACATGTTCGGCCTTGGGTTACGATGGTAACGAAATACGCCCCTACCCATGCGTAGTCGTAGCCTCTTAGTCGGATCGAACGCCGGTGTTGTTTTTCAACTTGCTGCTTCATCGACCCCCGTATTTTCTAGAGGGCGACCGGCCGGTCGCCTACTTAATCACTTGATTCGCCCGCGCCAGCAGCTCGTACGGAATCGTATGACCAATTTGCTTTGCCGCCTTGAGGTTAATGATGAATTCAAATTTCGTCGCCTGCTGTACAGGCAGGTCAGCAGGTTTAGTTCCCTTGAGAATCTTGTCTACGTATTGGGCGGATTTGCGGAATAAGTCATCGAAGTCCGTCCCGTAGGACATGAGCCCGCCCTCATCGACAAACTCCTTTTGGAAGTAAATTGCCGGCAAACGGTATTTAGCGGCAAGATCGACGACCCGCTTTCTAACAGCAAAAACTTGGCGAGCGGTGAGTGTCATGATCGCGCCCACCTGTTTCTGCTTGGCGGTTTTAAAGGCGCTCTCTAAACCTTTGGCGTCTAGTTGCGTTTCTATCTCTTCCAATTTTAGCTTCAGTGCCACAGCGGCAGGCCTGAGTTCTTTTAGCTGAAGGTCGGCGTTTACGCTGGTTGCCACCCCCCGCAGAAGCCCAACTCGGCCGAGCTTGGGGACCGCGTCCTTGAGTATCTCTAGTCTTTTGGTATTTAGCTCGACCGCAAAAGGCGAGAACCCCGTGACATTACCTCCCGGCCGCGCCAGACTGGCAACCAGGCCTGCGGCGACAGGGTCCGTAGAGTTCGTCATAACGATGGGGATAGAAGTGGTCGCTTTCTTCGCTGCTAACGCCGCTGACACCCCTGAGACCACAATTAGATCAACCTTGAGACGAACAAGATCTGCCGCAAGCTCAGTTTGGCGCTCAGTCTTTCCTTCCGCGAATCGGTACTCGATGGTGATATTCTTTTCCTCAATCCAGCCAAGCTTGCTCAGCTCTTGTCGGAACGCATCCACAAGCACGGCCATACCGGAAGCGGTGCTCGGATCCAAGAAACCGATGCGGAATATCTTCCCCGGTTGCTGCGCGTCGACCACCGCACCACACAGCACGAATACGAGAACAAACGCGACAAGCCCAGCAAATTTTAGATTTTCGATTTTGGATTTCCGATTGTCGGAAGGAGAATTCAGCCATTGCCACCTGAATTTATGTATCATGCTCTTTTCCTCTCCTAATCGAAAATCGGCAATCTAAAATCCAAAATTGACTCACGCCTTCTTCTTCGCCCTCGGCCCAAACGGCTCCGGCTGAAACGGGCCGTCACGTTTTTGCAGATAAGCTTTCGTTCCTTCTTTGGCGCGAACTTCGTCGAGTGGGCGGCGGAACTCTTCGCGCAGCATCATGTGCGCCGGGATCGATAGTGTCTCGTCCATATGGAGCGCGTCGCGCAATCCCATCATCTGCAGTCCCATGGTCGAGATGGCGAGATTGATCTTCACCGTCTCAGGCGGCACAAGGGCGATGCGCTCGACGATCTTGAAGCATTCCTCGAGTAAGTCGTCGACCGGCACGACTTTGTTCACCAGGCCGATGCGAAAAGCTTCCTTGGCGTCGATGTGGTCGCCGACCAAACCGTAGCGTAGCGCATTTTTGAAACCGGCGAGCAGCGTCCACATAAAGGTGGTGTTCGAGCCGTGGCGCACTTCCGGTTGGGCGAACACCGCGTCTTCGGCGGCGATGGTGATGTGCGTGTAAAGCGCCAGCCAGCAGCCGCCGCCCATGGCCCAACCTCGCACCGCACCGATCACGGGTTTGGTCATCTCGAAAATGCGGATCAGCTTCACGTCGTCCACCGACCAGTAGTTCATTAAATCCGCCGCGCTCATGCCGGTCTGGATGCCATAGGGCCACTGAATATCGCGGCGCCGGCCGGTGGTGGTCGCTTGATCGAAGCCGGAGCTAAAGGCGCGTCCCGCGCCGGTGATGACGATGGCACGGATCTCCGGATCGGCTTCAGCTTCATCGAACGCGTGATGAATTTCCTTCAGCATCGGCCGCGTGATCGCGTTGAGAGCCTCGGGTCGGTTGAGCGTAATCAACACGCCGCCGCGCTTTTTCTCGTAGATGATTTCTTTGTAGTCGGCCATTTAAATTCCTTCGTTCCAATAGTTCCAAACGCTCCAGTTGTTCCAATCGTTCGATTCGTGTCCGAAACGGTTGGAACTATTGGAACGGCTGGAACTATCTTTTATTCATCGGTATTCACCTTCATATAACGTCTTGATGAATCCGCTCGCTTCGATCTCTCTGATGACGCTTTCGTCGACGAAAAGTCTGGCGTCGGCGCCGCGCGCCTTGGGTTCGGTTGCGGCGATGAACTCGAGGGAAGTTTCGAGCGCTTTTGGATTGGCGTAGAGCGTGGGGTTGTAATACTTGCTGGCCAGCAGGTTGTAAGATAATTCGAGATATTTCAGATCTTTTTCCTGAGCCGATTGAATGCGCAATTTCTTTTGCAGCACCTCGATGCTTTCCTTTTTATTTTTTTTGAAATAGGCGATGCCCTCCATCAATCCCCTACCGAAGCGTACGGCCTGGGCGTGATTGGCTTTCAAATAGCTGCGCGTCGAATCGACGGAGTTCTGCAAATAGTAGAGATCCATTTCAGCCGGGTCGGCAAGTGTACGAAACCCTCGTTCTTCGGCGACAAAGAAGGACGGCATGGTCAGCACTGCGCCCTCGGTGCCGCCCTTTTCTAGGTTCGCGAACATCGCCGGTGAAGCTTCAAGTTGGATGAGCTGAAAATCTTCCGGGCGCATGCCCCATTTTTTGACGAATAACTGAAAGGCCCAGTGGCCGGCCGAGCCAAAGCGCGTGATCGACACCCGTTTGCCCTTGAGTTCGGCGGGCGTTCGGATATCAGGCCGCACAATTAATCGCTGCAAGCCGCGGTTCATCGGCGAGAATGCGAGCACGGTGTCGGCGCCGCGTAGTGCTGCACGGATCACCGCATCGCCGCCGCCGACGGAAAACTGGATCTCGCCGGCGAGCAGCGCGCTCACCACCCGCGACGCGCCGCCGCCGATGAAGATCAATTCGACGTTGGCGCCGTGTTTTTTAAACAGTCCTTTCTCTTCGGCGACCCAGATGCTGCCCGAGGTCGCGCTGATCGAACTCAAGCCGACGCGGATGCGCTCCTGGGCGAGGGCCGCGCGTGAGCCGACAAGACAAAGCAAAACGATCACCAAGCGGAAGTGACCCGAACTATAATTCATCGATGACCTCGAGTGTTTCGCGGCAGATTAAGACTGTTCCGAACCTATGCGAAACTACCGACGTGCGTCAAGAGTTGAGAGCTCCTGTTGCCAACGGTTGAGTCATCGAATAAGCATCGACTAGAACAGCCGATTTGGAGGATTCAGATGCCGACGGTCAGCGTCAACGACATAGACCTTTACTACGAAGAGCACGGCCAAGGCCGGCCGATGGTGTTTTTGAGCGAGACCGCGTGCGACGGCGAGGTGTGGAAGATCAATCAAGTCGGTGAATTTTCCAAAGACCATCGCGTCATTACCTTCGACTATCGCGGCACCGGGCAGTCGGGCAAGCCATCGGTCGATTACACGACCAAAATGTTCTGCGACGATCTAGTCGGCTTGATGGCTCATCTTGGCGCTGAGCAAGCCATCGTGGTCGGCCATTCCATGGGCGGCCGAGTCGCGCAGCTGCTCGCGCTCGATCATCCAAAAAAAGTTCACAAGCTGGTGCTAGCTTCCACCGGCGCGCATTATCCGCTGACCAAGGGACTGCCACTTAAAATTATCAAGGAGATGATCGAGTGGGGCTACGAGAAATACGAACGGGATCACACGATCCTGGTCGGTTGGACGGACGAATATGTTAAGCAGCATCCGGAGAAGATCGAAGCTTACTTGAAAGTGAGGATGCACAACCTCTGCCCTGTGGAATTTTATCTGCGTCATCTGATCGCCCGCCAGAGCCATGACACGAGCCAGCGCTTAAAGGACATCAAGCAACCGACGCTGATTCTGGTTGGCGACGGCGACCAAAACATGACCAGTGAGATCAATCATCGCATGTCATCGGAAATTTTGGCGCAGGGGATTCCCAACTCCAAGCTGGTTCTGCTGCCGAACGAGCGGCATAGCTACTTTTTCAGCAATCCGGACCTGGCGCACAAGACGATTCGCGAGTTTATTAAGGATAGCAGGTTGCTGAGAAAAAGTTAGGAATGCTTCGAGAACCTCAGCATGAACGGAAAATCATCGAGGATACCAAATTCCGTCCGTTGGTCCTGAGCCTGGTCGAAGGACTCCGAGAGGTTTTATCACCAGCCTGCCAAGGAGCCATCTCGAGCCAGGAGCCCAAAGTAATGAAAGGAAACCCGTATGCCGACAGTTCGCACCAATGACACCGAAATCTATTACGAAGTGCACGGTCAGGGCCAGCCGTTTGTGTTTTTCAGCGAAACGGCCTGCAGCGGTGAGATTTGGAAACTCTATCAGGTGGCGGAGTTTTCCAAGGACCACATGGTGATTATCCACGACTACCGCGGCACCGGGCGGTCGAGCAAGCCGTCGATCGATTACACGACGCGGATGTTTTGCGACGATGCCGTGGCGCTGCTCGATCTCTTGAAAGTCAAAGATGCCATCGTGCTCGGACATTCGATGGGCGGGCGCGTCGCTCAATTGCTCGCGCTGGAGTATCCAGAGCGGGTCAAGAAACTAATTCTGGCGTCGACCGGCGCGGCCTTTCCAGGCGGCGCGGGGCTGCCGTTGCAGATGTGCAAGGAGATGATCGAGTGGGGCTATGAAAAATATCTGCGCGAGCACACGATCCAAGTCGGCTTCACCGATGATTTCGTCAAGAGCCAGCCAGAGCGCTTGGAAGCGTTCTTCAAAGTTCGACTCGCCGATCTCGGCCCGGTGGAATTTTATTTGCGCCATGTGTTGTCGCGGCAGGGGCATGATACCAGCGGCAGGCTCAAAGACATTCGCATGCCCACCCTGGTGATGGTCGGCGAGAACGAAGGCGATCCCAGGGTTGTCATGACGCATCGGATGTCATCCGATATTCTCGCGAAAGGAATTCCCAACGCGAAGTTCGTCATGCTAGCGCAGCAGAAACACAACTATTTTGCCAGCGACCCGGCGACCGTGCACAAAGTGATTCGCGAGTTTCTAGCTTCGTAGGGGGGCGACCGGGCGATTGCCCTTGCCCTTGCGGCTATAAATGAATAAACGCCCTCACCCAATTCCTCGGCACCGCGGTATGGCCTTGGCCGGTTTCATCTTCGGCTAAAAACACATCGCCGGGACCGAAGGTCTTTACCGTGCCGTCGCCGATGCCGATATCGACGGTGCCAGAGAGCGTGATGCACCACTGGCGTCGCGGCGCGTTGTGCCAGCCGTGTAGATCGTCACGATTCATGTCGTTCTTGAAAACCAATGATTTAGGGGTGATAGCGGTCAAAAAGAACTTGGAACCTTCCTTTTGGTCGAGCTCTTCGAAATGGGACTTGCCGTCGGCGCCGGTGTACAATCTGCAGAACTGCATGCAACCTCCTAGTGTAGTGTCCCCAACACTTCTTTACATTTGGCGATTTTGGTCATGATGCTATCCGCGGAGGCTTTCCAAACGAAAACGCGAGGGTTTTGGTTGTGACACTCCAGGTAGTCTTCGATCG
>Ga0105252_10000138_pt1 | contig 57808 bp, 53 predicted proteins | sample EasRivMeERMZT100_FD_89675 | JGI IMG/M metagenome (GOLD analysis project Ga0105252, IMG submission 89675) | Soil microbial communities from meander-bound floodplain in the East River, Colorado, USA - East River MetaG ERMZT100 | ecosystem: Environmental > Terrestrial > Soil > Floodplain | place... | reverse complement strand
GGCTTCCGTTTATTCGCGGAACGCATCGGCGTATCGAAGGCCGACTCGTGGATCGACTTTGCCGTGCTCGAAGACTGCATGCGCGACCATCTGAACGACGTTGCGCCCCGCCGCGTCGCAGTGCTCGATCCGCTCAAGCTCGTTATCGAGAACTTCCCTCAGGAAAAGGAAGAAGAGTGCGAAGCGCCCAACCACCCGCAGAAGCCCGACCTGGGCAAGCGCAAACTGCCGTTCTCGCGCGAGCTGTGGATCGAGCGCGAAGTTTTCGCCGAGACCCCGCCGAAAGGATATTTCCGCCTCTTCCCCGGCAACAAGGTGCGCCTGCGCTACGGCTACGTCATCGAGTGCACCGGCTGCGACAAGGATGCGGGCGGCAAGGTCATCGCCGTGCGCTGCAAATACGATCCCGACACCAGATCGGGCACGGCGGGCGCGGAGAAAATAAAGGTGAAGGGCAACATCCACTGGGTCGACGCGAGGCGCTCGTATACAGCGGAGGTGCGGCTCTACGACCGGCTGTTCAAAGTGCCCCATCCCGGGGCGGGGGACGAGGACATCCGGCAGGAACTCAACCCGGATTCCAAAACGCTCGTCACCGCGCAGCTCGAACCGGCTCTCAAGGATGCCAGGGGAGAAGAACTGTTTCAGTTCGAGCGCCACGGCTACTTCGTCGCCGACCGCATCGACTCGCAACCCGGCGCGCCGAAATTCAACCGCGCCGTGACGCTCAGGGATTCGCGGCAGAGATAGGCGAGATCCCGGCCGGGCGCAGGGCCTAGCGCGTGAGCCAGCCGCGCGCGCGCAGCGTCAGCGCCGCATACGGAAAGATCCAGGTGAGCGCAAAGAACGAGAAATACCCGTACAGGATCCCGAACACGAAATCCCAGGAACGCTCGCTTCTCAGGTAGTACATGACGTAGAGCGTCGAGACGACCATGATGGCGAGCAGCATGCGCACGATCGAGGCCGGGTCGTTGACTGCGTTGATCGCCCACAGGGCCATCGCCCCGTATCCCACAGGGAAGCGCAGGTTCGTGATCGTGGTCTCGTAGATCGCGAGCACGCGCGAGCCGAGCGGGCGCTTCCAGACGATCTTCCCGAATCGAAACTCCTCGCGGATGTAGCTGCGATCCCAGCGCAGGAACATCCTGCAGAGCTTCCCATACGTCGTCGGCACCATGGTGTGCACGATCGCCGTGCGCTGATACACGGTGTCGTAGCCGGCGCCCAGGATCAGGTTGGTGAGCGCGCGGTCTTCACCGTAGGTGCACGGCACGCCGAGGAAAGTCTGCCGCTCCCACTCCGCGAGCACCGCGCGCACGACCGTCGTACGGTACGCGGCGAGAGCGCCCGGGCAGCAGTACACCGTGCGGTACACCGACTGCGCGCTGCGCAGAAAATCGAAGGAGAGGATGAAGCGCACGTGCAGCATGCGCGGAATGATGTGCGCTCTGCGGTTGTGGACGGCGACCTTGCCCGCGACCGCGCCCACCCGCGGATCGCGGAACGGCCCGGCGATGGCGAGCAGCGTCTCCCGCGAGATGATGCTGTCGGAGTCCACCGTGACGATGATGTCCCCGGTTGCGCGCCGGAAGCCCTCGGCGAGCGCGCCGCGTTTGCCGAGATTTTCCGGAAGCCGCACCGGCGTGACCAGCCCCGGGAAGCGCAGCGCCGCGTGCAGGATGTAGTTCCAGGTATCGTCCCGGCTGCCGTCGTCGACGGCGATGATCTGAAGTCGCTCTCTCGGATAGCGCGCCTTGGCGACCGAGGCGATAGAGCTTTCCACCATCGCGCCCTCGTTGTACGCCGGAATGATCACGGTGAGCATCGGCGCCTCTTCCTCCGCGGCCGGCGCGAAAGGCCGGTAGCGCAGCCAGAGCAGGGTGCGCATGAACAGCAGCACGAATCCCATCGTGATCCAGATGATCGTCGGCCGCACCCACAGCCCGCTCCAGTGCTGCCGGTGCGCGAGATCCACGAGCGGCTGAAGGAGCGGCGTTGCCAGCGCGGCGTACGCCAGCGCGAACATGCCCGCGAAAATCGCGACGATCAGCGCGTAGTCCCACAGATCGCCCGTCGGCAGCGGGACGATCGGCGTCGGCTCGACGGTGGCGCTCTCGGACCGGGATTTCATCGATGGGAACGAAACGAATGTATCGGAAGATGCCCAATTCTACTTTCCCGAAGTGACGGATTGGTGAAGTGTTTGCAACATGATCGGACTCGAGCCATTCCGCGCGCGGAAGTGTCGCTGTCAGGCGACAGACTGAGCCATGACGGTTATCATTGAGGTCATGAAACGCGATCTGCTGCTTGCCGCGATTGCAGGAGTCCTGATGCTGTCGGCGCCCTCCTCCGCGCAGACGCCGGACAGTCACCGGCACCGCTTCCACGACGCGGACAAATGGGCCAAGGTTTTCGACGACCCGGCGCGCGACGCCTGGCAGAAGCCTCACGAGGTGATCGTCGCTCTCGGACTTGCGCCGGACGCTTCGGTCGCGGACATCGGCTCGGGGACCGGCTACTTCGCGGTGCGCCTCGCGCATCGCGTGCCCCAAGGGCGCGTCTACGGCGTCGACACCGAGCCCGGCATGGTGAAGCACCTTGCCGAGCGCGCAAAGCGCGAAGGCCTCGCGAATCTCGTTTCGCTTGCCGGGGCGCCGGACGATCCGCGCCTGCCCGAGAGAATGGACCTGATCCTCATGGTCAACGTCTATCACCACATCGGCGCACGAGAGGAATATTTCCGCAAGCTCCAGGCCTCGCTCAAGCCGGGAGGGCGGATCGCGATCATCGACTTCAGGGTAGAGGCGCCGACGGGGCCGCCGAAGCGCGAGCGGATTTCAGCGCAGCGGGTGCGCTCGGAACTCGGGAGGGCGGGCTACGCGCCCGCCGAGGAGCACGATTTCCTCCCCAACCAGCACTTCCTCGTTTTCAGGCCGGGAAAGCCTTAGTGTATTAGCGAAGCCTTGGGGCGAGTTTCACCAGCCCCGGAGTTGCGGCGCCCGCTTTCGGGCCGCCGCAACCCGGCATTGGACAAGGCATTTCGTAGAAGACCCGGTTGAGGTAGGCGGCCACGTCGTCGATCTCTTCGTGACTCCAGCTCTGTCCCTCGATTCTCTGCCAGCGCGCGACCTGGTAACGCAGATCGTCCCAGGATCGGACCAGTCGTTGTTCCCGCCAATGCACCTGCGCCGTGTGGCAGGCGCTGCAATACGTCCGATAGAGATCGCCACCGCGCATCATGTCGGGGGAAGCTCGCTCCCGTGATTCGGGCCCGAGGAACGCCCCGCACGCGGCCAGGACGGCGAGCGCGCAGGCCAGAAACAGAATCCGTATTCGACTCGGCATAGGATCTCCCAAGCATGATGAGGCGCACACAGGCCCGCAGGTTGATCCAGGTCAAACCGAAGCCCACCCTTGCGAAATTCGGTATGCTCGTTCCCCGGCATACCCGCCATGCAACCGCTTAGCGGCATCACCGTCGTCACGCTCGAGCACGCGATCGCCGCGCCGCTCGCCACGCGCCATCTCGCCGACCTCGGCGCGCGCGTGATCAAGATCGAGCGGCCCGGCACCGGCGATTTTGCGCGAGGCTACGACGAGCGGGTGCGCGGCCTTGCTTCGCACTTCGTCTGGGTCAACCGCTCCAAGGAAAGCTTCACGCTCGATGTGAAGCATGCGGAGGCGCGCGCGATCCTCAAGCGCCTCATCCTCGAGCGCGCGGACGTCCTCGTGCAGAATCTCGCGCCGGGCGCCGCCGCGCGACTCGGCCTTTCCCACGAGGCGCTTTGCGCGGAGAAGCCTTCGCTCATCGTCTGCGACATTTCCGGCTACGGCGGCGACGGTCCGTACAGAGACAAGAAAGCCTACGACCTCCTGATCCAGAGCGAGGCGGGCTTCCTTTCGGTGACCGGCACCAAGGACGAGCCCGCAAAAGCCGGCATATCGGTCGCCGACATCGCGGCCGGAATGTACGCGTACAGCGGGATTCTCGCCGCGCTCCTCGAGCGGCACAAGACGGGCCGGGGCCGCCGCATCGATGTTTCGATGCTGGAGTCGCTGCTCGAATGGATGAGTTATCCGCTCTACTACGCCTTCGACGGCGCAGAGCCGCCCGGGCGCACGGGCGCGAGCCACGCGACCATCTACCCGTACGGCCCGTTCCCTGCGGGAGACGGCAAGACCGTCATGCTGGGAATTCAGAACGAGCGCGAGTGGGCGGCGTTCTGCGAGAAGGTGCTCGAGCGGCCGGAGCTGGCAGGCGATCCGCGCTTCGCGAGCGTCTCGAAGCGCGCCGCGGCACGCGCCGTCCTTCAGCCGATCATCGTCGAGGCCTTTTCGCGGCTGAGCGCGGAGGAACTGGTGCAGCGCCTGGACGCGGCGCAGATCGCGAACGCCCGCGTCAACGACATGGGCGCAGTCTGGAACCACCCGCAACTTCGCGCGCGCAGGCGCTGGGACGAAGTGGACACACCGGCCGGGCCGATCATCTCGCCGCTCCCGCCCGGACTCGTGAGCGGCGAAGCGCGCATGGACCGCGTCCCGGCCCTGGGTGAGCACACCGAGGCGATCCTTGCCGAGTTGGGCCTCTCGCCCGCCCAGATTGCGGGTCTGCGTTCTGCGAACGCGATCTGAGCGGGACTGCCGCGCAACGCGATTCGAGCGGTGCCGCCGGCGCAAGCCTCAACGGTCCTTATCTCCCGGCGGCGAAGATCCAGGCCGCGCGCCAGCTCATTCGATGAATCCTGCGAATTCGCAGCGCAAGCATGAAGCGCCGCACCGTTTGAGAAGGACCTGGGTCTCTGGTCTCGGAAGGTTCGCGTCGAGTTGGGGTTGAGCGAGCGCGATTCATTTGGACACCATTCATCGGATTTTCACGAGCTTCAAGCGCTTGCGCGCAATTGTGCCCTCACGGCTGCAATCAGCGTGCGGCGTCTGACCGGCTTGGAAACGACCGCATCTGCGCCCAGGGTTTTGGCACGCTCGACCGACACGTTCTCGCCTCCCACCACGACTACAGGGGTTGACTTGTTCGGTGAGTCCGACCGGATGCGACTGAGCAGCTCGAACCCACCCATACCGGGCATCAGCAGGTCGAGCAGGATGACGTCGTAGGTGTTGCGGCCCGCAAGGCGCAGCGCCGCCTCACAGGTTCCGGCGAGTGTTATTTCCGCTCCCAGGTCCTGCCTGATGAACTGCGCGAGCAGCAATCTCATCGGCTCCTGGTCGTCGACGAGCAGGACGCGGCACGTGTTTTCGAATTTCCCCATGAAGACTACCAAGCAATAAATATGCGCGCCATTTTGTTCATCGGGGCTCGGGTGACAACTTTTGCCGCACAGGCTGCAACTTACTGTAATGCCTGCTGAAATTGCACAAGAGGGGGCCGGTCGCGCGGTCGAGGGCGACACCGGAGGGATGGGCGTGCTGCGAAACTGCGCGTGTAGTCGACAGCGGGTCGCTCGTCCGCGGCCGATGGTTTTACTTCTCTACGCGTGCGGCGAGCGCCTTGGCGATCGCCTGGATCAGTTGCTCGGCCTTGAAGGGCTTGGTGAGGTAGCCCTCGATTCCTATGGTCCGGCACCGTTCGTGCACGTCTTCTTCCGCATGCCCGGTGACGATAATGACGGGAATCTTCTGGGACGCCGGATCGGAGCGCAGTGCCTCGAGGACTTCATAGCCGTGCAGATAGGGAAGGTCGAGGTCAAGCAGGATCAGGTCGGGCGGAGCGTCGATCAGGCTGCGCAAGCCTTCCTCCGGGTCCGCCGCGACCTGCACCGTGTGGCCGGCCTGGCGCAAATGCAAACGCAGTAAATCGCGGAAAGCCAGGTCATCCTCGATCACCAGCACCTTCGCCACTCGAGTACCTCCAAGAACCGGCAAATAATGAGAGGAAACCCCTCTCATGTGTTATGACAAATTCATTATCCCACGTCGCCCCGCCCGGAGGGATGGGCCCCGGCACGGTCAATCGGCCTCGTCCGGGGCGCCGCCGACGCTGGCAAGGTCCGCCTGCTTGATTCTGTCCACGTTGAACTTCGCGGCGCGCTCGCGCATGGTCTTGAGGACCTCTTCGAGGGGCGGCGGCTCGCCCTGGATCCAGCGCAGGGGATTCACGCGTGCGACGACGAAGGCGCGCAGGTAGGGGCTGACGAAACCGCGCTCCTTCAGCTTCGCGACGACCTCGGCGATCCGCGCGTCCAGGTCGATCAGCATGCCGGCGTGCTTCTCGTGCTCGCGGACGGCCTTTGACAGCGGCTCGTCCGAGAATTTTTCCAGCCTTCGCACGATCGGGTTGTAGGCGCCGCCCGCGAACTTGCCGTTTCTTTCGTAGCACACGCCGAGCGTCACCAGCGACGCCTCTTCCAGGTAGAAAGCGAACTGGTTTTCCGGGCGCCTGGCGTCCTCGTCGATCAATCCGCGATAGATCCGGATCACCTCGAGCGATTTCTCGCGCAGGTTGTGCGCTTTTTCCGTGTTGAGCGCGAGGATCTGCCAGGCGATCTCGCGTTTGGGAACGATCAGCGCCGTGATCGAACGCGCGCCGAGCCGGCGCATCGCCTCGAGCCGATGCCTTCCGTTCGGCGTCCAGAAGCCTTGCTTGGGCGCGGTCACCGCGATCACCGGATCGAGAAAGATGCCGGTGCGGTGAAGCACATCGGCGAGCTTCCTGTGATGCGCTTGCGAAAGGTCGCGCTGAAAAGGGGTGGGCTCGACGCGGTCTATGGGAAGGACCGCCATGAGAAGCGGATTCTTGCCGAGCGGATCGCTGTATGCGCCGAGGAACAGACCCCCTTCCTTTTCGATTCTGGCGCGGACTTCCTCGGCGTCGCCGGATAGCGAATCGAGCCGGCACTCGGCGGGCAAAAGGCCGCGCGTCCCGGGTTTCGCCTTTTTCGGAGTACGCTTCGCGGGCGCGCGCTTGAGTCCGGATCTGCGTTTCGGCGTGGCCATGTCGACACTATGATCGCCGATCAGCCCGGTGTCCGCAAAGAACTCCCGAAACGTCGAACCGCCATATTTCGAGGGTAGAATCCCGCATCAGTCCGATTTGTCCCGCCCCAAGGAGATGATCATGCCCGGAATCCGCTTCAAGCTATGGATGATTGCGCTGCCCGCGGCAATAGGCAGCGCTTCCGTGCAGGCGCAGGCCTACCCGATCAAGCCCGTCAGGTTCCTCGTCGGATTCGCCCCGGGCGGAGGCGTCGACATCAACGCGCGCCTGCTCGCTTCGAAGCTCTCCGAGTTCCTCGGGCAGCAGGTGGTGGTCGAAAACCGGCCCGGGGCCGGCACGAACATCGCGAACGAACATGTCGCCAAGTCGGCGCCCGACGGCTACACGCTGCTCTTCAACAGCCCGGCAGTCGTCATCAACATGTCCCTGTACCGAAACCCACCCTACGACGCGCTGCGCGATTTCACCGGCGTGTCGGTGTTCTCGGAGAGCACCAACCTGCTGGTCGTTCCAGCGTCGCTTTCCGCAAAATCGGTGAAGGAGCTGGTCGCGCTCGCGCGCGAGCGGCCGGGAGCACTCAACTACTCGTCCGCAGGGCCGGGGACGACGCAGCACCTTGCGGGGGAACTGTTCAAGCTGCGCACCGGGACGAGCATCGTGCACGTTCCCTACAAGGGCAGCGCGCCCTCGATCACCGCGCTGCTCGCGGCGGAAGTCCAGTTGAGCTTCATCAATCCCGTTGCGGTCGGCCCGCACGTGAAGACGGGACGCCTGCGCGCGCTCGCCGTTGCCGCCGCGAAGCGCACGGAGCTGATGCCCGAGGTGCCGACGATGAAAGAAGCGGGAATCGAAGGCGTCGAGGTGCCGTTGTGGTATGGCCTGCTCGCGCCCTCCGCCACGCCGCGCAGCACCGTGCGCGCGCTCGCCGCCGGGGTCGCCAAGGCGGCGCACTCGCCCGACATACGCAAACGGCTCCTCGAGCAGGGCGCCGAGCCGGTCGGCAACACGCCCGAGGAGTTCGACCTGCTGCTGCGCGGTGACGTAGCGCGCTGGGGCGAGGTGGTGAAGGTGTCCGGCGCGCGCGCGGATTGATCGGCGCATTCACCGATTATCGACAGTGTGCTGGAGGAGGAAAGCGAAAATGACGAACCTGCGAATCGCCGTGTTTTCATTTCTCTTGCTGGTCGTTGCCGCGCCTCTCACGGCAGCCGAGCTCAAGGGCCAGGTCTTGCGTGGCAACGGCGCACCGGCCGCCGGCGTGGCGATCTTCCTGGATAAGAAAGAGACGAAGACGAACGGGAGCGGATTCTATCGGTTCCCGAATATTGCCCCAGGGACTTACACCCTGACAATCGAGGGCCGGAATGAACAGCTCACGGTGCCCCCACAGGGGACGGAAAGGAACTTCCGGGTGAAATAGGTGGAAAGAGGGAAACGTCATGACTGAAGGGCGGGAAGAGAAAGAACCGAAGGATCCGAAGCGAGACCTTTGGGGAAAGGTTGAATCCTTCGCCAAGATCGTGGCGGCTGTAGGCGTATCCATCGGATCGGTTGCGATTCCCTACATTATCGGAAAAACGTCGGAGCAGAGCCGCAGGGCGCAGGTCTACATGCAGGTCATGAGCGAGAGAGAGAAAGCGGACACGGCCATCCGGCAGGAAATGTTCAAAACTCTGCTCGCGGATTATCTCGGACGATTCGAGGATAAGAGCAATGCGACCGAGAATGAAGGATCCTTCCGCAAGCGAATCATGTTCCTCGATCTTCTGACTCTGAATTTCCAGGAATATCTGAATGCCAGACCGCTGTTCGAAGATGTCTATTTGCGGCTGGAGAATGCGAAGAAAAAGGAGAAAAAGGGCGGCAAGGAGTACGAAACTTGGGGGAAGCTGCAGGAAGACCTGTTCCGGGTGGCGAAAAACGTCGCCTCAAGTCAATCGGCGATGCTGACGCAATCGGGGCTCAGCAGAACTTTCAATTTGGAAAAAGGGAAAGCGGTTTGTATCCGCCTCTACTCTGTCGAAACTCTTGTGGAATTGACGGAAAAATTCGAGAAGGAACCCCTTCTGGACAGAAAGACCGAGAGCTGCAGCGATGCATCCGTCCAGAACCCCCAGAGGATGGACAAGGGCTCTCCGGCGATCGATGTAGAACTCGAAGAAGTCAACGATGCTTCCATTCGGGTAAAGGTGACTCCATACCAGGAGTCGTTCAGGGACGGCACGTTAAACTTCGTGCAGGCGCTCAAGCCCATAAAGTTTGAAGTGTCTTTTTTTGATTTACCCTACATGGACAATACTCGATTGTTCGACGGCAGCCGGTTTGCGCTGATCTTGTCGCATGTTGACAAGAAAGAAGGGGCTGCCGAAATCAACGCGATCATTTTCAAGGGGGAATTCACGAGCCTCAGGGATCGGCCCTTCTTCGAGGAAATGCTGCAAAAGCTGAACAAGGACGCGCAAACCAATTGAGCGGCTCCGGCAGGCAGCGCGGCGCGCCGTGCCTTATCAGTCCCTGTCAGGGCGCTGCGGGAAACTGCGCTCGAACACGCTTTCCGCGATGCGGTTCTTGAGGATCTCTATCGAACCCCCGGCGATCATCCAGCCGCGGCAGCGGCGCAGGCAGTACTCGACCAGCTCCTCCTGGGTGTAGCCGAGGCCGCCCATCACCTGCAGCGCCTCGTTCGCGACCTCGAATCCCGCCTGGTTGCAGTAAGCCTTGGCGATCGCGGTTTCCTCCGCCGACGGGAAGCCGCGATCGGCGTTCACCGCGGCGCGATAGAGCAACAGCTGCCCGGCGTCGAGCTTCATTTTCATTTCGGCGAATTTCCACTGCAGCCCCTGGAACTCGCACAAGAGGCGCCCGAACTGCTTGCGTTGCATCGCCCAGCGGCGCGCCGCCTCGTAGGAATAGCGCCCGAGCGCGAGCGAGCGGGCGCTGTTGCCGATGCGCTCCACGTTGAATCCGGCGATCTGCTTCTTGAACCCGCCTTCCTTGAGCACCACCCTATCGGCGGGAACAAAGACGTTCTCGAAATAGGTCTGCACCCATTCTTCCTGCGACATGAACTTCGACGGCTTGCCGAAGCGCACTCCCTCCGCCTTGGTGTCGATGAGCACCGAGCCGATCCCGCCCACGCCCGGACCGAAGCGCACGTACGTGAGCATCACCTCGGCGTGCGTGGAGTGCGTGGTGAAGATCTTGGAGCCGTTGATGCGGTAGCCCGCGCCGTCCGGCGTCGCCGCGGTCTTGAGGTCGGTCACGGCCGAGCCCGCATCGGGCTCGGTCATGCCGACGCTGATGATCGATTCGCCGGCGAGCAGCCGCCCGAGATAGCGTTTCTTCTGCGCCGGCGACCCGTACTCGGCGAGGACGCGGATCGGGCCGAAGTTGCCCACCTGCACGACATCGGCGCTTCTCGGGCACACCGCGGCGACCACTTCGATCGCGATCACCGCGTCGATCAGCGTGCCGCCTTGGCCCCCGTCGGCTTCCGCGATGGTGATGCCGAGCAGGCCCTGGGCCGCCATCAGCTTGGCGACGTCCCAGGGATAGTCCGGCGAATGCGCGCGCTCGCGCGCGCCTTTCGCGAGATGCTTCTCGGCGAAGCGCCGCACCGACTCGCGGAACTGTTCTTGTTCGGGCGTAAATCGGAAATCCATGCTCACTCCTTCATCACGACAAGGCCATCGACGGCCACGACGCCTTCGCGTTTCACGATCAGCGGATTGATCTCGGCCTCAAGCACGGGTTGGCCGGGCACGAGCGCGAGCCGCGACAAAGCAGCCACGGCCCCGGCGAGGGCGCCGAGGTCCCCGCTCGGCAGTCCGCGGTAGCCGCGCACCGTCGCGAGCCCCTTCACTTCCCCTATCATCGCCGCCGCTTCCTCCTCGCTCACCGGCGCGAGGCGCAGCGCGTAGTCCTTGTAGATCTCGGCGAGCGTCCCCCCCGCACCCACGAGGACCAGCGGCCCGAGGAGCGCATCGTGGCGGAAGCCCACCATGGCTTCCGCCAGCCCGGTTTCCATCCGCTGCACCATGATCCCTTCGATGCGCGCGGCAGGCAGCGCCGCTGCAACCGAAACAAGCAGAGCGCGCAGCTTCTGATCGTACTCGTTGCGGTCCGCGATGCCGAGCGCGACCCCGCCGGCCTCGGTCTTGTGCGCGATGTCGGCCGAGAGAATTTTCGCCGCCACCGGGTAGGCAAGCCCGTGCGCGTAATGCGGAGCCCGCGCGACCGTCGATTCGACCGCGGGCACGCCGAGCGCGGAGAAAAGCGCCAGGGCCTGCGCCTCGTCGAGGCTGCCGCGGCGCGGAACAGCCGCCGGCCACTCGACGCACGCCGAAGCTTCGCGCTCGCGCGGCGCGCGCCAGGAAAAAAAGGCGGCGAACGCGTCGGCGCAGGACTCCGGAGTGCGGAATGCGGCAACGCCGCGCTCGGCGAGCAGCGCGAGCGAGCGCTCGGCATGCGGCGTGAAAAAAGCCGCCAGGGGCTTGGAGCCCCGCTTCGATCGCAGGATAGGCTCGACCGCGAGCTGCGGATGAAACTGCGCGGACGAACCCACGATCGCGACCACCGCGTCGCAGGCCGGCGATTCGAGCAGCGCCTCGAGCACGGATGCGTACTGCTTGTCGGTCGCAGCCATGGTCAGGTCGATGATCGGCGAGTCGAGGGCGCGTACTCCGAGCGCGCCGAGTTGCGAGCGCAGCGCCTCGTCCGGCGCAACGCTGTCCAGCCCCAGCGTGCCCATCCGGTCGACCACGCTCGCCGCCCCGCCGCCGGTCGTCGTCACGACGGCGATGCGCGGAGCGCGAGACAACGCGGACGGCGCGCGGCCGGCGAGCAGCGGCGCAATCTCGAATAGCGTCTCGAGCAGATCCACCCTTACGATGCCGCAATCGCGAAAATAGGCGCCGACCGCGGCGTCCTCGCCCGCCAGCGCTCCAGTGTGCGAGCGAGCCATCGCTTCGCCGAGACGCGAGCGGCCGAGCTTGTACGCCACCACCGGCTTTCCGGCTGCGTGCGCCTTGCGCGCCGCGCCGGCCAGGCGCACCGCGTCGCGCACGGTCTCGAGAAACAGCAGGATTACCCGCGTGTCCGAATCCTCGGCAAGCAGCTCCACCAGCTCGGCGACACCGAGGTCGGCCTCGTTGCCCACCGATACCAGCTTGGCGAATCCCAGGCCTCGCGCCGCGCCGCGCGAAAGCACCGTGCCGAGCATCGTTCCGCTCTGCGATACGAAGCTCGTCGTCCCCGCGGGCAGCGCGTCCATCTCGAGCACTGCGTTCGCGCTGAGCGCGACGCGACCGGGAACGTCCACGAGCCCCATGCTGTTGGGTCCGAGCAGCCGCATACCCAGCGCGCGGGCGCGCGTCGCGAGCCGCTGCTGTCGCGCCGCGCCTTCGACCCCGGCGTCGGCGAAGCCGTCGGCGAGCACCGTGACGACCTTGATTCCCCGCGCGCCGCAGTCCTCGAGCGCGGCTTCGACCGATTCGCTCGGCGTCAGGATGAAGGCGTGGTCGATTCCGCCGGGCGCCTCGGCGAGGCTCCGGTAGGCGCGCTCGCCCAGCACTTCGCTGCGCGAGGCGTTGATCGGGACGATGCGCCCCGCATAGCCGTGCTTGCGCAGGACGCGCATCGGGCGGGCCGCGTTCTTCGCGGCGTCGCCGGAAGCGCCGATCAGCGCGATCGCGCGCGGAGCAAACAGAGCCTGAGCCAGCGTCACGCCAATAGATCGAGCTGGTGCTCCAGCTTCCACAGCCGCGCGAGCAGCTTGCGCGCGCCCTCCTCGCCGAGCACCGGAGAAGCAAGCTCCAGGTATTTGTGCTCGAGCTCGGCGTCGGTAAGCGGCGCGTCCGGATCGCCCTTGCGGGTGTGCTGAAAATGCTCGCCGCGCCGGCCATCGCGCGCTTCGATCGCGACGCGAGCCGCGCGCTGCGCCGGGAATGCGGCATCGATTCCCGGGTCGAGCGTGATCTCGACGCGCCGCATGAGCGAGCGCGTGGCGGCGTCATCGAGCCGCGCCGGCCCGAACGCGTCGAGCCGCACGCTGCCGTGCACGAGCGCGGTCGCCACGAGATAGGGCGTGCTGAAGCGCGCCTCGGCCGGGGTCGCGGGGTCGGCGATCCCCGCAACCTCCAGCGTCGCCCGGTAGCCCCCGACGCGCACGCGCGCGATCTCTCCGGCCGCCACGCCCATTTGCGCCTTGAGTGCGAGCGCGCCGTCGATTGCAGCGAAAGCATGACCGCAGCAGGCGTGGTTCTTGATCGTCATCCGGCCTATGTGAAAGTCCTCGCCCAGCGTCGCGAGCCCGCGCTCCCAGTCAGGGCCGTCGCCGCTTGCGCCGTAACCCATGGCGCGCCCGAAACCCGCTTCGCCTTCGAGCACGTCGAGCGACCCGGTGACGCCCTCGCCCGCGGCGAGTGCCGCAGTGACCCCCGCTTCGGCGGCGCGCCCGGCGTGCAGGGGCTTGGACATCGAGTCCATGCGGAACGCCTGCTGCAGTCCCGCGGAAAAGGTCGCAACTGTGGCCAGTGCGTGTGCGAAGCGCTTTGCGTCCAGGCCGAGGATCTCGGCCGCCGCGACGCAGGCCCCGAAGCAGCCGATGGTGCCGGTGTTGTGCCAGTACTTGTAGTGAGTGCGCCCCATCGCCGTGGCGATCCGCGTCGAGATCTCGTAGCCGACGATCACCGCGCGCAGGAACGCTTCGCCCGTCGAGTGCCGCGCCTGAGCGAGAGCGAGCGCGGCGGCGATGGTGGGCGCCCCGGGATGGTAGATGCCGTCGCGGAAAATATCGTCCACTTCGACGGTATGCGCGGCCGCACCGTTGATGAGCGCCGCTGCGCGCACCGTTGCGCACCGGCCCAGCGCGAGGCGCGATTCGCCATGGTCGAGCTCCTCGGCGAACGCGCGCTCGAGCAGCACCGCCGGCGCCGCCACGGCGCCGGGAAGCAGCGCCGCGTACCAGTCGATCACCGCGCGTTTCGCGTGGTGCAGAAGCTGCGGTGCGAGCCGCCGAGCGCGAAAACTCTCGGCAAATCCGGCGAAGCGGTCCACGATGTGGACTTTCCCGGCGCCGTATGGGGCGACGCGTTCAGGGGCGGACCGATTCATGTGTTTTCGAACTCGCTGAAGGACGAGCCATGCCATTCTGACTGATGCATCGTCCCCCGCCAATTCGCGGCCGCGCACGGCCGAAAAGTTGGAGCTTGTCGCCCTCGTGCGACACAGAAAGGCCAAGCAGATCAGTGGCCTGGCCCCTCCCGCGCGTGGCATGTCGCTTCATGGCGACAGATTCATGCTGCTGTCATCGCAGAATTTCCACCTAAGTGACTGATTTATCGCAAACTCTACTCCCTGGCACGAGAGGTGCTCCAGTGTTGTTCCCTCCTCCAGGAGATCGCACGATGGACCGCAGGCTGAGCACGGAAGATCTGGATTGGCTGTGCAAGATACGCATCGCCAAGTCCGCCAGGCAACCGCTGCGCGGTATTCCAGAAAGAGTGGCGCGCAGGTTGACGATGCTGCATTGCGCCGAGATCAGCGGCGTAGGCGAATACTCGATCACCCTCAGAGGGTCCGACGAGCTGATCGACCGGGAACTGGAAAACAAGATCAACTGATTTCCCGCAGGACGCGGTTCCACGATCGGGGCGCCTCAGCGCCCCGATGTGTTTTGGCGTTTCCCTGCTTGCCCGGTCAGCGTTTCGAGCCGGGCCGCCGCCGCGTATGCTTGTCTTCATACATGCGGCGGTCGGCCAGCCGGATGAGGTCAGCGGCCGACTCGGCATCGTCGGGCACGATCGCCGATCCGATCGAGGCGCCGACCTTGAGGGATTGTCCGGCATAGTCGAGCGGCGTTTCCACGGCTTGGCGCACCCGCTCGGTCAGCTCGGGGATTTTCTGGCGGTCGGTGCTCTCCAGCACGACAACCAATTCGTCGCCGCCCCAGCGCCCCACGCTGTCTATATTGCGCACCGCGCGCACCGCGCGCGACGCCACCCCTTGCAGAACCGCATCCCCGGCCCGGTGCCCGTACCGGTCGTTGACCCGCTTGAATCCGTCGAGGTCGACAAAAAGCAGCGCCGATACCGTGGCCGGATTGCGGCGTTGGGCGGAAATCGCGCGGTTCATCCTGTCTTCGATCAGGCTTCGATTGGCCAGTCCGGTCAACGCATCGAACATGGCCAGGCGCGCGAGCCGCGCGCGCTGCGCAAGGATCGCGTACGTGCCCCAGCCGATGAATGCGGCGAGCACCCACAACAGCACGCGCAAAGGCCAGACGCGCTCATTGAGGCCCGAAGACAGCGCGTGCATCCCGACGGCCCATTTGCCGCCGGGCACATCGACCTCGACCAGCTCGACGCCGCTTCGCTCGAAAAGCTCCGGATCGCCCCAGAACACGCCGCCTCGCATTCCGCGCGCGTCCCTGCCGCGAACGGCGAGCTCGACGTACTCGGGGGCCGCGTCCCTGAACGCTTCGGCGATCAGCGAGTCGGCGTCGATAACGGTCGAAATCAACCCCCAATACTTTCCGCTGTGCAGTACGGGAACCCGATAGACCAGGCCGTTCCCTCCCTGGACAAGCGGCATCGGACCGAGAAGGACCGGCGTACCCCCGCTCATCGTGCGCCTGACACTCGGCCACTGGGCGATCAGGTTCCGATAGTCGAGGCCGAGGATCTTTTCATTCCCCTTGACCGGGTATACGTACGTGACCTGTGAGCCGATGGCGATGCTGAAATTCCGGGCGTGCCGCACGCTTCCGTGGAGTCTTTCGAGGATGGCCTGCACCTCGCGTCGGTTGAGGTTTCCGCCGCGCACCACGAGATAGCTGTTGAGCCCGACGATGGGGGATAACACGTCGCCCAGCTCGCGAATCAGCCGCGTCTGCAGCAGCGATCCCAAGGACGTCAGGTCGGCTTTCTTCTGCGCTTCAATGCGCTTCATCTCCATGTTGAGGCCGGAGCTGCCCGCGAACACCACCGCGAGGAAGACCACGCCCCCGACGAGCAGCAGACCCCAGCGGGTCCAGATGGTCCGCAGGACCCCGCTCACTCGGGACAGCTGCGAGGTGACCGATTCTTTTGTAAACATCAGCAAGGCCTACCCTCCGCGCATGGGCGACGGTTCGCCCTGGAATTTCTCCGCATTATGCCTCCGCCCGGACCCTGTGCGTACTCGCGCGGCTGCGTCACGTTGCCGGACATTGCCGCGGGTCGTTCCGGACTCTATAGTACGTACGGACGGACGGCGGGCGCCTGTGTCTTGCGAGCAAACACCCTGGGAGGCATTGTGAGATTTTCCGGCATTCTTCTATCGACCATCCTTGCGACAAGCGGGGCGCCTGCCCTCGCCCAGTCGCCCGCCGACTATCCCAGCCGCGCGATCCGCATCGTCGTGCCGCTCGCCGCGGGCGGCAACGTCGATCTGGTCGCGCGCGCGCTCGCCGATCGGCTCGCCAAGAGCCTGGGCCAGCCCGTCCTCGTCGAGAACCGTCCCGGCGCCTCGAGTCTGGTCGGCACGCAGTTCGTCGCGAAATCGCCCGCCGACGGCTACACGCTGCTCGCGATGGCGAACACTTTCGCCACCGTGCCCCTGGTCGTGCCCAATCCCGGTTACGACCCGCTGAAAGACTTCACCGGCGTCACGCTGACCTGCCTCGTGCCGCAGGTGATCATCGTGAATCCCGGCCTCCCCGCGCAGTCGGTTCGCGAGCTGATCGCCCTCGCAAAATCGCAACCCGGAAGGATCTCCTATGGAACCTCGGGAAACGGCTCGACCGGCCACATGGCGGCAGAGCTGCTCAACCGCCAGGCGGGCGTGACGATGCTGCACGTCCCGTACAAGGGCAACTCGCAGGCGCTCGTCGACGTGATCGGCGGCCAGATCGCGATGATGTTCGACCAGGTGAGCACCTCGGCGCCGCAGATCAAGGCGGGCAAGGTGCGCGCGCTCGCCGTGACCAGCCTGAAGCGCTCGCCGCTCCTTCCCGAGGTGCCCACGGTCGATGAGTCGGGCGTGCCGGGCTACGAAGACATCACCTTCAACGGCCTGGTCGCGCCGGCGGGAACCGCGCGCGCGATACTCGTGCGCCTGAACCGTGCGGTGGCCGAGGCAGTGCGCGCGCCGGACCTGCACAAGCGCTTCATCGAGCGCGGCGTGGAGCTGGCGGCAAGCCCGTCGCCGGAAGCGTTCACCGAGCACATCAAGGCCGAGTTCGAGAAGAAGGGCCGGCTCGCGCGCGAGGCCGGGATCAAGCCGGAGTAGGCGTGACGCCGCACGAGGAGGAAGATCCGGATTTCCGGTCGCCGCCCTCGGGCTGCGACGGCCATTTTCACGTGTTCGGACCTGCGGAGCGTTATCCGTACAACCCGTCGGACCTGCGTTACGCGCCGCCGCTCGCGCCGCTCGGGGATTTTCTCGCGCTTGCCGGGAAGCTCGGCCTGGAGCGCTTCGTTTTCGTGCAGCCGAGCGCCTACGGCCGCGACAACCGCTGCATGCTGGACGCGATGCGCGAAGTCGGGACCGGAAGGTGCCGCGGCATCGTCGATATCGACGAGAACGCGCCCGACTCCGAGCTTTCGCGCCTGCACGAGGCGGGAGTGCGCGGCGTGCGCATCAACGTGCCTCCGGTGAAGCCCTACGAGGCAGGATTCGCGGCGAAGCTCCTCCCGCGCGTCGAGCGTCTTGCCGCACGCTGCTCCGAGATCGGCTGGCAACTCGATTTCCTCACGCCCGGCTGGTTGACCGCCGAGCTGATGCCGACACTCCGGAAACTGGACCTCGATTTCACCATCGCCCATTTCGGCCTCTTCCCGGCGAAGGACGGGGTGAGCCAGCCGGGATTTCAGCAGCTGCTGGGACTGCTGCGGCAAGGCGAACGGCGCTGCTGGGTCAAGCTCACCGGAATCTATCGCATGTCGATCGCCAAGGGCTTCACCGACGTCGAGCCGATGGCGCGAGCTTTGATCGAGGCGGCACCCGACCGGATCATCTGGGGGAGCGATTATCCACACCTGTCCTTCGCCGACAAGGTCGGCTCGGTCGAGCTGTGGAACCTGCTCGGAAAATGGGCGCCGGACGAGGCGACGCGACGAAAGATCCTGGTTGACAATCCGCAGCGGCTTTTCAGATTTTGGTAGGCAAGCCATGACTGGGCGACGGCGGCGCTCGGCGATCGGTTTCTTTCTGTAGGTGTAACCCTGACAGGGTAAACCCCTACTGGGAAGCGAGCCTCCACATTCGTCGAAATTCAGCATTTTCTTGTTCGAACGAAATACTTGCGGGCACAATGCCAGCGAGGCCGTGCGAGGGCGCACAACGTGCTTCGAAAAAAAACTAACAAAGGAGGATTCACCATGATCGGCAGGATCAGTCGAGTTTTCGTTATTTCCGCATTAGGCTTGGGAATACTCTGGGCCAGTCCCCAGGTGGCGGCAAACCAGTATTCGGGCGACATCGTCCGCACTTGGAACGCGGTGGCGCAGAGCACGGTCCGCGTCAAGAACCAGAGCGATGCGCAGGCCGCGCGCGCGTACGCGATGGTCAATGTCGCCCTCTACGACGCCGTCAACGGCATCGCTTCGAAGAACGGCTTTATCGACCGCAAGCACGCGCTGGTGCCGCCGTCGGGCGCTCCGGTGAGCGGTCATCCGGTCGCCGCCGCGGCTGCTGCGGCGCACGCGGTGCTCACGGGGCTGTTTCCCGATCAGGCTGCGGTGTACAACGCTCAGCTCGCCGCCGACCTCGCGCCGCTCAGCCCCCTGAGCAGTGTCCTCGCGGGGCAGGCCTGGGGCGCCGCCGTCGGCGCCGATGTGCTGGTCGCTCGGGCGGCCGACGGGTCGACCCCCAACGAAACACAGCCGGCCGGTTCAGGGCCGGGGGTGTTCCGGGCGGCCTGGTCCGGCGTGCAGTTCCGCAACCTGGTGCCGTTCGCGATCGCAGACTCCGGCGTCTATCTCGGCTCCGGGCCTCCGGCGTTGACCGGTCTGGACTATGCGGCAGCGCTGGCGGAAGTGGCCCTGACCGGCAACGCCGCCATCCCCGATGCGGCCAAGCTGGCCACGTATAACTACTGGGCCCTCGGCGGCGGGACGAGCCAACCGGCGGGATGGTGGCTGCAGGCGACGCGCGAGGCCTCGATCAGCAGGAACCTGAGCCTCGAGAGGACGGCGCGGTTGTTTGCGCTGGTGAGCATGGGCCTGTCGGACAGCGTGGCCCCCACCTACATGACCAAGTTCACCTACCGCTTCTGGCGGCCGACCACGGCGATCCGCGAAGCCGATACCGACGGCAACCCGAACACGAACGCGGACCCGACTTGGGCGGCACGAGCCGGCACCGTAGGGGGGTCGCCGGAGTACTGGTCGGGACACAGCTCGTTCAGCTCAGTCGCTGCCACCATCCTCGCGGGCTTCTTCTGCAACGATGCCATTTCAATCACTCTGGCCAGTGACTCGGTGCCGGGCGACACGCGCACCTTCCCCAGCTTTTCCACAGCGGCGGCCGAGGGCGGACGCTCGCGCGTTCTCGGCGGAATCCACTTCGAGCCCGACGGCAACCAGGACGGGTTGAAAGCGGGGCGGGCCATTGGGGCCGAAGTCCTGAAGAACTCGCTCCTGCTCAAGCTACCGATCACGCACTTCGGAGCCTGTCCGCTGTAAGCGATAGCTTCAACGCTTGGATGTTTCCCGGCGCGGGGTCTTCGAGGCCCGCGCCGGATTTCTTTCCGGGTTGAACTCCCGGCCTGTCGAAAGGCCTTCCCGATCAGCGGTCGGAGCCGTCGTCCGACCAACGCCGGCGCGGTCCCGAAGGTTCGTATTCCTCCGGCAAGTCCGCGCTCGTCTCTTCTTCAATCTCCTCGAACTTGTCCATTTCCTCTAGCAGCGCCTGCAGGCGCAGCTCGGCGGCGGAATCCCGAGCGGCCTCGCCCTTCAGTCGCTTGGCGACGATCGACGCGCCTTCGTAGTCGCGCTTCGTTTTGATAGGCCGCGCGCGACCGTTGTGCTTTCTTCGGTAGGTCATGGCTGCCCTCCCTCGGGCTCGACTTGACTCATAGTGTAAGCCCTGCCCCGAAATCTGTGCAGGTCGAGTGCAGGGATCCTCCGCTCCTGACGGGGGATCATGAGGCTTGTCCCCGCCTGCGCCCGGCCGAAGGCGCTTGACCCGGTGCGCCTGGCGGAAGCATCATCTGTCGTCGCCCCATGGTATCGGCTCCGAAGGGGACAAGGCAGGAAAGGGGATCACATTACGCCCCACACTCAGGGCAAGCCGGCCGAACCCCCGCAAGACCCACACACGCGGGAGCGTTCCTGGCTCGTATTCCGGCTCGGCCCGCATGTCATGTGCGCCTCCACGCTCGACGTCGAGGGCATCATCGAACGCCCGCGAACGATCACAGCATTCCCCGTCATGCCCGAGTACGTGCTCGGCGCCTTTCTGTTCCGGGACCACTCTGCGACCGCGATCAGCTTGCGCAAGAAACTGAAGGTCCGCGAAGGCGAGGATTCCGCGAAAGGTCCCTTCATCGCGGCGCGGGTCCGCGAAGCGATCGTCGCGTTCTGGGTCGATGAAGTGAAGGACGTGATCGAGGAGAAGGATACCGCGTGGCAGCCGATGCCGGAGATGCTCGCAGGCGGGCTCTTCGACCGGTTTGCGATCCGTGAAAGAGAACTCATCCTGCACACGAGCTTCGCCGCGCTTCTGGATGCAAAGGTCGAGATCCATTCGATGGCCCGCTGGGTCGCGAGCCAGATCGATTCCGGCCCGGCACCCGTCCCCATTCCCGAGGCACGCACGGTTGCGCCTGACGAGACGCCGCAGACCTCCGAGACACCAAGTCGCGACCCTGCAGTCGAGCGCGCGGCGGGAACGGGCGGGCAACACCGCGACGAAGGCACCGATTCTCCTCGTGACACGGCCGGAGGCGACGCGGTCGCAGAGGGCGCGACCATCGCGCCGCGTGGACCCGACCCGGATTCTGCCGAGACACACACGACAGCGAAGGCGCGCGCGGGCGGCGCGAACGTTCCCGGCGGCAGCGATGTCCACGAGACCGATGGATCGACCCCCGTTCGGGAGGTTCCCTTCCAATCGACGGCGGTGGACGAAGCCGGCGATACCGGAATCCCACCCGCCTCGCAGATAACGCCGCCGCCCGAGTCGCATCCTTATTCCCGAGGCGCGGCTCAGACCACGGCAGTTCCCTCCAGAGCCGGCATTCGCCACGGCGCGACGGGAAATTCCGCACTGGCGGAGATCAGCACGATCACCTCGCGCAACATCTTCGAGGCCGACCGCAGGCCGCGCGCCTCGGCGCGAACCTGGATCGGCGGTGCGGTGCTCGCGATCGCCGTGCTTGCCGCGCTGCTGTACGCATTTTTTCCGGGCTTCCTCGGCGATGCGCGCCCGCCCATTGCTTCGGCGCCGCCCGCAACGAGCGCCGCGCGCGACGTGGCGCCGCCGCCCGCACCTCGGCAAATCCTTTCGATCAAGTCCGAAGCGCTGACCCTGACGGTCGAGCGCCCTGCCGAGGGCGACGCGCGACCGGCCGCCGCGAAACCCGCTGCAGCGGCGAGCGCCGCGCTATCGGCGGATTCGAACACGCGCACGCACGTCGTTGTGCGCGGCGACACGCTCTGGGACATCGCGAAGAAGCATGTTGGCGATCCCTACCGCTATCCGGAGCTGGCGGAATTCAGCAATATCCGCAACCCGGACCTGATCTATCCGGGCGACATCGTGCGCATCGAGCTTCGAGACAATCGCAAGTAGGGACCACCGGCTCACCCGTGCATAAGCTCTTCCACTACTCCTGGATCGCGGGCCTGCTCATGATAGGCGCGGCGGTGGTCGCGCTCTCGCTGCTCTACCGGCAGCTCGTGTTCGATTCCCTGATCGAAGGCGAAACACGCTCCAACGTGGCGCTCACCCGATCGTTTGCCAACTCGATCTGGCCGGAACACGCGGAATTCATTCTGCGGGCTTCAAAAGTGCCGCCGGGCGATCTGGCCTCGCGCCCGGAAATCCAGCGGATCGATCGCGACCTGCGTTCGATGATGAGCGGTCTGACCGTGGTCAAGGTCAAGATCTACGATGCCAACGGCCTTACCGTGTTTTCCACCGATCGGCGCCAGATCGGCGAGGACAAGTCCGGCAACCCCGGCTACCGGCGCGCCCGCGGCGGCGCGCCGGCGAGCGATATCACCTATCGCGACCGGTTCGACGCCTGGGAAGGCGTGATCTCGGACCGCAACATCATCGCGACCTACGTGCCCGTGCGCGCGCAGGACGGGGCACCGGTCGCCGCAGTAGCGGAGGTCTACAGCGACGTCACTGATCTGGTCGAAAAGATGGAGCACAGCCAGTGGAAGATTCTCGGCGGTGTGCTCGGCGCCCTGCTGGCGATCTACGCGCTGATACTCGGGATACTGCTGAGGTACCGCAGGCTCTTCAACGAGCAGGAGGTCGCGCGTTTGGCGCAGGAGGAGCGCATTCGCCATCAGGCCTACCACGATGCCCTGACGGGCTTGCCGAACCGCGCCAGTTTCGCCGAGCATCTCGAAGAGGCCGTGCGACGCGCGCGCCGCACGGGATGGACGCTCGGCGTGATGTTTCTGGACCTCGACCGTTTCAAACTGATCAACGACAGCCTGGGCCACGACGCCGGCGACCAGTTGCTGCGCGTCGCAACCGGCCGCATTCAGCGCTCCGTGCGCGAGAGCGACATGCTGTTCCGAATGGGAGGCGATGAGTTCACGGTCCTGCTCGAGAGCGTTCGCGGGCCGGAGGAAACCGCGGTGGTCGCCCGGAGAATCATAGACGCGATCGCGGAACCGGTTCAGCTCCAGCAGCACGAAATCAGGGTCACCACCAGCATCGGCATGGCCTTGTTCCCGAGGGATGATCCCTCGGGCGTACGGCTGGTGAAAAGCGCCGACACCGCCATGTACCGCGCGAAGGAGCTCGGGCGAAATCGTTTCGAGTTTTTCACCGCGGAAATGAACCAGCGCGTGGAGAACCAGCTGCTGCTGGGAGCGGCGCTTCGGCGCGCGGCGAAGGCCGGAGAATTCGTGCTCCACTTCCAGCCGCGGGTAAGCGCGGCGGACCGGAAAGTAGTTGGCGTCGAGGCGCTCCTGCGCTGGCGGCACCCGGAGCGGGGTCTCGTTCCGCCGGCCGATTTCGTGCCGCTGCTCGAGGAGACAGACTTGATTATTCCGGTCGGCGACTGGGTGCTTCAGACCGCATGCCGGCAGGCCCGAGTGTGGCAGGAGCGCGGCTTGTCGCTGCGCGTATCGGTGAATATTTCATCGCGGCAGTTCCGGAGCGACTTGCTCGTCGACACCGTCGCAGCGGCGCTGCAATCGAGCGCTCTCGCGCCGGAGTTCCTCGAGCTGGAATTGACCGAAAGCCTGCTGGTCGAGAACGCCGAGCGCGCGATATCGATCATGACGCGCCTGAAAAAACTGGGCGTGACGCTGTCAATCGACGACTTCGGCACGGGGTATTCGTCCCTGGGCTATCTGAGACAGTTCCCGATCGATTTTCTCAAGGTGGACCGGGTGTTTATCCGGAACGTGGACAAGAACGTCAAGGACGCGGCCATCGTCCGGGCGATTTCCGCGCTGGCGCGAAGCCTCGGTATCGGTTTCGTGGCCGAAGGGGTCGAGGAATCCGCCCAGGCGGAGTATCTCGCGACCTGCGACTGCGCCGAGATGCAGGGATACCTGTTCGGACGTCCCGTTCCGGCGGGGGAGCTTCCGGAAGCGGTGGCGCGCTTTGGACTGCAAGGCGTACGGCTGACCGCTTGAAGCGCGGCGCGCATCTGGCCGGACGCCGCGCGATGCGGTAGGCTGTGAAGCGCCAATCGAGTTTACAGGGGGAGGCCCATTATGCGTTCCGCACTTCGCATCGCTGTTGCCGTCTTTGCCGCGCTCGCCGCAGGCGCCGCCGCGGCTCAAGTCACGCTCAACGCAAGCTCGTGGGTACCGCCCGGGCACCCGGTCACGGCCACCATGCTGGTGCCGTTGTGCGATGACATCGCGAAAGTAACCTCGGGGCGCGTGAAGTGCAACGTACTCCCCAAGCCGCCGGTCGCGGCGCCGCAAACGTTCGACGGCGTGGCGAACGGCCTGATGGATCTGTCCTTCACCACGCACGGTTATACGCCGGGACGCTTCGCGCTCACCGAGGCACCGGAATTTCCGTTCATGGGCGATACCGCCGAAGTCACCGCCGTAGCCTACCAGCGCATCTACGCGCGCATGCTCGCCAAGCTGGACGAGCACAAGGGCGTGGTCGTGCTCGGAGTGTTCACCCACGGCCCCGGCCAGATGTTCAACACCAAGCGCGCGATCAACGCGCTGAAGGATCTCGACGGGCTGAAGATCCGCGTCGGCGGAGGCGTCGTCACCGACGTGACCAAGGCGCTCGGCGCGGTGCCCATCCTCAAGCCCGCTCCCGAGTCCTACGAGCTGCTCTCCTCGGGCGTTGCCGACGGCGTGTTCTTTCCGAAGGAGGCGCCGGCTTCGTTCAAGCTCATCCCCTTGATCAAGCACATGACCGTCATCCCGGGGGGGCTGTACAACACCAGCTTCGTGTGGATGGCGAATCCGGCCAAATGGAACTCGATCCCGCAAGCCGACCGCAAGCTCATCCAGCCTCTGCTCGGGGAAGCCCTCGCTCGCCGCTCCGGGCGCGGTTGGGACGCGGCCGACGTCAAGGGGCTCGCCGCCATGAAGGAAGCGAACATCCCCATTGTCACCGCGAGTCCGCAGTTGATGGCGGAAATCCGGGCAAAGACTTCGGGCCTCGAGAAAGAGTGGATAGAAAAGAAAGCCAAACCGAAGGGCGTGGATGGCGCCGCGGTGCTCAAGGCCCTGCGCGCCGAGATTGCGGCGCTGCAGAAGAAGAAGTAAAGCTCCTCACTTATCGGCCCTCTCCAGGAGGGAGGGGGTCCCCTTCTCCCCAGGGGAGAAGGGGGATGAGGTAAGACTCCGGATGGAACCCTCCCAGCCCCTGGACCGATTCGATCGCATCGTCGTTCCCGTCCTCGAATACGTCGCGGCGGCAGTGATGTTCTGCCTGATGCTGCTCACCTGCGTGGACGTGATCGGGCGCTACTTCCTCAACAAGCCACTCTGGGGCGGGTTCGAGCTCACCGAGATGCTGCTCGCCGCGCTCATCTTCGCGGGCCTGCCGCTCGTGACGCTGAGGAACGAACATGTCGTGGTCGACCTCTTCGATCCGGTCACGCCGGACTGGCTGTTCCGGATCCAGCATGTCGCCGCGTGCGCGACCGGCTGCGTGTGTACGGGCTACCTCGCCTGGCGGCTGTGGCTGCGCGCCGAGGCTCTCGACCGCGCGGGCGAGACCACCTCGCAGCTGCAGTTCAAGATCGCCTGGCTCGCCTACTCGATGAGCGTCCTGATGGCCTTCACCGTCGTGGCGCTCGTGATCCTCGCGTTCCGGCGCACGCGCCGCCACTTCGTCACGGGCGGCGGGTGACCGAGGCGCTCCTCGGGTTCGCCGCCTTTCTCGCGCTCGCTTTTCTGCGGGTGCCGATGGCCTTCGCCATGGGCATCGTCGGCTTCTTCGGCTTCGCATACAAAGTGAATTTCGGCGCCGCGGCGTCGATGATCGCGCAGACGACCTACGAGACCGGCCTCTCTTACACGCTGTCGGTGATCCCTCTCTTTATCCTCATGGGCAATTTCGTGGTGCGGGCGCGGATGTCCGAGGAGCTCTACCACGCGGCCTACACGTTTCTCGGACACCGGCGCGGCGGCCTCGCGATGTCCACCATCGTCGCGAGCGCGGGCTTCGGCTCGATCTGCGGCTCCTCGATCGCCACCGCGGCGACCTTCGCCAAGGTGGCCTACCCCTCGATGCGCAAGTTCGGCTACAAGGACTCGCTCGCGGCCGGCGCCATCGCGGGCGGCGGCACGCTCGGCATCCTGATCCCGCCCTCGGTGATCATGGTGATCTACGGCGTCATGACCGAGACCAGCATCGGCAAGGTGTTCGTCGCCGGCATCCTGCCCGGCATCGTCGCAACGGTGCTGCTCTGTCTCGCGGTCGCGTGGATCACCTGGCGCGATCCCAAGGCGGGCCCGCCCGGGAAGCGCAGCTCCTGGCCCGAACGGCTCGAGGCGATCAGGCACGTCTGGACTGTAGTGCTGCTGTTCGTGTTCGTGATCGGCGGGATCTACGGCGGTGTGTTCACCGCGACCGAGGGCGCCGGCATAGGCGCGGGCGGCGCGTTCGTGTTCGCGCTCGCGCGCCGCGCGCTCAGCTGGAAAGTGCTCGTCGAGGTGCTGATCGAGAGCGCGCGCACCACGTCGATGCTCTTCATGATCCTGATCGGCGCGCTGATCTTCGCCAACTTCATCAACTACACCACCATGCCGGCGGACCTGAAGGGCTTCGTCACCCGGTTCCAGGTGCATCCGATCCTGGTGATCGTGGCGATCTGCGCGATCTACGTCGTGCTCGGCACGGCGATGGAGGAGCTGTCGATGATCCTGCTCACGGTACCGGTGCTCTTCCCGGTCGTCGTCGCGCTCGGCTTCGACCCGGTCTGGTTCGGGATCCTCGTCGTCATCGTCGTCCAGATCGGCCTCATCAGCCCGCCGGTGGGAATGAACATCTTCGTGGTGAAGAGCCTGTTGCGCCACCTGACGATCAGCACCGTATTCCGCGGCGTGACGCCCTTCACCGTGGCGCTGGTCGCGCTGCTCGCGATCGTGGTCGCGTTTCCGCCGCTTGCCACCTACCTTCCCAGCTTCATGAAGTGACCCTGCCCTGCGGCGACGCCGCGGCCGGCAGGGCCATCCCCGCGCAAGCGGGGATCCAGCGCCTCTGGTTTCACCGGCAGTCCTCGACAAATGGCCGCCGCCTGTATTTCCCGCCGCCGTCCGACAGCGACTCGAGAAACGCAACCAGGTCTTCGGTTTCTCGCTCGGTCAACCGCAGCGGCTTGAGGATCGCCTCGCCGTCCGAGTGCAGCCTGTCGGGGCTGATCTCCGAGTAGTGCCTCACCACATCGCGCAGCGTCGCGAGGCTGCCGTTGTGCATGTAGGGTGCGGTGAGCGCGAGATTCCTGAGCGACGGCACCTTGAACTCGCCGAAGTTGCGATGCTCGAGCGCGACGTGGCGCGTGCCCACCGCGCTCGAGCGTTTGGCATCGTCGTTGTAGGGCCCGAGCAGATTCATGCGATTCGCGAGCAGCCGCTTGATTCCACCGTGCCTCCCCGCATCCACCTGCCCTGGCCGGATGAAGAACGGAATTCCGGTGTCGTGGAATTCGCCGTTGGTGAACGCCGGGCCGGCGTGGCACGTGTTGCACGAGCCCTTGCCGATGAAGATGCGCAAGCCCCGCTGCGCCGGCTCGGGGTAGCGCTCCGCCGCAATCTTGTCACCGCGCGCGAGCGCATCGCGGAATTCATCGAACGGCGTGCGGCCGCTCACCAGAGTCTCCTGGAAAGCGGCGAGCGCCTTGGCCGCGTCCACCAGCAGCTTCTCGTCCTCGGCGGCGGGCGCCGAACCGAAGGCATTGCGATAGCGGCAGGCGAGATCGCGATCGCCGCGCAGGAGCTTGGCCGCGTGCGCGGCGCTCGCCCCCAGCTCGCGCGGATCGAGGATCGGCCGCACGCTCTGCGCCCACAGGTTGTCGTTCGCGCCGTCCCAGCCGAACCAGCGCTGGGTGCGTGCGTTGGTCACGCTGGGTGTGTTGCGATCGACTTCCTCGATCCCGACGCCGCGGGCGAGGCCGTCGCTCCAGTTGCGCTCGGGCAGATGGCAGCGCGAGCAGGAAAACTCGCCGTTCCCGGAGAGGCGCCGGTCGAAAAACAAGCGCTCGCCCAGCTCAATCGCCGCCGCATTACCCGAGACCCGGTTGCTCGGATCGCGCGTCCACGGCGCCGGCCAGGGCCCGTGCGACAGGATAGTGTGCACTTCCGCTTCGGTGAATGAAGCGGAAGCTCCGTTCGCGGCACTCGCCGTGGCGAGGATCAGCGCGGCCCAGGCAGCTTTCACTCGAGCTTGAGGCTTCGGGCCAGGCGCTCGGTTTTGCCGCCGGCACGCACTTCGAACACCAGCTCCCAGCGCCCGGCCATGTGGAACATCAGGCCCTCGGCGCGGTAGCGCCCGCCGCCTTGCGCCGTTATCGCAGGCCGGTAGTTCATGCCGTGGCGATGCTCGGGCATGGTGGCGTCGACGCGCACGCCTTCCGGCGCCGGGCATACCGCGAACTCGAGCGCGAAATGCTCGCCGACTCGAGGCGCGGGCTGCGCGCGGTAGAGCACGACGTGATCGGGAGATTCGATTCTCTGCGCGCCGCCCCCGGGCAGCTCGCAGGCTGCGCCCGCCGTCGTGGCCGCCGCGATCCAGGTAATGAGCAGGAGCCCCTGCGTCATTTCTTCGGCGCGAACAGCGCTTCGCCGTTCCGCCAGGCGATGCGCTCGGCGACTTGCGGCGGCAGATCGGCGAGCCAGCCGCGCGCCCACACCGCGTGCTCGGCGACGTAGTGCCAGCGCTCCGGCGTGAAGGTATCGGTGCCGAGCAGGAAGCGGTCAGGGAATTCGAGGAAGGCCTTGCGCCACTCGGCATCGACCTTGCCGCCGGAGGCCTGGTCGGTGCGGAAGGCGAGGTCGCACCAGAGGTTCTTGTGCTTGCGCAGCATCTCGCGCACCCGCTCGGGACGGTCGAAGCCCGAATGCGCCCAGAGGATCTTTGCCTGCGGCCACTGCCTGAAGAGGCGCTCGACCGCGTCGACATCGGAATGCGCGTGCAGGAACAGGCCGTATTGCCTCGCGAGCTCGACCATGCGGCGCGGCACCGGCAGATCGGCGTCGGCGCCGTATAAGTGGAACTCGCCGATCCCCGCGTAGCGGAATTTCTTCAGCCGCTCCTCGAGGTAGGCGGGAACCGTCTCGTCGCGGAACCAGGTGCCGGTGTCGCCACGCGAGCGGTAGGGGCGAAGCTCGGGGACGATCAGCTCGGGCGCCTCGGCGGCCAGGCGCTGCTGGCCGTCATCGCCCGAGCTGGAAACAAGCGCGCGCTTCACGCCCGCCTTGCGCAGCATCGCGATCGCCTGCTTGGGCGGCACCACGTCCCACGCGTCATGGCTGTAGTGCAGGTGCGCGTCGAAGATCGGCAGGTCCGCGGCGGGTGCCGTGAGGGGCGCGACGGCCAATACCAGTAATGCGATCCGCTGCATGCGGCGATTCTACCCTCGTCAGGCCTTGGGAATCTCCTTCCTGGGATCGATGAACGGCTTCGGAACTACCGTCGCGCGCCGCGCACCGACTCCCGGGACTCTCACCTGCAACGCCGTTCCGGCTATGGCCTTCGCGGACGGCAGCATGGCGTAGCCGATGTTTTTCTCCAGGCGCGGCGAGTACACCGCCGAGGTGACTCGACCGATGGTTTCCCCTCCGACCGCAACGGGCCATGCCGCCGCGTTCATCTCGATGCGCGGACCTTCGATCTCGACGCCCGCGAGCCTGCGCTTGACGCCTTCCGACTTGATGCGCTTCAGGGACACGCTGCCGATGTAGTCGGCGGTCTTGCCCTCGTCCACCAGATAGTCGAGCCCGACTTCATAGACGTTGTTCTCGAGCGTCATGTCGGCACCCCAGTTGAGGATGCCGGCCTCGACGCGGCGGATGTCGGAGGGTCCGGTCGGGCGGATGTTGCTGGGTTTCCCCGCTTCCATGATCCGCTCCCACAACTCGTCGCCGCGGCTGCCGTCGCGCAGATAGACCTCGTAGCCCACCTCGCCCGTCCAGCCCGTGCGGGTGACGACCAGCGGAATGCCGTCGAGCTTGGTTTCGAGGAACCAGTAGTAGCGCAGCTTCGTTACCGCATCGCCGAAAAGCGCCTGCACCACGTCCTTCGCCTTGGGGCCCTGGATCTGCAGCGGGGACACGTCGGGCTCGGCGATTCTCACGCGCAAGCCCGACTTGAGCGCCACGCCGCGCGCCCACAGAAGCACGTCGCTGTCGGCGAGCGCGAGCCAGAAGTGGTTCTCGCCCAGGCGCAGCAGCACCGGGTCGTTGATGATGCCGCCGTCCTCGCCAGTGATCGCCACGTACTTGCCTTGGCCGACCGCGCAACGCGAAAGGTCGCGCGGGGTCAGCATGTTCGTGAACTCGAACGCGTCGGGGCCGGTGATCTCGACCTGCCGCTCGACCGAGACGTCCCACAGCGTGACGTGGTTGAGGAGGTGCCAGTATTCCTCCTCGAGGTCGGCGAAGCCGATCGGGAAGAGCATATGGTTGTATACAGTGTAGGCCTTCGCACCATGGCGCTGCGTCGCCTCGAAGAAAGGGCTTCTGCGCAGCCGCGCGCCGCGCTGGACGAGGTTCATGTCGAACATGTTTGTCGATGAATGAAGTGGGTTTGATAGAGGGATGGGGCAAGTCGCGCGCCAGTTTACAGCCCGGAGCCCCAAGACGGTAGAGCCATGCGGTAGTGGGCCATTTCGCTCGAGCGACTTGTGCGGCGACACGCGTCACGGGTGGCCGCGCGCCGACCGTGTCGTTTGCCGCACCAGGAGCGAGGATGAAACGCCCCACTGCCGCATGGCTCGACAGAGGGGCCTACCGGCTCCCGCGGACCGCACTTGCCTGAACGAGACCAATGCGGGCACCATTGGCAGATGGGGAAGCGTCTTGGCAGCAGCGGTCACTGAAGCCTCCGCTCGGGAAGTGGCGCCGCAGCAAACCGGCGATTTTGCCGGCGACTGCGCCCGCTACTCGCAATTCTGGGAGAGCAGCGCGGCGCTGCTCTCGCGCCTGCCCGCGAGACCCGCGCGCAATGCGGAGCAGGCACAAACGGCCGAGCAGATCAAGCGGGCAGCGCGCGACTCACGCAGCCGCTTCCTTTCCGCCCACGTCGAGGCGATCTACGACCGGCTCACGCAGAACCGCTCGCGCTTTGTCCGCGTCGAGCAGCTCGTATACGAGGCCGCGGAGCGCGTGCCGGGGCTCGTCCCGGCGCGCGCGCAGGTCGCCGCGGAGTCGGCGCTCCTGCAGCGCGACAAAGAAGGGCTCGAGATCGATCAGGGGATCTTCGTCTCCGCCGTGCTCGCGAATCAACGCGCCGGCCGCCACCTTTGCCATGCCATGCTGCTTCCCCACGCCGGGACTGCCGAACGGATCCCGGAGCTGGAAAGGAGCGCTCGCGTGGATCTCGGCGCGGCCGAAGTCTTCCGAAAAGGCAAGGCTTCGCACGTGATCCAGAAAAACCCCCGCCACCTGAACGCCGAGGACGACACCACCCTCGACGCCGCCGAGATCGCCGTCGATCTGGCAATCCTCGATCCACGCTCCCAGATCTGCGTGCTGCGCGGGGACACCGTGCAGAGCGGCAAGTACCGGGGACGCCGGGTGCTCGGCAGCGGCATCAACCTGACCCACCTGTACCAAGGCAAGGTACCCTTCATCTGGTACCTGCAGCGCGACCTCGGGATCGTCAACAAGATCTACCGGGGCCTCGCGCGCCCGGACGCGGCACCCGATGACGTCACCGGGCAGACCGTCGAGAAGCCCTGGATCGCAGCCGTGGAGGGATTCGCCATAGGCGGGCACTGCCAGTATCTGCTCGTCATGGACTACGTGCTCGCGGCGCAGGGCGCGTTCATGACCCTGCCGGCGCGCAAGGAAGGCATCATCCCCGGGGCGGCCAACCTGCGCCTGCCGCGCTTCACCGGGGACCGCATCGCGCGCCAGGCGATCATGGCCGAGCGCCGGCTGGAGTGCGCGAGCCTGGAGGGACGATTGATCTGCGACGAAGTGGTCGCCGAAAGCGACATGGACGGCGCGATCGACCGCGTCGCCGACAAGCTGACCGGTTCCGGCGTCGTCAGTGCCGCGGCGAACCGGCGGGCCTTCCGAATCGCGCAGGAGCCCTTCGACCTCTTTCGCAACTATTTCGCCCTGTACGCGCTCGAACAGGCCTACTGCCACTTCAGCCCCGCGCTGATCGCCAACCTCGAACAGAACTGGAATGCGAAAAACCGCAAGTTGGGCTCAAGCCCGCAATAGAAGAACTCCGCATTGCACGGGATTTTTTTGAGCGCGAGCGGCGGTATTTCGCCTTACTTCGCGGGGCGGCATTCTCTTGGCGGACCCGATCTCGTATCATCGCACTCATGAACCTTTCCGATCCGATCATGGCCTCGCTGATCGCCGCCGGCGCCACGGTGCTCGCCACCCTCGTCCAGCTGCGCATTTCCTGGCGCAAGGAGTTGCGGGAGCGCGAGCGCGGGCAGCCCATCACAAAGAAGACTCGGCGCGGACCCGTCACGGTCGTCTTCCTGCTGATGATCGCCGCGGCGGTCGGCGGGTTCGCCCTTTCGCAGTATTTCGTTTCGCTGCGCGAGGTGGATCGGGACGCCTTGCGCGCCGACCTGCAATCGAAGCTCTCCGAGATCAACGCGACCGCGATGCGGCTGGAGCACGCCCGCCTCGCCGAGCGCGAGCAGGTCGAAACCGGGGTCCGCCGAGCGGATGCCGTGCGCCTGGGCGAGGAAGGCGTCACGGCAAGCGCCGTGATCGGCCCGTGCCCGGCCGTCCCCGCGGACAAGCAGGATTGCACCGAAAGGAGCGCGGTGCGCGTCGCGGTCTGTGCAAAGGTGCCGGCCTCGGCGAGCGTCAAGGAAGTGCTGCTCTATACCCGGTTCGAAGACTCGCAAGCGCCCTGGGCGGATGCCCGAGTGCAGGCCGGACAGGATGCGGGACAGGCGCGGTTCATGGACAAGACTCTCGAGCGGCCCGACGGCGACGGCGCGAAGCAGGTCTGCCAGATGTTCGTGAACTGGAACCGCGAGAAGTCGCGCCTAGCGCGGATTCTGGTCAAGTACACGCTATAACGTCAGCGCAGTTTCACGCCCATTCGCCCCGTGTGGTCTACATATTGCAGGAACGGTTTGGGGTACTTCATGAAATACTCATCGACTGCTTTCTTCGCCCCACCCCAGTACCCGTAGTCGTCGACAATCAGCACACCACCGATCTGCAATCGCGGATAAAGAATTTCCAGCTCCATTTTTGTCGACTCGTACCAATCCGTGTCCAAGCGCAAGACGCTGATGCTTTCGGCCAGATTCTCAGCATTCTTCAGGGTCTTCAATACGTCGCCACGAACAAAAACGGCTTGCGACAAGAGGCCTCGCGCCTGAAAGCCTGCTTTGACTTCGTCAAGCGACGCGTAGCACCAGTCGCTGTAGTCGTCCTTCAACGACTGAAGATAACGCTCCTTCGCCTTCACGCCTCCGGACACATCCGCGTCGGTCGGCTCGGTCATTCCCGCAAAGGTATCGAACAGGTAGGTCTTCCTTCCCGGCGCAAACCGGCTGAACACATCTGCGGCGATCAGAGCGTTCCCGCCTCGCCAGACGCCGCATTCGACGAAGTCGCCTTCAATCCCGAATTCGCAAACGTGCCTGCACGCCATCAGCGTCCCGTACAATCTCTCGAAGCTCGTCATCGAAAGATTGTTGACCGAGACGTAGGAAACGATCTCCTTGTCCCTCGCGTCGAACTCTACCGGATATCCCTTGGGCTCAAGTCTGGAAAGCCTGTAGCCGGTCTTGGCGAGCAGCGGATCGAGTATTTTTCTGAACGGTTTGCCCATCTTTGCGTCGCCCTGGAGTTCGCTCGCGGGTGAAACACGAATGGGCTCAAGTCTAGACGCACCGTCACGTCAGGGTCAAATGACTCGGGATTTGCATCCGCACCCGGACGTTCTAGCGGTAGGCCGCCGGATTCCAGGTGTGAACTTCGTCCCGTCCCTCCCTGCACCAGGCGTACAGCGCGTCGTACATCACCATGCCGTGATCGAGCATCTCGTGGTCGTCGGCGAAGTTGCGCGAGAGCCCAAGGGAGATCGCCGCGAGCCCCGGCGCCTGAGGCGCGAGATCGAGCTGCGCCGTGTCCGCGCCGCGGATGATGATTGCGAGCTGCTCGAGCGCCGGATCGGCAAGGCGATAGTGCTCAAGGAACGCATCGAAGCTGCAGCGTTCGCCCTCGTGCGAGAAGTGGACGTCGGGGATATCATAGGGGATCGCGTCGCGCTCTTTCGCGATTTCCAGCACCTGTTTCGCCGGCACGTACAGGAACTCAGCTTCCGGATCGACAAAGCGCGCGACCAGCCATGGGCAGGCGATGCGGTCGATCTTCGGCCGCTCGCGCGTCACCCAACGCGTATTGGCGCCGGCGGGTTTCGCATCGAGCGAACCACCCGCGGCTTTCCAGCCTTCCTCGATTCCGCCCTGTAAGTATTGGGCGGCGATACCGCGCTCGGCGAGGGCCTTTGCGACGCCTTGGCTCACCTCGTGCCCGTGCGCACAGTAGGCGACAACGCGGCTCGCGCGCGGCAGCGAAAGCGCCCACTCGGCCACGCGCTCCGGATCGCGCCAGAGCGCCCCCGAGATCATGCCGGCGGCGGCCTGAAACGCCGGCCGCCGCCGCACGTCGATGATCAACGGGGGCCGGCCGTTCGCAATGGCCGACAAGAGTTCCCTGCTCGATGTGGATGCATCCATAGCTCCTCCTGACGAAGTCAAGTGAAGCAGAGCTTGGACGCGAGGCGTCTTGGACCGATGGACCGGGCGGGGAGTCTGCATTGTTCCCCGCAACGGCGATATCGTCGTCCCGTGCCGCCGCGATGTCAAGCGCGAAGCCGCGCCGGACATCAGACGCACACCGGGGTCACGGCGTAGACTCACCCGGGAGCACACCATGGCCCCCATCACCCAGGCGCTTGTCATCGCCAACGTAGCCGTGTTCCTGCTGCAGTCAGTCAGTGGAGGACTGCTGGAGACATGGTTCGCCCTCTGGCCGCCCGGGCGCGGATTCGGGATCTGGCAACTCGTCACCTACGGCTTCCTTCACGGCGGGCTCGCGCACATCATCTTCAACATGCTCGGGCTGTACATGTTCGGGAGCGATATCGAGCGCTTGTTCGGCTCGCGTTTCTTTCTGCGTTACTACTTCACCTGCGTGGTCTCGGCCGCGCTGTGCCAGCTCATCATGATCAGCGTGACAGGCGGTCCGCCTTTTCCTACGCTGGGCGCCTCCGGCGGCGTCTACGGACTGCTGCTCGCCTTCGGCATCTATTTCCCGCGGCGCATGGTGATGCTGATCTTCCCGCCGATCCCGATGCAGGCGCGGTTCTTCGTGATTTTTTTCGGCGCGCTCGAGCTCGTGCTCGGGGTCACCGGCACCGAAGCGGGGGTCGCGCACTTCGCGCACCTCGGCGGCATGCTCGGCGGCTGGCTGATGATCCAGTACCGTCGTCGCCGCTTCCCTTTCACGCCGCCGCGCTGACGGCAAACGGGCGAGCCTCGACCGACCCGCGCGTTGGTTCGTTGCTACAATTCCCGGACGCGGCGAAGCGCGCCGGGCGAAGGAGAGAACGATGGATTTCTCGAAGTTCCAGACCGTGAAGGTGGAGGTCGCCGGAGACATCGCCTGGGTGACCATGAACCGCCCGGACAAGCGCAACGCGATGAGCCCGCAGATGCACGATGAGATGATAGCGGCGCTGCGCTCGCTCGCAGAGGCGCCGGAGGCCAAGGTGCTCATCCTTACCGGCGCGGGCGAGAGTTGGAGCGCCGGCCAGGACCTCCAGCTTTTCTTTCGCGACCTCGACGACAAACCGCTCGAGAAGCGCCGCGCCATCCTCGCGAGCCAGGAGTGGCGCTGGAACCAGCTCGCGCACTTTCCCAAACCCACGATCGCGATGGTGAACGGCTTCTGCTACGGCGCCGCGTTCACGCCGCTGGTCGCTTGCGACTTTGCGATCGCCGCGGAAGACGCGAAATTCGGCATCTCCGAGATCAACTGGGGCATCCTGCCGGCCGGCCTCGTCGCCAAGGTGATGCTCGACGCGGTGAGCTACCGCGACGCCAAGTGGTACGCGCTCACCGGCGAGCCCTTCGACGGCAAAGTGGCAGCGCAGATCCGTCTCGTCAATTTTGCCGTGCCGCGCGCGAAACTGCGCGAGGAGACGCTGAAGCTCGCGAAAATGCTGCTCGCGAAGAACCCGCAGGTGTACAAATCCGTGAAGGAGGTCATGCATCACGTGCGCGGCATGGACGTCGAGCAGGCGACCGACTACCTGAAGGCGAAGGAGATGGAGATGCGCTTCCTCGACCGCGAGCAGGGCCGCACGCAGGGCATGAAGCAGTTTCTCGACGACAAGACCTATCGGCCGGGTCTGGAGCCCTACAAGCGCGGGTGAGCATGATGGCATTCGTCATTCCCGCGAAAGCGGGAATCCAGCCTCATCGGAGCTCGCGCATGGACTCCCGCTTCCGCGGGAGTGACAAGCCGTCATGTCGAGCCCGCTGAAAGGCATACGCGTTCTCGAACTCGGCCAGTTCATCGCCGGCCCGTACGCCGGACTGCAGCTCGCCGATCTCGGCGCGCGGGTGATCAAGGTCGAGCGGCCCCAGGGGGGCGATGCGTTCCGCGAGTTCGGTTTGAGCGCGAACGCGCAGGGCTACAGCCATAATTTCTGCGCCTTCAACCGGAACAAACTGAGCCTCACGCTCGACATCACCTCGCCGCGCGGGCAGGAGGCGTTTCGCCGGCTCGCGCGGCAGGCCGACGTAGTGCTGGAGAACTTCCGTCCCGGAGTGATGAAGCGGCTGGGTTTCGACCATGAGACGCTGCGCGCGGCGAATTCCCGCCTTGTCTGCTGCTCGATCGCCGGTTTCGCCGAGGACGGCCCGTACGGCGAGCGGCCCGCTTACGACGCAGTGGGCCAGGCCCTTTCGGGCCTTCTCAGTCTGCTGGTCGATCCCAAGGACCCACGTACGCTGGGGCCTACCCTGTCCGACCAGATAAGCGGCATGCAGGCCTGCATGGCAGTGCTCGCGGCGCTCTACGAGCGCGAGCGCACCGGCAAAGGAGCGCGGGTGGAAGTCACCATGGTGGAAGCGAGCATGGCGCTGATTCCCGATTCGTTCACCGCGTATACGCACGCGGGCTACGTGATGCAGCCCGAATCGCGCGCGGCGGTATCGCTTTCATTTGCTTTTGCTTGCGCCGACGGCAAGCTTCTCGCCATCCACGTCTCCTCGATGGAGAAGTTCTGGCGCGCGTTGCTCGCTGCGATCGGGCGCCCGGACATCGGCGAGGACGCGCGCTTTCGCGACCGCATGGGGCGCATCAAGAACTACGAGGCGCTGGTACAGGCGCTCCGGCCCGTGTTTGCGGGGAAGCCGCGCGCGGTCTGGGCGGAGCAGCTCGCCGCGCACGACGTTCCCGCGGCGGTGGTGCATTCGATCCCGGAAGCCATGCAGGAGCCGGAAGTGAAGCACCTCGGCATGTTCCACGAGCTTTCACACCCGCGCTACGGCAACATGACCGCCATGCGCCGCGCCTCGCGCATAGACGGCACGCGCGAGTCGCAGCCCCTGCCGCCGCCCGCGCTCGGCGAGCACAGCGAGGAGGTCCTGCGGGAATTCGGCTTCGCTGCGCCCGAGATCGCCGGGCTTCGCGACGCCGGGATCATTTGAGGAACGACCATGGACTTCAGCCTCACCGAAGAGCAGCGCCTGATGCGCGAGAGCGTGCGCAAGCTCATGGACCGCATCGCCACACCCGAATACGTGCGGCGCCTCGACCGCGAGCAGGCCTATCCGCAGGAGCTCTACGACGCCTGGGTGGAGTTGGGGCTCCTGCGCATTCCCTTCGCCGAGGAATACGGGGGCCTGGGCGGCAGCGTCATCGACCTCGTGATCGTCGCCGAGGAGATTTCGAGAAAGAGCGCGGATTTCTTCATGGCCTACGCGGGCAGCGTGTTCTGCGGGCTGAACGTCGCGAGGAAAGGCACCGAAGAACAGAAGCGTCACTGGCTACCGAAGCTCCTATCGGGCGAAATCAAGATGTCGATCTCGATGTCGGAGCCCGAAGCCGGTTCGGACATCGCCGCGATGCGCACGAGCGCGAAGCGCGATGGAAGCGAATACCTCATCTCCGGCCAGAAGCTCTGGGCGACAGGAGCGGGCGCGGAGGGAAACGTCATCAACGTCTACGTGAAGAGCGATCCGCAGGCGAACATCCGCCAGGGCATGTCGCTTTTTCTCGTGGACAACACGGCGAAGGGCTTGGAGCTGAAGAAGCTCGAGATGCTCGGGCGCCGCTGCACCGGCACCTACGAGATCTTTTTCAATGACGTGCGCGTTGGGCCTGAGCGCCTGGTTGGCGGCGAGAACCGGGGCTGGGACTGCATCCTCTCGGGCCTTCAGGTCGAGCGCATCACCTCCGCAGCGGGCAACCTCGGCGCGGCTCAGGCTTGCCTCGACCTCGCGGTCGAGTATGCCAAGGAGCGGAAGCAGTTCGGCCGCGCGATCGGGACCAACCAGGCGATCGCGCATCTGCTCGCCGACATGGCGACCGAGATCGAGGCGGCGCGCGCGCTCACCTGGCGCGCTGCCTGGATGGTCTCCGGCGGCCAGGACGCGCTCCGCGAAATCTCGATGGCGAAGCTTTTTTCCTCCGAGGCCTACGTCAAGTGCGCGAACCTCGGCATGCAGGTCTTCGGCGGCTACGGCTACAGCATGGAGTTCGACATGCAGCGCCACTACCGCGACGCGCGCTCGGCCACCATCGCCGCGGGCACGTCCCAGATCCAGCGCAACATCATCGCCGGGCTGATGGGGCTTAAGGTGCAGTGACGCAGACAGCTAGAACTTGATCTGCAAGCCGGCGAAGGCGCCTTTGTCCACGTTCGTCTTGGCGCCGCTTTCGAGCTCGACCTGTACCTGGCGGTAGCCGATGTACAGAAAGCTGTTCTTGATCAGCTCGACCTCGGCGCGCACGCCGGCCTCCCAGAACCACACCCCTTCCAGGAAAGTCACGACGCGGGGCGCGAGAAAGCCGTAACCCCCGATCGCGAACGGACCGTCGCCGAAGAACCAGCGCACCTGTCCGCCCAGTCCCAGCGCGAGGACTTCCTCATTGCCGATGGAAGTCGCATACAGCTTGCCGCCGAGGCCGGCGTCGACACGCGAACTCCCCACGCGGGTTTCGCCCGTTGCAAGCAGGCCGACATTGACCACCTGGTCCTTTTGATCCCGGTTATACAAGGCACCCAGGGTCCATTCTCCGAAACCGGTGCTGCCGTTGTATCTGGCCTCGATGGAGTCGCTCGACAGATTGAGATCCACGGAATCGGCCGCCGCAGGAACACTCGCCGCGGCAAGCAGGGCAAACACGATCAAACGCAAACGCATGATGCTCCTCCGAAACCCAAGTTGCGCTCCCCATTGAAGATGGCGGATTATCCCACCCCTTGAATCGTCGCAGCAGATCATTCCGCCGGAACCGGGAGTAGTTGTCGCGCGGAACTCGTTCTTCCCACGCTACCGGCTTGCGACGAGCGCTTCGTCCATGAACGCGAGGCAAAGGCGGTTGAACTCCGCCGGCTCCTCGAGATTCACCGCATGCCCGGTCCCGGGCATCACGCGCAGGCGCGCGTCCGGCAGCGTGCGCTCGAGGAACTCGCTCGGCTTGCGGCAGCCTGCGTCCTCGTCTCCCACCACGACGAGCACCGGCACGTGCAGCGACGCCAGGCGCTTCTCGTGTGCGTAGAGCGTCGGGCGCCGTATCTGCACCCCGCGCATGGTATTCGCTCGGCCAAGCGGCGCCATCGCCGAAATCTCTTCGATCGAGCGCTGGAACTCGGCAGGGTTCTTGTCCTTGAGCCGGAAGCGGTTGGGGTTCGCCCAGGTGTGCTCGGCGTACGCGGCCATGCCACGGGTTTCGATGAGCCCGACGGCCTCCTGCGTTGTCCGGCGGAAAAGCTCCGGGTCGTCCGAGCCCGAGCCGATGCCGACGAGCGTCGCCGAAAATACGCGCTGCGGCTCCTTGAGCGCGAATTGCAGGACCGATGCCGCACCCATCGACACGCCGACGAGATGCGTCCTTTCGATGCCCAGACCATTCAATACCGCGGCGATATCGCTCGCCGCGATGTCCTGCGAATAAGACTGATCCGACGCGGGCACGTCCGAAGGCGGATAGCCGCGCGCGTTGAAAGCGATGCATCGAAAGCGCGTATGGAAGGCTTCGACCTCCGGATCGAAGCTGCGGCAGGATCCGGCGAGCTCGTGCACGAATACGACCGGCACGCCCGCGCCGCGCTCCTCGCAGTGGAGCTTCGTGCCGTCGCTGGCGATGACCGGTTTCAGGAAACGCTCCGAATTCGCATGGCGCGATTCTAGCCGCTTGACGATGGAACGGTACGCCGCGTGCTGCGCCGGGAGCGAGGACCTGCGCTTCGCCGGCATATACTGGCGTCAACGTTCCAACGGATAAGTCGTTCACCCCCATGAAACCAGCCCCCACCCGCCGTTACCCTCTCTACATCCACCTGAGCGTGCTGTTCTCGGCGCTCGTCCTCGCCGCCGGCGCGGCGATCGCCTGGCTGGGCTACCTGGGGAGCCGCGATGTCGCGCTCGCCGCCGCCGACGATGTGTTCGGTCACATCGGCCGCGAGGCGTACTCGAGCCTGCGCGAATCGCTCCAGCCGGTCGCGAATCACGCCGAGCTGCTCGCACTCGAACCGGTCGCCCGCGCGCGCTCGCTCGCCGCGCGACTCGAAGCGCTTCCCATCATGCGGCTAGGCTTCAGCGGCGAGGCCCCGGTTGCCGCGTCTTACGTCGGCTACGATGACGGCGGCTTCTTCCTGCTGCGACCGTTGCCCGACGAACCGGCGCGCGCGCTTTTCAAGGCGCCGGCCGGCAGCGCCTACCTGGTGCAGAGCGTGGAGATCACCCCCGACGGTGTGCGGCGGGCGAGCTACCTCTTCTTCGACGCCGCGCTCGGCGAGCTGGAGCGGCGCATGCCCGCCCCGTTCGAGTTCGATCCCCGCACGCGGCCGTGGTACCGGCTCGCGACCGAGCCCGGCCGGCGGGTGCTGACCGATCCCTACGTGTTCTTCACCACCGAGTCGGCGGGCATGACCATGGCGATCCGCACCCGCTGGGGCAGCGTGGTGGGCGTCGACGTGACGCTCGACCAGGTGTCGCACCGGCTCGCCGCCCTGCGGACACTGCCCGGGATGAAGATCGCGCTCTTCGACTCCGAGCGCCGGCTGCTCGCGCGGGCCGACGTCGAGCGAACGATGGTCCGCAGGGACGGCGACCGCGTGTCGCTCGCGACGCTCGACGAGTTCGGCGATCCGGCGCTGGCCGCTCTGCACCCGGCGGTCGCCGGCGCCGCCCCGGCGAGCCGCACGATCACGGCCGGCGGCGATCAGTGGAAGACGATCGTGCTGCCGATCCCGACCGTCCGCGGCACGCTCTCCCTGGGCATCGCCGCGCCGCTCGACGCGCTGCTCGCCGGCGCGCGCGCGATCCGGCTGCGCGGGCTGATCGCAGCCCTCATCGTGCTGGTGCTGACGATCCCGCTCACCGCCTGGCTCGCGCATCGCGTGGCGGCGGCGCTGAAGCGCATCACTCGCGAGGCCGAGGACATCCGGGCGTTCCGCTTCGACGGTCCGTCGGCGGGCGGCTCGCCGGTGCTCGAGATCGACAAGCTCTCCGGCGCGATCGGCATGATGCGCGATACGATCCGCAGCTTCCTCCAGATCACGACCTCGCTCGCCGCGGAGACCGATTCGGCGCGCCTCCTCAACCGGGTGGTGAGCGAGACGTCGGCGACGATGGGTGTGGCCGGAGGCGTCGCCTACCTTGCTGACGGGACGGGAGCGCTCGAGGCCGCCTCGATCGTCGGGGCCGACGGCCGGCCGCTAGCCGCGCGACCGCCCGCGCAGGGCGCCGACGCCTCCTCGCCGGTTGCCGAAGCGCTCCGCTCCGGCCGCACGGTCGTCGCCACGCTCACGGCCGGTGCCGGCGGGCCGCTGGAGTTCGCGCATACGCTGTGGCCCGGCGGTGCCGTCGTGGTGACCGCGATCCCGCTGCTCGACCGGGCGCGCGAGGCGGTGGGCGTGCTAGCGCTGTTCCAGCCCGGGACCGTGCGGCCGTCGGCTGCGCACCTCGCGTTCGTCGAGGCGCTCTCGGGCACCGCCGCGGTGGCGATCGAGACGCAGCGCCTGCTCGAGGCACGCAAGGCCCTGCTCGACGCGTTCATCCGGCTGGTCGCCGGCGCGATCGACGCCAAGTCGCCTTACACCGGCGGACATTGCGAGCGCGTGCCCGAGCTGACGTTCATGCTCGCGCGCGCCGCGTGCGACGCGAAGGACGGGCCGTACCGCGACTTCAGTCTGTCCGACGAGGACTGGGAGGCAGTGCAGATCGCGAGCTGGCTGCACGACTGCGGCAAGGTGACCACGCCCGAATACGTCGTGGACAAGGCGACCCGGCTGGAGACGATCTACGACCGCATCCACGAGGTGCGCATGCGTTTCGAGGTGCTCAAACGCGACGCCGAGATTGCCTGCTGGAAACGCGTTTCCGAGGGCGGCGATCGCACCGCGGCGGAGGCCGCGCTCGAGCGCGAGCGGGCCACGCTCGACGAGGAGTTCGCCTTCGTCGCCGGCTGCAACGACGGCGATCAGTTCGTGGATCCGCCCAAGGCCGAGCGGCTGCGCGCGATTGCCCGCCGCACATGGCAGCGCACCCTCGACGACCGCATCGGCATCTCGCACGAGGAAATGGCGCGCAAGGGCCGCACGCCGGCGCCAGTGCTGCCGATCGAGGAGCCGCTCCTCGCCGACAAGCCGGAGCATGTGATCGCGCGCGTACCCGGCGACGTGATCCCCATGGACAATCCGTGGGGTTTCAAGCTGCAGGTACCCGAGCACCAGTACAACCGCGGCGAGCTCCATAACCTCGCGATCGCGCGCGGCACACTCACCGAGGAGGAGCGCTACGTCATCAACCACCACATCGTGCAGACGATCATCATGCTCTCGCACCTGCCCTTCCCGAAGCACCTGAGGAACGTGCCGGAGATCGCCGGCGGCCACCACGAGAAGATGGACGGCACCGGCTACCCGAAGCGCCTGCGCGCCGGCGACATGAGCCCGGTCGCGCGGATGATGGCGATCGCCGACATCTTCGAGGCGCTAACCGCGGCCGACCGGCCCTACAAGAAAGCGAAGAAGCTGTCCGAGGCGCTCAAGATCATGAGCTTCATGAAGCGCGACCGGCACGTCGACCCCGAGCTCTTCGACCTCTTCCTGACCTCCGGGGTGTTCCGTCGCTACGCCGAGCGCTTCCTGCGCCCGGAGCAGATTGACGATGTGGATATCGCGCCGTTCCTCGGCGCCGTGCCCGCGCGCGCAGCGGGCTGAGCGGTCCTGTCTGCAGATAACCCGACGTCGACTGTGAAGTGCGTCAGCCCCCGGCTTTCTGCACCCGGCAAAGCATTCCCCGCAACTGATACGTCCCCATCTGCGGGTCGTACGGCGGCGTGTTGTCGGTCAGCACGTTGACGTTCGAGCGCCACACGCCGTACTCGGGCGCCCCCTCCTCCGGAAACCACCAGCCGTGCTCGGCGTGGATGACGCGCGGGTCGCTGCCCGGGGCGTATTTCGCCTTCTGGCGGATGCGCCCGCGGCGCGTCTCGATCCACATCCATTCGTTCTCCACGATGCCGTAGCGTGCGGCGGTCTCGGGGTGGATCTCGGCGCGCGGCTCGCGGTGGGCCTTGCGCAGGTTCGGCAGCTGGCGGTGCTCCGAGTTGAAGAAATACGGAATGCGCGCGCCGGTGGTGAGCACCAGCGGGAACTCGCGCGCCACCTCGGGCGCGGAGATCGGGCTCTCGGGTGGCTCTTCGTAATGCGGCAGCGGCGCGTAGCCCATTGCCTCGAAGCGGGTCGAGTAGAGCTCGATCTTGCCGGTCGGCGTCTTGAAGCCGCGCTCCTCGTACTTGCGGTACTTGAAAGGCATTTGATGGTAGCCGCGCTGCGTCAGCTCCTCGAAGCTCATGCCCACGCCGCCGGCCTTGAGCTGCTGTTCGAGGACCTCCTTCACCGATTCCTCGCACAGGCCGAGCTTCATGCGGCGCGCGAGCGCGACGAAGATCTCCTCGTCCGGCTTGCATTCGCCCACCTGTACGACCTTCTGCTGCGCGAGCACGACGTTCGCTGCGACCGTCGGCAGCCCGGCGAGCTGGTCGAGCTCGGGCCAGGCCGCCGCGGGCAGGACGATATCGGCGAGCTCCGCGGTCGGTGTCATGAACAGGTCCGCGCACACCATGAAGTCGAGTTTCATGAGCGACTCGTACACGAGCTTCGTATTCGCGTAGGTGGTGAGCGTGTTGTTGCCGAACACGAGGAAAGCTTTCACCGGGTACGGCTTGCCCTCGCGCATCGCCTGCAGCAAGGTCGGGATGTGCGCGGCCGGAAGATCGGCGCCCTCGCCGCCGAGCAGCTTGAACTTGTCTGCACCCAGACGTTTCGCGTTTGCTTCTGGAGACAGGTGCTCGATCAGGCTCGGGAAGCGCCCCAGACCCTTCATGCCGAACACCCAGCCACCCGGCACGTCGACGTTGCCGGTTAGCGCGGGCAGCATCGAGATCGCGCGCACCGTCTGGATGCACTTCGGTGTATGTTCGATCGCGCAGCCCCATTCGAGCATCGAGGGCCGGGTCGCGGCGTAGAGCCGCGCCGCGGCACGGATCTTCTCGGCCGGCACCCAGGTGATCGGCGCCGCCCACTCAGGCGTATACGGGCGCAGGTGCGCGACGAGCTGATCGAAGCCGTGCGTCCAGCGCGCGACGAACGCCCGGTCGTGCAGGTTTTCCGTGACGATCGCGTTGAGCATCGCGAGCGCGAGCGCGTCGTCCACGCCCGGGCGCACGCGCAGCCACACATCGGCGCGCTTGGCGAGCTCGGTCTCGCGCGGATCGACGACGATGACTTTCGGGTTGCCTTCGAGCGAATCGCGCGCGTTGAAGCGCGTTTCGCCGTCCGGTCCCGAGTTGATCGGGTTGTGGCCCCAGTACAGGATGCATTCGGGTTTCGTGTCGCCGGTGAAGTCGCACACCGGAAAGTCGCCCATGGTGAGCATGCAGGTGTTGACGCGCGGATGAAAGCACTGCGCGAAGCCCGGCTCGCACCAGTTGGGCGTGCCGAGCGCGTGTGCGAAGCGCGACACCCAGCGGATATGATGCCGGCCGGTGCCCGTGCCGAGCGCGATCGCTTCGGCGCCGAATTCCTTACGGACCGCGAGCAGCCGCCCGGAGATTTCGTCGAGCGCTGCGTCCCAGGAAATGCGCTCCCATTTTCCAGAGCCGCGCGCCCCGACGCGGCGCTGCGGGAATTTCAGGCGGTCCGGATGGTTGACGAGATCGACCGTAACCGTGCCGATCGGGCAAAGGCGCCCGCGATTGAGCGGCGAGGCGCGGTCGCCCTCGATCTTCACGAGCCTGCCTTCGCGCACATGCAGCAGCGCGCCGCAGCCGCCGTGGCAGGAGCGGCATACGCTCTTGAAAACGCGGGTTTCACTCTCCACAATGCCCGTCCTTTCGCCGTGGCTCACGGGCCATCGTCCTCAACCCGCCGGACGCCGCTCCAGCACGATGGTGCCGAGCACGGCGCTCTTGCCGAGCGCCACTTCGAGTGTTTTCGGGGTGAAGCGCCCGTCGGCGACGCGCAGCTCGTACTTGCCGCTCCCTTCTTCCAGGCCGCTGAAGCGGAAGTCGCCGTAGGCGTCGCTTAGCGCCTCGACGAGCTTCGCGCCGTCCTTTTCCAGCGTGACGCGTGCGCCCTCGACGCATTCTGTCGCGCCGCCGATCTCGCCGGCAAGGCTGCCCGCGACGAACACCCGCGTCCAGCGGTCGAAGTTCTTGTAGTACACGCGCGGCTTGGTCTTGAGCTCCGGACGCAGGACCGAAAGCTTCTCTTCGCGCGCGATGCGCTCCATCTCCCCGTCCTCGACGTGCAGCGTGCGCATGGCGCGCGTCGGGCAGACTTGCGCGCCGCGCGTCTGCGTCCAACCGGCGTCGAGCAGGTGGGCGTCGAACGGCCAGGCCTGCGGCAGCTGCTTCTCTTCGTTCCACCAGATCGCCCCGTAGGGACAGGCTTCGACCAGTTGCCGCTGCCCCTTCGCCTTTTCCGGCACAACGATGACGATGCCGTCGGCACGCTTCACTATTGCGCCTTCGCGCGCGGCTTTCATGCACGGCGGGTTATCGCAGTGGTTGCAGGTCACCGGCAGGTACGACACCTCGACCACGGGGAAGGTGCCGCTCTCGCGCTGGCGGATCTCGATCCAGCGGTGTCCGAGGCGCGGCATCTCCGCCGCGACCCCGGGGAATTCGTTGCCGAAATACTCGTCGTGGCAGGCCATGCTGCAGGCGTTGCAGCTGAAGCACTGCGCGACGTCGATGACCAGGTTCCATTTTTTCATCTGTTCCTCCCGTCACGCGCTCGCCGCCTGGGCGGCGGGACGCAGCGCCCCCGAGCCGTCCCAGCGCGCGATTTCCACCAGGCACGAGTTCACCGCCGTGCCAGTCACCTTCGCCGCGATCGAGCGCTTGGGCGTGAGCTGGTTGATGCAGCCGCCGCGATCGACCGAATTCCCCGGCTCGCCCATCGGGTCGTACACCGCGGAGGATTCGTAGGAATGCACCGTGCCGCGCGGCAGGCGCTCGGTCAGCTGCGCCGCGCACACCACCGCGCCGCGGTCGTTGAACACCCTGACGAGATCGTGCTGCCTGATGCCGCGCGCTTTCGCGTCCTCGCTGTTGATGCGCATCACCCAGTAGTAGTAGCCGTCGATTCGCACGCGGTGCTCTTCGATGTCGTTCACCGCGCTCTGCTTGCCGTCGGAGAGCGTGTGATAGGAAAAGCGCGAGTGCGGCGAGATCATCTGCAGGGGATAGCGCTCGACCAGTCCCTTCGTCTGCAGGCCTTCCCACGAGGGCAGGTATTTCACGATCGGCGGGCGCTCGGGGTCGTCCGGGTCGAAGCGCTTGAGACTGGAGCACTCGAACTCGAACTTGCCCGACTGCGTCTGCAAGCCCTCGAGGTACTGCCTGCCGTAGTCCCCCGGCAGCGGATGCGGCTCGGGTACGTCCTTCTTGCGGCCCTCGTAGAACCAGCGCAGCGACGGCGGGTCGCGCCGCTCCTCGGGCGGCGCCGGCACGACGAAATACCCTTTCTTGAGGAATTCCGGCCAGGAGATGTGCTTCGGCAGATCGGAAGCGTCGAACAGGCGCTTCACCCAGTCGAGCTCGTTCATGCCCTCGGAATAGTAGGCGCCGAGGCCGAGGCGATTGGCGAGCTCGAGGAAGATCTGGTAGTCGGACTTCGATTCGCCCAACGGCTCGATGCATTTGTGTTGCATCAGCACGATGCGGTGGTTCATCTGCGTCTGGCCGTGCAGCGCGTAGCCGCCGGTACCGCCGAACTCGCTGATGTCCCAGCGCTCGAACTGCGTGCAGGCGGGAAGGATCACGTCGGCGAACTTCGCCTCGCCCTCGAACCAGATCGACTGGTTGACGACGAATTCCAGGTTCTCGCTGCGGTAGGCTTTCACGTAGCGGTTGGTTTCGCTCATGGTGCCGATCGAAGCGCCGCCGTACTTGTAGAACATGCGTATCGGCGAATGGCCGGGCGCCGGGTAGCTGAACTTCTGGAACTGTCCCTCGATCGTCTTGCCGTTCCACGGGTAGCCCTCCGTCTTACCCTCCAGGATCGCCTCGGGGATGCGCAGGCGCGGCACTTTCTGGGTCGAAGGATTGAAGGTCGGCAATTGCGGCATGCGCTGATACAGGCTGATCGGCATGCCGGTGTTCTCGATGTCGCCCGAGATGCCGCCGTCGGCGTAGCCGGGAAAATAGAACTGGAGATCGATCGGCGTGCCCCACTGCAGGTGGCCGAAGTTGACCCCGGGACGGCCCATGCCCTGCATGGCGAGCAGGCAGGCGAGCGCCCTCGCCCACTGGATACCGGTCGCCGCGCGACAGGCGCCGCCGTGACCGTTGCCCCAGCCGCCCGCGCCAAGGTAGGTCTTCTTCTTCGCCCAGCGGCGCGCGAGCGCCCGCACGTCCTTCGCGGCGATGCCGGTCTCGGGCTCCTGCCACTCGGGCGTCTTCGGCACGCCGTCCTCTTTTCCGAGGATGTAATCGCGCCACACCTCGAACCCCACCGAACGCTCAGCGACGTATTTCCTGTCGTACGTCCCCTCGTTGATCCACACCCAGGCGATGGCGAGCGCCATCGCGGTATCGGTGCCGGGCTTGGGGGCGAACCACTTGCCGCCGAGCAGCGCCGCGGTGTGGTTGTAGTAGGGATCGATGTGCACGATCTCGATGCCGAGGTCCTTGAGCCACTGACGGCGCGGCGTGCCTTCGAAAGCGCTGTAGGAACCGCTGGTGCACTCGGGGTCCGCAGACCAGAACACCACCATCTCGGCTTCCTTCATGAGGTCCTCGACTAGGCTATAGGTCTCGGTCTGGCCCAGGCGCATGCTGTAGCCATAGTGGTGCATCGCGCCCCAGTACCAGCCCTCCCAGCTGTCCGGGTTGTGGATGACGCGTGTGGTGCCGATGGCGTTGAAGAATTTGTACGCCGCGCTGATGTAGTAGCCGATGTTGCCCCAGGTATGGTGCGAGCCGTGGTTGGCGATGATCGCGCCCTGGCCGTGCTCGGTCTTCACGCGCTTGATCTCGGAGGCGACGAGGTCGAGCGCCTCGTCCCAGCTGATCCTCACGTAACCCGAGACGCCGCGGTTCTTCGGGTTGCGCTCGCCCTTCGGATCGAAATCGACGCGCTTCATCGGGTGGAGCAGCCGATGCGGGGAATAGACCGTCGATTTCGAGCACAGCGTGTGCGGCGCGACGCTGGTCTTGCGCGGCGGGGTGAAGCTCTTGCCGCGCGCCTTGATCGTCCAGGGCGCCGCATCGCCCTCGCCGAACTCGATCGGCGTCAGGCGCACGATCCTGTCGTCCCTCACATAGACGAAAAGCGGGCCGCCGTTGGTGTTGGTCACGAAGCGCCTCGTGCCGTCGGGCATGGCGGTGCCATATTCGAGGCCCACGGTCTGCATCAAGGCGAGCGTCTGCGTGAACCAGACCACCAGCTCGTCGGGCCCCTCGGCCTTGAAGTCGAAGTTCTTCATCGCCTCGACACGCTCGAGCTGCCGTACCCAGGGCGTGAAAAGCCGCGCACCGAGCTCCGCCGAAGCGATGGAAATGGTGATCTGGGGGTCCGGGTGCAGGCCGCTCTTCGAGCCGATGCTTCCGTCACGGAAACTGAACCAGCGGCCGACGTCGCCGTCGAAGGTCCGGATCTGCGCGGTGAAGTTCTTCTCGGCGAGGCGCTTGGCGAAGGCGGGATGCCTGCGCCCCTTGTGCCGGAGCATCTTCAGCATGCCGAAGAGCAGCGCCGAAAACTTGAGGGTGCCGAGGCTCATGTCGGGGTCCCGAAAAGTCAGCGGAGTGGTTCCCGCTAGCCTCCAGCACCGGCGCCAGGAGCCATTTGATGCAAATCAAGGAAAGGAGGGATTCCTCCGAGGCGCCATGAATCGTTCCATTCCGGCGCGCAGATCGTCCGGGATCGGCACCGACTTCCATGTTTCGCGCGAAACCAGGCAGAGTTTCCACGCCGCGCGCAGGCGTTCTTCGTTCCCGACCTTGCCTGAGAGCGCGAGCTCAATCGAACTGCGGCCGATTTGCGTGGGCCACAGGTCGAAGTCCAGCGGCTCGCCCAGCCGGCAGGCGCGCCGGAATTCGGCGCCGATGACAAGCGAAGGCGTGCGCAGGTTTCGTTTCGCCACCAGGTCGCTGCCCAGCGGGCAATCCAGGCCTTCGCTGAGCCAATCCTCGAGCGCTGCGTCGAACATGCTGAAGAAGCGCGGGAAGTATACGATCCCCCCGGGATCGCAATGCGCGTAGCGAACGAGCTGCCTGGAGCGGAACGCGTTCGGCGGCGTCGCGCCTGTCCACATCGGCGGCTCGCGGCCGTGAGGATCGGCCTCCGAAGGGGCGAGATACTCCATCGCCCGCACGCGCAGCGCGTCGGGGATCGCGATGGGACGAAAGCTGTCCATGGAGATCATCGCGGTGCGATGGCGCAGCCTCATGCGCTCTTCCTCTCCCACTTTCGCCGTGATGCGCATCTCCATGGAGCTGTGTCCGATCCGTGCGGGCGCCAGCTCCAGCGTCAGGACTTCCCCGAAGCGGCAGGAATGCAGGAATTCGCACCGCGTGGCGACGACGGGGTTGCCGAGGCCGTGCTCCATGTGAAACGCATCGAAGGGCATGCCGAGACCGGTTTCGAACCAGTCCTCGACCGCTGCGTTGACGAAATCGAAGACATGCGGGAAGTACAGGATTCCCGCCGGATCGCAGTGTGAGAAGCGGATCTTCTGTGCAAACGAAAACACCTTGCTCTGCGTCATGACCGGTCCTACATCAGCAGCAGCAGTCCGCCGACGATACCGCAGTTGGAAAAAATGAACGACACGTGCAAGTGGCGGCGCAGGGGATCCTCGACACGCCAGTACTGATGGAAGATGACCGTGGCAAGCATGGTGAAGACGATCAGGATGGCCGCGCCCAGAGCGCGGTGCCAGTCGAGTGCGACCAAGGAAGCGCCAGCGAACTGCATGGCGAAGCCCGCGATCAACAGCGGCTTCGCGTAGGGCACACCGACCGCGGCCATTCGGTCCAGATGCAAGCGGAATTTCGTTGTGACATTCACGATCCCGGTTGCGAGAAAAAGGAAAGCGACGAGCAGCTGGCCCACAACGTGGACCGGCGTCTGTTCCTGGTACATGGGCTTCGTCCTCCTTCGATCTGTCCGGGGGTCCGGCCGGCCGCGAGATCAATGCTCACCGGCACGGCAGCTTCGAAGACGGATTCTATCCGCGCGAAGGCGTGCGCGTAGCCGAAGCCGGAAAAGAAGGCTTTGACACCACCGGCGTATTGGACAGGTGTCTTTCCGCAACCAAATCGCGGACAATCGAACAATGAATTCTCCGCGTCCGCTCGACCGCCCGCTGATGGTGCTGCTCCTCGTGTCGGTGTTCGCGGGCGCGGGAACCATCCACTACCAGACGCCGATGCTCGGCGCCTTCGCCGCGGAGTTCCACGCGGACGCGGCGGCGGCAGGATGGGTGGCGACACTCACCTTCGGCGGTTTTCTCGCCGGCACCTGCTTCCTCGTGCCGCTCGGCGACCGTTTCGACAAGCGGCGGCTGATCCTCGCGGAGCTCGCGGTTCTGATCGTCGCCCTGCTCGCGATGGCGGCCGCGCCTTCGCTCGCGACGCTCGCGGCGGCAAGCCTCGTCGTCGGCGTCACGGCCGGCTTTGCCCAGCTCATCATCCCGCTGACGGCGGAGCTTGCGCCGCCCGAGACGCGCGGGCGCGTGATGGGCGCGTTGCTGGCCTGCCTTTTTCTCGGCATTCTTTTCGGGCGCGTGGCGGGCGGCCTCATCGCGCAGTTTCTCGGCTGGCGGTGGACGTACGTCGCCGCCGCCGTCATGCTCCTCGCACTCGCGCCGGCGCTCGTCCGATGGCTTCCCAGCATGCCGGCGAGAACCCAGCTCGGCTACGGCCGCCTGTTGCGCTCGCTCGGCGAATTCCTGCGCGACAACGCGATGTTGCGGCGTGCATCCGCCATCCAGTTCATGCTCGGCATCTCCTACGGGGGCTTCTGGGCCACGGTCGCGCCCATGATGTTCGCGTTTCACGGCTTCGGGCCGGCGCAAACCGGCTTGCTGGCCATTCCCGGCGCGGCGGGCGTCCTCGTGTCGCAAGCGGCGGGCCGCTGGACGGACCGCCGCGGCGCCTTTCCCATCGTCACGGCCGGCGTGTGCCTGGTGCTCGCGGCCTACGTCGTGTTCGCCTTCGCCCCCTTGTCGGTCGGCGCTGTGATCGCGGGCGCCGTGCTGCTCGACTGCGGGCTGCGCTCGACGCTGGTGGCGAATCAGACGCTCATCACCTCGGTCGCGCCGGACGCGCGCAGCCGCTTCAACACCGTGTTCGGCGCGCACATCTGGGGCGGCAACGCGACCGGGGCGTATCTCGCGAGCACGGCGCTCGCAAGCGCCGGATGGACCGCGGTGTGCGCGATCGCGGTCGGCGCCTCCAGCCTCACGCTATTCCTGCATTGGCGCACGCGCGGCGCCTACGCTCCACCCCGTTGAACCCCGCGGCCTGCGGCCCTTAATCCGCTTTCACGCCGGCGCGCTTCACGATCTCGCCGTAGACTTTCGTGTCGCTGCGGATCAGCTCGGCGAGCTGCGCCGGGCTGCTTGGTACGGGATCGACGCCGATCCCCTTGAACCGCTCCCGGATCGCGGCGTCGGCGAGTGCCGCCGCGATGTCCGAGCTGATGCGTTGCGCGAGTTCCGCCGGAGTGCCGCGAGGCGCGACCAGCGACACCCAGGTATCCACCTCGTACCCCGCCGGCCCGCCCGCCTCCGCCACGGTCGGAACATCGGGATAGTCGGGAAAACGCGTCTTCTGCGCGAAGGCGATGAGCTTGAGCTTTCCCGCCTTGAGGAGCGGCAGCACCGATCCCACCGAGCCGAGCGCCCAATCGACATCGCCGTTCGCGACCGAGATGTAGATCTGCGCGCCGTCTTTGAAGGGTATGTGCACCATCTCAGTCCCTATCAGGTGCGCGAACAGGGCGGCGCCCAGATGCGGCGGGCTGCCGACGTAGGGCGAGCTGTAGGAGAGCTTCTTCTGGCTCGCCTTCGCCGCGGCGATCAGGTCCGTAACGCTCTTGTAGGGGCCGGCGGCGGCTACCGCGATGAAAAACGGCGTGCGGTAGATCTGCGACAGCGGCACGAAATCCTGTTGTGCGTCGTACGGCGCCTTGGGAAAGATGTTCGGGTTGATCGAAAGGTGCGCCTGCCCCGCGAGCAGCAGCTCGTGACCGTCGGGGGCGGCTTTCTTCGCCGCGCCGATCGCGATGAAGCCATTCGCGCCCGGCCGCGGCTCGACGATCACCGCCTGGCCCCAGGTCCTCCCGAGCCGGTCGGCGACAGCGCGCGCGGCGATGTCCGGGGTGATGCCGGTCGGATAGGGTGAAATGATGCGCACCGGTTTGGTCGGAAACGCCTGAGACCAGGCAGCCGGAGAGCCCGTGGCAAGCACGGCGCCGAGAAGGAGCGGAACAAACAGCGTCCGGACGGTCATGGTCTTTCTCCCCTTGTTTGGTATAGCCTGCTATTCGTGGGATTCGTCGGTCTCTACGGCGTGGAGATCCATTTGAAAGAGATCACCGCGGTTGAAGAAATCGTCGATGGCGCGCGGCTCGCACTGGATCTCCCACCAGTTGTTGTCGAGGTCCTGGAAGTAGAAACCATACGCGCCGTGCCGGTCGAGCACCTTGTTGATTTTCTGTATCCCGTATTTCTCCTTCAGCCGGTGCGCCTCGGCGTGCGCGCGGTCCACTTCCTCGCGCGTCGCAACGTTCAGGCCCCAATGGGTCAGCACGTGCTGGTTGGGAACGCGTTCGCCGATGCACACCGCCACCACGTACATGCCGGTCTTCAGGCGCAGCATCATCGCGGGTCGCGCGTGGCGCACGACTTCCAGCCCGAGGAACTCCTCGTAGAAGCGCCGCGACTTGGCGAGGTCCTTGCACATCAGCGTGCCATGCGAGAGCAGCATTGGACTCACGACCGACGCCTTGCGCTGTTGCGGAGCGAACTGAACCTGGCTCATGTCTCCCCCTAGCGAAGTATGCCCGCTTCACGCATGTATTTCAGCACCCCCGGGTGGATCAGGTCCTGGCGCGGCGCGGCGGCGAGGGTGTTGGCGAGCGTAGACTCCTTCGCCTGAGCGAGCTTCGCGCCGATCGAGGCGTCCCCCTTGTGCAGCGCGCGCGCGATCCGGTAGGCGACGTCATCGGGCAGCGAAGGCGCGGCGAGAACGAAGGCCCACGAGCCGAGCGTCGCGACCGGCGCATCCTGCCCGGGATAACTTCCCGCGGGCAGCGTGATCGGCTTGATGAAGCTGTGTTTGGCGACGATGCGCTTCACTTCGTCCGGGCCCGGCGCGATGAAGCGCGCGCCCGCGGGGCCCTTAGTTACGGCGACGAACCCGGGCCAGCCGACCCCGCCGCCCCAAAGCGCCGCCGCCCGCCCGTCGAGCACCATCGCCGGGCCGTCCGCGGCCTTCTCCAGAAAAATCGGCTGGAAGTCCTTGCCGATGTCCATCCCCAGGCCGTCGAACACGTAGCGCGCGAGGACCACGAAACCGGAGCCCTTCGCGCCCCACGCGATCGACTCCCCCTTCAGGTCGGCGAGAGCGCGATATGGGCCGTCGGAGCGCACGATGAACATGCCCGAATTCGAATACATCGCGTTGATGATGCGCAGGTCCGCCTTCGGCCGGCCGATCCCTGCGAGCGCCTCGTAGGTGACTTCGCCCGTCGCTTGGCCGATGTGGATCTTGCCCGCCTCGAGGAGCGGGATGTTTTCGGTGCTGCCCTTGGTGTTTCGAGGCTCGACCGAGAGCGTCGCGTCCATCTCGTTGATAGTCCTGGAGTAGGCCGCGCCGTACACCGGAAAGCCACCGCCGGGCGTCGCCGTACCGAGGATCACCACGGTTTTCTGCTGCGCCGTCGCGGCCGTCATGCCCGTCGCCGTCGCGAGTAGAAACGCGGCTGCAAGAGCGCGTGCGCCGTGCGGCTCATGGGTTGAACTTTCACGCCTCGCTCCCCTGCGACATCTTTGCCTCCGCGTTTCGTCCCCTCGCGCAAGCATACAGCAGCGCGTCGGCCCTCGACTCGCAACTCCTTGATTGCCCCTGGGCACGGAGTAGCATAGCCGCGGAGATCGTGGGGCAAGGGGCCTCGCGACCCCTCAATCTAGGGGAAGATCATGAACCGTCGAAACACGCTTGCAGCAACCGCGACTTCGCTTCTGCTTCTTTCGCTCGCACTGCCCGCCGGCAATGCCGCCGCGCAGAGTGCCAAGAGCCTTGTCGGTACGTGGATGCATGTCTCGAACGACACAATTGACGCATCCGGCAAGAAGGCCCCGACCTTCGGCCCCAATCCGCGGGGCTCGCTGATTTTCACTGACAACGGCCGCTATTCCATCAATATTGCGCGCGCCAGCCTGCCGAAATTCGCCTCGGACAACCGCGCCAAGGGAACCCCGGAAGAAAATCAGGCCGTCGTCTCGGGCAGCATTGCGCATTTCGGGAAGTACACCGTGGACGAGAAAGACAAGACTTTCACGTTCCACATCGAGACCAGCACCTATCCCAACTGGGATAGCACGGCACAGAAGCGGCCCTTCACCGTCTCCGGCGACGAGTTGAGGTACGGTGTCTCCTCCGGTTCCGCGGGAGGACGCGTCGAACTGGTCTGGAAGCGCGTCAAGTAATCCGCGCGGACCCTCGCGATCGCGGATCGCGGTCGCGAGCGCGCTACTTTGGAAGTTTGCTCAACCAGGCGACCATTGCCGCGACGATCGCCGCCGGGTGCTCGGGGCGGCCTTCCCCGGCACTTCGTAGTCGTGACGCGCGCGGATTTTTCGTAGGCCCAGCATCTCGCCCTGCCCCGGCCCGCAGGTGACTCAGTCCGCCACCGGTCCCGAGGCCTGCCCGGTGCGCGCCCGGCGGCGATGAGCTTGCTATTTTTCCGTCGTGTGTACGCCAGCGAACAGAGACCGGCTCGCGGCGCCATGGATAATTTCTCCGGTGGAATCCATCAACGCCTGCAAAACCTGCGGTCTGCTGCAGCGTATCGAGACGCTGCAACCGGGCACTGCGGCTGAGTGTTTCCGCTGCGGGTCCGTCATCGGCAGGTATCCGGTCGACAGTCTTGGACGCACGGCAGCGTTCTCGCTGGCTGCGCTGATTTTTTTTGTGCCAGCCAACATCTATCCGATCTTGCGTATGGATTTCTACGGGGCGTATTCAGAAAGCACCGTTTGGGACGGGTGCGTCAGGCTGTATCAGGACGGTCAGTGGCCGGTAGCGACGATTGTCTTTCTCGCCAGTATCCTGATCCCGTTCATCAAGCTGCTCGGGCTTTTCTTCCTGGTCGTCGTGACGAAATTCAAATCCACGTTCTGGCAACGGGAGCGCACCTGGATCTACAAGACCATCGACGTAATCGGTCCGTGGGCGATGCTCGACGTGTTCCTCCTGGCAATACTCGTGGCTTTGGTAAAGCTGGGACAGATTGCCACGGTGCTGCCGGGCCATGGGCTCATTGCATTCACCGCAATGGTCATACTTACCATTCTGGCTTCAGCCAGCTTTGATCCGACCTCGATCTGGGACAAGACGGAGCAGAGGGCGTGACCGATTCGCACAAGAATTCCGAGGCCGTGGACAAACTGCCCCGCGCAAGGGTAAAGCAGCACCGGTGGAGCTTTCCGGTCATGTGGGTTGTCCCCGCGGTTGCTGCGCTGCTGGCGGCTTATCTCGTCTATGACCAGGTCCGGGAGTTCGGTCCGACGATCACAATCCGATTCAAGGATGGCAGCGGCCTCAAGGCCGGCCGAACGCCGATCCAATACAGTGGTGTGCCGATCGGCGAGGTGAAGGTGGTGAAGTTGAGCGACGATCTGCGCTACGTGGTGGTCGAGGCGCGCCTGCTGCGCTCGGCCGCATCGATTGCCAGAGAAGGATCGGTGTTCTGGATCGTGCGTCTCGGAACGGAACTTCAAGACATCTCCAACCTGGGAACGGTCATAACCGGTGCGTATATTCAAGTATTGCCGGGCACTGGCGAGCCCAAATCGGATTTTGTCGGTATGGATGGCTCGCAGGCCGCATTGGAGCCCGACGGGCTGGAGATCGTCCTGCACACGAAGCGCCTCGGATCCTTGAAAGCCAGTTCGCCTGTCTACTATCGAGGCATCGAGGTGGGTGCGGTACTGGCCGTCCAGCTCAGCGCGGATGCGACCGCGGCGGAAATCCGCGTGCGGATCAACCCTCGGTACGTGAAACTGGTGCGCAGCGGCTCGAAGTTCTGGAATTCAAGCGGAGCAGACGTGAAGTTCGGTTTGTTCAGCGGCCTGGAAATCAATGTGGAGTCGCTGAAGTCGTTGGTGGGAGGGGGGATTGTTTTCGCCACCCCGAACGATCCGCAAGCCAGGCAAGTAAGGAACCGGACGGCATTCTTCCTCTACGACCAGCCGGCGAAGGCTTGGCTGGAATGGGCACCGAAGATTTCAATTCCACCGGAGGAGAATGCTCCCCGAGACTGGAGGCAAAAGAAACAAGCGATCAGAGCAAAGGAGACAGGATGAACGCAGTCAAAATCGTGGCGATCGTACTGATCGCGGCCGGCATTCTGGCGCTGGCATATGGCAAGTTCAGCTTCACGAGTACCCACGACACGAAGATCGGTCCGATCAAGATGTCGGTCGACGAGAAACAGACAGTCAATGTCCCGGCATGGGTTGGCGTGGGGGCGATAGTGATTGGCGGACTCCTGCTTTTTGCAGGCAAGAAGAGATAGGGCCCTGCCGCTACCGAGGGAGTTTTCGCATCCAGGCGACCATCGCCTCGACGACCGCGGCCGGGTGCTCGGGGATGAGCGCATGGCTCGCATCCGGGATCACGGCAATGGTGACGCGCTCGCCGAACTCTTCCTTCAGTTCGTTCGCCGTCTCGCGCGGCTTGAAGGGATCGAGCGCCGCCTGAAGGTCGAGGAGCGGCGCGCTTCCCGCCCCCCACCATTCTTCCTGCCGCGTGGCCCGGCCCGCCTCGAACTGGCTCTGGTTCACCTCCGGATACCAGCCTTTCAGCCATTCGCTCGGGTCATGGCCCGGCGCGAAGAACGCCGAACGCAGGTGCTGCAGGCGTTCCGTTTCAGCGACCGCGGGGTCGCCGGCCTTCTTCACCGCTTCGACGAGGCGCTGCGCCCCGGCAAAACCCGGATAGCTCTTCGATGCGGCCGCGAGGATCACCACGCCGCGAACGAGCCGCGGATGAT
>Ga0105252_10000135_pt1 | contig 58494 bp, 44 predicted proteins | sample EasRivMeERMZT100_FD_89675 | JGI IMG/M metagenome (GOLD analysis project Ga0105252, IMG submission 89675) | Soil microbial communities from meander-bound floodplain in the East River, Colorado, USA - East River MetaG ERMZT100 | ecosystem: Environmental > Terrestrial > Soil > Floodplain | place... | reverse complement strand
TAACACTCGGCTGGTATTCCAGACGCAATTCTTCCGCCGCATGCGAAATGCGCCGATACGCCAATCGCGCCAACGGTGAAAGGCGCGGCACCAGTTCGCGTCGCATCCGGATCAGTTCTTCGCCCAGTTTGACCAGTTCGTTGGAAAAGCTGTCCAGCGCTGCCTCGTCAACGGCCTGGCGCTTCAGAATGGCATTGCGGGAACGCAGCGCCTGGGCGTAGCGCTGGAGCAGAGGCAAATAAGTCGGATGCGTCTGAGACAGGAGCAGATCGAGAAATCGCCGCCTCGCGCGTCCGGTGCCCTTGATCAATTGGAGGTCTTCCGTGCAAAAGACGACCGTTCGCAATGCCCCCAGGTAATCCGTGACCTTCCGCACGGGACGGCCATCGAGGCTCAGCGTCCGTTCGCGCGCCGACCAATACATTTTGATTTCGTGATCGCCCTGCCCGACGACTCTGCCGCCCGCGAAATAACCTTTTTGTCCGTGACGAATCATCTGCGCGCCGCCGACTCCGCGAAACGAACGCAACGTCGCCATAAGATAAATTGCCTCCAAAATGTTCGTCTTCCCTTGTGCGTTATCGCCCAGCAGGAGATGAAGGCCTGGACCGAACACCACATCCAGCCGCGCGTAGTTGCGGAAGTCGCGAAGCCTTAAACCAGCCAAATACACCGAAGAAAGATGGAGGGCGAAGGACCTGGGCGCGAGTTTTTTCAATCCGGCGCTGCCCATGTGCCGCAACCTCCAGACGATCCTCACGCAGCGGCTGGCAGACAATCTTCTGACTCTGGCCACGGGTCACGCATGAGTGGAAGGAAAGTTGTGGCTTAAAGGCCAGGACTTTCGTAATTGTTGGGCAGTGAAACACAAACTATGAAGATTCAATCCATTGTTGTTCCAGTAGTATTGTCGTTCTTGTGGGCAGGCTGCGGCACGATCAATCACACCCAGTATCAACTGACTGGGCCGCGGCGCGCGGACGGCCTTCGCGCTGCGGTCAGCGCCGAGGATCGTGAGCGGGTCACGGAGATCGTGACGGCACTCGCGGCCCGGTTCAAACTCAAAGACTTCAGCCAAAGCTCGCGGGTGCCCCAGCTCCTCGTTTATTTTCACGAGCCGGACGCGCAAAATCCCATCAAACTCTCCGCTCGAGTTGTCGGTGACAATATCCTCATCGATTTGATGCGAACCTTTGCCGAGGTCGGCGAAACCCTCACCTACCGGTCAGCAAAAGAGACTCTCTGGTCGGAACTGAAAGATGCGTTCGGGGATCGTGTTACGATCGTTGATTTCAGAAAGACCACGTTGGCCCCTGTGTCAGAAGCGAGCGGTTCGCAGTAAGCTGTCCCATCGAGCGTCGACTGCCCGAGGGATAAGGCCAGACCCAGCGCTTTTATCCGGCCTGAACTTTCTCTCACCGGCCACTTGGGGAGTGGCGAGGCGCATGTGCTGCATTGCGTCTATTGCGTTGACGAGCGCCCGCGCGTTTAAGAATCATCCCGCTCATTATGGAATGGATTACAAACCCGGAAATGTGGATCAGCCTCGTCACACTGACCTTCCTGGAGATTATTCTAGGCATTGACAACATCGTCTTCATCTCCATCCTCGCTGGCAAACTGCCGGCCGAACAGCGCGGCAAAGCCCGTCAGCTCGGGCTCGGTCTGGCGCTGTTCACGCGCATTCTTTTGTTGGTCGGACTGGCCTGGATGGTCCGGCTGACCAGGCCCCTTTTCGAAGTAAATGTTTTGTCGTTTCATCTTGCGGTGTCGGGCCGAGACTTGATTCTCATTGCGGGCGGGCTTTTTCTTCTGGCCAAGAGCACGCATGAAATCCACGGCAAGCTGGAAGGTGAGGATGGCGAAGTGACCAAGCGGCTGCCGCCCACGTTCGCCAGCGTGATTATTCAGATCCTTGTGCTCGACATTGTGTTTTCGCTGGATTCGGTTATCACTGCCGTGGGGATGGTCCGGCAGATCGGAGTGATGATCGCCGCCGTGGTGCTGGCCATGATCTTCATGTTGATCTTTGTCGGGCGTATTAGCGCCTTCATCGATAAGCACCCCACGTTGAAGATGCTCGCTCTGAGTTTCCTCCTGTTGATTGGCTTCGTGCTGGTGGCGGAAGGATTTCATCAGCACATTTCCAAGGGTTACATTTATTTTGCGATGGCCTTCTCGGTGGGGGTGGAGTGGTTGAACATTCGACTGCGCGTCAAGCAGCAGCGCGTGGAACTGCACCAGCCGTATCGATGAAAGGCATTTTTATCCAACTCAGCCAATTGATGCTTGATATTTGCCTGCCCGACCCCAAGATTGAATGCGTTAAGGTCATTGCTTTATGGCTGACATGGCGAACAGATATCCGGAAAACGTGACGGGCAAATATTACGTCGATAATCAATGCATCGATTGTGACCTTTGCCGGGAGACTGCGCCCTCCAGCTTCACGCGAAACGACGATGGCGGCTATTCCTATGTCTATAAGCAGCCGGAAAACGAGGACGAAGAGAAGCAGTGCAAAGAAGCCATGGAAGGCTGTCCGGTCGAGGCCATCGGCAACAACGGGGCGTAGGCGCGCAAAGGAATTTGGTTAGATCTTAAGCAACGTTCTCCGCAACAGTTCCAGGGCCTGTTGGGAAGTGACGAACTTGAACGTCTCGCGGTCGTAGCGATTGAGAGGATTTAGAACAAATGTGTGCCCGGCAGTGGCCAGAGCGATAAAAACAGTCCCCACAGGCTTGGCGTCGCTGCCCCCACCCGGTCCGGCAATACCGGTCACGGCGAGAGCGTAATCGGAACCGGCCCGCGTTCGCGCACCTTGGGCCATTTCCCGGGCCGTCGCCTCACTCACGGCTCCATGCTGTGCGAGAGTCTCCGGGCGAACGCCAAGAGAGTTTTGCTTTGCTTCATTGCTGTAGGTGATCCAGCCGCCAGGAAATACTTCCGAAGCGCCCGGCACATTGGTCAGGCGATTGGCGATGTAACCCCCGGTGCAGGATTCCGCCAGAGCCAGAGTTTTCTTCTGTTCCATCAGCAGTTTGATAATCACCGCCTCCAGTTCGTCATCGTCGGTGCCAAAAATGAATTGGCCGATCTGGTCTCGGATAATTTGCTCGGCCTGGAACGCGATCTTTTGGGCGTCGGCGCCACGAGCCACCAGACGCACATCGACTTCTCCAATCCGGGCGCAATAACCCAGTTCTAGACCAGTGTCGCTAAGATGCTTGAGCGATGCGGCGATCTTGTCTTCAACGATCGATTCACCAAGGCCGGTCATTTTGAGCGTTCTGCAAACGAAGGCCTTGTCGGGTGGGAACAACTTTTGGATGAGGGGAATCACCTGCTCGATGAACATGGGGCGCAGCTCCCGCGGGGGTCCGGGCAGCATAACAAGCCAGCTGGCACCCGGACGGAATCGGCCTGCGGGGACTTCCATAGCCAGGCCCGGCGCGGTGCCGAGCGCGTTAGGCAAAACAATAGCGCCTTCGGGCACCAGCGCCTGAACTTCGACCCGGGCTGGTTGGGGTCGCCTGCGGTGCACAAAGAATTTCCGGATGTCTTCACGCACCTGTTCGTCCAACACCAGCTTGCATCCGAGCAGCGCGGCGACGAGATCGCGCGTGCGATCGTCGCTCGTAGGACCAAGGCCGCCGGTGGTAATCACCAGATCGGATCGTGATAAGGCTTCACGCGCGGCTTGATCAATGGCCAGACCGCTGTCATCCACTGCTAACTGCCGGTTGACGACGTAACTCCGATCAGCCAATTGCCGGCAAAGCCACTGCTGGTGGGTGTTGAGCACACGGCCCAGCAGAAGTTCGCTGCCGGTGTTGATGATTTCGATGTTCAATGCTTGAGCTTCCAAGTTTCAGATTGCAGGTCAAACGCCAATCGGGGCAACTCCAAACTCTATAGCTCCATCTCGAAGTCGCTCAAAGGGCGCGTTGACTTGTTTCTCATCCAAAAATATAGTCTGTTCATGGCCCTGCCCGGCAAACAGGCGGCGAAACAGAAGTTCATGGAATTTCTGGACGGCAGGAATTTGCGGCTGACCTCGCAGCGACAGGCCATTATCGACACCGTCTTCAATACGGAGGAACATTTTACTGCGGAGCAACTGCTCGAATGGTCGCGTGAACGAGACCGGTCTGTGTCGCGCGCCACGGTCTATCGGACGCTGCCGTTGTTGACCGAAAGTGGCCTCGTGCGCGAAATGGACTTTGGCAAGGACTACAAATTCTACGACCCGAACTACGCCGATCATCCCAACCACAATCACATCATCTGCCAGGACTGCGAAAAGATTATCGAATTCGAAAGCGACAAGATTTCCAAGATCGAGGATGAGATCAGTCACCGCCTTGGTTTTGAAGTCAAAAGCCAGCGGCTGCAAATCACCGCCCGATGCGCGGAAATGAAACGGCTCGGCACCTGCAAGAAGAAGACATGTTGAGTGAACAGTTGAAGAGGCTGATCGTTGAACTGTTCGAGTGGAGGATTTATGGCGCTTCGAGGTCACCCCACGGATTTCGCGATTCGACGGCTTGACCCATTAATGCTTCAAGACCGGCTCTTTGCTCTGCGTTCGAAACGTTTCCAGGTAACGTGCCAGGAGCTGGTATTGCTCCGGCTTCAATTTGGATTTCTTACCCATCTTTTGCATCCAGGTTTCCCATTCCTTCGGAGGATAGTTGTCCGGATCATAAAACTTGTGGCACTTCGCGCATTTGGCGTTGTAGAGCCTCTTCGCGGCCTTGACTTCAGCAGCAGAAAGATCCGCCCCCCGCGCAGCGCTTGAGGCCAGGACAAGAAATACAACCAGTGCCATCGGTCTCATTTAAAAATTGAATCCGAGGATTAGCCGGATGTTGACGCGTTCATGATCCTCTAACTCCAACCAGCGATTGTCATCCGGATTGCCATCAAAATTCTTGCCCCATACTTGCGGCATGACCGTGAGAGTGCCCCACCATTTTTCCTGCCGATAGCTCACCACCGGCCCGAGGTGCAGCGCCATGCTCTCCCATTCGGAGTACTCAGGGATTTCAGAATGATTGCGCAGTTCCAAGCCGACCGTCCAGCGTGGACTCAACTGGCGGCCCAGGCCGAACGTGGCCTCCACTTCGCCCACCGTCTCGTGGAAGTTATCCTCCCATTCCGTCTCATGAACCAGATTTAAGGCCCATTTCCAGTCTCCATGGCGCTGGCCCAGAATGATCTTCTGCTCCAACGCGGCTTCGCTGCCGGTGAATGTCGGTTCGAGGTAAAGTGTAACTCCCACCGGATACTCGGCTGGATTCAGCACCATGTAACGATTCTCGAGGGAGATGCCGGCAAACTCGAACTCCGACACATCCTGGTGAGGCGTGACGCTGACGTCGCGAAAACTTTCGGCCTTGGCGTTCAGATAAAAGCCCACGGTATAATTATCCGTCACGCCATATTCCAGTTCCTCGCGGATTTCCCAGCGGTTGAAGTTCTGCTTCTTTACCTCACCACCTTGGGTGCGCTGGGTCCGCAAGGTAACCCATTGCTCAAATTCCAGCGCACCCTGCGGCATCGTTTCGGGTTCGTAGGAGTAGGTGAAGATGCGTTCCGTCGCCGCTGCCGTGTGAAGTCCGGCCATGATGGCGAGAATTCCCAGGTGAGTCCTGGTCCGATTCAATAGGCTCATAGTTCAGTCGTTAGTCGTTACGATTTGACAGTCAGTTCGGGTGGATTTTATTGAGATTGAGTCTCACTGTCAACAGTACTTAAACAATTTTTAAAGCGCGCCATCGGCCGGTTGACGTTCGCCCATTTGCAGCGCGGATCGAACGTTTCCCGCGTGACTTTCCACCACCGCCATCGCACATTCCCCGTCGTTGACGAGCGTGAAAAAAGCCTCTCCTGTATCTCGCAGCGGACGATTTGCCGACGGTCCCGCGGCGGAAGTCGCCCGGTTTACTGAATCGGTTTCCTTCGATTGGCGGCTGTGGGAGCAGGATATTCTCGGCTCCATTGCGCATGCCACGATGCTTCAAAAGATCGGGCTGCTCACGAAAGCAGAGTTGGGCGCAATCACGACGGGTCTCAAAGCCATTGGGCAGGAAATTGCGGAGGGGAAGTTCTCGTGGAAGTCCGAACTCGAAGATGTCCACATGAACATTGAAGCGGAGTTGACGCGCCGCGTGCCGGCCGGCGCAAAGCTTCACACCGCCCGCTCGCGCAACGATCAAGTCGCGCTCGATCTGCGGATGTGGCTCCGGGACGAAATCGCAGGGCTGGCCGCTGAGATCCGGACTTTGCAAAGAGCATTGGTCGAACTTGGTGCCAGGAATGATGACGTGTTGATTCCTGGTTACACGCACTTGCAGCGCGCTCAACCCGTTTATTTTGCGCATCACTTACTGGCCTATGTGGAGATGCTGGAGCGCGACCGTCAGCGGCTGGCGGATTGCTTTGTGAGAGTCAATGTCTGCCCGCTCGGCAGCGGCGCCCTTGCCGGCTCCACGCTGCCGTTGGATCGAGAATTGGTCGCCCGGCTGTTGGGTTTTGCGGATGCAAAAGGCAAGCCACAAGTGACGCAGAACTCCATGGACGCCGTGAGCGATCGGGATTTTGCCGTGGAGTTCTGCAGCGTAGCCGCGTTGCTGTCGGTGCACCTGTCGCGTCTCGCCGAAGACTGGATCCTGTTTGCGACGGCGGAGTTCAATTTCATCCGGATCGCTGACGCCTACACGACCGGCTCCTCGCTCATGCCGCAAAAGAGGAATCCTGACGTTGCTGAACTCAGTCGCGGCAAAGCGGCCCGGGTTATTGGCAATCTGACGGCGCTCCTGACGCTGCTGAAGGGCTTGCCCATGACTTACAATCGCGATTTGCAGGAGGACAAAGAGCGGCTCTTCGATTCTGTCGATGCGGTGCGGGCTACGGTGCGGATTGCGGCGGGTATGTTGCAACATACGTTCGTCAATAAAGCCGCCTGTCTCGCGGCAAGCTCGGATGCGTCATTGCTGGCGACGGATTTGGCGGAATACCTCGTCCGAAAGGGCGTGCCATTCCGCGAAGCCCATCACGCTGTGGGCTGCCTCGTTGCTTTGGCGGAATCGCGCGGAAAACGTTTAAATCAATTGTCGATCCCGGAATTGCAAAAGGCAGACACGCACTTCGCAGACGATGTCACGGAAGTTTTCGACCTCCGAAAGGCGCTCGGCCAACGCCTTCTCCCTGGCGCGCCAGGCGCACGGGAAGTGCCAAAACAGCTCGCGCGATGGAAGAAGCTTTTAGGCTCAAATCAACGCAGCTGAATCCACCTGTTCTCGCCGGAAGGTATCGGATGATCATCTACGCTTGTTTGTCTTTCGCCCTTGGTTAGCCAGCGCGTATGGCGGCTCCTCCTCCTCTCAGGCCTGATCTCGTGCTCAAAGGAGTCTCGCGTTCGTTCTATTTAACCCTGCGCGTTTTGCCCGGCGCCATTCGTTCGCAGATGAGTCTGGCTTACTTGCTGGCTCGCACGACAGATACCATTGCTGACACCGAAATCGTTCCGGTAAATCAAAGGCTGCAAGCGTTGCAGTCTCTTCGGGAACGAATTCTGGGAATCAGTCAAAAGACGCTGAACTTCGATCAGTTGGCCCGCTGTCAGGACGACTCCTCCAGAGATACTCGGCTCCAGAATTGCGAAGAGGTTTTGCCTGACCTCGAAGATGATAAGCTGAAGAATTCCCAAAGAGTCCACGCCCACGCTTCCTCTGCTGAACGCATTCTGCTGGAGCGCATCGAGGACCTATTGGCGTTGTTGATGAAGCTGTCGCCAATGGATCGCGATCTCATTCGCGAAGTCTTGTCCAGGATCACCAGCGGACAAGAACTGGATCTGAAGCGCTTTGCGGATGCCGGGCCGGGCCAAATCGTCGCCCTCCTCACCGAAGAAGAATTGGATGATTACACCTGGCGCGTGGCCGGCTGCGTCGGCGAATTCTGGACCCGGATGTGCCAGACCCACCTTTTTCCCAACGCGCCGCTGGACCATGCGCGTCTCGTGTCAAATGGCGTTCGATTTGGGAAGGGATTGCAGCTGGTGAACATCCTTCGCGACTTGCCGAGGGACCTTCGGCATGGACGTTGTTACTTTCCGGCCCAGGCCCTGTCGGCGCACGATCTTGTTCCGGAAGATCTGTTGCAGCCAGCCAATGAGCTTCGATTCCGCCCGGTTTATCAGATTTTCCTCCAGAAAGCCCAGGAACACCTGGCCGCAGGCTGGGAATACACCACGTCACTCCCAGGGCGGTGTGTGCGGGTGCGCCTGGCGTGCGCCTGGCCAATCCTCATCGGCGCAAAAACACTGGCCCGATTACGAACCCAAAATGTGCTCGACCCGCACCATCGGATTAAGATCAGCCGCGCCGAGGTGCGTGCACTGATAGGCCGCTCGATCATCAGCTACATCTGGCCGTCTTCCTGGCGACGACTCTTTGGGCGAATCGCTGGTTCGTGATCTGTTTTTGGAAATCCTCCAGGAGGAACGCGATTAAGATGAAACGGATCTCAGCAGGATCAGGCTGACACGTACCTGCGATCAAATAACACGCGACGAAGGGCTTCTCTCGCACGCCCAACTGGTCTGTGCGCAAGCGCCACTCCGCAGCTAACGTCAGTCATGGCGAGAGTTATTCGCACCCGGAATGGCAGCGGCTGAGCCGTGCTGCGCCATTCCCAGACAGCCAGAAACGTTGGCTTTACCAGATTCGCACGAAGGGCAATCGGCAGGCCGTCGAGGCCTTACTATCCTGTTGCTTCCCTTGGCTATTTGCAGTATGCAAAAGCTATGCGACATCTCAGCTGGCTCACCATTTTCGGCTTTATTGGACTGGCCATTGCCCGGATTCAGGCTCAACCAGCCAGCCAGGAACAAGTCGACCAGGCACGGGATATTTTGCGCAACACACGTGCGGGACAACACGCCACCGTACCCACGTTACCGGCTGGAACGAACGCTGCGCCCGTGCCGTCCGGCGGCATCGGGACGTTAACGCCGGAGATGGAAAAGCAGGCTCGTGAGCTACTCCAAAACATGCGCAACCGATCGCGGCCAGCGGCATTCCCCGGCCAAAGCGGCGCGGCCCCTGTGACGCAAACCGACGCTGCGGCTCGCGAGGCCGCTCTCCAGCAAGCGTTGGCGGAAGCGCGCCGCATTGAAGAGGAAAGACGGATTGCCGCGGAGAAAAATCTCGCCGCCGGACAAGAGAAGAACGTCGCTCCAGACGCCGATCGGGAGAAGAGACTCGCCGAGATCGAAGCAGCCGTAGAACGGGCAAGACAGGATCGAGCTACCAGAGCGCCTGCGACCACCATCCCTCCGCCCGTCACCGAGACCGCGGCGACTGCTCTGCCACCCGTCGTTCCGGTTCCAGCTACTACTCCCGCGACACCCGTTGTGGCGCCGGCGCCGGTCTTGCAGGTTCCGTCCCCACGATCGCCCGGATTGACTCCAGAGCAGGAGCAAAAAGCGCGCGAACTGTTGAACCAAAAGCTGAACGAAATCCAACCTGTTCCTCCGGTTGTGGCCGCGCCAGCCACCCCGGCCGCGCCTCCGGCGGTGGCGTCTCCGGCTGCCGTCGCACCGTCACCTGCCAGTGTACCAGCTGTAGTTTCACAGCCCGCCGCAGTTCCATCGCAGGCGGTCACGGTCGACAAGGAAGCCCAAGTGCGTGCCCTGTTAGAGCAAAAAGTAGCCGAACTCTACGGCGTTGCTCCGGCGCCCCAGTCAGCCCCGGCGATCGCGCCACCGCCCGCTGCGCCGCCACCTGTCGTCGCGCCGCCGCCACCTGCCGTTCCAGCCCCTGCTGCGGTGCCGACACCCGCCACTGCTCCGGCGCCAGCAGCCGTTCCAGCCCCCGTGGTTGCCGTCCCACCCTTGAGCCCTCCGCCACCTGCTGGAGCTTTGACACCCGAAGCTGAAGCGCAGGCGCGCGAGCTATTGCAAAAACAGTGGAGCGAACTCGAGACTACGAAGGCTCCATCTCCGGCTGAGGATCCAAAGTCTCAGCGCGAGGCGGAGAAGAAGGCCAAGCGTGAGATGGAGAAGCTGACTACTGAAGCCAATACCAAAGCGCGTGCCGAGGCCCGCAAACGAACGGAGGCTGAAGCGGCCAGCATCGCGGAAACTCGCGCGCGGGAACAACGCAAAGCCCAGTCCGCGAAAACGCCGAGCGCCACGGGCGGGGCCATCGCTTCGGCCGAGCCACCTCCTTCCAGCGGCTTGAGTGAGAGCAAGCAGCAGCGTTTGACGGCCCTTCTGGAGGCCTATAAACAAGGCAATATTGCTCCAGCCGAATATCACGAGAAGCGCGCCAAGATTCTCGCTGAACCCTAGCAACGGGTTGGTTTTCCCGTCCCGCCAGGTCAGCCGATCGGGCGGGATTTTTTTTGCCGACCCGGGCTCTGGTCAACTTTGCGCTTTGCACCTTGAACGATGAAACTGTAAATACGCCCGTGCACGATTTTCATTACGTCGGCAGGAAGCTGTATTGTGAGCGCGTGTCCGTGGAATCATTGGCGAAGCGATTCGGGACGCCTCTCTATGTTTACTCGCAACACACGCTGACCGAGCATTTTCAAAAGCTGGGAAAAGCCCTAGCGTCGCTCGATCATTTGATCTGTTACGCGGTCAAGGCGAACTCCAATGTTGCGGTGATGCGCATGCTGGCCAACCGTGGCAGTGGCTTCGACGTTGTCAGCGAAGGTGAACTGCGTCGCGTGATGGCGGCTGGCGGCGAAGCGCGCAAATGCGTTTTTGCGGGCGTCGGCAAGACGGAACAGGAAATTGCCTTTGCGCTCCGGCAGGGAATTTATTCCTTCAACGTCGAGAGCGAACCCGAATTGGCCCGCATCAATCGCGTCGCTGCCCGGCTCAGGAAAATTGCGCCGGTCGCTATCCGCGTGAACCCGAATGTGGACGCTGGCACCCATGCCAAAATCACCACCGGCACGTACGAAAACAAGTTTGGCATTGCCTACGAGGAGATTGAAGGAGTCTATGCCCGGGCCGCGAAGCTGAAAAATCTGCGCCTGCGCGGCTTGCAGATGCACATCGGCTCGCAGTTGACCGCGGTCAAACCTTTCGAACTGGCCGTGAAGAAGGTGGTGCCGATGGTCAAGAACCTGAGCGCCAGATATGGTTTTGATTTCTTCAGTATCGGCGGGGGCTTGGGCATTGTGTATCGACCCGCCTTGGAAAGTGGTTCCCCCCAATGGTGGCAAACGCCCCAGGCACGGCACATTTTGACTCCGGCACGGTACGCCGCCACGCTCGTGCCGCTGCTGCTGCCACTGAATCTTCGCATTTTGATCGAGCCAGGCCGCTTCATCGTCGGCAATGCCGGCATCCTGGTGACGCGGGTCGAATATGTGAAGCGCACCGGGAGGAAAAACTTTGTCATCGTCGATGCAGCCATGAACGATCTGATTCGGCCGGCCTTCTATGATTCCTATCACGAAATCGTCTCGCTCACGCGCAAGAACGGCGCTTTGATTTCTTCCGACGTGGTCGGTCCCATTTGCGAATCGGGCGATTATTTCGCGAAGAATCGGCCGTTGGCCAAAGCGGGCGAAGGAGATTACCTCGCCCTGCTGAGCGCTGGGGCCTATGGCTTCGTGATGGCCTCCAATTACAATACCCGCGCCATGGCCGCTGAAGTGATGGTTAGCGGGAACAAAGCGGCCCTGGTGCGCGAACGGCAGCCTATCCAGCAGATCTGGGAAGCGGAAAAATTACCCCAGTGGCTAAGGTAGACAGGCATCTCGCGTGCCCAGGGCCCAGGTTCACGATCACGGCGTTGAAACGCCGGGGTATTGTCGCGTTTCCTTCTGGACGAGTAAGCGGTTTGCGATGAGCGGAAAAGTCGGAGGCTCGCCGGCTTCCCAAAATGCAAGTGAAAGGTCTGGTCCTGCTTTATCAGTCGGCGCTCATAATCGACTCAAGAATTCCTTACTCGGTCTTACCCATGAGCTGATTCAATTTATCCCGATGGCTGCGGCTTAGAGTTAAGCGCGTGCCGTTGCGCAGAATGACGGCGTATTCTCCGTGAAACAGGGGTTGCAGTTCCTTGATGCGATCGATGTTTACGATGGTCGAGCGGCTGATGCGCAAGAATTTGTTCGGGGGCAACCGCTCTTCGAGAGCCGACATCGTTTCGCGGTGCAAATGGGATTCAGCGCCGATGTGCAGGCTGACATAATTGTCCGCCGCTTCGACCCAGTCGATATCGTCAATTTTCAGGAAGATCACACGTCCGCTGGACTTCACGGCCATACGCTCGGGGTATTTGGAATCCGGTGTCAGATCGCCCAGCAAAGCGGAGAGCCGCTCCTTGAGTTCGCCGGCCTGATCACGTTTGATATGGTCCAGGGCGCGACGCAGCGCTTTTTGAAAGCGCCCTCGATCGAACGGTTTCAGCAAATAATCCAAGGCATGAAACTCAAAAGCCTGAAGTGCAAACTTGTCATGGGCGGTCACGAAAATGATGGCGGGAATTTTTTCCGAGCCCAGTCTTGACAACACCCCAAAACCATCCAGTTCCGGCATCTGTACGTCGAGGAAGACCAGGTCAGGCATCTCCCGTTTGATGGTGGCCAAAGCTTCGCGGCCATTGGCGCATTCGCCGATCAACTCGACTTCCTCTTGCTCCTCGATCAAGGTCCGCAGGCGTTCTCGCGCCAACGGCTCGTCGTCCACGATTAAGGTTCGTATTTTCATCGCTCCAACAGCGCTCACTTACGCCACCAAGGTATCCTCAGGATGGGCTGCTGAATCAAGAAAACTCCTGGTGGCCTGCTTCCTGCAACCATTTCATCGTGGCGGCGCCCTCTCTGCCGGGCGCGGTTCTTTGTTGCGCCGCGCCGCTCGCCGCGCGCCACGGAATTCTTACATTCACCTCCAACCCTCCGTCGGGTCGATTCGCCAACTCCAGACTATGGGCGTCGCCATAAAGCTGCTGCAGTCGCGCGCGTGTGTTGGAAAGGCCGATGCCTTCCTGCAAGGTTTGCGGCATCTGGATTCCCGTGCCGTTATCGCGCACCTGCAAGTGAAGCATGCCCTGGTCGCGGAAGGCGCGCAGTTCGATGATTCCCGGCCTCGCATGCGGCTCAATACCGTGCTGGATGGCATTTTCCATGAGCGGTTGCAAGAGAAGATTCGGCACCAGGCCAGGGAGTGTTTCAGGATCGATCTCCTTTCGCAACGTGAGCCGTTCACCAAAACGCGTCCGCTCGATTTCGAGATAACTATCCAAAAAGGCCAGTTCCTCGCGCAACTGCACCTCTTGTGTCTCCACATTCTCCAGGGCGCTGCGAAGCAGATCACTGAGGTGCGCGATCATGCGATCGGCGGCTTCCACATCCTTGTGCATGAGCGAGGAGATGGCGTGAAGCGTGTTGAAGAGAAAATGTGGATTGAGCTGCATTTGCAGGGCTTGAAGTTTCGCCTGGGCCAGGCGTTTCTCCAATTCCGAGGTGCGAAGCTCGCGCTCGTGAAACTTTCGGTAATATTCAATCGCGTGGCTGACGCTGACAATGACCCAGTAAATGAGCAAATTGAAAAAGAGCGTTGCCACCAGCGCGTGACTGAACGCCACCGAAAAAGTCGTGGGACTATTGCTTCCCCGTGTTTGCCACTCTTCGACCAAAGCGCGCAGCACCATCCATGCAAGAGAGAACACCGCGCTGGCTGCCAGATGGATGAGCAGATGGCGATACCAGGCGACTCGGCCCACATGAAAACGCCGCGCCAACCAGAAAGCCGGGATGGAAAGGACCGCAAAGACATACCAGTCTGCCAGCGCCCGACCCATCGCGAAGCTCCACGAGACGGGGACGCCTATGTTCGATCGGGAAAGATACAGTTGCCCGGCAAAGGCCATGCCGATTGCTGTCCACAGTACAAAAGCCAGCAGCCACTTGATCCAGGTGTGTTTGAAAAGCCGTTCGACCATCGCCGTGCCGAGCAGCTTAGCTTGTTCCAGGGCGCAAGTCCAAGGTTTAGCTTCGGCATAGCGTCGGTGGAAAACTAAGCTAAGCTTTACTCTGCCTTACCGTCTCCTTCTTCTCTTCCAGTTCGGCTTGAAGCGATTTGCGATCACTCACCAGTTGCTTCTCCAATTGCTCATACGCTTCGAAATCTCCTTTGGCCGCTGCCTTGGCGAGTTCGCCTTTGACGAAGATCTCGCGCTCGGCGATCTTGGCCGCGTATTTGGAGTCCAACTCCGCGAGTTGCCTCTTTTGTTCTGCGGTTAACTTGGCAGCCGGTGAGGTTTTGTTCAGCCGCTCCATCGCAAGTTCGTACGCACTTTTCATCATGGGAACGATACAGAAGCCAAAAGGCTGAAGCCAGCGCTGAAACGGACAAATTCATTCTGCCGGTTGATTCTGCACCTGGAAATTGGCGCCAAGATCAATCTGCACCTCACCTGCCTGCACGCGAGTCGGATAGGATCGCACGGGCCGGTCCGATCGTGTGATGCAGGCCCCGGTCTTCACATCAAAGGCCCAGCCATGCAGCGGACAAAAAACCTGTCCATCAACGAGCATGCCCGCTCCGAGCGGCCCACCTTTGTGCGGGCACTCGTTATCAATGGCGTGAAACTCTCCATCGAGATTGAACACGGCGAAATCGCGCCCCCGCACGTGAACGATACGGCCCTGGCCCGGTGGCAAGCGATCCACCTCCAACACCGAAACAAATTCACTCATGCTTGTTCGGCGGTCGCGGCGTGTCCGAAGGTTGCGCCTCGGCGGCCGGACTTGATTGCTCGCCGGCGAGGTTGCTTTTTTTCTTCCAGGGCATATCGGGAAATTTCGCGGGCAACTTCACGGGCGGCGGCTTTGGTCTGGCCATTTGCAACTCCGGATCGGCTGCAGCCGTGTCCGGCGGCGCGACGTTCTCCCTCCATGAAGCGATGCGCGCCTGCAAACCGTGGTGTTCCGCCGCTTTTTTATCGCCGGCCTTCATGTAGAAGAGGGATAGATTTGTGTGAACGAGCTGTTCCCTGGGCCGAAGTTTTTCCGCTTTGTGCCCTTCCGCAATGGCGGACGCGTAGTCGCCCTTGCGGTAATAGGCCATGCCCAGGGAGAGCTGCGCATCGAAATAGTCTGGATCCTCCGTCAAGGCGCCTTGGAGCTTGGCGATGCAGGCATCGTATTCGCCCTGGCTGAAGTCGAACATTGCGTCATCGTATTGTTCCTGAGCCGTCGGCATAATCTGCAGGTCTAGTTATCGCTCGACCGAGCCAAAGAGGCAATCGATTACCTGACGCGCGTGAAAACGAGCCTGAAACACAGCAAGGGGCGGCGGGCGGAGAAATGAGCTGTGGCGACAGGGCGCTTCAACACCTCGGCAATGAAAGTTTTGCGCGCGCATGCTGGACGTGTTATAAACGGAGCGGTTAATTGTTAAAACGTTAAAAAGTTAAGATGGGAAATGGAGGTGCGCTCTACGATTTAACGATTCAACGGTTTAACCATCTGATTTAACGAATCAAATGGCTCTGCCCATCCAGCTGATCTCGACGGACTTTGACGGCACGCTGCACGCCGAGTTCGAAAACCCGCCGGTGCCGCTGGATTTGCAGGCGCTCATTGGCGACTTGCAACGGCAGGGCGCCAAGTGGGTCATCAACACCGGGCGCGACTTGTCCAGCGTTATGGAAGGCATCGCGCGCGCACGATTATCGATCAAACCGGATTACCTGGTGGTCGTGGAACGTGAAATCTATTTGCACGAAGGCTCGCAATATCTCAGTTGCCAAGAGTGGAATCGGAGTTGCACCACGGCTCACGCGGAATTGTTTGCCCGCGTACAACCGGATGTGCCGCGACTGGTGGACTGGGTGAACAAACGTTTCTCAGCGACTCTCTACGAAGATGATTACTCTCCTCTTTGTTTGATTGCAGACAGCAATGAAGATGCGGATGCCATCCAGGTGTTCCTGGAGGCCTATTGCCGTGAAGTGCAGGGTTTGACTCTGGTGCGTAATGATGTTTATGCCCGTTTCAGTCATGCCGGATACAACAAGGGCACGGCCTTGGCAGAAATTGCCCGGCAATTAGGAATTCACCGCGAACGGATTCTCGCGGCCGGCGACCATTTGAACGACTTGCCGATGCTTTCAGGAGACTTCGCGCGCTGCGTGGTGGCACCGGATAATGCCATCGCTGTCGTCAAGGAAACCGTTCGTCGCCAAAATGGCTACATCAGCCATCAGCCTTGGGGTCACGGAGTCGCTCGGGGCCTGGAGTTTTATCTGGGAAATGGAACGCCCTAGAGGGCGTTATGAGCGCGCAAATAAAGACGCCTAATTCGAGGGCCGCCCTAAGCAAGCAAAGCTTTTGAACTCGCCACTAACTCGTTGCGTCTTACTAGGTGCTTGTCATTTGACACCTGAAGTCACAATGATACGCTCCCAGGACTAACAAGCGATGGAACTCGCTCCCAGTCTGTTGGCTAGTGATGTGCTGAGTTTTCATCAGGATAGAAAGCGGATTTCATGAGTGAAACATCGTTAACCGCCACCTCACCCGGTGGCGCTTCCAAAGTGTCGAAGGTATCCGAAGCGGTCATTCGTATCGCCGGCAATTCCCAGGATGGTATTCAAGCCATCGGCGGTTTCCTGGCTCGGTTGGCCGGGCGCAGCGAACAGGAAGTTATGACCTTCATGACGATTCCCTCCACCATTTCGGGGGGGCCATCCATCTTCCAGGTTCGCATTGGTTCGGGTGAAGTTTTGAGCGCCGGTGATGACGCGGATGTATTGCTGGCTTTTTATCAGCATTCGTACGAGGAACACATCGGCGCCCTGAAGAAACGTGGCATCGTCCTTTACGATTCCGACCACGTGGAGCCAAAGTCCGAGTGGCAACAGGACTATTATCATCTCGGTGTGCCCATCTCCGGACTGACGGTGGAAGCCATCGGCGGCACGGCCAAAGACAAAGGCAAAAATATTTACGCTCTCGGTTTGATTGCGCGCATGTTCGACCTGAACGTGCCGAAACTGGTGAAACTGATTGAAGAGCGCTTCACCGGAAAAGACCAAAGCATCGTCAACAATGCACTGGCCGCGTTTCACGCCGGCCACAGTTACGCGTTGGGCAACGTCATCGAAACGTTTCAGTTTGTGGAAAGCCGGAAGAAGGCCGGACATCAGGTGGTGATGAACGGAAACGAGGCGCTGGCCTTTGGTCTGATTGCGGGGGGGGTGCGTTTTGGGGCGGGTTATCCGATTACTCCCTGGTCGGACATCATGGAACTGCTTCGTCGCGAGTTACCGAAATACGGTGGCACCTTCGTACAGTGCGAAGATGAGATCGCTTCCATTTCCATGGCGCTGGGGGCCAGCTATTCAGGACGCGTCGCCGTGACGGGCTCCAGTGGACCAGGCATCTCGTTGAAGACCGAAGCCCTCGGCTGGGCGGTGATGGCCGAGATGCCGCTGATCATCTGCGACATTCAACGCGGTGGACCTTCCACCGGCATGCCGACCAACGTGGAACAGTCCGATCTGAACATTGCTGTGTTCGGCGGCCACGGCGATTCACCTCGCGTGGTGGTCGCGCCGGCAAACGTCGAAGACTGCTTTTACACCGCCATCGAAGCTGTCAACATAGCGCGCACCTACAGCGTGCCAGTGATCATCCTGAGCGACCAGGCCATTGCCACTCGCATTGAAGCCTTTGCAGAACCGGATTTGGAAAAAGTTTGCCAGGATATCTCGCCGGATCTGTCGCCGGTGCCCGACCACAAGCCTTATGATCTGAATATTCCCGAGGGAATCACTCGCCACGTCGCGCCAGGAACGCGTGTCCTGAGCGGCAAATATCCGATCGTCACGGGCCTGGAACATGACGAACTGGGGCACCCAACCGGCTCACCAAAATTGCACACGCAGATGAGCGCCAAGCGGCGCAAAAAACTCCAAACACTGGCCGCGACTTTGCCGATCCCACAAGTCTATGGCCCCCCTGAAGGTAATGTGCTGTTGGTGGGCTGGGGTTCCACGCAAGGTCCGATTCGCGAAGCGGTGGACCGCGCCCGCGCTGCCGGCGACAGCGTTTCCTCGGTCCACATTAAATACATCAGCCCGCTGCCGCCCGGCTTGGATAATATTTTTGCGGGCTTTAACCATGTCTTTGTCGTCGAGATGAATGACGAAGGCCTTTACGGCTACGGCCAGCTTGCGGGCTTGCTGCGCGCGCGTTATTGCGACCCGAAGATTCGTGGCATCAATAAGGCCGACGGTCTGACCTGGAAAGTGAAGGACATCCTGCAGCGTGCCAAAGACAACGTCAGTGCCGGCTTGCGAAAGCTCTAACGATTCAACGATTTGATGAAACTATGAGTTTACCCACGACTGAAATTCCTGCGCGGGGCAATATCACCAGTGTGCCGCCGCTGACCGGCGATGAACGCAAGCCCCTCACGAAAAAAGAAGTCGCCGCCGATCATCCCACATGGTGTCCGGGCTGCGGCGATTTCTCCGTGCTCGCCCTTTATTTCAAACTGATTGAAAAGCGCAAGCTATGGCACGAGAAGATCACGACTGTCGCCGGCATCGGTTGTTCCAGCCGGTTTCCGTATTTCGTTCAAGCCCACGGCGCGCATTACATCCACGGGCGTGCATTGCCCTTCGCCAGCGGCATTTCACTGACACGGCCGGACCTGCACGTGTTCGTCTTTGGCGGCGATGGAGACGCCTTTTCCATCGGCGGCAACCATCTCAACCACACGGCCCGAAAGAATATCAAGATGACCTATGTCATCATGGACAACTGGGTCTATGGTTTGACCAAGAAACAGACTTCGCCCACCTCACCGCTCGGGTTCAAAAGCAAAACCGACATCTGGGGCGCCGTGGATCATCCCATCAACCCGATGAAGCAACTGGTCTCGGCGGGTGCCACGTTTATCGCCCGGACGACGCACACGAATCCAAATCACGTGCTGCAAATGATGGAAGCCGCCATGGACCACGACGGCTTCGGCGTCATCGAGTGCCTCAGCGAATGCGTCGAATTCTACGAAGGCGCCTTTGATGCCTCCAATCCGCGCAAAGGCGGCGTCTTTAATCTCGTGCCGCCAGACCACGATGTGACTGACGAAATGGCCGCCTACAAACTCTCCGACGCGCCCTTCCCCGGTTACTTCGGCGTCTTCTACAAGGTGAATCGCCCAACCAAAAATGCGAACGAGGCAAGGATCAACGCCAGCATGCAGGAGAAGGTCAAGGGGCTCAAAGACTGGGAAATTCTCAAGAAGAATTTTGACCGGATGAAGTAGTTACTGAAACTTGCGTAAACAAGCGCGCCACCGCTGATGGCAGTTCGGTGGCCGCGAACAGCCGAAGCGACGCCATCATGGGATCGTTCCCAGGCGCGGTCGCAATCCAGCCAAATGCGCTTTATCCCCAGGTCGCTAGCCGGGAATGTTTTGAATTTCCTTTGTCGCCTGGGTCGTCTATTGTCCTGACCTCGCTGTGTGAAAACAAGTCCGCAGTCTGCTGATGGTGCGATGGGACTTTGGTCCCGCCGCCGGTTTCTGGCCCGGAACGCGATGGGCGTCGGCAGTGTCGCGCTCGCGTGGCTGTTGCGGGAGGACAATCTGCTCGCCACACCTCCAAACATGCCGCGCCAGCCGCAGTCGTTTGACTTGAAGCCCAAGGCGCCCCTGATCCGTCCGCAGGCGCGCGCCATGATCTCCCTGTTCATGCACGGCGGGCCCAGCCATATCGACTTGTTCGATCCGAAACCGGAATTGACCCGGCGCAGCGGGCAGGATTACGCGGGAGAAATAACGTTCAGCTTCATCGATCGCGCGAGCAAAAAATTGTTCGGCAGCCCGTGGAAGTTTCAAAAGCGCGGCCAGTGCGGCATGGATGTCTCCGAACTGCTTCCGCACTTCGCCGGAATCGTGGACGACGTGACGCTGATCCGCTCGATGCACACGGACATTAATGGACACGAACCATCCATCTGGTTCATGAACACCGGCAAGTCACAGCCGGGACGGCCGGCGCTCGGTTCGTGGCTCACGTATGGGCTCGGTTCCGAAAGCCAGAGTCTGCCCGCCTACATCGTATTGACCGATCCGGGAGGGCATCCTGTCGATGGCGTGCGCAACTGGTCCAACGGCTGGATGCCACCGTTGTTTCAGGGAACGATCGTGCGCGCGACCGAGCCAAGGATTCCAAACCTCGAACCCCCGCCGCACTTGAAAGGCGCGTTGCAGGAACAGAACCTCGCTTTCCTGGCCCGGCTGAATCGCGATCATCTTGCGCGCCATCCGGGAGAGACGGATCTGGAAGCGCGCATCGCCAGCTACGAACTCGCCGCGCGGATGCAAACCGCCGCGAAGGAGGCGCTCGATCTTTCCGCCGAAAGCGAGGCCACCAAGAACCTTTATGGCCTGGATGATCCGATCACGCGCGAGTATGGCACGCGTTGCCTCATCGCCCGCCGTCTAGTCGAACGCGGCGTCCGTTTCGTGCAACTTTTCGTCAACGGCCAGATCTGGGACACACACGAGAGCATCACCAAAAATCTCATGACCTGTTGCCGCAAGACCGACCAGCCGTCCGCGGCGCTGGTGAAGGATCTCAAGGCGCGCGGCCTGCTCGACACCACGATTGTCCATTGGGGCGGCGAGATTGGCCGATTGCCTGTAACCGAAAATCATGGCGCGTCCGAGAAGGCAGGGCGCGACCACAACGGCCAGGGTTTCAGCACCTGGCTTGCGGGGGGCGGAATCAAGGCCGGCATGATCTATGGCGAGACCGACGAGTTCGGGCACAAAGCCGTCGTGAATCCGGTGAGTCCGAACGATTACCACGCCACGCTGCTGCACCTCTTCGGGCTCGACCACACCAAGCTCCTTTACCATCACAACGGCCAGGAGGAACGGATCACCGATACCAAGCCGTGCCGTGTGGTGAAGGAGATTCTGAAGAGCGGATGAAGCACGAGACTTTCAACAGGAGGCAACAGAGTAAACAGAGGAGTTTGAGGATAAGAATGATGCCATCGAACCTCTTGGACGTGTGGCGGCATCTGCGGTTTCTCCGTTGCCTCTGTTTTCTCCTGTTATCTTTTTCTGTTTGCCGTGCGGCCCCGTTAACATTCGAGAAGGACATCCGACCCATCTTCAAAGCCCATTGTTTCGAATGTCACGGCGAAGGCGAGAAACTCAAAGGCGGCCTCGACCTGCGCCTGCGCCGGCTGGCGCTTCAAGGTGGTGACGACGGCCCGGCGATCGTTCCCGGCAAGCCGGATCGAAGCCTGCTCTTTACGATGGTTCACAGCGGCGAGATGCCGAAACGGGAAAAGAAGCTCACTGCCCAACAGGTGGCGCTGATCAAAAAGTGGATCGCCACCGGCGCGAAGACCGCCCGCCCGGAACCTGCCGAGATCGGAAAGGGTGGCGGCATCACTGAGGAGGAGCGCGCCTTCTGGTCGTTCCAGCCGATTCGCCAGCCCGCCATCCCAAAAACGAAATCCAAGGACCAGGTCCGCACGCCGGTTGACGCATTCCTGGTTGCCGCGATGGCAAAACATAAACTCGGCTTTTCGCCCGACGCCGAAAAAATTACGTTGCTCCGCCGCGCCTGCTTTGATCTTACTGGCCTGCCACCCACACCCAGCGAGATCGAAGCCTTTCTGGCGAACACCGCGCCGGACGCCTACGAGAAACAGATCGACCGGCTGCTGGATTCGCCGCATTACGGTGAACGCTGGGGCCGCCACTGGCTGGACGCTGCGGGTTACGCCGACTCGGACGGCTACAGCGATGCCGATCCGCCGCGCGCCTACGCTTACAAGTATCGCGATTACGTCATCGGTTCGTTCAACTCGGACAAACCCTTCGACCGCTTTATTACCGAGCAACTCGCCGGCGATGAACTCGCTCGCGCGACCCGCGGCAATCCGAAATCCGCGCTTGCCACTGCGCATACGCGCGAGCTGCTCATCGCCACCGGCTTCCTCCGCATGGGCGCCGACGGCACCGCCACGCCTGCCGTTGCGGATCCAGACGCCGTGCGCAACCAGGTCGTGGCCGACACGATCAAAATCGTGTCCACCGCGCTGCTCGGGCTGTCCGTCGGATGCGCGCAATGCCACGATCACCGGTACGATCCGATTCCACAGGCCGATTACTATCGGCTTCGCGCGGTGGTCGAGCCGGCCTATGATCCGAAAAACTGGCGCACGCCCGATCAGCGCCTCGTTTCACTCTACACAGATGCCGACCGCCAGAAGGCCGACGAAGTCGAAACCGAAGCGAAGAAACTGGCCGGTGAAAAGGAAGCGAAGCAGAAGCAATACATTGAGGAGGCCTTGGCGAAGCATCTTGAGAAATTTGAAGCGCCCTTGCGCGAGCAACTGCGGACGGCCTACGACACGCCTGCCGATAAACGCACCGCCGAACGAAAAAAACTTTTGGCCGACAATCCCAGCGTGAACATCAACGCCGGTGTCCTTTACCAGTACAACCAAAAGGCGGCCGATGATTTGAAGGCGATGGACGCGAAGATCGTCGAGGTCCGCGGACGTAAACCGCCGGAAGAGTTTCTCTGCGTCCTGACGGAGCCGAGCGACACGTTGCCCGTCACCTACCTGTTCCATCGCGGCGATCCGAAGCAGCCAAAGGACGCCATTTCACCCGGCGGGTTGAGCGTGCTCGCGCCTCCCGGCCAGGTCGTCGAATTAGCCGGAAAGGATCCGGGCCTCGAGACCAGCGGCCGCCGACTCGCGTTCGCGCGATGGCTCACCAGCGGCACAAACCCGCTCGTCGCGCGCGTGCTGGTGAATCGGGTCTGGCTGCACCATTTTGGCCGGGGCCTGGTTGGAACGCCGTCGGATCTCGGCGTCCTGGGTGAGCGGCCCACGCACCCTGAATTGCTCGACTGGCTGGCGAGCGATTTCGTCGAGCACGGCTGGCGGCTAAAGCGTTTGCACAAGCTCATCATGACTTCCACGGCCTACCGCCAATCGTCTCTTCGAGACCGCCGGAGCGAAGAGCTTGATCCCGAAAATCGCTTCTACGGGCGCAAACCGATCCAGCGCCTGGATGCCGAAGTGATCCGCGATGCTATCCTCGCCACCAGCGGCGCGTTGAACAAAGCCATGTTCGGCCCGCCGGTGCCGGTGCGCCCGGATGTGCACGGGCAAATCGTGGTGGGCATCGACAAGACCGAAGGCGACAACAAAATGCCGGTCGAAGTGCCGCTCAAGGGAGAGGAGTTTCGGCGTGCGGTTTACGTCCAGGTGCGGCGCAGCCGTCCGCTGGCGATGTTGCACGCGTTCGACGCGCCCGTGATGGAAGTGAACTGCGAGCGCCGGCAATCCTCCACCGTCGCCACCCAATCGCTCATGCTGATGAACAGCCAGTTCATCCTGGACCAGGCGGCGCGCTTCGCCCAACGTTTGCATGCGGAAGCCGGTGACGACCGCGCCCTTCAGGTATCGCGCGCCTGGCAACTCGCCTTCAGCCGAAATCCGACCAACGGTGAACTTGCCGACGCCCTCGATTTCCTGTCCCGGCAAGTAGAGCAGTTGAAAACCGCCGCCGAGAAAAGGGATGAAACACCGAAAAAGGACGAAAAGGCGAAGCCGGCCGCGCCCCCCGCGCCGGAACTGCAAGCCCTCACGAATCTTTGTCAGGCTTTGTTCAGCGCGAACGAGTTTCTCTACATGGACTAGCAGCGAGTAGGAAGATGCTGGAACGCTATCCTCGACCGCGCCTCGAGAGGAGAATAATGACCGCACAATCGGATAGAGCACGCTCCTCGCGCGCGGAATGCGTCTTGGTCGGCGCCGGTGCGGACCGGGGACCGGCAAGACGCAGGCGTTACCTAATTTCTTCGCAGGCGGTAAAAGCTATTTCCCGGAGTAATCTCCACGATGACGTTGTTCAGCCCTTGGGTCACGATAGGCGCGTTGGTTACGGCCATCCACGTCTCGCCTGCGGCAAGGTCCTGTACAAACTCCAACATGAACTTGTCGGGCGCCGTTGGCCACGTCAAACGCAGTCGATCTCCTTCGCGGGTGACCACCAGATCAGGGCGGCCAAAGGCTCGGGCGTTGAGATACAGGTCGAAGCTTACATCGCTGCTATTGGTGGATTGCTGGTGAATTTCTACGGCCAGCAAATTGGTCCCATTGACGAACAGCACCGGGTTGACATTGGTCGTAAAAAAAGTCGATTCATCGGCGCCACTCACGGCCACCAGCCCGCGTGTGTTGTAATCCACGACATCGTTGGTCATGTTGCTGCGAAAGATTTCGTTGGTGTTGAGGTAAACAATCCCGCCGTCATCGCGCAGCAGACCGAGGGTCACGTTGGTCAGTGCCCAGGCGTTGCTGACAACAAAGATTTTCCGGAAATAGGTAGTGATAATGCGAGTGCCATCGGTGCGATTGCTGCGCAGCAGCGTTGCCTCGCCGTCGCCGCCGTAGCCAAGCTCGGCTGCGCCTGTGCGCCAGCCAGTTTCGGAATAATTAGTCGTGCGCCAGAGCGTGCCTTGATTTGAGCCGTCGTCCAAATAACGCCAGGCAGAGCCGGCAGAAACGAGGGTTACTGGCACGGGGGAGGTCCCGCGCGCGGTCGCGCTGGCGGGGATCGAGTTGGAACTTTCTGCGCCACTCCTCACCGCCGCGACGACGTAGTAATACGTAACTCCATTGGTCACTGCGCTGTCGGTGCAGGCGGTGGTGCGCAATCCATTGGTCAGGGAGATGAACGGCCCCGCGGCCGAAGTCGCGCGTTTCACGTGGTAACTGCTCGTGCCAGCGACGGATAACCAGTTGAGCGAGATACTTGAGGCATTCGCGTTCGCCGTCAGGTTTGCCGGAGCCGGCGGAGGCACAGTGTTCAATGGCAGAATCCAGATATTGCGAAATTGGACCGGGCCAGCGAGGTCTTGCAGGTGAATGCTGCCGGGCGGCGGCGGCTCCGGAGGTGCGTTGCCGTCAGTTGGGCGGGGAATCTCGACATCCTCCTGCACGATGATGCCGTTCCACCAGATGGTCACACGCGCATTCTCGATCTTCGTTCCGCCATTCCATCGCGCGGCGCGGAAAGTGATGTCGAAGCTCTCCCAGGTGCCGACCGGCAAACTTGCATTGGTGCTTGGATCGCGGATGGACCAGATCGCGCCGCTCTCATTGGCGCCGCTCACCGGACGATTGTAAGAGTCCAGGATCTGTATTTCGAATTGCCCCTGCAAATACACGCCGCTGTTGGCGAGGCTGTTTTCTGGCGTGCCTGGTGGGCTGGCCGGAATGCGAAACTCAAGGTGCAACTGGAGGTCGGTGAAAGTTTGGAACGTACGAATGTTTCCGCTGCCCGGCACAACCGTGAGCACCCCGGCGTTAATGGTCCATGGCACAGAACCGGTCGCATTCGTCCCGCTCCATTGCGCATTGCTCCGCCCGTCAAACAGGACCAGCGCTCCTTCAGGCGGCGCAGCGAATACTCCCGCCGCGTATTGAATTCCCCCAAGCAAATGGGCGCGAAAAAGCGGCTCCGCATAACTCTCCGCTGTGTGGCCGCCCGCCGTGTACCAGGAGCGTCCGCCGTCATAATCATGAAACCATGCAATGGGATGATCGCTGCCCATAGTTCCGCCGGTGTAGGTCGATTCATCCAGAGTGGCGAGCACGCGCACATTGGTGCGGGGATTGGTCTGAAAGCTGTACCACTCATCGTTTCGCACCCATGCAGGGGACAGAAAACGGGTGGATGGATGATCGAAGTCTTCCACGTGGATCGTTGCGGTTTGAATCGCAGGATGGTTGCTGAAGTATGCGCCCACCAGCCCGCCGTACCATGGCCAGGAATATTCCGTGTCACTGGCCGAATGCACGCCGACGTAGCCGTTGCCAGCGCGAATGTAGCGCTCGAACGCTGCCTGCTGCGTCGCATCCAGGATATCCCCGGTTGTCATGAGGAAAACCACGGCGCGATACTGTGCCAGCGCCGCGTCATTGAAGACGGCAGGGTCTTCGGTCGCCGTGACCAGGAAATTATTTTGCGTGGCCAGTTGCTGGATGGCGGCGATGCCATTGGGAATGGATGCATGTCGAAACCCCGTGGTGCGCGAGAAGACGAGGATACGGAAAGGACCACTGTTAGCCGCATTTACGTCCAACAATGCCCACGGAAAGATCAGCGGGCACAAGACAGTTAGCCTCCACAATTGAAGGAGCGTCATTGCGCCAAGCTTACCAGCAATAACAGGTGAAACAACGCTTCTTTAGGCTAAAAACCCTTACGGAAGTTGTTCCACCCGGTTCAGATGTGTCTTGGTGCGCAGGAAAAACGCCTTGCCTGCCACGGCGGGTGAAGCCATGAAGCCGCTCGCCAGGCTGTTCGTCGCCAAGGGTTCCAACGTGCGACCCGGCTTGACCACGAGGGTCGTGCCCTCCTGGCTAAAGAAATAGAGCCGTCCATCGGCATAAATCGGTGATGCCGCGTATTTGCCGCCCACGCGCTCGGTCCAGACGCTTTCTCCCGTGGCCGCTTCGACGCAGGTAATAAAACTTTCGTCAGCCGCGGTGTAGATCAGTCCATCCACCAGAATCGGCGAGGCGTACTTGCCCACGCGCGTCTTGAGCTTCCACACCACGCCGGTGTCAGTCACCTCTCCATGGCCGTCAGTCTGCACCGCCCACAATTCTTTTTTGTTTAGACCCGTCACGATGAACGCCACGCCTCCGTCGAATAGTGGCCGGGGCGCGACCGACCAATCGGCATATTGCACCTTCCAAAGTTCACGCCCGGTGCGCGGATCGTAGCCATAGGCCGCCTTGGCGCCGACGCTGAGCATTTGGGATTTCCCGGCCGCAGTCACGACTAACGGTGTGCTGTGGGCTTTGCGCAAATCGCCGTCCTTGGCCATTTGTCCCGGCACCTGCTCGTCGTTCCACACCACCGAGCGGTCTGTTTTCCAGACGGTCTTGCCCGTCTGCTTGTCGAGGGCGACATGATACTGCAGATCGACACCGTCCATCGTCAGGATCAGCAGGTTCTCGAAGAGGACCGGCGACGAAGCGGGGCCGCGGTAATGGCGGCACCGGAGATCATCTCGTTTCCAGAGCGCTTTGCACGTGCTCGTGTCCAGGCAGGCCGTCCCGAAACTGCCGAAGTGAACATAGACCCGGCCCGGCTCGATCACGGCCGAAGGTGTGGCGTAAGAATTCATCGATGCGCCGTTGCCGAGCGACTCCGGATTGTCGCTGTGAAACACCTTTTCGTTGAAGAGCACCTTGCCGGTCTCAGCATCCACACCAATGACGAAGAAGTCATGGCCGTCCACCGTGGCCGTGGTCAGCCAGACCTGCCCGTCCATTACTACGGGCGTAGATATGCCTTTATGGGGAATCTCCGTCTTCCATTTAAGATTGTTCGTCTCGCTCCAGTGCAACGGGAGGCCACGCGGTTTGCCATCGGCCAGCGGGACATGCCCATCGCCTCTTGGGCCGCGGAACTCCGGCCAATCCGCCAGAGCATGGCCTGGCAGCAAAAAGCCAAAGACCAGAAACGAGAGACCACCGAGAGCACGTGGGACTTTCATGCGAGCAGTTTGGCGACTCCGTGAACCTCGGCAAGAAAAACCGCGTGCTGAGCGTATCAGGCGCCCGGCGCTTCAGTGACCATGGACAAGTGACGGCACGCCTGGCCTGCTCGCCGTGTTTGCCCTTGAGGGATTGGGGCGTTTTGCAAGACTTGTTGCCAAGCGAACGACAGCAGCTTTTTTACTCGGGAAATGGGCGAAGCCCGACTAACAACCATGAAAATCAGACCTGCCAATCCCGGCGACTTGCCCGGCATCCTGGAGATATACAATGAAGCAGTGCTGAACACGACCGCCACTTACGATTACGAGCCCCGGACGCTGGAGCAGCGCACCGTCTGGTATGAGGATCATGTCAAAAGCAATTATCCGATCTTTGTCGCGCAAAATGACGGCGGACGAATTGCGGGCTGGAGCGCGTTGAACCCGTTTCATGCCCGGCCAGGCTACCGTTTCACGACGGAGAACTCCGTCTATGTGGCCGCGGACATGCGCGGGCGGGGTGTGGGTCGGCTTCTGATGCCTCCGCTGATCGACGGGGCACGCCAACGAGGATTGCACGCCATTCTGGGCGCCATCGACGCGACCAACGAAGCGAGCATCCGGCTGCACGCTTCGTTCGGTTTCGAGAAGGTGGCTTACTTGAAACAAGTGGGCTTTAAGTTCGGGCGCTGGCTGGATGTGGTGTACATGGAACTGATTCTGTGACGTGCGTTGGAGTGATAGCCAAAAGTAATTTCCGAAAAGGTGGGGCAAACCTGCCGGTTTGCCGCAACGCCCGGCAGGGCGTCGCCCACCTTTTTGGAAATTACTTTTGGCAATCGACTACTTTGTACCTTCGTTCAGGTAAACCTTGAGGTTTTTTGTCGCCCGGCCGGCCGCCACGATATCCAGCTTTCCATTGCCATCGAGATCGGCCAGGCACAAATCTTCGCAAGCCATCGTATTGTCATCAACCAGCGTGTGTTTCCATTTGCTGCCTTGAGAATCGAGCGCCGTGAAAAGCTTGATACCCACCTTCGCACCCGGTTTTCCCATTGCCCGCCAACCCACCACGATTTGATCGCTGCCAGTACCTGCCAGATCGCCACAGGCCAGCGCGTGGCCGTCCACCAACGAACTATCCACGACGTTCCTCTGCCACAAACTGTCTGCCGACGCGGGTGACATGTAAACGACGAGATTAGTGCCGTGCATTGGTTCAACCGTCGCAAAGAACCGCTTGCCTCCGGCCAGCCTTCCCAAACGCACTTCACCGGCGCCACCGCTCTCGGTGCCGGACAGTTGAATGCGCTTCAAAGCGTCGTCCACCCAATTTACGATAAAGACTCCTTCGCGCCCGGCAATGAGCGCTTCTTCCGCCGCATCGTCGTCCCATTGGATGGGATCGAAGTTGTGCGTCATGTGGAGGGCGTCATCGATCACGCGGGTCGTCCAGGTGCCCGTCGGATCGGCTGGCATTTTGTAGGCGAGGATCTTCACGCCATCGCCCTGGCCGTTCTTATTGCCGCGTCCATGGAGTGGCGCCACGACCAGTTCGAATTCGTTCTGCCAATTCTTTACCCACCTCATGCGATGGGTGGTGGGTTCATGTTGCAATTTGATCGGTTCCCACTTTTGCGTTCGGTCCTTCGGAGGAACCATGTAAAATACCGCCCCGCTGTTCACAGTATCGCCCGGATTCCATTCCGCGCCCACGGCCACTTCCGCTTTGCCGTCACCATCGAGGTCGCGGGCCGCGATGCAGACGTGATCTTTCGGAGTCAGCTTCTCCGCGATGACGTGTTTTTTCCAGGAAGGGTTCTGATACCAGACGATCAGGTTCTTGTCGGCGAGCAGAATGTCCGGTTTTTTGTCACCATCGACATCGGCCACAGTCACGCCATAACCGATTTCGATTTTCGTATCGATGTCCACGGTTTTGAAGGCAAGCATCGGTGGCTCGGCGGCCTGGACTGCCAGGTGCCCGCCGACAAGGAGAACGGGAAGAATCGTCGTTTGCATGGTCATCATTAGGTTTATTGTTCGGAGATTAGAAGGGCGGGCGCGATCAATTCAATAAGTTTCTGGATGGGTCGGCTGCTGCGATTAACAAAGGATGGACTTGCTTTTGGGGCGCATCTTGACACGGCCACCGATATTCGGAGCAGAGTCTTCTCCCTCTCTTCCCGCAGGGAGGAGAGGGCTGGGGAGAGGAGACCGTCTTTATTGCAATTCCCCTCCGCCCACTCGTTCCTCGCAGGGAGAGGGAGAAGATCCTCGGTGGCCGTATCAAGATGCACCCTGCTTTTGGTGGTGACGCGGTTGCCGCTTGACCCGGGATTTTGTCCAGCGGATTCTGCTGTCTGTGAATCCAAGCAAGCTCGAAGGAAACAAACTGAAACTTCGACTCGTCCGCGCGGCGCTGGCGGTGTCCATGGCCTGCGGTGTTATGGCCGCCCAGAGCCAACGTGCGGCAAATGCGACGGCCTACCCAACCGGAACCCACCTCCAACTGGTCCGCGAGTTTTACGCCGCAGAGGACGGCTTGCCGTCAAACGAGATTCGGGCGGTCGCGGTCACGCGCGGAGGGACAGTGCTGGCCGTGGCCGGCAACTCGGTGGTTCGCACAAAACGCGGCGCCGGATTACGGAAAGAATGGATTGCGGACACCGGACCGTCCAATGTCACCGCTCTGTTGGGTCCGCCGCGCGAAGTGGAAGCACTGGCAGGCGCAGCCGATGGTGTATGGATTCTTTCGCAAGACCAGTGGCGTAAAGAGGAGGGCAGCCCGGCGAACGTGATTGCTTTTGCCACGGAACCCAGCGGCATCGTCTGGGCTTTGGCGCCGAGCGGTGTTTGGCGACGGGTCCAGGATTGGCAAAAAGTGCATGAGCTGGATGAAGACATTGTCGGACCTCGCAGCCTTTTGCCTTCGGGAACAAACGACTGTTTTGTAAGCGCAGAGTCAGGACTGTTTGGGCTCATGGGCAAGCGCAAATACTGGCTCGGCCTTGAGATCCGGCCCGGCGGCCTGCTCAGCAGCAAGGTGCGGGCATTGGCAAGGCTGGATGCGGACCATTTCCTGATCGCAACTGACAAAGGATTCAATCTTAGCAATGGCACGACCGGCTGGAATAAGTTCACCGGCGCAGAGGGCTTGCCCATTCTGGATCTGACGACTGCAGCCGTCGGATTGAACGCGGCCACCAATCCCGGCGAAGGCGAAGGTGAAGCTGCCTGGAGCACAGCGCCGGTCTGGCTCGGGAGCGATCAGGGACTGGTGCGCTGGGAGGCAGGCCGTTTTACTTACTTCGCCGGCAAACGCTGGTTGCCCGACGACCGCGTGACGGCCATCGCGCCGGCCTCGGATGGTTCCGTTTGGGTGGGCACACCCAAGGGACTCGCTCACATCTTTCAGCGCAGACTGAGTTTGGCCGAAAAGGCCGGCATCCTTCAGCAAAAGGTTGAGGCTCGCGAACGCCGCCACGGCTTTGTCACCGAGATGCAACTTCGCGCCCCAGGCGTCCTCGAAGGCGCCCTCCAGGAAATCAGCGACAACGACGGCCTATGGACTTCGCTTTACGTCGCGTCGCAGTCTTTTCGTTACGCGGTGACGAAGTCTGCGGAAGCCAGGGCGCAAGCGTGGCGGTCGATGCAAGCCGTCTTGCGATTGGAGAGTCTGACCGGCATTTCGGGTTTTCCCGCCCGGGCGATCTGCCACGTTCGTGAACCTCAGTTTTCGTCTCGCTCGATCCGTTCGCATCGCGAGTGGCACGAATCTCCGGGGGAAAAAGATTGGCTCTGGAAAGGGGACACTTCCTCCGACGAAATCGACGGCCATTATTTCGGGTGGTATGTCTTTCACGAGTTGGCCGCGGACGAGGACCAACAACGCCAGGTGCGGGCCACGTGCAAGCGCGTCACCGACCATATCCTCGACCACGGGTATTATCTGGTTGATGTGGATAAGCAGCCGACAACGTGGGGTGTCTGGGCGCCGGAAAAACTTAATGACGACCCAAAGTGGTGGCACGAACGGGGCCTGAACTCGCTGGAGATTCTCTCTCACCTGAAAGTGGCCATGCGCCTGGTCGGTGAGCCGCGCTACGAGCAGGCTTACCGCGAGTTGATCCGGAAGCACCATTACGCACTCAACACGGTTAACGCGAAGGTGCCGGGCGCAGTCAGTCACGACAATCAGTTGCTCTTTCTTGCCTATTACCCGTTACTGCAATTGGAGCGTGATCCCGGTCTGCGCGCGCTTTACCTCGCGAGCCTCCAACGCGCCTGGAATTCCGAACGTCGCACGGAGAATCCGCTGTGGAACTTCATTTACGGCGCTTCGACCGGCGAGTCTTGCGACGTGGAAGCGGCGGTTCAGACCCTTCGGGAAATCCCGCTGGACTTCATTCGCTGGAAAACGCGCAATTCACACCGGGCTGATCTCAAGTACGATCCCCTTCCAGAGCACGACGGAAGCAAACGGCTGGGCAAACCGCTGCCGTTCACGGAGCGGCCCGTGCGCAATTGGGACAGCAACCCCTATTTGGTTGATGATGGAAACGATCTGACGGAAGCCGACCCAACGGTTTGGCTATTGCCCTACTGGATGGGCCGATATCATCGCCTGATCCAGTGAAGGCGCGTCCGTGAAGTCCGTGAATACCACTCCGTCGAGCGCTGAACAACACGCTGCGTCCCTGCCTCCGGCGCTCAGCTCGCGCAATCCATTCCTGTGGCTGACCTTCTTCGGTCCGGGAGCGGTGATCGCATCGCTCACCATCGGAGCGGGCGAACTGATTTTCTCAGCGCGGGCGGGAGCTATCTTCGGCTATCGCTTGCTTTGGTTCTTCCTGCTAGTGCTGGCTCTGAAGTGGGTGTTGGTCTTCGCCATGGCGCGGCACATGGTCCTGACCGGAGCACATCCGTTTCAACGGTGGATGGAACTGCCCGGTCCACGCGGCTGGTTTCCAATGGTATTTCTCCTTTTGGCGCTGGTCTGTTTTCCCATTTGGGTCGGCTTCCACGCCGGGACAATCGGCACGTTGATTTCCTGGCTGGCAGGCACCGAGTACGCGCTCCGAGGAGGCGCTTACTTCCTGTGGGGGATGGCTGTTTTGGCGGTCGTCCTGGCGCTGGTGGCGTTTGGTGGTTACGCGATGCTCGAACGGATTCAACTCGGCATCGTGGTCGTGATGCTGGCGGGCGTCGTGATTTCTCTTCTACTTCTCAGACCCGACTGGTTTGAATTCTTGAAGGGTCTCTTTGTGCCCCAGGCTCTGGAATATCCCTCATGGATTCACGAGCATCCGGAAACCGCTGCAAGACCTGTGTGGCTGGAGATGATCACCTACGTGGGTGTGCTGGGCGGTTCAGGCTACGACTATCTCGCCTACGTCAGCTATCTGAGGACGAAGAAGTGGGGTCGCGCCGGTCGTGCGCTCGCGGATGCGCCCGCGTTGGAAGCCATGGCAGGAAATCCCAAACACACAAACCGTCGTTGGCTGCGGGCATTGTGGATCGACTCGGTCCTGAGTTTTTTGGCGGTGCTCATCTTTGCGGCGGTTTTCGTCGCGTGCGGCGCGGTGGTGCTGGGCCCGCAACACCAGGTGCCCGGTGGAACGAACCTGCTGGGGCTTCAAGCCGAATTCATGGACCCGCTTTACGCGTGGTTGCAGCCGCTCTATTTCATGGGCGCCTTTCTCGCCATCTTCGGCACGCTCTACGGCACGATCGAGGTCGCCCCGGCTGTGCTGGGCGAGTTTGTAGAGGCCTTTCGACCCGGCGGCGCGGCACGGTTCGGATCGCGACTGCGAATCTGGTCCGTTGCCTGGGCGGGCCTGGGTGGTTTTGTCATCCTGGCCTTCAGCTTTCTGTTTTACGTCATCAGCGGCGCGGCCACACCTCCAGGTTTGATTGCTCTGTTGACACCAGCAAATCTGTTTACGGGCGTCCTTGGCTGCGGGCTGATTTGTCTGCTGAGCGCATGGACGGACTGGCGCACTCTACCCAGCGGACTTGGCATGAGTTGGCCTTTGCGGGGTCTCAATGCGCTGGCAGCCGCCACGTTTCTGGCCCTTGGCCTCAAGGGCTATTGGGACTACAGCGGGTGGAAGGCCTTTGCGATACTGGCAGGTACGTTGGGAACAGGCTTGTTGATTGTGTCGTTCAGAAGGCTCTTTTCTATCATACCTGACGGCGATTGACCTCAGCCGGAAGCGCACCTGCCTTTCTCCACGCCCTCGCCAGAAACCGAGACGGGCGCCACAGGTTCCTCCCTAAATTTTCCCTCGATATCCTTCGTCCAAGATTCCACATTGTAAGACGATGTCCTTAATCGAACGGACAATTCAAATCGGATTCCAGCAGCGGGTTTATTTCACTCGCAACGTTTTCGGGGTGAGCAACCCGTTGCTTAAAGACGTATTGTCAGGCGGCAACGACCACTCTGTTTCCAAGGCTCTGGTGGTGGTGGACGAATCGCTTCATCTTGCCCAGGCAGCCCTGGCTCGGAACATCGAAAGCTATTTCTCGAACCATGGGAACTGTCTGAACCTGGTTTGCCCGCCTATGATCCTCGAAGGCGGCGAGCGGGTGAAGAATTCCTATTTTCACGTGTCAGAAATCCAGTCACATATCGATCGCTACCATATCGACCGCCATTCCTATGTGGTGGCCGTGGGTGGAGGAGCGTTGCTGGACGTCGTCGGCCTGGCAGCGGCCACGGCCCACCGCGGTGTGCGTCATGTTCGCATTCCCACCACCACGCACAGCCAGGATGATTCCGGCGTGGGAGTAAAAAACGGCATCAATGCCTTTGGGAAAAAGAATTTTATCGGGACGTTTGCCGTGCCGTTTGCGGTCATCAATGATTTCGAGATGCTGGCCTCGCTGAAGCCACGTGACAAGCGAGCCGGCTACATCGAAGCCGTCAAGGTGGCCTGCATTCGGGATGCCGGCTTTTTTGAAGCCATCGAGAAGGCCGCGAGCAAACTGCGCGACTTCGAGCCGGAGGCGATGGAGCGTCTGATTTATCGCTGCGCGGAGTTGCACCTGAATCACATCGCCAGCTCGGGCGATCCCTTTGAACTGGGCTCGGCCCGTCCGCTGGACTTCGGTCATTGGGCGGCTCATAAGCTGGAGCAGCTTTCCGATTACAAAATCCGGCACGGTGAAGCGGTGGCTATCGGCATCGCGCTGGATGTCATCTATTCGCGCCGAATGCAATTCCTGGAGGCGACGAGCGCGGACCGCATTCTGAATCTAATCGAGGCGCTCGGTTTCGAAGTTTTTGCCAATGAGTTACTCAACGTCGATTCCAGCGGCGACTTGATGGTGCTCAAAGGGCTGGAGGAGTTCCGCGAACATCTGGGCGGACCATTGACCGTCACCTTGCTCAAGGCCATTGGCAAAGGATTCGAAGTGCACGAGATCAACGATGCCGTCGTAGTGGAATCGATCCAGGAGTTGCAGCAACGCCAAAGTCAGCAGGCGATGAAAAGTTCGCGAGAGAAGACCACCCCGACTCCCCTGGTGCGCCGCTAAGCCGGTTGAGATGGAGAGCGCACGCCCTCGCATACTTACGGCTAGGAGTTGACCGGGTCTAACCAAGGCGCGACTCTCCCCTCATGCATCGTACGGCGGTCATTAATGTCGTTGGCCTGACGGAATCGCTGCTCGGGGAAAGCACCCCACGGATCCACGCGTTTCTCAAGAGCGGAGAAAAGGCCACCATTGTGCCGGCTTTTCCCGCGGTGACTTGCACCGCTCAATCGACTTATCTGACCGGACGGACACCAGCGGGGCACGGTATCGTTGGCAACGGATGGTACAATCGCGAACTCGCCGAAGTGCAGTTTTGGAAGCAAGCCAACCAGCTCGTGAGTGGACGCAAGGTTTGGGAGGAACTGCGTGAAATCGATCCGAAGATCACCTGCGCCAAACTTTTCTGGTGGTACAACATGTATTCCAGCGCGGACTGGTCGATCACGCCGCGGCCGATGTATCCGGCTGATGGCCGCAAGATTTTTGATATCTACACAGCGCCCCTGTCCCTTCGGACGGAGATAAAGAAGGACTTGGGGGAATTTCCTTTTCCCACCTTTTGGGGACCGGCCGCGGGCGTAGAGACCCCTCAAGGAGCACCGGATGCCGCCTCGCGCTGGATTGCCCAGTCAGCCAAATGGATGGAAGAGAGATTCCAGCCGACGCTCAGTCTGATTTACCTGCCGCATTTGGATTACAATCTGCAGCGCCTCGGTCCAAAGCATCCGAAGATCGCACAGGACCTGGCCGCTATCGACGCCATCGTGGGCGACCTGATTGATTTTTTCCGAGCGCGCTCCGTCCGGATTCTGTTGCTGTCCGAATACGGCATCACGGAAGTGGACACACCGATTCACTTGAATCGGGTATTTCGTGAGAAGGGATGGATTGCAATCAAGGATGAGCTTGGGTTGGAAATGCTGGACTGTGGCGCCAGCAAAGCATTTGCAGTCGCTGACCATCAAGTCGCTCATGTGTATCTCAACGACCGCGCGCTGGAAAAGCAAGCTCGCCAGTTGATCGAGAAACAGCCGGGCATCGAGGCCGTCCTTGGCGCCGCTGAGAAGATTGCGATGGGCATCAATCATCCGCGCGCCGGCGACTTGATTGCCGTGCCCAGGGAGAGGGCATGGTTCACCTATTACTACTGGCTTGATGATAGAGTGGCGCCCGATTTTGCCCGATGCGTGGACATCCATCGCAAGCCAGGCTACGACCCCGTGGAACTTTTCATCGATCCGAAACTGAAAGCCCCCAAACTGAAAATCATGGGGCGCCTTCTTCAGAAGAAGCTTGGCTTTCGTATGCTCATGGATGTGATCCCGCTGGATGCTGCGCTCGTACGGGGCTCCCATGGAATCCGGCCATCCCATCGGACGGATCAGCCGATTCTTATTGCTGAACAAACCGGCCTGGCAGGCGGCTCCACCATCCAGGCGACTGACATCTATCGTGTTATCAAAGGGGCCGTGCTCTCGTAGCTGCTCGCAATTAAAAAAGAGAAAGCGGGTAGAACGAGGTCCGGCAGTTGCGCCGGGAGGCCCAAATGAGGTGCGTGGTTCAATGAGCCCGAGTTCGTACCCGCTTAAAGGGAGCTGACCAACTAACGCTGCAAAAACGCACAATACGGTCTTTAGCACCGTCGATGCCATGCTGCGAATGCCGCCGAAACGCTCTGAGTCTTGAACCGATTCGATTTCTTTTTGCCGTGCTCCACACGGAACGGATCCTCGTTTGCCTTCTTTGGAGCGGAAACGAGACAACGTCGTTGCAAATCTGGACAATGACCTGCACTTCCAAAATCCGACAAGATCTGGTTTTCAAGCTTGCCTCGTTTTGCACTCGACTCTCCAGGAAGAACCACAGCGTTTTCAAATTCGAGCACAACAGGAGAGCACCAACAATCCTTCGTCTTCCGCTCGGACCGGAGAACGTCAGCCACGCCACCCGCTTCACATCATTTTCAGTTTGGGTAAATCCTGCAGATCGACCAGGCCGACTGGTTCCTTGCGCGCATTCACAACGATCAAGTCGTCAATGTTTCTCTCGTTAAAAACCTTCAATGCCTCCGCCGCCAACGCGTCGTCCCGAACACAGATGGGATTGCGCGTCATGACTTTTTCCAGCGGCTGCGACAGGACATGATCGCCGACAGCCATCTGACGCCGGAAGTCGCCATCGGTGAAAACGCCCACGAGTTTGCCACGCGCGTTGATCACGCTGACACTGCCGGATTTGGCGCGAGTCATCACCAGCAGGGCGTCCTTCACGCTCAGGCTTTGCGCGGCGACGGCGTTTCGGGCCTCGGTGCGCATGATATCGCGCACTTGCAAGAGCAAGGCTCTGCCAATGGCGCCGGAGGGATGGTGTTTGGCGAAATCCTGTTGCCGGAACCCGCGCGCGTGCAAGACAGCCATTGCCAGCGCATCGCCCATGACGAGCATGGCGGTCGTGCTCGCGGTCGGAGCGAGATTGAACGGGCAAGCCTCTCGGGGCACTTTCACATTGAGCACCACCTCGCTATACCGCGCCAGCGACGACTTCGGAGCGCCCGTGACGGCAATGATGCGAACCGAAAACCGTTTCAATGCAGGAAGAAGGTTAAGCAACTCCTCCGATTCGCCCGAATAACTCAGCGCAAGAATAAGGTCGCCGTCGTTGACAATGCCCAGATCCCCGTGCAAGGCGTCCACGCTATTCAACACCACGCTGGTGGAACCGGTGCTGGTGAAGGTGGCGGCAATTTTCTGACCGATATTGCCGGATTTGCCGATGCCAACGACCACAATCTTGCCGCGCTGACGCAGCGTCCCGACGATCCACTCCACGGCCTGATTGAAACTCGCGTCCAACCGTGCGCGCACGGTCTTTAACGCCGAGAGTTCCACATCAAACACTTCTCGGGCGTGGCCCAGATGACTCATGAACAAAGGTTGCCAAGGCCAAGCGCTGCTTTCAATGCTGAAGCAATATCCTTTCTGCGGATATCAAAAGCTGGTGTGTAGAGTGATTGCCAAAAGTAATTTCCGAAAAGGTGGGGCAAACCTGCCGGTTTGCCGCAACGCCCGGCAGGGCGTCGCCCACCTTTTCGGAAATTACTTTTGGCAATCGGTATAACTGCCAGAGAGACAGGGCCGATCTCAGAGCAACTCATGGCGTGCGCGATACAACGGATCGGAGTTATTGCCGGTCGAGAACATTTCTCCGTTGCTTTGGCAGCTCCGATGGGCGCAGGGCTGGCGGGGCGTGATTACGGCTTTGCGGCCCGGCGATGCTCCTCTTCCGCGAGACAGTAAAGGAATTGTTCGCCACGCAGGTAAAGTTCTCTGCCTGCCAATGCTGGAGATGCGCTGAAAACGTCGTCGAGGCGATTGACCGCAAGCGTCGCGTTTTCGCGATCGTGCCGCAGGACGATGGTCCTTCCGTCGCGGCCAGTGACGTAAATGCGGCCGGCAGCCCCGACTGGCGAGGCGAAGATAAAATCGCGAATGCCTTCCAGCCGGAGTGGTTCACCGCGAGGTTTCCCGGTTTCAGGTTCCAGGCGCGAAAGGATGTTTTGATTGTGCCGCAGAAAGTAGAGCGTGTCGTCATAGAGGAGTGGCGAGGACACATAGGGCGTGAGGCGGTTGAGCTTCCACGCGACGCGATCGGTGTCGGTGATGTCGCCTTTGGCCCCGCTGAGGCGGATGGCAAGCATCGCCTGTTGATAATAGCTGTTGCCAGCAAAGACCATCCCGAAACCGTGCACCGGCGAGGAGACAACGTTGTCCGTGAGGCCGGCGCATTCCCAGATCAGCGCCCCGGTGACGAGATCGTAGCCGCGAATGCGTTTGCTGGCACTGACGACGACCTGCGGCTTGCCTTCGTGCTCAAAGACCAGTGGAGTGGACCATGAGGTCTTTTCATCGCGCGCAACCTTCCATCGCTCCTTTCCCGTGCGTTTGTCGAAAGCATAAAGGAGTGAGTTGGCTTCATGATCCCAGCAGACGATCAGGAAATCGCCGTAAACCACCGGTGAACTGCCTTCGCCGTGAGCGTGGAGCGTCTGCATCCGGCCGAGATCCTTTTGCCACTTCAACTCACCGTCAAGATCGAGGCAATAAAGACCGCGCGAGCCGAAGAAGGCGTAGAGCCGTTCCCCGTCCGTGACGGGCGAATGGGAAGCCAGGCTGCCGGTTTCGTGACCGCCCTCGTGCGGGAACTCTTCGCGCAGAATTTTCCTCCAGAGCACTTGGCCGTTTTCGCGGCTGATGGCAAACACGACAAATTGATGACGATGAGTGACCGGGACATTGTCGTGCGTGCCGGGGGCGTTATCATAGACCGGCTTCTGAGCGTCGCCGAGCGGGGTTGCGGCGGTGACAAAAACACGATCCGCAAAAACAATCGGCGTCGAATGACCTCTGCCTGGCAGCGGGATCTTCCAGCGAACGTTCTTCTTCTCGCTCCATTGCACTGGTGGATCGGCATGAGGGGCTACGCCATTTGCCAGCGGTCCGCGCCACTGCGGCCAGTAGCGAAGAGCATCCGTCGTGGACAGAGTGTCCTCGGCCCGCACCGCGAAGGCGAGCAGACAACCGAGAGCAAGAAGATGGCGCACAAGCTTAGGCATGCTGAGCCATTTGTAGTGCCGGGTTTGCTTCCTGTCAAAGCGCGCGTGTCTGGCAACGCGCCATTGGCTCTCGAAAGCCGTCAGCTCTCCGCCCTTACTCCGAGTTCGGATACGACCCAAGGACCTTGACGAAGCTGCAATGTTGGCTCAGTTGGGCGAGCACTTTGGCCACTTTGCGATCCTGCATGTGTCCGTCGCAATCGACAAAGAAGAAGTATTCCCATGCTTCGCGTTTGGTCGGACGGGACTCGATTTTGGTCATGTTGATTTTATAGCGCGAAAAGAGGGAAAGCACGCGATAGAGGGCGCCGACTTCATCGGCGATGCTGAACAGGATACTGGTGCGGTCGTTGCCTGTAGGCGGGCTGCATTGGCGGCCCAGGACCAGGAAGCGGGTGACATTCTCTGAATTGTCCTGAATTTCACTTTCCAAAATGCGCAGGCCATAGCGTTCCGCGGCGAGGGCGCCGGCAATGGCCGCGGAATTCTTTTCAGCCGCAGCGCGCTCGGCGGAGCGGGCGTTGGAAGAAGTCTCGATGATCTCCGCGTCAGGAAAATTCTTCTGAATCCAACTCCGGCACTGGGCCAGCGTTTGGGGATGGACGAAAAGCTTTTTGATTTGATCGCGTTTGGAACGGCCCATCAGACAGTGCCCAATGGGCATCACGATTTGCGCGACGATCTTCAAATCACTATCCACGAACATATCGAGCGTGTGCGTCACGACTCCTTCGGTGGAGTTCTCGACAGGCACAACGCCGTAATCCGCCCGGAAGCGGCTCACCTCCGCGAACACTTCCGCGATGGTGCGTTGGGCGGAATAACGCAGGCTCGACCCAAATTTGCGAATGGCCGCTTGATGCGTGAAGGTCGCCTCCGGCCCGAGATACGCCACCGTCATCGATTTCTCCAGGGAAAGGGCGCTGGACATAATTTCGCGATAGATGGCCCGCAGCGATTCGTTCGTAATGGGCCCGCGGTTGAGTTTGCAGATGCGTTTCAGGACATCGAGTTCCCGATGGGGCACGTAAATCTCCTCGCCGGCTTTGAGCTTCATCGCGCCGATCTCCAGCACATGGCGCGTGCGCTCGTTGAGCACGCTAACGATTTGCTCGTCGAGCTTGTCGATGGCCTTGCGATGTTCCGGAATGTTCATTCGAATGCAAACAGGAGAATGCGCAAGGAGGGCCTCTCCTATCAAGAGGCATCGGACGACACAGTAGTCGGCGTCCCCGGACCGCGTTCAGCAGGCGGCTTCGGCGCGGCTTCCGGTTCATTTTCCGCTTTGCTCCCGTCTTTGAGTTGTTCCGGTGGAATGGTGGCCAGCCCCGGGTCCACGGTCAGGAGCGCCTCCGGCTTCTGAATGACGACGCGGCGCAACTCATCCGCAGCCGGGAGATCTTCCAGTCCGCGAAGACCAAAATATTCAAGGAACAATGAGGTTGTGCCATAGGTCAGGGGGCGTCCCGGAACTTCAGCCCGCCCTACCTGCTCGACCAATCCCCGTTCCAGCAGCGTTTGCATGACGCCGTCCACCGATACGCCGCGCACCTGTTCGATCTCGGCGCGCGTCAGCGGTTGACGATAGGCAATGATGGCCAGCGTCTCCAGTGCCGGCTGTGAAAGGCGGGAGGGCCGGTTTTTCTGGCCGACCAACGCCTTGATCCACGGGGCATACTCGGGTTCGCTGCAGAATTGCCAGCAACCAGCCACGCAGGCAAGACGATAACTCCGTTGAGCCTGCGAATGCTCCTTCTCCAGTTGCTGCAAAGCGTCCGTTATGTCGTCCGGTGAGATTTTCTTGAAAGCCCTGACGATGGACTCTTCACTCTGTTCGGCGGCGGCAACAAGGAGGTCGCGCAGTTCCTTTGCACTCAACGGGTGCTGGGCCGAGAAGAGAATCGACTCCAAAATAAATTTCAGTTCCATGATTGCGTGGCTTGCGACTTGATTTCTCCGCCAGCACTGGCCGCAGAAGCGGCCTGCGCCAGCGCGGGCGTATCCGGGGAAAACTGAGGCGCGCGGGAGATTTCGATTTCGCCAAAGGCCTGTAGTTGAGTGGCGGCGATCTGCTTCAGACGCATCAATTCCAGCAGCGCCAGAAAGGTGACGACGACTTCCGAGCGGCTGGTGGCGCTGGCAAAAAGTGTGGAGAATTTCAAGGTAGGGTTCTCCTTCAGCAGCTGCAGGAGTTGTTCGATCTTCTCGCTGACTGTCCATTTATCCTCAAAGATGTCGCGCAAATCTTCGCTCTGATTCATCCGTTTGAGAACGCTGTTGACGGCGTTGATCAGATCGAAGAGCGAGACATTGCCTCTGGCCGGCGCTGCCGTGTGAGCGAATTCCGGCTTCACTGGCAGCCGCGGATACACATTTTCCTGGCGGCTCTCCAGCGCTTGCAACTGGGCGGCGGCGTCCTTGAATTTCTTGTATTCGACCAACTGCCGGATCAGTTCCCAACGCGGGTCTTCGCCTTCGTCCTCGCCTTCCACCGCGACTTGCTGATCGACAGGCAGGAGTTCGCGGCTCTTGATGTACATGAGAGTGGACGCCATCACGAGAAACTCTCCGGCGATATCCAGGTCGAGCATCCGCATCACCTCGATGTATTCAATGAATTGCGTGGCCAGTCGCGTCAGGTTGACTTCGTAAATATCCACTTCCTCCTTCTTAATCAAATAGAGGAGCAGATCGAGCGGCCCTTCAAAGACCTCGAACTTAACTTTGTATTCGGTCATGGTCAGTCCGATGGCGCAGCGCGGATCGGACAACAAATCCTAAAGCCGCAGCGGGTTTCTTGGCAACGGTAATAGTCTGTTGTTGCGGTGGACGCTTCCCCTTGGCGGGCACATTGTGCGGCCATGCAAAGGGAGGCGCGAAAGGGAATCCTCGCTCGACGGCACTGTGCTACGACACGTGTCGACGGCAGTGTTGACAAAGCCATTTTGGGGTCATAGATTTTTCGCGGATGTGATTCGGGTGGCAGCACGTTTCTTCAGCGGGGTTCTTCACCCCCACCTCCTTGGCGTCTGTTGCCCGAATCCTTTTACCTGAGTCCTATCTGTGAGGAGCATTTAAACGTAATCCTTTAGGACAGATCGGGATAAAGGCTGGAAGAAGGCGATCTGCTCTCCCACGTCAGTGTTCGTGTTGATGTTCCTGAATGTATTCCTGTTTGAGGCCGAGTTTTTCCGGTGCATGGAGCACCAGCATTTTCATGCGGATGTCTGCAGGCACGTCCTTCCGCGTCAGCCTGGAAATGAAAATCATCAGCGCAATGGCCAGCGGCAGCGCCCAAATGGCCGGTTGCTCAGCCAGGATGCGCAGCAGCGGATGCGCAGCATACCATTGCTTTAACGCCTCGGCCCATTTCGCCTGGTCTGCAAACATGGTGCTTGCGATGGCGACAAGGCTGAATGTCCCCCCCACGAGCATTCCCACAGCGGCGCCCTTCATCGTAATGCTCCGCCACCACGTGCTCAAAAACAGCAGCGGAAAATAGCTCGTGGCTGCGATGGCAAAAGCCCATCCGACCAGTTTGTTGATCTCAAAGCTTTCCACAAAGAAGCCCAACCCAATGGCCGCTGCGCCGCAGATGACGGAAGAGATCTTGAAGGCGCGCATCCGTTGATCGGCAGTGGACCGCGGACGCAGGATTCTGCCATAGATATCATGAGCCAAGGCGCCCGTAATGGACACGAGCAACCCGCTAAAGGTGCTCATAAACGCGGCAAATGCGCCGGCGCAGGTGATGCCGCTGAGAATGGAACCGAGGACTGGAATCTTTTCGTTCAGGAGACGCGGCAGTTCCAGGACCACTTTGTCCGTTCCTTTGGCGCCGGTGGCGGCGTAGAGATCAGGTAACAGGTTGCGCCCCATCACACCGAATACCGGTGGAAAGAGGTAGAACACGCCGATGAGAATCATCACCCACATGGTGGTCCTCTTGGCCGCCACACCATCGGGATTGGTGTAGAAGCGCACCAGAATGTGTGGCAAGCCCGCCGTGCCGCACACCAGCGCGATGATGAGGGAATAGGTGTAGAGCAGCGCGTAAGGTCGCTCTCGCACTGGCCGCACGGCGGTTCGAGCGCTGGACGGCAAGGGCTCTACTCGAAAATGTTTCGTCCCTACAGGTACGACGGCCAGACCGTTCGTCTTGAACAGCGCGTCAAGGGAGGCTTTCACTTCTTCCGCCGTAAAAACGCCGTCGCCGTGATAACGCACTCCGCTGTCCGGAGCGGGTGTGGGTTTGACGATCTTCCATCGGCTGAGATGGCCGCCCAACAATTCGTCGAGCCGTTCCGGGAGGCCATTGGTGCGCGGCAGTAATTGGCGTCCGGTCAAGTCGGAGTAGACCGTGACGGCCTGCACGATGTTCGTGAACTCAGACGGCACTGTGAGATGGTCGGTGGGGGACAGTCCGGGACGCAGCGGGATCGTAGGATTGGCGTCGGCCCGATTGGTCATCGTCGCGACGGCGGCCTTGGCGGCTTTGGTAGTGAGAGGGCCGAAGGGATTGAGCCAGGTTTCGTCTTTCGGGGCTTTGTCGGGAAGCGATTCACGTTTAACTGGTAATAAACCGAGAGCACTCACATATTGCCAGATTTCATTCGTCCTAGTGGTCGGGGCGACGATCGTGGTGTACGAATCGACATGCAGGAAGCTGTACCCGATTGGAGCGCACTGTGTTTCCAACACTTGGACGACCTGAGCGCGAGTAAGCGCATTTGTGCTCACATAGGAAATTTTGCCGAATGGATACACGACGTTGGCCTTAAGAAGTGTTCTTCCAGAAAGCTCTTCATAAATATCCAGAAGCGGCTCCACATGCATTTCGTGAAACCTGATTAGCCCTGGGGGGAATGTCTCGGTTTGAGAGCCTTTGATCATCGCCATCGCTTTTGCACGCGCTTGAGCCACCAATTGCTGGAACGTCATTGGAGGGGATTTTTCACGTACCCAATCCGCGCTGGCTCGACGGAACTCGAATCGCTTTCCCGATTGAACCGAGGTTGGTGGATTGTTTACCTGGATTTGCTCACCATAATGCCCGTAGACCGCCATGAGCACGAAGATGGGCACGGAAATGGCGAACATCTTCAGCCAATATTGAAACGCCTGCACCAGCGTGATGCCTTTCATGCCGCCCAGCGCCACGTTCAGCGTGATGACGCCGCCCACCAGAACCACCCCGGCCCAATACGGCAGACCAGGAAAGATGTAGGCCAGCGTCGTCCCGGCGCCTTTCATCTGCGGCATGGTGTAGAAGAACCCGATGAACAGCACAAAGACGACGGCGATTTTGCGGAAGACCGGTGAATCGAATCGACCTTCGGCGAAGTCAGGAATGGTGTAAGCACCGAACCGGCGCAACGGTCCCGCGATGAACAACAGCAGAAACAAATACCCACAGGCGTAACAAACCGGATACCACAGCGCATCGTAACCCGAACTCATCACCATGCCCGCCACGCCCATGAACGAGGCGGCGCTCAAATATTCGCCGGAGATGGCCGAAGCATTCCAGCCGACCGATACGGAACGCCCCGCTACAAAGAAGTCGGAAGCGGTTTTGGATCTTCTTGCCGACCAAAAACCCATCCAGACGGTCACGACGACCGTGGCGGCGCTGAAGGCGAGAATCCAGGGGTCGATGGTCATTGCCAGTGGTGTGTAATCTTGCCGCCCGTTTTCACAAGTTCGCTTTCCCCTCTTCTCCCTTTCCCCTTTTCTCCCTTTCGATCTCTGCCGCCTCCGCTTCTTCGAGAGCAATCGAGCGCTTGATGAACAACCACGAAATCACCCACACAAACGGGAAGAACAACACACCGAGGACGAACCAGGTAAGCGTGAACCCGAATAGACGGCGGGCCATGAACTCCGGAAAGAAATAATTGGCCAGGGGCAATCCCATCAGCGCGATCAGAAAGGTGGCGGCACAGAAGAGGGAAAGGCGCAGTTGGCGGCGCATGAGGCTGTGCAGAAACGCCTCGCTGTGCATGTCGAGTTTCTCGGCTGACGGCTGGTTCATGAGCGCCTGTTGTGTAACAAAGCACGCCGCGCAAGGCAATCACAGGGATGGGCTGCGATGCGCATTTGTGTGTTGCCTAAGAAGAGGATCGCCCGCTAAAGCCTGGTCTCGGAGAGTTTCAGCAGTCGATTGAATTGCGCTGCAGTGAGTGGCGTAACCGACAAGCGCGATTGCCGGACCAGCGGCATGCCTTTAAGAATCCTGTCCGTTTTGATGGTCTCCAGGCTGACTGGCTTTTTCAAAGTCTTCACTGGCACCAAATCGACTACGGACCAATCGCCTTCGGTGGCGGTGGGATCCGGATATGCATCTCTTTCGACACGCGCCAGTCCAACCACCTGTTTTTCACTGACGCTATGATAGAAGAAAACCAACTCGCCTTTCTTCATCGCCCGAAGATTGTTTCGCGCCTGGAAATTGCGAACACCCGTCCATGCGGTTCGGCCTTCTTTGAGAAAGCTTGCCCAGGAGTATGCTTCCGGTTCCTGCTTCACCAGCCAGTAATTCTGCGACATGGAGTTCAGTTCTAATGTGTGGTTGACGCGTGTGCAATGGGAAAGGCGAGCTCCCTGGATAGAACCGGCGGAATGACAGGTATGCATTGGACCGCTTCAACCAACGGCTAATAGCTCGACGCGGAGTAGAATTTCCTTTGCACTCGCTGAGAAGAAAGTTAGTTTTCAACTCGGACGTGTCCGATGGTGTAACGGTAGCACAAATCCCTTTGGAGGATTTTGTCCTGGTTCGAATCCAGGTCGGACAGCCAACCTTAGGACTGCTTCCCGACCCCTCAATCATCGAACTGGAGTGACACCGCCTTCCGAGCCGTCCAAAGTGAGGCCCAGTATCTCGTCAATCTTCAGAGAACAGATATTCCAAATCGCCTTGCGAGAGGCTGCGAGCGAAGCCTTCCTCGCCCAGCACGTCGGCAATGGTTTGGGCTTTGCGCTGCTGAAGTTCCCAGATCTTTTCTTCAACAGTTCCCGGGGCGATGAGGCGGTAGGCGTTGACGGTACGCGTCTGGCCGATGCGATGTGACCGATCGATGGCCTGCGCTTCCACGGCAGGGTTCCACCAGGGATCGTAGAGCACAACGTAGCTGGCCGTGGTCAGATTCAAGCCAGTGCCGGCCGCACGCAGACTCAGGAGAAAGATCGCTGCGCTAGGATCATTTTGGAAAGCTTGAACGACGGTCTGCCGCTCCTTCGTTTCCCCGGTCAAAACATGCGTCGGAATCTGACGCTGCTGGCACTCCGTCTCCAGCAGCTTCAGCATCTGCACGAATTGGCTGAAAATAAGCACCTTCTGACCCTCGGCCAGGAGGGCGTCCAGCAGTTCAAACAAGGTCTCCGTCTTGCCAGAGCCGGAATCATTGCCAACCAACTGCGGATGACAACAGATCTGGCGCAAACGCGTGAGCGCCGCGAGGACATGGATTTTGCTCTTGTTCAAACCTCTTTCGGCAACGGTTTGCATCACTTGTTCGCGACTGCGACGCAGCTCGGCCAGATAAAGTTTTCGTTGCGCCTCGCCCAACTCGCAATCGCGCCGCTCCTCGATGCGTTCCGGCAAATCTTGAGCGACTTGACGCTTGAGGCGCCGCAACATCAGTGGACGCAGCTTGGCCGACAAACGGCGCCGCGCGATGCGTTGGGCCGTCTGACCTTCCTCGCCTTCGCCTCGCGGCTCGTAGGTCTGGTTGAAATGCTCCTGATTGCCGAGGTAACCGGGCTGAACGAAATCGGTGATGCTCCAGAGATCGAGCAGGCGATTCTCCAGCGGCGTGCCTGTCAAGGCCAGTCGCTGCGTCGCCTTAAGTTGCTTTACCGATTGCGTGACTTGCGCGCTCGGGTTCTTAATGAACTGCGCTTCATCCAAAATGACGACGTGAAACGCAAATTTTTGCAACGCTTCCCAATCCCGCCGCAGCAGGGCGTAATTCGTGACAATCAGATCGTATTGGGGGATTTGTTTGCGCAGATTGTGCCGAGCCGCGCCACTTTCCAACACGAGCACCTTCAAGTGCGGCGTGAATCGTTCTGCTTCTCGCCGCCAGTTGTGCAGCACCGACGCCGGACAAATCACGAGTGCAGGCTTGTGGTTCTTTCCGTTCCGCTCCTTCAGCCAGGCCAGCCATGCGAGGGTCTGTAATGTCTTGCCCAATCCCATGTCGTCGGCGAGAATTCCTCCCAGCCGCATCTCGGTGAGATGGCAGAGAAAGTCAAAACCGTCCTTCTGATACGGACGCAATTCGGCTTTGATGCTGGCGGGCAGTGCCACACTGGGAATGCCTTCGAAGTCAGTCAGCTTTTCGCGCAGCGCCTTGATTTCCGGACTGTCAGCGAACCGTTTGAAACTGTTTTCATCCAGAGCGGCGCCCTGCTCCAGGCCCAGCCGCTGAGGAACGGCGTTCAAACCCTCCAACCCAAGGTCGGCCATCGTTTCGTGTGCCTGTTCCACTGCGCCTGTGTCCAATTCCAGCCAACCGGCATCGGGCAATTTCACAAAGCGCCCGGTGGCGGATTGCAAGCGCGCTAAATCCGCCTTCGTGAGCTTCAGCCCTTCCTGTTCCCACTCCGCGGAGACCGTAAACCAGTCGATGCCGCTGCCCTTGACGATCAATCGCGGCTTCAATTGCCGCGGCGCAAGAAACAGCCGGTGGAAGGCTGGGTTGCCTAAATAATCCGCGTCCTTCGGTTTGTCCGGCCAGGTTAGCGCCAGCGTATTGAGGAAGTTCTCATTTGCGTCGCCTACCCAAACGCCTGGCTCAGGCGTAAACCAATCCAAACGCCGCAGCCACCGCACCGCGCTATCGAGGCGAGGGTCTTCAAGAATTTCTGGTTTGTCGCTTTTTTGTCCGGCAGGCTGATCCAGTTGCCATTCCTGTCCCGTCCAGTGCCAGACACTTTGATTGCGTTCGCTTCGAGCGACCAAGCGCAGACGCACGGTGTCTTCCGCCAACTCGAAGATGAATTGCGGCAAGGCTGTGTGCGTGACGCACAACTGTTCCCAATCCACTCCATTGTTGGATTGTGTCTTGCGGAGCTGCGTGCGGAGGCGATGGCTCAGCTTGGCAACCGGGATGTCTGGCGTGCCAGCCCAATATTCGAGCAACGCAAGCGGCGGCGTGTTACGCAACAGATAAAACGTACGGTCGATCAGTGCCAGCGCTGGACGTCCCGCAAAGAATCTGGCTCGCTCCAGTGGCTGCATTCTGCCGTCGGGAAAGGAGAGTCGATGCGTGAAGGAAAGTTCCTTGTCTCCGTTTTCAAGATGCGGCGTGAGCGAAAGGAGCTGGCCATGGAAGTGAAGTGAAGCTTCCAGCGGGCGCAGCGGCAAAGGCGCCTCCGCAGTCTGGCACCCCAGCTCACCCTCAGGGCGCTGAGTGCCGGGCGGCGCCAATTCCAACCGTCCATTGTGTCCCCAACGCGCCAGCCACTGCAACAATTCCAGTCCCGTCAGTGTCACCACTTCGCCCTGTTCGTCCCGGTCCACACATGTTTCGGCCAGCCATTGGATAAATTCCCAGTCGTCGGGTGAAAAGAGTTCCTGCTCATGGGCGGCGCGATTGGTCAGATCGATAATCTCGTATAAGGGCCGAAATTTTTCCCCGGTGCGCGGGCGGCATAAATTGAACCGCACTTCCAAAGCGTGCAGGGCCGGCTGGTCTCTGGCGGGCTGCAGCTCGCAGACCGCGCGTAACGAGGCGCGCGGTGAATCCAAATGGGCCGGCGCCGGAGGAAACAGCCAGTGTTCCAGTTGCTGAAGAATCTTTTGCTCCTGTTCGGCTTGTTTGATCTCCGCAAATCGTGTCACGTTGGCGTAGGATGACAGCTCGGTGGGCAAAGGGCGGTTCGCTCTCAGAAAAAGAATCGCCACTTCCTCCAGCCGCGCCTTGCCCTTCGCATTCATCAGGCGCGGCCACCATTCCTGCCCGCCGAAATCCTTGCGCGACAAGGAAAGCTTCTCGAAATAATCCTCCAGCAAAAGCCACGCGCGTTGGGAATCCTCGCACGTGGCCAAAGATCGTAAGATCTCCTCACGTTCCGCCACACGGGTTTTGGAATCGGCCAACTCGCGACGCAGGTCCGCCAGGGCGCCATAGGTTTTCGAGAGCACCGTATGGTGCGCATCGTATTTGGTTGTACTGACAAAACGCGCAGAGCGTCCGTTCTTAGTTGCGAGCTTCGACATTGTTCCTGTGCATTAAAATTGGTGGCGTTTCATCACGACATAAAATGGGCATGGTGGTCAACAACAAAGAATTGCTTTTCAGTGCTCTAATCGACTGCCTCTTCTTTTTTAGACCTTCCCGATCCACTTGCGACCTTCCCAAACTGCCTTCAATGAAATCACATTGCGACGGTCGAAGACGTTTTTGGCCGCCGCCAGCACCTTGCCTTGCTTCAGGTTCTGCCACGCATCGCTGGCATTGACGGCGACGAACTGCAATACGCTCGGATCGCGGTAGCAATCGATCATGCATCGCGTACAGCCGTCGCGAATCCGCTTCGACTGATCGAACTCGTAGATGTTGCACATTGGTGTTTCCCAGAAGTGACAGCGATAAAGGTTGAGCTTCCAATCGAGGTAAAAGTACTTGTGCCCCCCCAGGCACCCGAACCTTTCCGGTTCCCTGCGCAAGTGCCGCTGCATCTCCGTGAGCGACTCCGTGGGATTGACCACCGGATAGCCGCTCTGATGTTTCATGGTCTTGATCTTTTCGAACACCTGAATCAATTCCTCGGTCTGGTAACGGACCAGATTCGAGTCGCTGAAGCTGAGATAACTTGAGGCCAGGGACGTGAGTGGATAACTGAAGGTGCAACTTTTGAAGCCGAGTTCGGTCAGGAAGGCTGGCAACCGGTTGTAATCATCGATGAGTTTGCTGGCGGTGACACTGGCGGTGGTTTGAATGCCAAGCTCGCCGAAGACTTCATTGGCCCTCTTGATTTTGCGGCAGACTTCAGGCAATCCGCGGTTCTTTTCATGTTTGACGATATCGTGCGCATCAATGGACATGATCACGCTGCTGAGCCCGTTGCTGGCCAACTCGCGCATGTTTTGATCGGTCCAGAGCGAACCGTTGGTGCAAATCATCGGATGGATACCCGACTCAGCCGCATACCGGACCATCGCGCGAAGATCCCTGTGCACCAGAGGCTCGCCTCCCACGAAAAGCAGATAGCCGATGTGATTCTTCGCGCAAATGTCGATGACATCCTTCGCTTCCTGCAACGTCACGCTGTGACGTTGCTTCGGATCGAATCGATCCACGGCGAAGCCACAGAAGTCGCATTTCGCATTGCAGACGTTCGTAATCGCAAATTGCAGATAACCCGGCCCGCCATGGCTAAACACTTCGCCGAGCAGTTGCCACACGTTCTTCCTCGGGCGGGGAACCGGCCTGGCGGCCTCCACCGAGGGTGTTGGGGGTTCAATTGTGGGTGGCGACGGCCGGCGTAACGTAGCTGTGGTCATTTATCGAGCGGAGCCATTGTGCCTCTAAGTTGGATTGTGGCAATTCTTTCTTTTCCATTCTCCTTGGACGGGTGTGATTAAAAGTGGGTGAGATAGCACCTCCGAAACTGGGGACAGGAATGTCCCCCAACCTGCCGGCTGAAAGCCAGCGCTACGGTAGCGCCGGCTTTCAGCCGGCAGGTTGGGCGACTTTCTAGTCGCCCGTTCACCCACTTTTAATCACGCCTCTTATCACCGGCACTTCGCGTGACGTCCGTTGCCAAATGCATTGAATATCCTTATGCCAGGTAGTAATCTGGCGTCGTGAGATTTCGTCACAAGTGGGTCTTCGACTCCAGGGCATTCATAGGACTGTTGGCACTCTTCTGCCTGGCTGGTTCCGGTTACGGCCAGAAGGCGGACCTGGCGGCGCTCAAGGCAAAGGCCGAGAAGGGAGATGCCGAAGCGCAGCATCAACTCGCCGTCATCTACGATACGGGCGTTGGCGTGCTCAAGAGTTATGCGGAGTCTGGCAAATGGTATCTCAAGGCGGCCAACCAGGGGGTTGCCGAAGCGCAATTCATCCTGGGCAGCCGGTATTATGAGTATGGCAAGAAGTCCAAAGAAAGCTACAAGACCGCCTTCGGTTGGTTTTACAAGGCCGCCAGGCAAGGCTTGCGCGAGGCTCAATTCAATACGGGCATCATGTACGGTTTGGGCCAGGGCGTGCCTACCAACAATGTCGAGGCCTACAAATGGCTCGTGCTCGCCTCCGCCCAGGGAAGTATGCAGGCGATGATGGTCCGCGAGGGTCTGGCCGGGGAATTGACCGCTGAACAAATGGCCGAAGCCGAACGTCAAGCCGCCGCATTTGCGGCCAAGAGGATCTTCAAGCCGCAAATCGGTCTTCTGGGCGACTCTTCCGCTCCCCCCAACTCCGTCGGCACCGGTTTCTTCATTACGGAGGACGGTTATTTGGTGACTAATTTTCACGTGGTGGAGGATTCCCAAAGTTACGCCGTCAAGACGAGGAAGGGAACGTTTCCCGCCCAGCTCATCAAGACCGATAAACCCAACGACATCGCATTGCTGAAAGTGTCCGGTATCTTCAATCCCCTTCCCATCTCCACCAATCGGCAGGTCAGGCTTGGTCAATCCGTTTTTACGATTGGATTTCCCAATCCCGACATGCAGGGCCTCGAACCGAAATTGACGCGCGGTGAAATCAGCAGCCTGGCCGGCATGAAAGATGACGCCCGTCACTATCAGATCAGCGTGCCCGTGCAGCCGGGCAATTCCGGCGGTCCACTCGTGGACCTGGCCGGCAACGCGGTCGGAATTGTCACCATGCGGCTGGGCGATTTCAGAACATTGCGACTCACCGGCGCGCTCCCGCAAAATGTGAATTATGCCGTCAAAGGCTCATTCCTCTCCAGTCTGCTGGACGGCCTGCCGGAGCTGAAGACCAGGCTCAAAGCGCCCAATCCCTCCACAGATCGCACGTTTGATGAAGTTGTGAAGGAGGTAGAGGAAGGCGTCGGCATCGTGCTGGCGTATTGAAGGCGATCGCCGCCGGGTGTGATTAAAAGTGGGTGAGAGAGTACCTCTGAAACTGGGGACAGGAATGTCCCCCAACCTGCCGGCTGAAAGCCGGCGCTACGTAGCGCTGGCTTTCAGCCGGCAGGTTGGGCGACTTTCTAGTCGCCCGTCCACCCACTTTTAATCACACCCGTCGCCGCGCCGGCTGTGAAGAACCTGTGAGTATCTTGCCAGCAAGAATTCCGTGCGCCGACAAGCGCAAGGCTTAAAATCCCAGCCCATGTCCGCCGATTTGCGCGCAGGTCTCGACGCCGCCATCCAGTACTTGCAGGAGCTCAAGGCGCAAGGAACTCAATTTGTTCACGTCTCTCCCGCCACTTTGCGCGCTCTCAAAAGCGCCACACCAAACTCCATCACGGAACCCGAAGTCCCATCCGCCGACCCGATGGCTGGCGCATCGCCGTCCCCGGCTATCAAAACCTCCAATCAACCCGGTTCGTCCGCGGAGTTCTTCGCGTTATCGCCGGCATCGGCTTTGTCTTCACCCACAGCACTCAGTCCCGAAGCCAGGCGGCAAGCGTTTGCCGAACTGCGCGAGCGGGCCATGGTCTGCGTGAAGTGCGCGGATCTGGCTGCGTCGCGCAAAAATGTCGTCTTCGGCGTCGGCGATATCCATGCGCAACTCATGTTCGTCGGCGAAGCGCCGGGCGCCGACGAAGACCAGCAAGGCGAACCTTTCGTCGGCGCAGCAGGTCAACTGCTCACAAAAATCATTCAGGCCATGGGGCTCAGTCGCCAGACCGTTTACATCGCGAACATTTTGAAATGCCGTCCCGACACGCCCGGCCAAAGCTCCGGCAATCGCAAGCCCACTCCGGACGAAATGAAGACCTGCATCCCATATCTGCACGCCCAAATCGATTTGATTCAGCCCAAAGCGCTGGTGGCCCTCGGCGCCACTGCCGTGGAAGGGTTGCTCGGCAAAACGGCTGGCATCACCCGACTGCGCGGCCATTGGCAAACCTACCGTAACATCCCTCTCATGCCCACCTATCATCCGGCCTTCCTCTTGCGCAACCAGGCCATCAGCGAAAAGCGCAAAGTCTGGGAAGACATGTTGCAGGTGATGGAAAAGCTCGGCATGTCCATTTCGGAAAAGCAGCGCGGATATTTCCTGAAAGGCTGACGTAGCGCCGGCTTTCCTGCCGGCCAGATGCGCCCCTAAAGCGGTTGCCTGAATTCATTTCCGATTGGCAACCTGTTGGACATGCTGCGGGTCGTAGACCCGCGCTCCGGGAGCGCGCCTCTGTGAGGCGCAGCAGCCTTGGCTCCTGGTTTGGTCGGAAATTATTTTTGGCAATCGCTATAGATGCGCCCCCGCCGGCTGGAAGTTTCAAGAATACTGAAAGAAGTCTCGTACCTCAGCGTAGTACCCGTAGACTCGAAGACGATTCGAGTCACCGGAGGAAACGCTGATGACTGCGTCGTCACAACATCAAACAAGGAGTTGCGGGAAGAACCCACGATTGGTGCTTCTCACCATGTGGTTGATTCTGCTCGGCGGTTGGACGCCATCAGTGCTGGCCGACGATGTTCTCGTGCCTGCCGGATCGCTCTGGAAGTTTCTGGATAATGGAAGCGATCAAGGCACCGCCTGGCGTAATCCTCCTTTCGATGACCACGCCTGGGCTTCAGGCGCGGCCCAATTGGGATACGGCGACGGCGACGAGACCACTGTCGTCAACTTTGGACCCAATCCCACCAATAGATACATCACCACCTACTTCAGACACGCCTTCAACGTGGCCAATCCTTCCAGCTACGCGAGTCTGAGCCTCGAACTGCTGCGCGACGACGGCGCCGTGGTTTACGTGAATGGCCGCGAAATCTTTCGAGACAACATGCCTTCCGGAACCATCGGCTATCGCACGAAGGCATCCTCCTCCATGGGCGGCGCGGCCGAATCGACATTTTATCGCGCCACAATAGCGGCGAGCAATCTGACTGCCGGTGCAAACGTTCTCGCGGTGGAGGTCCATCAGTCGAGCACCAACAGTTCGGACATCAGCTTCGACCTGATCTTGAAGGGCATCAAAGCTCCGATGGCCGTCACGCTAATGGGACCGGCCAATGGCGCCGTGAGCGCCACTCATCCTCCGATGTTGGATGTTTCAGTGTCGCATCCTGACGGCACCGCCGTTGGCGTCACGTTTTACGGAAGACCAGCAGGACCACCACCCGGACCTGACTTCACCATCATCGCACTGCCCGACACACAATATTATGTTTCCAGTCACCGAGGCGGCACGCCCGGCATCTTCACCGCGCAGACGGATTGGATCGTTACGAACAAGACCTCTCGCAACATCGTATTCGTGACACAACTGGGCGATTGCGTGGAAAACGGCGACAACGGCGGCAACAATGTGGAATGGAGCCATGCCACCAACGCCATGTATCGGCTGGAAGATCCCGCCACAACGTTGCTCGCTCACGGCATCCCTTATGGCATTGCGGTTGGCAACCACGATCAATCCCCCAGCGGCGATGCCAACGGGACAACCACCTTTTACAATCAGTACTTCGGCGTGCCCCACTTTGAAGGCCGCGATTATTACGGCGGCCACTACGGGACCAACAACGATAATCACTACCAACTCTTCAGCGCCAGCGGGCTGGATTTCATCGCCGTGCATCTGGAATGGGACGCCAGCGGGCAAACCAACGCGCTGCAATGGGCCGACAACCTTTTGCGCACGCACGCCAATCGCCGGGCGATTGTCATCAGCCACTACATCATCAACTCAGGATTTCAGGCTTCCTTCGGAGCGCAAGGCCAGGCCATCTACAACGCGCTCAAAGCCAACCCAAACCTTTTCCTGATGCTCTGCGGTCACGTTGCCCCGGAGGAAGGCCAAAGGACCGACATCTTCAACGGTCACAGCGTTTATACGCTCATGTCCGATTACCAATCCCGCACCAACGGCGGCGATGGCTGGTTGCGCATCCTGGAATTCTCGCCCAGCAATAATGTCATTCGCGTCAAAACCTATTCCCCGACCCTTGGCCGCTTCGAAACCGATGCCGACAGCGAATTCACTTTGGACTACGACATGAGCGCTGGTGGCGCCTTTGCTGCGATTGGAGCAAACGTGGCTGTTCCGTCCGGCAGTCACACCAGCGCTGCCTGGCCGGGACTTGCCAGCGGCGCCGATTACGAATGGTGCGTCACGGTCAGCGACGGAACCAACACCCTCACCAGCCCGATGTGGAGATTTCGCGCGGCAACTAATTCTCCGCCCATCGCGGCGGATCTTTTGCGAGTTGCGCTCCAGTTTGACCGCGCCAACGGGCGTGTGTGGATCACCTGGACAAATCAACCCGGCACAACCTATCGCGTGGTCTATAAAAGCAGTCTCAGCGAATCGGTCTGGACGGATCTGAGCGAGGACCTTGTCATCGATGGCGCCGCCGCGTCGTGGTGGGAACCGATGATGCCTTCAGTGCCGCAGAGATTCTACGCCGTCCGCGTGGTCCGTTAATTCATAACTGAAAAGAAGGCGGCGGACCACTTTTCAGCAGCCCGCCGTTTGAACCAAGGAACAACAACAAACCTAACCGACACTTTTCTCTCTTAATCTTAATCTTTCTCTTAATCTTAATCTTAATCCTCGAAGCACGTCAGATTAAGATTAAGAGAAAGATTAAGATTAAGATTATGATTACGACATGACTACGCCGCTGCCGCTTGCACAGGCGTGCCCGATCCCGGCGCGCTCAATTCACTCTCCGCCCCACTGTTCACCGCCGACGCATAAACCAAATACACCTGGCCCGCCGTCAGATTGGGAATGAGAAAGAACGGCTCCGCCGAATTGCCCGCCGTGAGCGGTCCCGGATCCACGATGGGCCGCTGATAGAAAAAGCGGTAATAAGCCGCGTTGGCACTGCGGTCGCATTCCACATGCAGACGCCCGTCACTCAAAGCCATCACCCTCACGTTGCGCGGCACTGCCGGCACACTCGCCGCGCCCGGCATGTTCAACCCGAAATCCCGCCAGCGCGAATCCTGCGGCCCCAGACGCTGCGCCAGTTCCTTGCACAAACCACGCAACCGCTTCTGCAACGCGTGCACCTTCGCATCACGATTCTGCCGTTTGGCCGTCACCTCCGCCCGCTTCGCATCCAGCGCCTGACGCGCGGCGGTGAGATTGTTCACATGCGTCCCCGACTCCGCCGTCGTCACGTCCAGATCCGAATTCTCGTAATTCTGATGCGTTCCGAGATAACCTTGCATCGCCTGCGTCAGCGCGAACAAACCGGCTTCCTTGACGGGAATCGCCAGCGAATTGGTGAACCCCGCCGGCGCCCACGCCTGGCCGTGCTGCGCGCCCAGATAAAACTCCAGCACATTGCGCGCGTTGACGCAAAACGTCGCCGCATCATCACGCGCCACCTGCATCGCTTCCGACAACGCCGGCATCTGGCCCTTGGCTGTCTGATACTCAAGCTGCGCACTCAGCGCCGCCGAGCGATCCGCCAGGATCGTGGTCGCTGTATTGATGAGCAACGGCACCGCCGGACCGACGCTGCCCGCGCCGTTGGCGCAGCGCTGCGAGAGCAAAACCAGCGAGGGATAATTCTGCGGGATAGGATTTGAAGCCATAACTTTTTGTTTGTTTACGCCTGTTCAAATGACGCGCAGCGAAGCGCGACGCGGTGTGCGACGGCATCAGCCGCAGCGCCTTGCCCCTCCCGTGCTGCGGCTGAAATCCGCTTTTACCGGCCACGCTCCTACTGCGCGGACTTCACGGAAGACCGTTCAGCACAACACTTGCCAAAGGGCTTTTTCCGCGCCAGACGCGGGTTTCGTGTCTGGAAGAGGGACAAAAACGCCGATTTGTCCTGTCAAAAGACCATTTTTTGCCCGGCAACAAAAGTTTAAGCCCAGAATTGTTCGAGGATTTGGCACCAACGATTGTTGGAGCCGGAAAATTTGTAAATTTTCCCTGCCAACGATTGTTGGAGCTCAAAAATGTTCCCAATTTCCTTTCCGCCAAACGTTGGAGGGGAAAATTGTTTCAAGAATCGTTCCCAACAAAACTTTGTGTCCAATCGCGTGCCAACATTGAGGCAGCGCGGGGAGGGCGCGCGCCCTGGCGTCCCTTGTCCCGGAGGGACCTAGTGATAATAGCCCGGCGTTTCAACGCCGGGTCGAGCCGGTAATACAGACAATTCCCGGAGGGACGGCAGAAAATTAAGCCGTATCTATTCAGATCTATTCAGATGCCACAGAAGGAACGACCCTCCGAACTCTGCGCCTCGGCGGTGAAAACCGCGGAGACGCGGAGACGCAGAGCAGACAAACCACAGATGGACATGTCAATACGATCGGAATGTGATGATCTTTGAGGACCGCCCCGCGAAAATATGTCAATATTATGGACTGACCCCAGTTCTTCAGGTGTGATTACTTGAAAGGCAGTCGCTGTTTCCCTGCCCCGAAGGGGCCCCGAAGGGGCTACGTCATTTAGCCCAGCGTTGCGAGGAACGAGCTACGCTGGGTTTGAAGCAGCAAAGGCCATCAACCCTGAAGGGGGAATGGCGCTTAATTAGCATGACGTTTTTGTGCAATGCTCCTGCGGTCGCTGCGAGAGGGTCGGTCTTTTTGCTGATGGCGAGGGTGTGTGAGCTTTTGATATTTGGAGATGTGTTTG
>Ga0105252_10000131_pt1 | contig 59993 bp, 49 predicted proteins | sample EasRivMeERMZT100_FD_89675 | JGI IMG/M metagenome (GOLD analysis project Ga0105252, IMG submission 89675) | Soil microbial communities from meander-bound floodplain in the East River, Colorado, USA - East River MetaG ERMZT100 | ecosystem: Environmental > Terrestrial > Soil > Floodplain | place... | reverse complement strand
GCCAATGGAAACTGAACCGTAAGCCGGCTGCGCAAACATAAAAGCATAAGTGGAAGGACCGCCGCTCACGCTGCTGGCGGGCGCGCCGTTGATGCGCAAGTCCGCTGCCTCCACACCTGTCACGCCTTCGCTGAAGGTGACGCTGAGTTGGGTGAGCGTGTTGATGGTGGCTCCCGCAAGCGGTGTCTGCAAGGCCACTGTCGGTTCGCTTGGGTTGAGGTAGGTGTAGGTGAAGATGGAGCCAGGCGCCGTTCCATCAAACGCCTTGGGCGGCGAATCGAAATCCGCGATGCCGTGAGCACCAGCCCACGCAATCGTGACGTTGCCGAACGGCGGCTGCGGAAAGCTGAAGGTGTAGGTCGTATTCGTCGTGCTGCTGACGCTGGTGGCGGCCACGCCGTTGACGAGCAGATCGCCCGCACCCACGCCGCTGACCGCTTCGGTGAAACGGATGGTGATGTTTGACAACGAGAACACGTTGCCGGCAGGCGGGTTCACACTCCCAATGCGGGGAGCGATGGCGCCAAGATCGGCGAGGAAGGTATAGAGCTGCGCATTGAAACCGAAGTCGGTGCTGGTGGTCGGCTGGTTGTTGAGAGCGTGCACTGCCAGCACGTTTTCACCTTCGACCAGGTACAAACTCGGATCGGGGAGAGGAGCGCTGATATAACCGGCGCCGTTGTTATTCGGTTCCTGGATGGCCTGGGGCGCCTCGCCGTTATAGGGCACATCGCCAGAAGGAGCGTTGGTACGCCAAACTTCGAAGCCGTTAATCCAAACGATGAGACCGTCATCCATTTGATATTGGAGAAAGAGGTTCGTGACAGCCGCGGCGTTCGCCACCATGAATCTTTTGCGCAAATAAATGCTGGAATAGCCGCCCAGCATGTCGCTCAACAGTGTGCCGGGATTGCCCGGAGTGGGATACCCATCCGGACCATAATAAAAAGGCGCCAGCGCATTGGACCAGCTCGAGTCGTCGAACACGTTCGTCCGCCACGCCGCGATGGGCGAGGAGGCCTCGGCCAGGCCTTTGATGAAAAGCCAACTGGCATTCGTTTGGACCAGGATCGTGCGGGCATCGAGATTGAAAGTCCACGTCGCCCCGGCGGCGGTGGCGTTGAAGGGGTTCGGTGAGACGGCCAGGTCGGCGATGCCGTGTCCGCTCGCCCAGGTAACGTTCACCGGACCGGATGGTGGTTGCGAAACGGCGAAGACATAGTTTGAGCCGCCGCTACCGATGACGTTGAGGGCGGGCGTGCCGTTGAGGAGCAGATCGCTCGCGTCCACGCCACCGACGGGTTCACTGAACGTGACGGTGATTTGAATCAGGTTGGTGACAAGCGCGTTGTTCGCCGGGATGCGCGCGGCGATGACAGGCGCAATGCGATCGACTAAATCGTAGGACCATCGCGCGCCGGGGCCATTTTCGTCGAACGGCAGATTCGATGGATAGCCGAAGTCCTGGATGCCGTGACCGGAGGCCCACGTGATGTTAACGGTCCCGTAGCCGGGTTGTGTGACCGCAAACGTGTAGTTCGACCCGCTGCCCAGCACGTTGGTCGCCGGAACGCCATTAACCAGCAGGTCACTGGCGTCCACGCCCTGGACGCGTTCACTGAAGGTGACCTGAATGGACATCAGGTTGGTGATGATGGCGCCCGCTGCGGGAACCTGCGCCGCGACCGTGGGCGCGACAACGTTCGTGGGTGGAACGGTGATCGTCACCCGGACCAACGCCGAGGTGCCGCGCACGCCGTTCGCATCGAAGGAGACGGCGGTGAGGCCGTTGCTGCCAAAGGGAGCGTTCCAAAGGACGGAGTAAGGCTCGGTGGCGTCGTTGCCAATTTCGACGCCATTGGCCCGGAACTGCACGTTCGTCACTCCCGCGATGGCATTCGCAGTCGCCGTCACCAGCAGATTGGTTGGCCCTTCCATCACAGCACCGTCGGCCGGGCTGGTGATCTGCGCGAGGGGCGTGCCCATCGAGTCGTAAACGGCAATGGACACCGCGACGGACTCTGCAGTGGCACCCTGGTCGTCTGTAGCGACGGCATGAAGGACGTGAGCGCCCATGGGCGGATTGGTCCACACGAAGCTGGGCGAAAAACTGTTTGTCGTTTCACCGAGCTTTGTGCCATCTGCAAAGAACTCGACTTTCGTCACGCTGCCGTCTGGGTCTGCGGCCATGGCTTGAATCGTGATCGAGGCCGGCGCGAGAAAAGGCGCGTTGTTCGTTGGGTTGGTCAAGGCGATGCTCGGCGGCTGGTTGCGGATGATGACGGGAATGCCGACCAATTGCAGGTTGAAGCTGATGTCCGAACTGCCCGGGGATTGCTGGTGCATCTCCACCGCTAGAATATTCGTGCCGGCGACCAGATTGGTTGAACCCACAATGAACGTGTCAACCGTATCCTCAATCCCCTGCCCCGTCGCGGTGGTCAGGTTGGTGATTACGTTGGGCAACGGGGGAAGATTAGGACTGCGGAAAACCTCTTTGCCGTTGAGATGCACGACGCCTGCATCATCGCGTTCCATCGCGCAAAACAGAGTCGAGAACCCGGCCACGCTCGTCACCACGAAGGTGCGACGGAAGTAAGTGGTGATATAGCGGTCGGTGTCGGCCGCGTTATAGCCGGGGGTGGCGTTGTCTTCCACACGAGTCATCTCATCGCCATCGCCATAACCCAGTTCCGCAGGGCCATTGGTCCACCCGCTGTCGTCGAAGGCGAGCGTTACCCAGTTGGTCCCCTGATCGCTGCCGTTATCCAGATACTTCCAAACCGCTCCCGGCAGGATGAGGATATCAGCGACTCCGATGTTTATGATTTGGGAATTATAGGAAAGCCCTGCATCCGATCTGCCGACCGCAGTGAGCCGATGCGAGCCGCCCACAACATTGCTCCAAACGCCGCTGAAGGGCGCGGCGTTGTCTTCGGCGAACTTCTGTCCATTCACAAAGAATTCGATGTTCGTTATCGAGCCCGAGGGCAGGTAGGCGTGGGCTGTGACCGTGATGGGGGTCGGGCCAAAGATGGTTCCGTCGGCCGGAGTAAGCAAAGTCACACCGATATTTTGAACGAGAATATTAACAACGGGAGATGGGATCTGTGCACCGGTGCTATCGAAGCCGATCACATAAAGGCTGTTGGATCCTGCCGGCAGGTTCGTGGCCATAGCGGTAAACGGCGCGTTGCTGACCGAAGCGAAACGAGTTCCTCCCGCGTAAAAATCGACTCGTGACGCGGGCGGATTGGGAAAGTTCGTGGTGATGTTGACGTTGACCGGAATCGGGTCGCCCACGGTAAACACCATTCCGTTTGTGGGTGAAACGATGTCCACGCCCCCAACACCCCGGATGTTCAACACGATGTTGCCCACAGCGACGGTGCCGCCGCCGCCGCCGCCTGTCCTAAAACCATCGACTACGATCCGGTAAACCGTGCCGGCCACCGCATTGAACTCAACCCGGCTCCAGGGGTTCCCGCCGAAGTCATTGTTGCTGCCAACCAGGGTAAGTGCATTCGCGGCATTGCCAGTGTAGATCCCAAGGAGCGTGTTGAAATCGCTGCCCATCGTATCGATGGTGGTGGGACCGCCGGCGGCTGCCGTCCAGCTCCACCAGACCGAGGCACCGCCAAAATTGTTGCCGATATTCGGCTCGCCACCGAACTGTTTGGTTGCCCCCACGTTGCTGCCGGTGGTGGTCACCACGGGCCCGCTCAATGGAATCGCATTGGCAAAAGCGTCGTTGACGGGCTGAGCTGGCGCGGTCAGCGTCGCCAGGAGGGAGAGACAAAACACCGAGAGGGTTCGCATAGGTTCTTTCATGAAGTCATTTGAGCTCACAACGCGGCCCTGTTCAGGCCTTTGGTTTCACTGCTACATGCGGAAAAACACAAGAAAGTCCGCCACACTTCTGAGAAATCATGGCAATAGCGCTGGCGGCAGACTCATTTGCTGTCCAACTCATGGGTAAAGTCCGCAGACAATACCGGAATCCGTTCGGCCAATGCAAGAGCTGTGAATACAAAACGCGTCGCACGCCCTTCCTCGGCCGTGGCACTCGCAGCGGAGAGCTTCCGGGAATCGTTACAACGCAGGGACCCTTACTAAAAGAATGCAGCGCTGCGCAAAAGGTGCGCAGGCGGGTTCTGCAATTGCGCAATACCTGCGCGCTTTTTGGCCCTGCCATGACAAAAGCGGAGCATTTCACCGGTGGCACGTGACGTGCACAGCTTGCGCCAGCAACAGGGTCGCAACGTGCGCCTCTGCAACACCAACATAACCACCACATGAGTCGGAGAGCATTATGAAGAAACTGAACCAGGCGCTGGCGATGGCCGGCGTGGCGGTCGCACTCTCGTTGAGCGCAGGCAAACTTGCAGCGCAAGAGCGTCGAGGGGATTTTAATCCGGAACAGTTCCGTCAACGGATGATGGAACGTTACCGGGAACAATTGGAGGTTAAGGGCGATGACGAATGGAAGGTCATCGAGCCGCGCATTACCAAAGTCATGGAGGCACGGCGCGATGCCGGCGGCTTCGGTGGTTTTGGCCGCGGTGGCCCCGGCGGTGGCCGTCGCGGTGGAGAAGGCGATCAAGGCGGCGACAGGCGTCGCGAAGGCGGAGATGATCGGCGCCGCGGATTTGGCGGCGAACCGAACCCCGACGCGGAAGCACTGCAAAAAGCCATTGAGTCCAAGGCTTCGGCCGATGAGATCAAGGCCAAGCTCGCCAAGTATCGGGAGTCTCGCAAAACCAAGGAAGCCAACCTGGCCAAGGCCCAGGATGAGCTGCGCAAGGTTCTTTCCGTCCGCCAGGAAGCCAGCGCGGTGTTGATGGGACTTTTGCCGTAGTCGAGCAGGCGACGCCGAATGGAAGCGGCGTTTCGAAGCTATGAGTGAGACGCAAAACCAGGAGTCTCGGCAGTTGCTTGAGCGCATGGTCGCAAGCAGGCAACTGTCAGCCATGGACGCCCAGACTCTGGCGCTGCAACTCGTCACTGCCTCGAAAGTGGTCCTGCAATCGGAGGAAGATGTCCTTCGGTGGTTGGCGAAGGAGTACGATGTGGCTTACACGGCCCTGGAGGATATCGAACCGGATCGCCAGCTTCTCTCTCTGTTTCCCGCCCGCGTTCTTCTCAAAGAAGAGCTGCTTCCCTTGCGACGGGTGAATGGTTCGGTCGAAGTTGCGACCAGCCGCCTCTTTGCCACGCAAGGACTCGATACGCTCAAGACGTTGACGGGTTTGAAACTCAAACCCGTCCTGGCGCCCAGGGAAGCGATTCAACGCGAGATGAAGAAGCGTTTGGGCGTGGGCGCCGACACCATCGGCACGCTCGACGCGGAAGCGCCACTCCAGGTGGTGGACGAAAACAAGGACGACGACACGAACCTGGACAGCGCCGCCGAAGACGCATCCATTATTCGATTCGTCAACCAGGTGCTGCGCGACGCCATCGAGCTTCGCGCCTCGGACATTCATCTGGAACCTTTCGAGGATGAACTGCGCATTCGCTACCGCATCGATGGCGTGTTGCAGGACATTCCTGTGCCGGCGCAAGTGAAGCGGTTTCAGCCGGTGATTGTTTCCCGCGTGAAAATCCTGAGCCATCTGAACATCGCCGAGAAACGGCTGCCACAGGATGGCCGCATCAAAATTCGTCTGCAGAACAACGAAGTGGACATCCGCGTCTCGGTCATCCCCATGCTGCACGGCGAAGCGGTGGTGATGCGTTTGCTGCGGCAAAACGCCACCTTGCGCGGCATGGGCGAACTGGGCATGGACGCCCGCGAGTTGAAATCGTTCCGGCGCGTCCTCGGCCTGCCGCACGGAATCGTTCTCGTGACCGGACCCACCGGCAGCGGCAAAACGTCCACGCTCTACACGGCGCTCAATGAGATCAATGACTCTGTCCGTAAAATCATCACGATTGAAGATCCCATTGAGTATCAGCTCAAAGGGGTGAATCAAATTCAGGTCTCGGAAAAGGCAGGGCTCACCTTTGCGCGCGGCCTGCGATCCATCCTGCGCCACGACCCGGACGTCATTCTGGTGGGCGAAATCCGCGACCACGAGACGGCGCAGATTGCCGTGCAGGCTTCGCTCACCGGGCACCTGGTGTTCTCGACGCTGCACACCAACGATGCTCCCGGAGCATTGACCCGCCTGGTGGACATGGGCGTGGAACCCTATCTGGTTGCCTCCTCGCTGGAGGCGGTCATGGCCCAACGGTTGGTGCGCGTCCTCTGCAATCACTGCAAACAGCCAGACACATCGCCCGCCGCCCAGGCGTTCAAGGCGGAGCTTGAGTTTCCGGCCGATGTCCCCATCTACCGCTCCGTGGGCTGCCGCGAATGCCGGCAGACCGGTTACTTCGGTCGCCGCGCCATCTTCGAGTGGATGGACAGCAACAACGAAATCCGCCAGATGATTTTGAAAAACACTGCCGCCGATCAGTTGCGCGCTGCGGCGCGCCGCGAGGGCATGCGCACACTGTCTGAGGACGGCTGGCGGCTGGTGCGCCTGGGCGCGACCACGGCCGAAGAGGTTTTGCGCGTGACCAAGGACCAATCACTGTCCAGCGGTGGCGAAGAGAGCGCGGAGCCGATCTTGACTGCCAGTCCGTCATAAAATCACCCGGACCTCATGGCCGTGTTTCAATATAGAGCGCTGCAAGGCGACGGCACCATCACCGAAGGCGAAATTGAGGCCGGTGGCCGGCAGGAAGCCTTCCGCCAAATGGAAGGACGCGGCTTGCGTCCGATTCGCCTCGCCGAACGCAACGGTGGAAATGGCAAACCGAAGGTTGGCAGGCTTGCACAGGACGCTCCAGTCCACTCCAAGACCGACCGCAAACCGGCGCCATTAAATCTCTCCTTCGGCGGCTCCAAGAGAATCTCGGCGCGGCTGCTGGAGAATTTCACGCGCCTGCTTTCGAGTCTGTTGGCTGCGGGCGTGCCTTTGAGCCGCGCCCTGGTCATCCTTTGCAAGGAAGCCGCCTCGCCCGCCGCAGCCGCGAAATGGAAAGAGATCCATGATTTGGTCATCGACGGCATGTCCCTGGCCGATGCGATGGCCAAATCGCCGGAAACCTTTCCTCGCGTCTATGTGGCGATGGTGGAGGCCGGCGAAACCGGCGGCTTTCTGGATGTCGTGCTCGAACAGATCGCTGACTTCCATGGGCGCGAAAAGGAGATGCGCTCCAAGGTCCTCACCGCGATGCTTTATCCAGCCATCCTGTTTTGCCTGGCCACGGGCGTGCTGGTGTTCCTGCTGGTATTTTTCATCCCGCGTTTTCAATCGATCTTTACCGGCTTTGGCGGACACCTGCCGTTGCTGACGCAGGTCATTGTCTCCATCAGCGACCTGCTGCGTTCCTACGGCCTGATCGTTCTGCTGGGGCTGCTCATCGCCGGCTACCTGATTCGGAATTGGTTCGTGTCCGAGCAAGGCAGGCGCACCTGGGAGGGACTGATTCTGCGCGCGCCGGTTCTCGGACCCCTCGTCGCCCAATTCGCCATGGCGCGGTTTAGCCGCATGCTGGGAACCTTGTTGGGCGCGGGTGTGCCGCTTATCAACGGTCTGAATGTGGCCCGCCGCTCCATCGGCAACCAGGTGCTCGTGGATGCGGTCTCCAATTCCATCGAACGAGTCAAGGAAGGCAAACAACTCGGTCCCAGTCTGGCCGGTTGCCGCACCTTGTTCTCCGGTTCGGTCGTGGAAATGATTTCCGTCGCGGAAGAGAGCGGCAAACTCGATCAGGAACTGGTGCGCATCGCCAATGTCACTGAAAGCGACCTGGACCGGCAATTGAAAGCCGCTGTGGCCCTGGCCGAACCGGTGATGCTCTTTTTGATTGCTGGTTTCATCGGCACGATTTTCATCGGGATGGTGATCCCCATCTTCACGCTCCAGGATTACATCAAATGAACGTGTACTTCGATTCGCCTATGATATTCAGATTGAAGAATCCAGCACGGCAACGCCGCAGCCAAAACGGAGCGCTGGTCTGCGACCCGCAGGGCGTTCGCCTTGGTGAAGGACCGGTGAAACCTCGCAGCGTGGTTTGCCTTGGGGGCTGCTGCGGCTCACAGAGCCGCGTTCCGGCAACCTCGCGAGCCTTCACCTTGATCGAACTTCTGCTGGTGCTGGTCATCCTCGGCATTCTGGCGGCGATCGTGGTGCCGAAATTTGCCGGGCGCACCGAACAGGCGCGCCAGACCGCGGCGCAGTCGCAGATTGCAACGTTTGGAACGGCGCTCGACGCGTTCGAGGTGGACAATGGCTTTTATCCCAAAGGTAAGAACGGCCTCACCGATTTGGTGCAGCAACCGCGAGATGCTCAGACCTGGAAAGGCCCCTATTTGAAGAGCGACATTCCCGATGACCCCTGGGGCCGTCCTTACATCTACGAATGTCCCGGAAAACATAATCCCAGTTCCTACGACCTGATGTCGATGGGACCCGATGGCCGTGCGGGAGGCGATGATGATGTCACAAACTGGCGACAATCGAACCAAAAGCGCTAAGCGCTCAAATGCCCCGGAGCGCGAACGGCCCCGAGACTCTCTCCAGTCTCGGCTTGACGGGAGGGTGAGCGTCCCCACGAGCCTACTCTGCCGTAAAATCCCAGGGCTCGCCGGGAGGCTCGCCCTCCCGAAGATGGGTTTTGAGACAGGCTCGGGGCGGTTCGCGCCCCGGCGCTGCCGCGGGTTCACGCTCATCGAATTGATTCTGGTGATGACGATGCTGATGATTGTCCTGGCGGTGGCCTTTCCCTCATTGAAAAGTTTCTTTCGCGGGCGTGACTTGGACTCGGAAGCCCGGCGTTTCCTCTCCCTCACGCGTTACGGACAAAGCCGGGCCATTTCCGAAGGCGTCCCGATGATGCTTTGGATTGACGCGCGTCAGGGAGTTTATGGACTGGAGACACAAACCGGCTACACCGATGCGGACGGCAAAGCGATGGAGTTCGAGTTGGACGATGAGCTGAGCGTCGAAGTTCCCATGGCCGCCGCCGCACGAAGCACTTTCTCGCAACACGCCGTGGCGGGGCTCGGCAATGTGCCGGCGATCCGCTTTCAGCCGGACGGCTTCGTCAGTGAGACAAGCCCCGAGAGCATCGTCATTCGTCAGGGCCGCGACGACGCGATTTGGATCACTCAAAGCGCCAACCGCCTGAACTATGAAATTCAAGCCAACCCACCACCCAACGCGCGCTAAGATTTCGGCCTTTACCCTCGCTGAAGTGCTGGCTGCGCTGGCCTTCATGGCCATCGTGATTCCGGTGGCGGTGGAAGGGCTGCGCATCGCGAATCTCGCCGGCCAGGTCAGCCAACGGAAAGCGGTGGCGATGCGCGTGGCCGAGCGCGTGCTCAACGAGATGGTGGTCACGGGCCAGGCACGGGGCAGCGCCCAAAATGGAACGCTTCAGGAAGGCTTTCAGCAGTACCGGTGGTCCATCCGCACCGAACCGTGGCCGGAGGATGCGATGCGCCTTGTGACAGTTCAGGTCGTCTTTCCGGTGCAGGGCCGGGACTATGATGTCCATCTGAGCACGCTCGTGGACAATTCCACTCAATGAAAGTGTCGCTCCACAAACGGCGGGATAAGAGACCGACAGGTCCTGAACCGGACGGGCTCGCGACAGCGTCTTGGACTGCGCCAGTCCCCTGGCGCTTTTGGGACGGCTCGCAGATGATGAGGCTCATCTCCGAAATCCAAAGCAACAAAAGACTGTCGCAGTCCAAAACCTTGCGCGGCACGCGCGCTTTCACTTTGATGGAGGTGATCATCGCGGTGGTGGCCTTCGCCATTGTGCTGGCGGCAATCAACGCCGTGTTTTATGGCGCGCTTCGCTTGCGCAACAAGACCGTGGCCTTGTTTGACGAGGCATTGCCGCTGCAACAAACACTGGCGATCATCAAACGCGATTTGGCGAACATCGTCCTGCCGGGTGGAACACTCTCGGGTTCGCTGCAGACAACGCCAACCACCGGGCTCAACACCGGGAACAGCAGCACGGGCACCGGCACCGCCGTCAGGCCCGGCCAGATCAGCCCGAATTTCTACACCGCTACGGGGATCGCCGACGAGACCTCGCCGTTCGGGGAGATACAGAGAGTCTCTTATCTGTTGACCGATTCGACCAATGGCACCGCAGGCAAGGATCTTTCCCGTTCGGTCACCCGCAACTTGCTTCCGTCCTTGCAGGAGCAATCCGCACAGCAACCGCTGCTGAGCGGCGTGCAGACGGTTTCGTTTTTCTTTTATGACGGAACGCAATGGCGGAACACCTGGGACTCAACCATCGCCGATGCGAAGACGGGACTGACCAATACCCTTCCGCAAGCGATCAAGGTCCAACTCGCTCTGGTGAGTGAAAGAACGGGGCGTTTCGCACCCGCGCCCATCGAACTGGTCGTGCCCGTTGTTATTCAAGCCCGCACGAATGACACGACCCAAGCGAGCGGAGGCGAACGATGAGACTGAACGGCCATCGCGCGGATTCATGGCACCCTATGCCGCTGGAGATCTTCGGGATTCCGGTTTCGAAATTCGGATTTCATTCGGGCCTCGGATTGCGGCTTTCGGATTCTGAAAGCGCGCGCGAGCGAGGCTCGGTCTTGATCATCGTGCTCTGGGTCGCATTCGGCCTGGTCAGTCTCGCGCTCTATTTTGCGAACTCGATGTCCCTCGAAATGCGCGCTTCGGACAATCGGGCGGCGAGCGCGCAAGCCGAACAGGCCATCGCAGGGGCTGTCCGCTACGCGAGCAACGTCCTGGCAAACGTCCAGGAACCTGGAACCTTGCCGGACTGGACCACGTATCGTTACGAAGCCGTCTCCATCGGCGAGGCCATGTTCTGGTTGCTTGGCCGCGGTGATGAGCGGCAAGAGACCCTGGGCCTGCCTTCTTTCGGGTTGCTGGACGAAGCCTCGAAGTTGAATCTCAACACGGCCACATTGGAGATGCTTCAAACCTTGCCGCGCATGACGCCCGAGCTTGCCGCTGCGATTGTCGATTGGCGGGACGCCAATGATGACGTGACCGAAGGTGGCGCCGAGTCGCAGACGTATTTGCGGCGCAATCCCCCGTATCGGTGCAAGAACGCGCCCTTCGAGTCCATCGACGAACTGCGCCTGGTCTTCGGCGCCTACCTGGACATCCTCTACGGCGAAGATGCGAACCTGAATGGCATTCTCGACCCCAACGAGAACGATGGGGATGCATCGCCGCCCGCCGATAACCGTGATGGCCGGCTGGACTCCGGTCTCCTCGATTATCTGACAATCTACACGCGTCAGCCAGCGACGGGCACGAATGTCAACCGTCCTCAGGACGTTGCCGCCTTGCTGGTTGAGAAACTCGGTTCGGAGCGCGCGGGACAGATTCAAGTTCCGGGCAACCTCGGCAGCGTGCTGGAGTTTTACCTGCGCACGAGTCTGACGCGGGCAGAGTTCGAGCAGATTGAGACCAACCTCGTCAGCACGAACCTTGTGGGCCTGGTCAATGTCAACACCGCCAGCGAAGCCGTGCTGGCCTGTATTCCGGGCATTGGGCTCGACAAGGCGCCGACGCTGGTGGCCTATCGAAAAACCAATCCCGGCCAGTTGAACACGGTCGCCTGGGTGAAGGACGTGTTGGATCGAGAGAGCGCGCTGCGCGCTGCGCCGTGGCTGACGGGGCATACTTATCAATTCACCGCGGATGTCGCGGCCGTCGGCCATCACGCCCGCGGTTATCAACGCGCGAAGTTTGTTTTCGATACGAGCGACGGCGCGCCGAAGATCCTCTATCGACAAGACCTCGGTCACCTGGGATGGGCGCTGGGGGCCAACGTGCGCAGGACATTACTTTTGGCGAAGGAAATTCGATGAAGCTTTTCTCTCAATTTGACCATAAGGATTTGAAATTCCCGCTGCTCGTTTTCAACGCAGAGGGCGCAAAGGTTTTCGCAGAGGACCGCAGAGGAATGATCCTCGCCGTTCCCTCTGCGTCCTTTGCGAAAACCTCCGCGTTCTCTGCGTTGAGAATCGGGGGTGTCGTTGCTCCGGACCACTTATGATGGATGTTCTTAAAAAGAAGCGCCCCTCTTCGGTGTTGGGTTTGGCCCTGGACGGCAGCCGCCTCGAAGGCATCGTCGTGCGCCGGTCCAATGGCTCGCTGCACATCCCGCAGTCGTTTGCGACGTCACTGGCGCTTAATCCGCTCACCGGCGATCCGGCATTGGTCGGGCGCGAGATTCGAAATCATTTGGATCAGGCCGGCGTGCGCGAACGGCGGTGCGTGGTGTGCCTCCCGCTGAGCTCGGCGCTGACGCTGCTCACCGAAATCCCCGACTTGCCCGAGGAAGACGTCGCCAGCTTCCTGCAAATCGAAGCGGAGCGCGGATTTCCCTACGGACAGGAAGGGCTTTTCACTTCCACGCTGCGCTTCGCGTCGTCGAGTGGCAAGCAATACGCCGCGTTGGTCGCGCTTCCGCGCAACAACGTGCTGGCGTTGGAGCGAGCCTTGAAAGCAGCGCAACTCAAACCGGTCAGCTTCTCGCTCGGCATTCCCGCGCTGCAAAGTCCGGGCCAGGAAAGTTCACACGGCGTGCTGGCGCTGATGATCGGTGAAAACAGCGTGGATCTGCAAGTCACCTGCAGCGGGGGCATTGTTGCCTTGCGGGCCCTGGATGAAGCCTTCGAAACCGAAGGGATGGAGAAACATCTGTCCGCTGATTTCCTGGCACGCGAGATCAAGATCACGCTCGGACAATTGCCCGCCGACTTCCGGGACAAAATACGCCAGGCCAGAATCTTTGGGCGTGGCCACGTGGTGCAGCGTTTCGTGACCGACATCATGCCGCGCCTGGCGTCGCTGGGACTCCAAGTGGAGGAAGTGGAAAGTTACGGGAAGAATGAATTTGCCAAGCGACTTCCACCCGAAACCAAAGTTTCCCCGGCGCTGAGTCTCGCGGCCAGATATCTCACCGATGCCCGACCGGCGCTTGAGTTCCTGCCCGCAAAGGTCAGGCCATGGCAGCAATGGACCACACGCTTCTCGTCTCGGAAGGTGGCGTGGACGAGCGCGGCCGCGGGGGTGGTGGCCTTATTGGTCGGGGGAGCATTTCTCTTTCAGCAATGGCAACTGTCGCGCCTGCAAACCCAATGGGCCGCCATGGGGCCGAGGGTCAAGGAGCTGGACGAAATGCAGCAGCAGATCAAAAAATTCCGGCCCTGGTTCGATGAGTCGTTCCGCAGTTTGAGCATCCTGCGCAAGCTGGCGGAATCCTTTCCGGAGGAAGGCGTGGTCACGGCCAAAACGCTGGAGATCCGCGAGGCGGCGTCGGTCACCTGTTCGGGCGCCGCGCGGGACAATCAGGCTTTCCTGCGCATGCTGGACCAGTTGCGCGCCGCCAAAGAAGTGTCCGACGTGAAAGTCGATCAGGTGCGGGGCACGGCGCCGATGCAGTTCACGTTCAACTTTCACTGGGGCCAGAAAGCCAATGAGAATTAAGAATCGCCAACAGCTTTTCGGTATTTTGGCCGGGCTGGCCCTGGCCTCGCTGGTGGGCGACCGGCTCGCGCTCTCGCCGCTGACCCATCGTTGGAAGGAGCGGACCGCGCGCATCGTTCAATTACGAAAAGACATCAGCCAGGGCTCACTGCTGTTGGACCGCGAAGAGACCATTCGCGGCCGTTGGCAGAACATGAGGACCAATACGCTGCCCGACAACGCGTCGGCAGCCGAGAACGAAGTGTTGCAAGCCTTCGAACATTGGTCGCAGGTGAGCCGAATCAGCATCGCGAGCATCAAGCCGCAATGGAAACGGACCGGCGAGGATTACATGACGCTGGAATGCCGCGTCGATGCGTTCGGGAGCATCGACGCGCTGTCGCGCCTTCTTTACAACGTGGAACGCGACCCGCTGGCGTTAAGGGTCGAAGCCGTGGAGATTGCCTCGCGTGACAATGAAGGCCGGCAGCTCTCGCTGGGCTTGCAAGTGAGCGGACTGCTGTTGAACCCGCAGGAGCCGTGAAAGTGAAATTCGATATCCGAAATTGGAAGCAGGCGGGCGCTCCGGTTGGCCTGATGATTCTGCTGGCAGCGGGCTTGCCGGCTGGCGCCCAGGAAACCAACTCCCCCGGTCGTCCTGACATCCAATCTTTCCGCATCATCGCCGAGCGCAACATCTTCGATCCAAACCGCTCCAGCCGCTCCCGAAACGAGCGCCGGGACGCAGAGCGGGAAAGACCGTCGCAAACGGAATCCTTCGCGTTGCTTGGCACGATGAGTTACGAAAAGGGATGGTTCGCCTTTTTCGATGGCACGAGCTCCGATTACCGCAAAGTTCTCCAGCCGGCCGGCACGATCGCTGGCTATAAAGTTGCAGACATCGCGCCTGATCGTGTTAAGCTTTCAGCAAATGGTCGGGAGGTGGAATTGCGTGTGGGCATGCAAATGAAACGGCAAGGCGAAGAAGAATGGCAATCGAGCGAACGCACCGAGTCGTTCGAGCCCGCCCGTGCGGCTGCCTCTTCGTCTTCGAGCGCGACCAACACTACCACCACACCCGCCGGCCCGGAGAGCGACGTTTTGAAGAGATTGATGCAACAACGTGAACAGGAGTTAAACAAATGAAAACCTCTAGATTCCTCATCTTGTTGGTAAGCTTGATTGGTTTGCCGGCGAACGCCGGCGCACAAGATGCCGATGCCCAAAAGCAACCAGCTCCTGCCACCGACAGCCCGCAACCGACAACGCCGGCTAAACCCGTCAACAACGGCGCCAATGGTGAAAAGAATCTGCGCCTGAACTTCCGCGGTGTGCCCCTGGAGATGGTGCTGAACTATCTGAGCGAGGCGGCGGGTTTTATCATCGTCTTGGAAACCAAAGTGGAAGGCAAGGTCGATGCCTGGAGCAACCAGCCGCTGAGCAAGGAGGAGGCGGTCAACCTGCTCAACGCCGTCCTGAACAAGAATAAATATGCTGCCATTCAAAACGGGCGGACACTGACGATTGTGAGCCTGGAGGACGCGAAAAAGCGAAACATTCCTGTAAAGACCGGCAATAATCCCGACGCGATTCCCAAAACGGACGACATGATCACGCAAATTATCCCGGTCCGATACGCCAATGCGTTGCAGATGACCAAGGATTTGCAGCCGCTGCTTCCCGCTCACGCCAACTTGACCGCCAATGAGAGCGGCAACGCGCTGGTTCTCACCGCCACGCAATCCGACATCCGCCGCATGGTGGAGATTGTGCAGGCGCTCGACACGTTCATCTCCAGCATCTCGACCATTCGCGTTTTTCCGCTGCAGTATGCGGACGCAAAGGAACTGGCGACTGCGGTCAAGGAACTCTTCGAGCCGCCGCAGCAAAACAATAACGAACGCCGCAATCGATTCTTCAATCGCTTCCGCGGGGAAGGCGGCTCGGGAGGGGGCGGGGACCCGTCGTCGCAGGGAACGGGAGTGAGCGAAGCACGCAACGCCGCCTCACACGTGGTAGCGGTCGCGGATGAGCGCGTCAATGCGCTGGTCGTGAGCGCGCCCGATGAATTCATTCCCAGCATCGAACAGTTGGTCAAAGAGATCGATGTGAGCATCCCTGAAATCACCGACTTGAGGGTATTCCATCTGAAAAATGCCGATCCACTGGAGATGGCGGACATTCTTGCAGAGTTGTTTCCCGATGAGACCAGGACTGGCAACAACAACAACAATAACCAGGGTGATTTTCGGTTCCGCGGCGCGTTCCCTGGCTTTAATCCCTCCGGCGGCGACAGGAACAGGGGTCGAAACAACCAACAAACCACAGAGAGCGATCGGGTGCGAAGGAAGGGCCGCGTCATTGCGGTGCCGGACCAACGAACCTCCTCATTGATCGTCAGCGCGGCGAGTGAATTGATGCCGCAGATCGAAGCGATGATTGAGCAGCTCGACTCCAGTCGTGCAAAAAAACAAAAGGTGTTCGTCTATTCGCTGGAGAATGCGGACGTGCAGCAAGTGGAGCGGATCGTGCGCGAGATGTTCGACCGCAGCAACGCGAGCGGCAATCGCAATACGGCCAATGAAGACAGCGCCTTGAGCACCCGCAGCCAGCAGAACCAACAGAACATGGGCCAGGGAATCGGCAATCAGGGCTTCGGCAACGGCGGAGGCAACAACCGGCAGGGCCAGCAATTCCGCTAGGCCAGCACGGACCAGCCAGGTTAAAGACCATGAATCAGCAAGCAACCATGATCAAAAACGTCTATCTGCGGAGCCGCCGACGTGAGGAGGCGGACTTAGCGGGAACGATTCAGTTGGTTTCGGGAGCGCGGGCGTCTCGCCCGCAGTTTTCGGCGTCCCGCCGAAAACCCCCGCACGTCGAACCAGCACACCATTTGGCGCGCTCTACGACGCTTCGAACCCGTCGGCGGGACGCCGACGGGAGCGACCGGGACGGTCGCGCTCCCTGTTTTCAATTGAATCGTTCCGGCTTAGTCGCAGCCGCGCACAACCCATCTCCTCAGGTTGGCGGCCGCGTTCTTCGGCGAGGTCTTAGCTTCGTGCTCGCATTCTGCCTAAGCGCGGCGCTTCAGGCGCAGACTCAACGGAGCACCACCGGCGCGCGATCCGGCGTGACACGGGGCGCCACCGGGGCCGCGCGCGCTTCCGGCGGAGCCGGCGCTGGGTCAAGCGGGAATCGACAATATTATCCGAGTGGGGCGGTCGGAGAAGCGATGGTGACGGCGGATCCGGAAACGCGACGGCTGATTGTCATCACGGACGACGAAACCAGCGAATATGTCGCGCAGGTGATCACCAACCTGGACCGGCCCAAACCGCAAGTGCTCATCAAGGTGGTGTTCATGGAAGTCACCCATCGGAACGCACTGGACATCGGCATTGAAGGCGGCGGACGTCACAACGCCGATGGTGCTACCGGCGCCGGAGCTACCGCCTTCGGATTGTCGGGACTCCATTCCGTGGCCACGAATGTGCCGCTCAACGCGCTTGGCCTACCCGTCCAAAGTTTCGCGCCGACACCGCCCGGGGCTGGCCTCTATCAAATCCTCGGCACCGATTTTCAAGCGACGTTGCGCGCCATTGCCCAGGCCGGAAAGGCCGAGATCCTGTCGCGTCCCTCCATTCTCACTCGCAACAGCCAGCAAGCCGTCATCAGCCTGGGCCAGGAAGTTCCCCTGGTGACCAACACCCGTTTTGACGCCGTCAATGGCCAGATCAACACGGTCACTTACACCAGTGTCGGCATTATCCTGCGAGTGACGCCCTTCATTACCGACGAAGGTCTGGTCGAAATGATTGTCTCGCCCGAAAGTTCGCAACTGGCCGATCAATCCGAGTGGGTGAACATCGGCGGAGGCGCGCAGGCCCCGGTCATCAATTCGCGGGTCGCCGATACTGTGGTCGTGGTGCCGGATGGGCAAACGGTTATCATCGGAGGCTTGATGCAGAACAGCAAGGCGCGCTCGGACAGCAAGATCCCCGTCCTGGGCGACATTCCGTTGCTGGGAATCCTGTTCAAACGAAAGGTCAGGGACGACCGAAAGACCGAACTCATCATCTTCCTGACACCGCACATCGTTCGTGAACCTTCCCAACTCGCGGCGCTCAGCGCAGCCGAACGGAGCACACAGACCGCTCCCAAGGCCTTTTCGGAAGAGGAACTGAACCGGTTCCTGGACGGCGTGCCCAACAAGGAATCGGCGCCCAACGGCAATTCGGGTTCTGGCAAGAACGGCTTCAAGTCTCAACGGGATGAACCCTAGCGCGTGCATGTGTAAAACGCTTCCATGATAACTCGGCGCAGTTGGTGGATCTATGGGTTGTTGCTGGCGATCTGGGCAGTGATTCTCGGATGGCAAGTGGTCGAGCATTCGCGCGTAAGAAAGTCCGCGCGCGCCGCCTTGATCAATCGGGCCAAAGACATCTCTGACACGCTTGGCATGGTCATGCGCTCCCAACGCCGCTGGGGCGGAGTCGTGTCCAAGGAGCGGATGGAATCCACGCTCAATGATCTGGTCCGGCCAGGCGAGTTGAACGCCATCGCCCTTCTGAACGCAGCCGGCGAAGTGGTGGCATCCGCCGGCGGGGTCATCGATTTGCAACCCAAAGGCGCGGTGCGGATGGCCGAGCATTGGGAGAACGGCGCCGTCACGTTGATGAACCTGGTGGACCTGGGAACCAACGTGACGCAGGATCTGCAGCCCAGAGAGCTGACCATCGTCGTGCCCAGACATGAATTGACCAACCGTCCGCCTCCGCCGCCGTCCGACCGCTCGCCTCTCCCAGACAACGCAAGCAATCCAACCTTGGCAGTCGAGCGTGATGGCGCGACGAACGTCTCGGCACGTCCACCCGGCCGGGGAAGAGGACGCGGGGGACGCGATGGCCGTTTCGGATTTGGCCGTCCGCCCTGGATGAACGAAGAGGAATACCAGGCGATGATTCAACGGCAGGGTGTGCACAGTTTCGCGCTCGTCATGTCCACCCAACCGATTCAAGCGGTCTGCAATCAGGATCTCTGGTTGCGGGCCATCATCGGCGTGCTCGCCAGCATCTCGGTGGTGGGTTGCAGCCTGGCCTGGCGAAACCTGGCCAAATCTTCGGAACTGCAGATTCGCCTGGTCCGAGCCAGCGAGTTGAATACGCACCTGAAGGAAATGAACATCGCGGCGGCGGGACTGGCCCACGAGACGCGCAACCCGCTCAACATCATTCGTGGCGTGGCACAGTTGATTTCCAAACAAGACGATGCGACATCCGAGGTGCGCAAACGATCTCGCGATATTATCGAGGAAACCGATCGGGTGGCCGCACAGTTGAATGAGTTCATCAACTACTCCCGTCCGCGCGAAGTCCGGCAGACGGGCGTCGCGCTGGGCGCGGTGATGAGCGAAGTCGCCCGCGCGTTGAGCTATGACATCGAAGAAAAGAACATCGATGTGAAGATTGCGGCCGAACCGCTCACGATCGAGGCCGACGAACAGCTTCTGCGCCAGGCACTGTTCAATCTCGTGCTCAATGCCGCGCAAGCCGTCGAACCCAACGGGGCCATTGAGATTCGCGCCAGCAAGCGCAACAGCGCCGATGCGGTGCTTGAAGTCTGCGACAATGGCCCCGGCGTGCCGACCGACAATCGCGCCCGGATCTTCAAACCTTACTTCACGACGAGCGAAACGGGCACCGGCTTGGGTTTGGCTGTGGTCCAGCAGATCGTCCTGGCGCATGGCTGGGAGATTGAGTGCCTGGCCAATGAGCCCAGAGGCGCCCTCTTCCGCATCACCCACTTGAAACTTGCGGCCAGGAACTAGAGCGGTCCAGAATTCATTTCCGATTGGCAACCTATTGGACATGCTGCGGGTCGCAGACCCGCGCTCCCGGAGCGCGCCTCTGTGAGGCGCAGCAGCCTTGGCTCTTGGTTTGGTCGGAAATTACTTTTAGCAATCGCTATAGCCGATGGCTTGCAAACGCGGGGCGTCCTGGAAGATGAAGCTTCACCTTGTCCGTTGGCCTCAATCGTGTTCCAATGGCTACAGCATGAATGTTACATCGATTGCCAAAAGTAATTTCCAAAAAGGTGGGGCAAACCTGCCGGTTTGCCGCGACGCCCAGCAGGGCGTCGCCCACCTTTTCGGAAATTACTTTTGGCAATCACTCTAGCGCCAACCAAAGTTTGAACTCCAACCTTGCCATCCGAAATTGAAAATAGCGCTCGCAAGGCCCCGCGCGTGCTGATCGTCGATGACGATGCCAGCCAGCGCAGCTTGCTGGATTCATTCCTCAAAGGGCAGGGCTTTGACACCATCCCCGTGGCTTCGGGCGAACAGGCCTTGCATGTTCTGCGCACGCAGCACATCAGCATGATGATCTCCGACGTGCGCATGCCGGGCATCTCCGGTTTGGAAACTTTGCGACGCGCTCGCAAAGAGCATAGTCTCCTGCCTGTGTTGCTGGTCACAGCCTACGCGGACATTCGCGAAGCGGTTGGCGCCATGCGCGACGGCGCCCTGAACTATCTGGCCAAACCCATCGACCTCGACGAATTACTCGTCTCCGTCCGGCAAGCCACCGGTCTGTCCGAGGATGCGCCCCTGGTCTTCAGCGAGCACAGGCAATTGCCCGGTCACGTCGTGGCGCGCAGTCCGCTGATGCAAGCGGTATTTCGAGACGCCTCGTTGATCGCCCCGTCCGAAAGCCGGATCTTGATCACGGGCGAAAGCGGTGTGGGCAAGGAAGTGTTGGTGGATGTGATTCATGCGTGGAGTCCGCGCGCTTCGGGTCCGTTGGTCAAAGTGAACTGCGCGGCCATTCCCGACACGCTGCTGGAGAGCGAGCTTTTCGGGCACGAGCGCGGGGCATTCACCGGCGCGTCGGCCCAGCGGATTGGCCGCTTCGAAATGGCCAACGGCGGCACCATCTTTCTGGATGAGATTGGCGAGATGTCTCCGCAACTCCAGGCCAAGCTGCTCCGCGTCACACAAGATGGCCGTTTCCAGCGCGTCGGCTCCAACACCGAGATTCAGACCAATGCGCGGATTCTCGCCGCCAGCAATCGCAACCTGGAAGAGGCGGTCAAGCAAGGGCACTTTCGCGAAGATCTCTTCTACCGCCTGAACGTGGTGGAGCTTCACTTGCCTCCACTGCGGGAGCGGCGGGAAGATATTCTGCCGCTGGCCAACCAGTTCATGGAGGAGTTGACTCGTGGTCGTGCGCGGTTTTCTGCCTCCGTCGGCGAATGCCTGGAGCGATACCCCTGGCCCGGCAACGTGCGCGAGTTGCGCAACGCCATGGAGCGCGCCGCCCTGTTGTCGCAAGGGGAGTTGATTCTTCCAGAGCACCTGCCGACGCGTGTCCAGGAGACGAGGCAACAAACGCCGTCGGTGGGTCCGGGCGACGCCGAGCGATTGGAGGAAATCGAGCACCAGGCGATTTTCCAGGCATTGCGCAAGCATCAATTCAATCGTACCGAAACGGCCAAGGCCCTTGGCATCAGCCGTCGCGCTCTGATTTACAAACTGCAACGGTTGCGGGAAAGCGGCTACGAAGTTGACCCCGGCTGATTGACGAAACGTCTTGGACTGCGCCAGTGCCGGGCGCTTTCGGACAAGGAGCCAGGCGCCAGAGACTGGAGCAATCCGAACTTGCGGCCCACGTTCACCCGACGGTTGGCAGGAACTTCGGGGGATGGCGCGCTTTGGTCGCTTGTTCAAATGAGAAAGCGAGTTTCAGCAAAGTCGGTTCGCTGTAGGCCCGGCCAAAGAAGGAAATCCCCAAGGGCAGCCCGAACACATGCCCCGCCGGAACGGTGATGTTCGGATATCCGGCCACAGCAGCCGGGGATGAACTGCCGCCGGCGCTTCGATCTCCATAAACCAGATCCGTCTTGCCCGCTGGACCGCCCGAAGGAGCCACAACGGCGTCGAGCCGATGCTTGTCCATGAGAGCGTCAATTCCCTCCTCGCGCGAGAGGCGCCGGCATTTTTCCAGTGCCTCGAGATACGCCTTCTCCGTGAGTGGCCCCTTCTCCTGGGCTTTGAGAAAGGTTTCTTGTCCGAAGTAGGGCAGTTCCCTTTCTTTGTTCCGCTCATTGAAGTCAATCACCTCTTTCAGTGTCCGCACGGGCGCTCGCGGTCCGAGCGAGGCGAGATACGCATTCAAATCCGTTTTGAACTCATAGAGCAGGACCTCCTGTTCCGCGTTGCCGTATCTTCCCAACTCCGGATCGTCGGCTGGATCCACCAGGATCGCCCCTGCCTGTCGCATCTCTTCCAGCGCGTTCTCCAGAATTTTCTGCGCCAACGAGCCGGAACGAAAATATTTGCGCGCGACGCCAAGGCGCGCTCCTTGCAAACCTTTCGGATTGAGAAACGGCCGGTAATCGCGATGCGCGTTGGCGCGGCTCGACTCCGTGGCCGCATCTCGCGCATCGACTCCAGTCAAGGCGCCCAGCAAAATGGCGGCGTCGGTGACCGTCCGCGTCATGGGACCGGCGGTGTCCTGGCTGTGGGCAATCGGGATAATGCCCGCGCGGCTGATCAGGCCGATGGTTGGTTTGAGGCCAACGATGCCGCAAAGTGAGGCGGGCGAAATGATCGAGCCGTCCGTCTCGGTTCCGACGGCGATGGCGCAGAAGTTGGCCGACACAGCCACCGCCGAGCCTGAACTGGAGCCGGATGGGTTTCGATCGATGGCGTATGGATTATTCGTCTGTCCACCGCGCGCGCTCCAGCCACTGGAGGAACGGTTGCCTCGGAAGTTGGCCCACTCGCTCAGATTGGTCTTGCCGAGAATGACGGCGCCGGCCTCGCGAAGCTTGCGCGCGACGAACGAATCCTGCGCCGGGATGGAACCCAGCAGAGCGAGCGAGCCCGCCGTGGTGGTCATCCGATCGTGGGTGCCGATGTTGTCCTTGATCAGGACGGGAATCCCGTGCAGCGGACCGCGCGGCCCTTTGGCCTTTCGTTCGCGGTCGAGTTGACGGGCAATGGCCAGCGCCTCGGGATTGACCTCGAGCACGGACTTGAGCCCAGGCCCTCGCTGATCGATCTCTTCAATCCGTGCCAGATACTTTTTGGAAAGCGAGAGCGCGGTTTCTTTTCCGGAGTTCATCGCGTCCGCAAGTTGCATCACGGTCGCTTCCTCCCATTCAAATGGCTGGATGCGAAAAGGAGAACTTGCCGAACGCGCCCGTTCCGAAGCGGCCGCCGTTACAGAGGTGGACATCACTGCCTGGGCAGCTCCCATGACAGCGAGTTGCAGAAAGTTCCTACGATTCATGTTGTTTGATCCTTAATCCGACCTCCCTTCAATTCAGCACCAGGTTTTGGATAAAAAACTCCATCATGCGATCCCGATTAACGGCTCCGTGCCCCTGGTCCGGTCCCACCTGAACTTCGAAGCTCTTGCCCGCCCGTTGCAGTGCCTGAATGAATTGCAGCGCGTTATTTGGATGCACATTGTCGTCCGCCGTGCCGTAATAGAGGAGGAGACGGCCCTTGAGCTTGTCGGCTAACTTCATGACATTGCCCGCTTCGTAGCCTTCCTTGTTCTCCTGGGGCAGCCCCATGTAACGCTCGGTGTAAATCGTGTCGTAGTGGTGCCACGAAGTCGGCGCCGAGGAAGCCGAGGCAGCGTGGAAAACTTCCGGATACCGCAACAGACAGAGGATGGAGGCGTAACCGCCGTAGGACGTGCCGAAGATTCCGACCCGCTTCCTGTCCACATAACGGCGTTCCCAGAGCGACTTGACGCCCGCAGCCTGATCGTTGATTTCCCCCTGCCCCAGCTTCCCATAGATGGAGTCGAGCGAACGTTTGCCGCGGCCACCGGCACTGCGCGAGTCGAACGAGGCCACCAGAAAGCCGTATTCCGTCAGCGTGTTGGGAAGCACAAATGTTTCGCGCGCTCCGGTTGTGTCCGGCCCGGCATACACACTTACCAGCAGCGGATATTTTCTGTAAGGCCTGAAGTTCGATGGGAAGTGCAGCATTCCGTAAAGCGCTGTCTCGCCATCGGCCGCCTTGAATTCGAGCAATTCCACAGGCTTCAGTTCGAGCTTTTTGAACTTGGTCATATCGCTCGCGGCCAATTCCTCCACCACTCGGCCCTCCATGTCCCGCAAGCGGGTGACCGGGGGCAAGTCATGGCTTTGTGCCACGTCGATGAAGTGCTGGCCGTCCGGGGCGATGTTCACCGTGTGATGGTAAGCCGGGTCGGTGAGGCGCCGTTCGCCCTTGCCGTCCCAGCCGACGCGATGGAGTTGGAGTTTCATCGGGTTGTCGCCGCTGCGAGCCGTATAGTAAACCAGGCCTGCGGTTTCATCGACATGCCTGACCTCGCCGACTTCAAAGCCGTGGCGCGTGAGTGTCGCCAGGAGGTTGCCCTCCAGATCATAAAGATAAAGGTTCTTCCAGCCGCTGCGCTCTGAAGTCCAGAGGAACCGTTTGCCGTCGTTGAGCAGACGCCTGGGCGGCGAGTTCTCAACCCAACTCGGCGGCCATTCTTCGCGCACGATGACCCGGCATTTGCCGGTCTGAGCGTCGGCGGCGCAAAACTCCATGATGTTTTGCCGGCGATTGGTGCGGTTGAAGAGCAACTCCTTGCCGTCGGCCCAGAAAACACCATAGACATAATGGCCGAGCACGGAATCATCGAAGGGCTGGCCATCGCGAACGTCCACCGGCACGGTCTCTTTCGTTGCTACATCGTAAATGAGCAGATCCACAATCGGATTTGTGCCGCCCGCTTTCGGATAGGGCTCCACATCCAACCTGGTTTGAATGCGAGCCTGGTTCAGCGCGAGATAGAAGTCCGGCACCTGGCTTTCGTCGAACCGGTAAAAGGCCACCTTTTGGCTGTTCGTTGACCACCAGATGGCTGTGGTCTGGAACAGCTCTTCGCCATAAGCCCAAGTGCCCGTGCCATACTTGACGCGCTTCTTCTCGCTGCCCTCGGTCGTGATGGCAATTTCGTTCTGCCCATTGGTCTCGCTTAACAAGAGATTGCGGTCGCGATAAAACGCTTTGAGTTTGCTGTCGGGCGAAATCGCGGAGGTGAACTGTCGTCCGCGGGCGGGTCGCTCACCTCGGTCACGCCTTTCGCGTCGCCGCTCTTCACGCCTTTCTTCTCTGTCCCCGCGAGAAGTCTCCGTGGTTGCGGACGCCAATTCCGTCGCCTTTCGCGCGGCGATATCGTAGCGATAGCGCTTGCCATCCCTGGAATAATCGAAGGCCTTGCCGTCATTTGTCCAGACGACCGAGAGAGCGCCGAGCTTGACCGCATTGCTCATCTCCCGGTTCAACTTTTGATACCGCTCGTAGCCGGGCATCGTCTTTAAGCGGTCCTGGGCGAGTAAAATTGCCGAAGACAGGATGAATACGAGCACCGGAGCGAGACGACCGAACAAGGGACGAATGAGAGCGCGTGATGGAATCTCGCGCGATGTTGGAAATACTACCGGAGTCATGTTGCTCACCCTTCGGATAACTTGAATCATGTTGCTCGCACGCGGTTATACGAAGCACGCCGGAGAAAGCGACATTTATCTCGGCAGTTCCCGTGAAGACGGCACGTTGCCTATCTGATCGGTGTGGTTTCGATTCGAGGTGGGGCACCCGCTGCGTTGAGTTGGCTTGGGCGCAGGCATTTGGTTTAAGCGGCCCTCTCTTACTCGGGCGGACGAGACGTCCGCGCTCCTTTACTGCACTGAGATTAGTTCCTGCCGAAAACGCCCCGGATGGTCGTTTTAGGAAAAAAGGCGCGGGGGCCGCGGAGAAGGACTTGACCGGGTTCGGGTGAAGAAATTTCCAGGTCGGCAGGCGGCAATTCGCTCATCGCCTCCGAATCCTCGAAGAATCTGATCAGGACTTTCCTGCACCGCCGAACCCCGGTTTGCACGCCATAAAGATAAAAGGTGAGGGCAGAAAGGACTATCAAGCTGAGGTAGATATAGTCTTTTGCGGTCATTGTTGGCCTTTCGTTGCCGCGGAGAGGGACGTTTATTCCGCTTCTCCGACGCCAAATTGAGTTCAGCAAAACCAGTGCCGCAACAGGCCGGCTCATGAGGCTGACCGAGGCTGGCCCGGACTTTCATTCGGGGGCCTTAACGGCGCTTGCACGGTGCCGTCACCTTTCTTATTGTCCGTGTCTCCATGCTGACCCACGATAATGGAACATGAATACTCGATATCACCTTTATGTCCTGGTTCTTGCCTGCTGCTCGCTCGCGACGGGCAAGCTTCAGGCCGAGTCTGAAGCACTGTATTGCAATAAATCGCACCTCTTCCTGGCCGCGCCGGATTCCTCCGAGCATCGCAAATACGCACCCAGCCGCGAAGTGGACATCCTGCACCTGGCCATCGATGTCACGCCGGACTTCCAGCAGCGCAACGTCGAAGGCAAGGTCACGCTGCGCTTCAAACCGATTGCCAGGCCGCTTCAAGAGCTTCGCCTTGATGGCGTGGACTTGACGGTCCTTTCGGTCACCTCCACGAAAACGATTATGGGATATCAGGCGACGGACAAGAACGTCATCATCACCTTCCAGGAAGCGATTGCGCCCGAAAAAGAAGCCAGTGTCACGATCGGCTATCGGGCCACGCCGGAGAAAGGACTCTACTTCCGCACGCCGCAAATGGGCTACAAAGCCGAGGACATGCACCTGTGGACGCAGGGCGAACCGATCGAGGCGCGCCATTGGTACCCCAGCTTCGACGCGCCCAATGAGAAGTTCACGTCGGAAGTCACCTGTCGTGTGCCTGAAGGCATGGTCGTCCTTTCCAATGGCAAGTTGATGTCTGAAGAAAAATCCGCAGGCTCGGACCTGGTGGCGGTGCGCTGGCTGCAGGACAAGCCGCACGTGAATTATCTGATTTCCCTTATCGCGGGTCATCTGAAAAAGATTGAAGACAAATACAAAGATATCCCGCTGGCCTTCTACACGCCTGCTTCACAAATCGAACACGCTGCCAGCTCCTTCAAAGACACCAGGGACATGATGGGTTTCTTCGAACAGGAGATCGGCGTGCCGTATCCCTGGGCGAAGTACTATCAGGTCTGCGTCGATGACTTCGGCTGGGGCGGCATGGAAAACACGAGCATCACCACGTTGAACGATCGGACCTTGTTCACGGATGCCACCGAAAACATTCACAGCAGCCAGGGCCTGGTGGCCCATGAGCTGGCGCATCAATGGTTCGGCGATCTCGTGACCTGCAAGGATTGGAGCCACATCTGGTTAAACGAAGGTTTCGCCACCTATTATGAGCGGCTTTACGATGGCTACAAGAATGGACGTGACGCGATGCTTTATGGCCTTTACCAGAGCGCGAAGCAAATCACCAACTTCCGCAATGAAACCAACTCCATCGTGCGGCGGAACTACAACGCGCCCGAAGACGTCTTTGGTTACCTCGCCTATCCCAAAGGGAGCTGGGTGCTGCACATGTTGCGCAGTCAGCTTGGGGAAGATTTGTATCGGCGCTGCATCAAAACCTACCTGGAACGGCATCAATTCGACACCGCCGTAACCGAGGATTTGAACGCGGTCATTGAGGAGCTTTCCGGTCGTTCCTTCGATCAATTCTTCGATCAGTGGGTTTATCATACCGGCGCTCCGGAATTGGCCGTGAGCTATGTCTGGGATGAGAAGAACAAACTGGCCAAAGTCTCCATCTCGCAGAATCAGAAGTTGAGCGAGCACGTCCTGCTTTTCAATTTCCCGCTCACCCTTCGCTTTAAATCCAAGTCCGGGAACGTGGACCGGTCCATCACCGTCAAGGAGAAGGCGGAGGATTTTTATTTTCCGCTCTCGCAAGCGCCGGAAATGGTGCGGATCGATCCGGACCTCACCGTGCTGGCCAGCATATCCTTCACTCCCGCCAGCTCCATGCTCTATGCCCAACTCGCGGACAAAAGCGACACGATCGGACGGCTCATCGCTGCGGAACAATTGAGCGGCAGGAAGGACGCGCTGGGCAAACTGAAAGAGACATTGAACGGCGATCCGTTTTATGGCGTGCGCATCGCCGCCGCGCGCAGCTTGCGGGCCATCCAGACCGACGAGGCGCTGGATGCCTTGCTCTCCTCCACCCAACAGAGCGATGCTCGCGTCCGCCGCGAGGTGGTCTCAGCCATGAATGGGTTTTATCGGGAAAAGAGCTACGCCGCAGCTCAGAAAGTTTTGCAGGAGGAAAAGAATCCGGAAATTCAAGCGCTGGCCATCACCGCGTTGGGCGTGTATCCCAAAACGGAAGTGCGCGCAAGATTGCTCGAGTATCTCCACTCCGAGTCCTATCGCAACACACTGGCCAGTGCCGCTATCAATGCGATTCGCGCCCAGGACGACGTCAGTTACCTCGATCCTCTCCGCGAGACCCTGCAAAAGAAAGAGAACGCTTTCACCACCGGTGGATTCAGCCGTGGCCTGGAAACATTGGCGTGGCTGGCGCGCAACGAAGAAACGAAGGACGCCGCGCGGGAATTTCTGGTTGCTCGCTTGAATCATAAAAGGAAGTCGGTGCAATTGGCCGCCATCAATGCCCTTGGCACCTTGGGCGACCCCAAGGCCATCGCTGTCCTGGAAACATTCACCACCGCGCCCAAGGAAAGCCGGGAACGCACCGCGGCCGAAAAAGTATTGGCGGACTTGCGGACCATGAAGAAACCATCCGCCGAAATGGCAACACTCCGCACCGAGGTGCTCGCACTGCAAAAGGAGAACCGCGAACTGCGCAAAGAGTTCGATGATTTGAAAAGGAAGCTCGAAGCCACTTCGCCGAAGCCATCGACGACCAAGACCAATAAACCGGCTCCTTCCAGGAAATCTTTCCGGCCATAAAAGCGCGGGGCTTCGTCACGCCGTCGGCCACGCCCGGCGAAAACGCGAATATCCTCGCTTGACACCGCATGTATTCACGGGGGAGACTCGCACGCTGAACCCTGGGCCTCGATGAGAAACGATTCTCCGACTGCGGGGTATCGTTGGAAAAACTAAATTCCCTTTCCGATCTGTGACACGACAGGTCGTCCTACTGCAACGGAGTCAATGACTATGAAGACGCAACGGCTGAGCGGTTTGATCAATGTGGCGGTGGCAATCGCGGGGCTGTTCATCGTGGCCTGGCCTGATACGGCGCGGGGCGCGACGATCCTGGTTACCAACACCAGCGACAGCGGTTCCGGTTCGTTGCGTGCGGCTATCCAGGCCGCCAACCTCAGCCTCAACGTGCCGGACTTCATCCACTTCAACATTGCCGGTGCAGGGCCCCACACGATCAGCCCGGCGACGCCCTTGCCGGTGATCACGGACCCGGCGACCATCGATGGCTATACCCAGCCGGGCGCCAGTGTGAACACGCTTGCTGGCGGCGACAACGCGGTGTTGCAGATCGTTGTGCTCGAGAGTTTGGTCATAGACACCACCAATAGTACGGTTCGCGGATTGGCGATCCGCCAGATACAGGTGGGGGCGGTGCCCGGGCCAAAAGGCAGCAATGTCGTCGAAGGTTGCTTCGTTGGCCTGGACGCCACCGGCACCAACTCGCTCGCCTCGCCCGGCTTCGGTGTGTTTGTGCAAACCCCCAACAACCGCGTCGGCGGCACGAATCCCGCCGCGCGCAATGTGATTTCCGGCAAAGGCGCCACCGGCATCGAAATCTTCGAGAGCTTCGCCTCGAATAATGTCGTTCAGGGAAACTTCATCGGCACGGACCGCACGGGCACCAAGGCAATCGGCAACGCCGATCGCGCGGTGGTCGTCAATATGAACGCCTCAGTTGCGACCATCGGCGGCGAAGTGCCGGGCGCGGGCAACGTCATCTCTGGGAACCTCAACCGCGGCATTACGCTCGATGGTTCGTTCAATCTCGTCCAGGGAAACCTCATCGGCACGACCGTGACCGGACAACCGCTTGGCAACGCCCGCACGGGGATCGAGATCGGCGGATCGGGTAATACTGTCGGCGGCACCCGTAGCGGCTCCGGCAACGTCATCGCCTTCAACGGCGTCGATGGCAGCGGGATCTTCACCACCAACGGCGTGGATGTAAACCCTGGCGCGACTCTTTACGCCATCCTGGGCAACTCCATCTTTGACAACATGGGACTCGGCATCGATGTGAATGCCAATTTCGTGGTTACCCCGGGCTTCCCGTTGCTCACGCTGGCGAGCAACACCACCACGGCCACGATCATCAGAGGCTCGAACATGCCCAATATCAGCTTTCTTTTGGAACTGTTCACCAATCCCACCGCCGACCCGTCCGGCTTCGGTGAAGGCAAGACGTTGCTTGTTTCCACCAACATCGCCACCGATGCGGGCGGCAACTTCACCATCAACTGGCCCGTACCGCTTGCGCCCGGCCTCTTCCTCACCGCCACCGCCAATGGCAACACGGAGTTTTCCCAGGCCCGGATGGTTACTGCGGCTGGCGCTGGCGGCACCAACAGTTGGACCAACAGCGTCAGCGGCAAATGGGAGAATGGAGCCAACTGGTCGCTGAACGTTCCGCCCTTTAGCGGCCATTCCCATGTCTTGATCACCAACGCGGGCACCAAGACCGTCAACAATGACGCCACCACCGCCGGCGGCTTCCCCAGCACGCTGACGATCAGTAACCTCGTCATCAGCGCGCCAGGCGGGGCGACGAATACGCTGCTACTGGCTCACGGCGGGACGAGCAGCCCCTTGCGTATCCTCAGAACATTAACTCTTAACAGCGGCGGTGCGATGGTGATCAACAACGCGGCGCTGAATCTCGAAGGGCCGCCGAGCAGCTTCAGTCACGTCAACGGCGCGTTGACGCTCAATGACGGCTCGCTCACCGCCACGAACGCCAGCCAGTTCTACATCGGTAGCAGCGGTTCCGGCTCGTTGACCGTTTCCAACGGCACGTTCCGGGCATATTACCCCATCGTCGGCATCAACCCTGGCGCGAACGGCAGGTGGCACATTGCCGGTGGCACCAACATCGTTACACAGGTCTTTGACATCGGGGATAGCCTGACCGCCACCGGCAGGGTCACGGTGAGCGGTGGCCAACTGATCACGCCCGTCGTGTATATCGGGTTGTTCGGCAACGGCAGCTTGATCGTGTCCAACGGTACTTTCCAATGCGCCGGCCAGATGGATGTCGCCTCGCAACCCGGCGCGCAGGGAAACTTCACGGCGGCAGGCGGCACCAGCACAATCGGCAGCATGATCATCGGCGAAAGTTCCATGGCCACCGGCGCGGTGCTGGTGACAGGCACGGCACTGGTGCAAGTTAACGGGCCATTGGACAATCGCGGCACCGTCACGGTCACTGGTGGCAGTCTCAATGTGCTCGGAGAGGTTGACAGTGTGCATACCAACAACGCGCTCTCGGTGCTCGGAGGCCAATTCTCAGCCACGAACGACAACTCCTTCCTGACGCGCGTCACGGTCAGCAACGGGACGTTCCTGGCTCGCGATGTGTTTCTGGGAAATCAGAGAGCCGGCACGTTCACGGTGGCCGGCGGCCTGGTGGCATTGCCGGGGTCATTCAACGGCTTCAGCGTGGGCGTTAATGGCGGCACAGGCACCGTGTTGCAGGCCGGCGGCCAGATCAACCTCACTAACACGGATCTTAACGTCGGCGGCCTGTTCAGTCCGGCCGTCGGACAGATGACCATCTCCAACGGCGTGACTGAGACCCGCAATGCGTTCGTGGGCGGACAAGGCGGTGGCACCGGCACTTTCACGATGGCCGGCGGCACGTTGGTCAGTTCAAATCTGGAAGTGAACGCGGCTAGCCGTCTCATTTTCAACAAGGGCTTGGTGCGGACCCGCGCGGCCACCGTGGCCAGCACCTCGCCTTTCGTCGTCGGCGATGGCAACAACACGGCCGAGTTGAACCTGCTGGGTGGCACCAATGTGTTTATCACTGGCCTGCGTATCGCCAGTAATTCCATGCTCACCGGCTCGGGCGCCATCGCGGCGAACGTCACCAACTCCGGCGTGATGGCCCCTGGGGCCTCCGCCGGGCGCTTCGATATCACCGGCAACCTCGTCCTGTCCAACAGCTCCGACCTGCGACTTGAAATCGGGGGCCACACTCCCGGCACCCAATTTGATTTCATTCGTGTGACTGGCAATACGACGCTGGGCGGCAAGCTCTCCGTGAGCCTGACCAACGGCTTCCAGAACGTGATGACCAATGGCGCCGCCTTCACGGTGCTCACCAATGGCAGTCCGCTCGCCGGCGCGTTCACCAACGTCGCCAGCGGAGCTACCTTGACCACCACCGACGGCTACGCCCGGTTCACCGTGCTCTACGCGGGAGTCACCTCCGTGCGGCTGACCGGCCTGGCGATCGTGGACACCGACAACGATGGAATGCCCGACTGGTGGGAGGACCAGTTCAGCCTCAACAAAACCAATGCGGCTGATGCCACGCTCGATCTTGACGGCGATCGCGCGTTGAATGCAGACGAATTCCGAGCCGGCACCATCCCGACCAATGCCGCCTCCGTCTTCCGCATCGTCGCGCTCCAGCGTGAGACCGGCAACGTGCGCATCACCTGGACGACGGTCGGCGGCAAGAGCTACCGGGTCCAGACCAACGCCCCGCCCGCCAACGGCAGTTTCACCAATAACTTCGCCGATCTCAGCCCGCTGATCGCTGTGCCCGGCTCCGGCGAGTCCATCACGAACTACGTCCATAGCGGCGGGGCCACCAACGTCCCGGCCCGCTACTACCGCGTCCGCCTCGCGCCGTAGTTTGGTGCAAATGAGACGGACGTGTTGCCCAAATGGCGGCTGCGATGTTTCGAGGAGGGCGAGGCTCCTGACGAGCCCTGTTTTGCCCGCGATTTTTGATCAACATGGCTCGCGAGGACGCTCGCCCTCCCCTGAGATGATTTGGGCAACAGGCCCAGGCTGCCGGTCACATCCCGTGCTTGCACTGGAGCCGGACAATTGAGAAGAAAGCGTCATGCTCATTGTTCATGTACGTGTGCACGTGAAGGCGGACTGCGTAGAACGGTTTCGCGAGGCCACGATTGAGAATGCTCGCGCCAGTTTGCGGGAGCCCGGCATCGCGCGCTTCGTTGTGCTCCAACAACAGGATGACTTAGCCCGCTTCGTCCTGGTGGAGGTTTATCGTAGCGACGATGCGCCCGCAAAACACAAGGAAACGGCGCATTATCAGAAATGGCGCGATGCCGTGGCGCCCATGATGGCAGAGCCGCGCAGCAGCGTGAAATATTTCAACGTTCATCCGCCCGACGAACAGCTGTAAATATCTGGTCAGGGCTGGCGTAACGAGGCTTTTCCTCCTCTTAGAGTGATTGCCAGAATTCATTTCCGATTGGCAACCTATTGGACGTGCTGCGGGTCGCAGACCCGCGCTCCCGGAGCGCGCCTCTGTGAGGCGCAGCAGCCTTGGCTACTGGTTTGGTCGGAAATTACTTTTGGCAATCGATATAGACGATGGTCGGCTCACGTCGGCTCCCATAACTGGAACATGCGCTTCGAATTCGCCACAGCGACACGAATTATCTTTGGCCCGGGCACGCTCAAGGAAGCGGCGCCGATCGCCCGGGAGTTTGGCGGGCGAGCCCTGATTGTCACCGGTCGAAGACCGGAACGGGCGCGCGCTGTCAATGAATTGCTGGCGGACGCAGGTGTTGCCAGCCGGATGCTGGCCATTTCCGGTGAACCGAAGATCGAAGATGTCGAACGCGGCCTGACGCTGGCGAAGGCCGAGCGAATTGACTTCGTGGTCGGGTTTGGCGGCGGCTCCGCTATTGACGCCGGCAAAGCCATCGCGGCGTTAATAACGAATCCTGGCCCCGTGCTCGATTACCTCGAAGTCATCGGGCAGGCCAAACCGCTGACCAAGCCCTCCGCTCCGTTCATCGCCATTCCAACCACCGCCGGCACCGGCGCGGAAGTCACGCGCAATGCGGTCCTCGCCTCGCCCGGCCATGGCGTGAAAGTCAGCCTGCGCAGTCCACTCCTGTTGCCAAAGCTGGCCGTGGTGGATCCGGAACTGACGTATGGTCTGCCACCGGCGTTGACGGCCAGTACCGGCCTCGACGCGCTGACACAACTGATCGAGCCTTTTGTCTCTGTTCGCGCGAATCCGATGACCGATGCCATTTGCCGCGGAGGCATGAGGCGTGTGGCTCGCTCGCTGCGCATTGCGTATGAAGAGGGTTCGAACGCCGCCGCGCGTGAAGACATGGCGTTGGCCAGTTTGTTTGGGGGCCTTGCCTTGGCGAACGCGGCCCTGGGAGCGGTGCATGGATTTGCCGCGCCTATTGGCGGAATGTTTCCAGCTCCCCATGGCGCCGTGTGCGCCGCGTTGCTGCCGCATGTCATGGAAGTGAATGTGCGGGCGCTGAAAAAGCGGCCGCCTCACACCGATGCATTGCGGCGATACGATGAGGTGGCTCGCATCCTGACTGACAGCGAGAACGCGACGGCAGATGCTGCCACCGCCTGGCTCCATGATCTCTGCGCGGCCCTGAACATTCCCGGTCTGGCCACTTATGGCCTCACCGCCAACGATTTGCCCGCCTTGTGTGAAAAGGCGGCTGTCGCCAGCAGCATGAAAGGTAATCCGGTCGCGCTTACCGTCGATGAAATGCGAGAGATTTTGGAGCGGGCGTTGTGATGGGTTTGCGGTTGCAAGGCAGAGTCTATATCGATTGCCAAAAGCAATTTCCAAAAGGTGGGCGACGCCCTGCTGGGCGTTGCGGCAAACCGGCAGGTTTGCCCCACCTTTTCGGAGATTACTTTTGGCAATCTCTAACGATTCAAGGATTCAACGTCCTTCAACTCTTCAAATGGCACCGGGCGCAGGCGCCTCTTCTGATACCAACCCACTCCGATCAAATCGTAGATGCCGCGCCAGAGCCGGTTCCAGAGGCCGTATTTGGAAACGCCCGCGATGCGCGGGCGATGGTTTACAGGCACTTCCAATGTTCTCGCGCCGTTGCCATGGACGAGCACGGGCAGGAAGCGATGCCAGCCGTTGAAGGGGAGCACGCCCTCGAGCGTCGAGCGTTTGAATACGCGCAGGGCGCAACCGGTGTCAGCAAAATCCGCCTTCAACGCCGACCGGCGCGCGGCACACGCGACACGAGACGATATCTTGCGAATAGAGCTGTCGTGTCTCTTGGCCCTGTTGCCGCAGACGAAGTCAACGCGCTCCAGTTCGGCCAGCATGCGCGGCAAGTCCGCCGGATCGTTCTGCAAATCGCCGTCGAGGGTAGCGATGACAGGACTGGTCGTTGCCAGGATGCCGGTCCAGAGCGCGGCGCTTTGGCCGCTGTTGCGCGCATGCTTTAGTCCACGCACGTTTGGGAAATGGCGGCTCGCCTCACGGATCCGTTCGGAGGTGTTGTCCGTGCTGGCGTCGTCCACGAAGATCAATTCCCAGGAACGCGGCTGCTGCTTCATGGCTGCGGAAACTTCATTGGCCAGCGGCAACACGTTGTCCGCTTCATTATAGACGGGAACGATAATCGAGATATCCACAGACACGCCCACGGAAAGTAATGGGAGCAAAGAGAACTTCAAAGTTCAAAACGGATGGATAGGAGCGCGGACGTCTCGTCCGCCCGACCGCAGTGAGCCTACCCTTGACAATAGTTTGAGACCCGAAGTCGCGTTCGCTAAGAACAACCTGCTGAACGGCGGCGGCTGTTTGAGTTGAGGATGGGGCATTACACGCTCGGGCGGACGAGACGTCCGCGCTCCTTCCCACAAGGGATCACGCTCCTGTTTCTGTTGCGTCCCTTCCTCTGATCGATCAGGCTGAGCGGCAAGGCCGCCCGACATCCGGGCCGCGGATACTCATGAGACGCACAGTTACATTCGGATTAGTCACAGCCCTCAATGTTACCGTCACAATGGCCGCGGGTTCCCTGGAGAAGGACGCGAGCGCCGCCTTGGAACGCGCCACAAAATTTTTCGAATCCATTTCCACTCGCGGCGGCTATTTGTGGTGGTACTCGGAAGACCTGAAACAGCGGGCCGGCGAGAACAAGGCGACCGAGACGCAAATCTGGGTGCAACCGCCGGGCACCCCGTCCGTCGGCATGGCTTTCCTTCGCGCTTACGAAGCGACCAAAAACAAACGCTGCCTTGCCGCCGCAAAGAACGCTGCAGAGGCGTTGGCATGGGGACAATTGGAATCCGGCGGCTGGACTTATCAGATCGATTTCGATCCGGAGAATCAACGGACATTCCGGCGTGCCGACAAAGGCCAGATTTCCGACAAAGAAATCCTGAAGCGACGCAACGTGACGACATTTGACGACGATACCACGCAGAGCGCACTCCGGTTCCTGATGGCCGTCGTGGACGCGAGTGCAGGCAACGATGGTGTCCAGGAGGAGCGGATCAAAAGTGCCTTAGAGTATGGACTGGAAGCTCTGCTGAAGGCGCAATATCCGAATGGCGCCTGGCCGCAGGGCTATGATGGCAAACTGCGCCATCCCGCAGATTACCCGATCAAGCCGGCGCAAGTTCCAACTCGCTGGTCGCGCACACCCGACGTGAAGGCCTACTGGTCTTTCTACACGTTCAACGACCATGCCATTCGCAACTGCATCCTCACGCTGTTGGAGGCGCATCGCCGTTTCGGCAAACCGGAGTATCTGGAGGCAGTCAAGCGCGGCGGCGATTTCATTCTGCTCGCGCAGCTTCCCAGCCCGCAGGCCGGTTGGGCGCAACAGTACAACTTCGACATGGAACCTTCCTGGGCGCGACGCTTCGAGCCGCCCGCTGTCTCTGCCGGAGAAAGCAGTGGCATCCTTCGCACACTCGTCGATCTTCATCTCGCAACCGGCGACGAGAAATATCTTAAGCCGGTTCCCGCTGCCAGCGGCTGGCTGAAGCGCTCACAGATCGCGTCGAACAAATGGGCGCGCTTTTATGAATTGGGCAGCAACAAGCCGCTTTATTTCACAAAAGACTACCGGCTCGTTTATACCGATGACGATCTTCCGACGCACTACAGTTTCCAAAGCGATTACAATATCCCTGGCGCCCTAGCTTACTGCGAAGACGTGCGCCAGGCCGGCCGCGATGCGTGGCTCCGGCAGCACAAACCCGTTTGGATGGCGGGACCTCCCAGCCGGAAATCCCGCAAGGCCCTCGAACCTCGCGTTTGGGAAATCATCACAGGCCTGGATGCCAGAGGCCGCTGGGTGGTCAATGGACGCATCGAAAGCCGCCTCTTCATCGATCGGGTGCAAACGCTCTGTGATTATTTGTCGGCCGAGTAGCGCCATCGACCTTCCAAATCATCCGCGAGGGCATCTGCTGCGAGCGCATCTTGGGGGCCTGTTGCCCAAATAGCGGCTGCAATGTTCGGGGAGGGCGAGGCTCCTGACGAGCTCGGTTTTGCCCGTGTTTTTTGATCAGCATGGCTCGCGACGACGCTCGCCCTCCCCTGAGATGATTTGGGCAACACGCCCTCAAGATGCGCCCATCTGCTGCCTGCCGAAATTTGGGCTGTTCAAAAGCGCTTCGCCGTTTTAGAACCGCACGCATGAAAGCCTTCCCGCGCCTGGTCGTGATCGTGTCCTGTGTTGCACTCACGGGCTCTCTTCTCATTGCCGCCGAGCCTGGGTGGGTTCCATTGTTCAACGGACGCGACCTCTCCGGCTGGGTGAACGTGAATTGCGCGCCCGGCACGTGGTCGGCGCGCGATGGGATGATCATCAGCACGGGCGTGCCCACAGGCGTGATGCGCACGGAAAAGCAATACGAAAATTTCGAACTGGAACTGGAGTGGCGGCATATGAAGGCTGGCGGCAATGCCGGTGTCTTTGTGTGGAGTGATGCGCTGACGTCGCCGGGCGTGCCTTTCAGCCGCTCGATAGAGATTCAGGTGCTCGATGGCCGCAATGGAGAATGGTACACCAGTCACGGCGATGTCTTTTCCATTCACGGCGCCACCTTGAAACCGGATCGACCGCATCCCAAAGGCGCCATGCGCTGTTTGCCCAGCGAACGGCGGGCCAGGCCATCACCGGAGTGGAACCATTACCGAATCGTTTGCATGAATGGCGTCATCAAACTGGCCGTGAATGGGGCGGTCGTGTCGGGCGCGAGCGAATGCAAACCGCGCAAAGGTTATATCTGTTTGGAGTCGGAAGGATCGGAATGCCATTTCCGCAATATCCGCATCCAAGAGCTGCCCGCGTCGGACCCTCCCGTGCCGGCCAGCGAGACGGCGGAGTTGGCCCAGGGCTTTGTGTCCCTTTATACTGGTATTGATTTGAGTGGATGGAAGCAGGAAGCCGGACACAAGGGCCATTGGCTTCCCAAAGACTGGACGCTCGATTACGATGGCAAAAGCGAAGCCGAAGACAAGAATCTCTGGAGCGAAAAGGAGTACGGCGACTTCACATTGATGATCGATTGGCGCTTTACACGCAAGCCGGAGCTGAAGGAGGTTCCGATAGTTCTGCCCGACGGCAATTATGCCACCAACAACGATGGCAGCCGCAAAATGACGGAAGTGCCCGATGCGGGCGACAGCGGCATTTATCTGCGCGGCAATTCCAAGAGCCAGGTGAACATCTGGTGCTGGCCGGTTGGCTCCGGCGAAGTGTACGGTTATCGCGAGGACAACACCATGCCGGCAGAGGTGCGCGCGGGTGTCACGCCCAAGGTGAAGGCCGATAAAAAGCCGGGTGAATGGAACCGGTTTGTCATCACCATGAAAGGCGATCGGTTGACGGTGGTGCTGAACGACAAGGCGGTAATCGAAAATGCAGCGCTTCCAGGTGTGCCTGCGCGCGGCCCGATCGCGCTGCAACATCATGGCGACCCGGTCCAATTTGCGAACATCTTCATCAAGGATCTCAAGTAGCTTATGCATACTATACTCTGCAAACTTCAATGGGCGTTGCTGACGTTGCTTCTCGGTATCCAGGGCTCGAGCGCTGAGAGGATTCTGCTCGCAGCCGGCGGTGGCGATGGTGGTGATGGCCTGCCCGCTGCGCAGGCCAAACTCAGCGGCCCCTTCGGCGTCGATTTCGACAAGGCGGGCAACATGTTCATCGCTGAAATGCCCGGCGAACGTGTGCGCAAAGTCGATCGAGACGGATTCATTACGACTATCGCAGGGACGGGCGTCAAAGGATTAGCGGGCGACAATGGACCTGCTCGGCGGGCACAGTTCAGTGGGATTCACAACCTGGCCGTCGCCCCCAATGGCGACATTTTCCTCGCGGACACCGGGAACAATCGCATCCGCAAGATCGACGCCCAGAGCGGCGTGGTATCCACCATTGCCGGCACCGGAGAGAAAGGTTTCAGCGGCGATGGCGGTCCGGCTGTGAAAGCGCAATTCGGCGGCATCTATTGCGTGTCCTTCGATCCGCAAGGGGAAAACATTTATGCCGCGGACCTGGACAACAGACGCATTCGTGTGGTGAACCTCAAGACGGGTGTCGTCAAAACGGTGGCCGGCAACGGTGAAAAGGGCGTGCCGGAAAATGGCGCGAACGCGGTGTCAGCTCCGTTGGTCGATCCGCGCGCGGTCATCGCGGATGGAAAAGGAAACGTCTATATCCTGGAGCGCAGCGGGAACGCCTTACGAGTGGTTGATCCGAACGGGAAGATCCAAACCGTCGTGGGCACGGGTCAGAAAGGCGCGACCGGAGATGGCGGCGATGCCAGATCGGCGACACTCAACGGCCCAAAGCATCTTTGTTTGGACCTTGAAGGGAATATCCTCATTGCAGACACGGAGAACCATGTCATCCGGAAGTACCTTCCGCGTGAGGGGAAGGTGGCGCGTGTGGCCGGCAATGGCCGCAAGGGCGACAAGGGTCTTGGCGGTTCACCTTTGGAGGCCGAATTGAGTCAGCCGCACGGTGTGTACGTGCATGCGTCCGGCACGCTCTACATCAGCGACAGCAGCAACAATCGCGTGCTGAAGATTGAGCGGTAAAGAATTATTGAGTTGGCTCAAATGGCTCCCGTTGGCTCGAGGTTTTTAGGCACCTTACCCAACCTCGGTCTCTTGATTGGCTGTGACCAGGTCCGCTGCTCGCCATACTTGACGAGTCCAACTCGCTGCAATCGCTCAACAAGCCAGGCCGGCAGGTGCTTCGACCATCTCGGCGGGCCAATCACGCAGTCAATGCCGACACGCCAATCGTCGTCTGTGGTCATCACGAGCACACGAAAGACCGCGTTACTGTTGGGCGGCAGTGTGACCAACGGAGAGCCGACGCGAAGCGCCCAATCAATCTGCGGTGAATCCCAGACGTAATGTGTGCTGGTGATGCCGTCGCTTCGATAGGAAACTGGACGTGACGTGTTGTTGCGAATCTCCACGTACGCGTGCCAGTCGCTGCCTGACCTTTCGTATCGAATGAAATTAAGCGCGACCGGACTGCTTTCGGGCGAAAGATTCCATCCGGAGAGCACCACCGCCACAACCAGCAGTGGCACCAGCATAATTTTTGATCGGGCCCGAGAGGTAGAGATGCTTGACAAGTTATGAGGCTTGAAAGGCTGCGTTCAAAAAGCCTTTAACGATTCCACGCTGCCACGACTGTCAGTTCCCCGGTTTCACTTGCAGGGTGGAAACAACCTTGTGCACTCCGTCAGTTTCCATGGCGATGCGCACGGCCTTGGCAACTTCTTCTTCGGATTTCACCGTGCCGGAGAGCGTCACCAACCCGTCGGTCGTGTCCACGTTGATGCTCAAGGCGGAGATGCCCGGCTCGCCAATCAACTTCGATTTGATCGCCGTCGTGATGCGGGCATTGGCGGTGGCATCGGCGATGGCCGCGCCCGCCTTTTTCGCCTTCTCCCGCACGATCATGCCCGTGCGATTCAATTCGTCCTTGATGTCTTCGGTCTTAATCTCGCCAATTTTCTCCTGAATGGAATCCTTCACCCTGCCCGCGCTGTCGACCACTTTGTCGCGGGCAGCGGTAATCTCGTCATTTGCCTTTTCCTTCCCCAGGTACCAGTACCCGGCCACCCCAATGATCACTCCGAGAATCAAACCAACAAGAAGTGTTCTCATGGTTTAAGGGTACCCAGCAGGCTAGCGGAGTGCAATAGGGACTGATCGATTAGAGGGGGTGCAGCGAAAACGCCTCACCGTCAAGGCCTGGGTGGGATTGATGCCCGCGCGCGGTCAATAGTTGAACTCCAACTGCAGCCAGAACTTTTGCAGATCGATGGCCGGGGCCGGTGGAAAAGGCGCCTCTTTGCCGTCGTAGTAGGCGTACTTGGCCAGAGCGGTCCAGTGCTTGCCCAGCTTCTTGCTGATGATGGCATTAAACTCTTGCCCGAAATCCAAGCTGCCGCTGTCCGACTCGTATTTATGATAGATCAAGCGGAGCGGGATATCCGCCGGTAACGTCACTTGTGCGAACCCATAAATGTCGCGCAAGCCAAGGCCGGGTGTGGCGAGAAAGACGTCGGCCCAGCCATTGAAGGCGTGCAGCGTCGCCAGTGGTGTTTTGAACCCTTGATTGTTATCGCTGCCAAGCACTTCATAGCCCCCGCCCACCACGAATGGCTTCACGTTCGCCCCCAGCTCCAGGTTGTAATATTCGGTCCCATAACCGCCGGGGACAGGGTTATCCTCGTAATCCGTCTGCCAGGCGAACTCGGCGCGGTAATCGAGCTTGACCTTATCGTGCACCGGCGCGCTGCCGGCAAAGGAACCGCCGTAGGTCGCGGTTGAATTGTTCTGCGACGTGGATGAAGCGTTTTCCAGGTCGAGCAAGTAAGTGTAACCGACAAACTTCCCGTACTTCCATCCACTGTAGGAGGCGTTGATGATGTGAGAATCGGATCGGAAATCCTGATTGCCCACTGCGCTCGGAGCGAACCCCACATCGCCGAAGACCCGATTGACCTCCCACAGATAACCATAAAACAACGAGGTGTTCTTGATCGATTTGTTTTCGAACGAGGCGGCATCATAAGTCTGCATGTTCTGGCGCCAGCCGACATCGCCGATGAAGCGATGGTTATCGAGGGTGATGCGTTGGCGGCCACCTTTGAGCGTGGAGTTCCAATTCGAATAACTGAGCCAGGCCTGGTTGAGTTCGGTGGTCGGCGGGTCGGCAATAACGGTCTTATCCGGCTCACCATTCGAGCCGGCTGCGTTGAAATTGTTTTCGGACCCAATGACCGTGATGTTCTCGCCTTCGAGCATTCCCTGGAAACCATAGAGCGGAAAACTGGTCAGGCCAAACCGGGTGCGTAATGTGATCGCATCCGACGCCTTCAGATCGGACGCAGGCGCGAGTGAGTCCTGGTCGGCATGTTCCCAGCGCAGGCGGGCGTTGAGGCTGATCCTGCTTTTGCCGATGGCGTCGGGAAGTGCGCCATTGAAAAAACTGTTCAGCGTGCCGGGTTCAGCCGCAGGCTCGGTCGTGGGCGGCTGTTGCCCGGAGGGTTGGGTATAGGGTTTCTCCTGAGCGTAAACGATATTGGCGACCGCCAGCACCAAAGCGCCGGCAGTGAGGGAAACATTCTTCATGGATCAATTTTGAGACAGGTCGTTGGTGTGGGTGGATAGAGCGGTTGCCAGAATTCATTTCCGATTGGCAACCTATTGGACATGCTGCGGGTCGCAGACCTGCGCTCCCGGAGCGCGCCTCTGTGAGGCGCAGCAGCTTTGGCGCTTGGTTTGTCGGAAATTATTTTTGGCAATCGCTATAGTTGGACTGACGAATTTCACCGGGTGATAGCATGGGTGTTCTCTTCCGGGTTGAGGACGCTGGTTTCAGGATCGGATGAAATGGATCCTGTCAGAGACGAGCCGATACGCGGCGCGCGAGAATTCCTCTGCGCGTGAACCTCCAGGAAAGTTATCAAATGTTCTCGCAACGCGTAATAGTCCGGGTGTTCCAGTACGTCCTGACGATTGCGTGGTCGCGCGAACTTCACCTCCAAAACGTCGCCCACTTCGGCTTCGGGGCCATTGGTCATCATCACGATGCGATCGGCGAGAAACAGCGCCTCGTCCACATCGTGGGTGACCATGAGGGCGGTCTTGCGGTCCTTGCGCCACAGTTCGATCAGCACTTGCTGCAGCTCGAAGCGCGTGAGTGAGTCGAGCATGCCGAAAGGCTCGTCGAGCAGAAGCATCTTGGGCGAAAGGGCAAAAGCGCGGGCAATGCCAACGCGTTGACGCATGCCGGCGGACAGCTCGGCGGGCTTCTTGCGCATCGAATCACCGAGGCCAACCACGGTCAGATAGTACTCGGCAATTTGTCGGCGCTCGGATCTCGAGGCGGTGAAGAAAACCTGGTTGACACCGAGCATCACGTTTTCGAAGGCGCTCATCCACGGCAGTAAACATGGGGCCTGGAAAACCACACCGCGATCCGGGCCAGGACCGACCAGTTCCTTTCCGGCGAGGATGATGCCGCCGCCAGTGATTTCATTGAGGCCTGCAATCATGGAGAGGACGGTCGATTTGCCACAGCCCGAATGGCCGATCAGGCAGACGAACTCCCCCTGTTTGACGGAGAGATCGAAATCCTTGACGATCACCGCCGGGCCTTTGGCGGTCGGATACATCTTCGTTAGTTTGGAAAGTATCAGGTAATCACTCATACGCGCCATGCAGCAGCGAGCGGAGCGCGGATGTCCTGTCCGTCAACGCCAATCGTGGTCCGTGCGATCAAAATGGCCTGGCGGGCGAGACGTCCGCGTTCCGACTTCGCGTTTGGTGTCATGGGACCAGCACCGTTTCGCGTTTGATTTCCTTTCGACGAATCGGACCGCGGCGCCACGGCAACATGCCCATCGGCCTGGACAAATCTTCGGGCTCAATCTGAGGCAGAGAGAGCTTTTTCGTGATGGCTGTGCGCTGCCGGCCGCCAACGCCGAGCAAGTAATGGGCGATCTGGCGCCGGATCTCTTTATAGCGTGGATGCTGGTTGATGGTCTTGCGATCTCGAGGGCGGGGAATGTCGATGTTGATTTCCACGCCGAGCGTGGCCTCCGGTCCTGCGCTGAGGGCAATAATCCTGTCGGCCAGCAGAATGCCTTCATCCGCGTCGTTGGTGATGAGCATAACCGTCTTTTGATCCTGCTGCCAAATGCGGCCAATTTCGTCCTGCAACGCGGCGCGGGTCAGGGCATCGAGCGCGCTCAGCGGTTCGTCCAGCAACAGAATCTGCGGATCCATGGCCAGCGCGCGCGCCACGGAGACCCGCTGGCGCATGCCGCCGGAGAGTTCGCTCGGTTTCTTTTCGCGGGCCGGAGTGAGATTGACCATGGCGATGTATTTCTCGGTGTGCTGCTGCTTCTTTGCGGGCGCCCAGTTTGGGAAGACTTGATCCACGGCGAGGTGAATATTTTCGTAAACATTCAGCCAGGGGAGCAGCGAATAATTTTGGAAGACCACGCCTCGGTCGGGGCCGGGCTGGGTAATCTCCAAATCGTTGAGCGTGATCGTTCCGCTGTCGGGTTTGATCAAACCGGCGATCATCGAGATCAATGTGGTCTTGCCCGCGCCGGAATAGCCGACGATGGCGACGAACTCGCCTCGTTCCATTTTCAAATTAATATCGCGCAGGACGTTGGTACGGGCGCCGTTAGCACGATAGCTTTTGCAAACGTTCTTTAGTTGGAGGAAGGGCATCACATTTATGATTTAGGATTTAGGATTGATGATTTGCTTCCCTGCGCTTTGCTGGCGTCCATGAACAAACAGGAACTTATGCAAAGGACGATGAGCTTCGCCGTGCGTGTATTGAAGATGGCCGAGCATTTGCCTGATAAGCCAGCAGGGAGAATCGTCGCGCCTCAGATCACTCGCAGCGGTTGTTCCATCGCATCGAACTACCGCGCTGCTTTGCGGGGGAAGTCGAGGGCTGACTTCATCAATAAAATTACGATGGTTCTTGAGGAGGCTGATGAAACATCGTTCTGGATCGAACTGATTACTCTTGCGAGGTTGCTGCCGGCAAGACGGCTGCTGGCATTGTCTGGCGAGGCCGAGGAGTTGGTCAAGATTTTCAGCGCGACCCGACGCACCTCGAAAAATCGTAAATCCTAAATCATAAATCATAAATTCTCTCATGCGGTCTTGAATCGTTTCTCGGCCAGGCTCATCAGGCGGTCGAGGATAAAGCCGACAATGCCAATGGTCAGAATGCACAAAATGATGTGCTCGTAGATGAGGGCGTTGTATTCCTGCCAAAGAAAGCCCCCGACCCCTGGGCGCCCCGTCAACATTTCCGCGGCGACGATGACGAGCCATGCGATTCCGAGACTGAGCCGAAAGCCGGTGAACATATACGGCAGCGTCGCGGGAACAAGCACTTTGAAGAGCGTTTTGGTGCGCGAGAGTTTCAAGACTTTGGCGACGTTCAGATAGTCCTGCGGAATGGCGCGCACCCCGACGGCGGTGTTGAGCACGGTGGGCCACATGGCGCAAATGGCGATGGTGAAGAGGGCGCCTAACTCGGAGGCCTGTTTGCCGGCGTTCAGGAACAAGACGAGACCCAGGGGCAGCCACGCCAATGGCGAGACGGGTCGCAGGATCTGGATGATCGGGTCAAACGTTTTGGCAAACGCTTTTGAGAGGCCCAGAAGAAAACCGATGGGCGTGCCGATCAGCAGAGCAATCGCGTAGCCCTTGGCGACCAGCAGCAATGAATACCAGGTGAAGCGCAGAATGCCCTGATCCATTTCACCCCGCTTCTCGAACGGCTTGAGCACATAATCCTTGCTCTTCCCCCAGGTCTTGGCGGGCGACGGAAGCTCCGGGGCCCAGGTCGCGCTGGAAATGCTCCAAAGCAACAGAACGATCGCGGCTCCAACCAGCGGCAACACCAGCCAATCCAATTTTAATCGGTTCATAATTGAGACTTCTAGCCCTTCAGATTATTCACCGCGAAACTGGCCGCATATTTTTCCGGCGTGGCCGGGTCGAAGGTGATCTGGTCGAAGAGCGTCTCAGGTTTGTTGTCCAGGCCCCCATGCTCGTAGCCAAGCTCCTTCATCGCTTCCTCATAAATATCCGGACGCATCACTTCTTTGGTGATGCCCTGGTAATCCGGCGCGCCAGAGACCATGCCCCAGCGACGGAATTGTGTCAGCCACCAGACCGCGTATTTCGGCTGTGGATAATTGCAGTTCCGTTGGTGATAGATCATGTAGTGGGTGTCCTTCTTCTTGCGGCCATCGCCGAAATCGTACTCGCCCAGGAGCCGGCCCAGGATGATTTCCCTGGGACAGTTGATATAGGTCGGGCGTGACACTATTTCGGCCTGTTCCGCTCGGTGGTCGAGTTTGTCCAGCCACACACTCGCTTCGTGCAAGGCTTTCAGAACGGCTTTGACAGACCTGGGGTTCTTTTCTGCGAACTCAGCCAGGAAGGCGCAAACCTTTTCAGGATGGTCCTTCCAGATATCCTGCGTGTTGAGCGCCGTGTAACCGATCCCGTCCGCGATCAACCGCGCGTTCCACGGTTCCCCAACGCAAAAGCCGTCCATCTTGCCGATCTTCATGTTCGCCACCATTTGCGGTGGCGGAATGACGATCAACGTCACGTCCTTGTCGGGATTGATTCCGCCCGCGCCCAAAAAGTAGCGCGTCCACATGGCGTGGGTGCCGGGCGGGAAGGTAATCGCAAAGGTGAGCGGTTGTCCCTTCTTCCTGGCTTCCTCGGCGAAGGGTTTGAGCGCCTTGGGATCGTCCTGGACTTTGCCTTTGAAACCGTTTTGCAGGCTGATGGATTGTCCGTTGCGATTAAGAATCCACGGAACAACCATCGGTTTCCTGGGTGAGCCGAGCAGCCCCATGGTTGAGGCGATTGGCATACCGAGAAGCATGTGCGTGGCCTGAATGTCGCCGCTGGAAAGAGAATCTCGAATGGCCGCCCAGTTCGCGCCTTTGGAGACGACCGACTCGATGCCATACTTTTTGAAGAGCCCCTTCTCATGTGCAATCACGATGGGCGAACAGTCGGTCAGCGCGATGATGCCAAACTTCAGCCTGGTCGTTTCGGGCGCGTCGCTTGCGTAAAGACTCCCCAGCCACCCCGGCGGCAATCCAGTGAAGAGCGTGGCCGCGCCCAGACTTTTGGTGGCAGCGCTCAGAAAGCGGCGGCGAGTCAGCCTGGGAGTGGACCTCGGATACGAGGAATTGAGCTTTGTCATATTTCAGTTCGCGATCATTTCACCGGGTTGTTTTAAGACCGCTCATGCGGCGGCGTTAAGATTTGATTCGCTGCGCCTTGGCGTCTGTTTTGCTCATTGCCCAACGAATCTCTGGGCAGAGGCTTCAGCCGTAGACATGCCAGAGCTTTGTTGTAACCGGAATGGACAGACCGGATTGTTTTAATGACCCGGATGAAAGGCTTTCATAAATGAGTTCCCCTATCGACAGCAGACAATTGCGCGCGTTTGTCACGTTGGCGCGCACGGGCAGTTTTACTTTGGCCGCCAAAGAATTGTTTCTCTCCCAATCCGCCGTGAGCCACTCCATGAAGGCTCTCGAAAACGACGTGGGCTGTCGCCTTTTTGACAGATTGGGCAAAAAGATTTTGCTGACACAGGCCGGTGAGACGTTGCTGCATCACGCGGAAAAGATTTGGCACGAAATGTCCACCGCGCGCAGCGCGCTGGAGCAGCTTGGCAAATGGGGCCGAGGACGTCTGCGGGTGGGCGCGAGCACCACCGCCTGCCAGTACATTCTTCCACCGGTGCTGCGCGAATTTAAGGAGAGCTTTCCGCAAAGCCTCATTATGATCCAGCCCGGGGACACGCGCAAGGCGATCGACCTGTTGCATTCCAATCGCATCGATTTGGCGATCACGCTCGAACCAAGGGGCGAAGATCAACTGGAGTTTCATCCCTTGTTCACGGATGAACTCGCATTCCTGGTGGGCGCGATGCATCCATGGGCTGAGGGCGGGCATGTGACGCGAACTGATATTCCAAAGCAGAATTACGTCCTCTACAACAAGAGCAGCTATACGTTTCGTCTGATCGAAGACTATTTTCATCAGGAGGACATGGTCCTCAACACCGTCATCGAATTCGGCAGCATGGATGCCATCAAGGAACTGGTGAAACTGGGCTTGGGAGTCAGCATTCTGGCCCCTTGGATCGCGCAAAAGGAATTGCAGGAAAAATCATTGGTTTCCCTGCCGCTCGGCCGGCGCAAACTGAAACGCAATTGGGGCATCCTCCACTGGCGCAGTCGGCGGCTGACGCTGGCCGAGGAAACCTTTCTGGGGTTTTGCAAGTCGGTGACGGGGGAGTTGAGTAAAGCGGCTATGGCCCGCTCGGCCTGACCACGTTGTCATCGTTCAGGCCTTCGCCTTGGGCAGGCTGACACACAGCGAACTGGAAGTTCGGCGCATTCTGGTGGTGCCCAAATCATCTCAGGGGAGGGCGAGCGTCCTCGCGAGCCATGGTGGAGCAAAAATGACGGCCAAAACAGGCTCGTCAGGAGCCTCGCCCTCCCCAACATCGCAGCCGCCATTTGGGCAACACGCCCCCAAGATGCGCCCGTCGGATCGATTGACATTTCGGTGTGCGTGCTTTAACACGACTCTATGCGAATCATTCCCAGTCTGACATTCCTTTTGATCGCGGGCTTCCTGGCAACCGCAAAGATCCTGGCCGCTGACGCGCCGAAAACTTTCAAAGTCGGTGAATTCACTTTCACGCGGCCCGCCAGTTGGGAATGGGTGGAAGTAACCTCCTCGATGCGCAAGGCTCAGTTGAAGGTCAACGACGCGGACAAAAAACAGAGCGCCGAGGTGATCTTCTTTTATTTTGGGGAAGGCAGTGGCGGAGGCACACAGGCGAACGTGGATCGATGGCTGGGCCAGTTCCAGGAACCGAAAGACAAGATCCACTCGAAGGTGGAAGAGGTGACCGTAGGAAAACGCAGAGTGACCTACGTCCAGGCCGAAGGCACTTACCTGAGCGGCATGCCCGGTGGGCCAAAGACCGCTCAGCCAGGGTCCATGCTCCTGGGAGCGATCCTCGAAAGCGCCCAGGGAAACGTGTTCGTTCGCACGACCGGCCCCGTCGATCTGGTAAAGGCTTCAAAAGCTGAGTTCCGCAAGCTGATCGAGAGCGCCGCCAAAACGGAATGACCGACGTGAAACCTTCCTGCTCTTAATCGTAATCTTAATCCTAATCTCCTCAAACGGGTGGCGGAGCGTGATTAAGATTAAGATTACGATTACGATTAAGAGTCAGAGGAGAACAAAGGTCGCTACGCCTTGGCCAGCAATAGATACGTCAGCACCTCAATCTCACCCTTAACCGTGACGCTTTGGGCCTTTTGCAAAGTAAACTTGCCCTTCAATCGTTCATAAGTCGCGGCCGTCGTCAGAATACCTCCCGTGGGAGCGTGAGCTTCCATATGCTTGGCGAGGTTCACGGTTTCTCCCCACAGGTCGTAGGCAAATTTTTTCGCGCCGATCACTCCGGCGATGACGGGACCCGTATGGATGCCAATCCTCATGCGAAGGGATTGTCCGCTGCGAGGCGTGAAACGCGCGACCTCCTGCTGCATCTCCAGGGCGATGCCGGCAACGGCTTCGGCGTGGTCGGGGCGGGGCGTCGGCAAGCCGCCCACGACCATATAGGCATCTCCAATGGTTTTGATCTTCTCCAGGCCGTGGCGATCACAAAGACGATCGAAGGCCGAAAAAATATCACTTAACCTTCCCACCAGTTCGACCGCGGGAACGCCCGCGGCCAGATGAGTAAAGCCGACAAAATCCGTGAAGAGCACGGTCGCTTCGGGAAAACTGTCGGCGATGATTTTCTCCCCCTGCTTCAGGCGTTCCGCAATGGGTCTGGGCAGAATATTCAGCAAGAGGCGCTCGGAGATCTCCTGTTCCTCCTGCAATCGCTTTACAAAGGCCTGCTCCTGATCGCGCAATCGTTTTTTGGCCAGGCAGGATTCAATGCGCGCCATCAACAGGACCATATTGAAGGGCTTGGGCAAAAAGTCTTCCGCGCCGAGCTCAATGCAGCGCACGACTGTCCCGACCTCGTCGGCAAAGGAAAGCATGATCACCGGGATATGCGCCATGGTTGGGTTGGCCTTGAGCCGTTTGAGAGTTTCGACCCCGTCCAACTCCGGCATCATGATATCCAGAAGGATCAAATCCACGGGATGGCCGGCAACATAGTTCAGAGCATTGCGCCCGCTGTCCATCAGTTGCACCGAGTAACCAAGTCGGGACAGCAGACGAAGCAGCAGGACGCGGTTGTCCTCCAGATCATCCACCACCAGGACGTTTCCTTCTTTGCGGCTGTGAATGACCGGCCGCGCTTCGGCCAATCGCCTTTCCAGAAAATCCGTGATCGAACTGCCCGCTGCTTCGGGCCGGTCCGGATGCAAAGCGGTCACGGATAAGGATCGCAACGCCGGCTCGATCAGGCCGAGCATCTGCCGGGCGGCCCCGGTGATTCTGGCCAAATCATTACGAAGGATCTCGCTATGAAGCACGCCGCTTTGATTGACCAAATGTTCCGTCGTGACGAGAACAAGCGTGGAAAGCTGACGGAGTTGATCTTCCAGGATCGGAATGTCGCTTAGACCGGCCTCAATTTTGTGCCAATCAAGATAATGATTGGTCAGGGCGATCATTCGGTCGGCCGTTCGATAAAGCAATTCCAGATCGGGTTTGAGTTGTTCGTGGCCGTGCGTCCTGGCTTCATCCAAGAGCATCTCGCTGAAGCCAAGAATATGGCTGAGGGGATTGCGCAAATCGTGCCGGGCTTTGGCGGCCCGCTGGTTGAGTTCGCCAGGCGATGGGTCTGACTGGGGTTTGATCTTCTCGGGTCCTGATGTTCCGGAATTCATGCTGGCGGCGCAGGACGCTGTGCTTATTGAGTGGAGCGAGGTTTGGTCGAAGCCAGGAGTGCCTCGATTTTGCCAAGCAAACGAGGGAATTGGAAGGGCTTGGTATCGTAATCGTCGCAACCGGCGGCCAGGGCTTTTTCACGATCGCCTTGCATCACATGAGCGGTGAGGGCGATGACGGGAATGTGTTTCGCGTGCGGGTCAGCTTTCAGCCGGCGGGTGGCGTCCCAGCCATCCAGACCTGGCAAGCCCATGTCCATGAGAATCAGATCGGGTTGTTCGCCAATCGCCAGCGCCAGACCCTCGTCCGCATGTTCGGCTGTGAGGACCTGGTATCCTTTCTTTTCCAGATAACGCGATACCAGAATGCGATTGTTCTCGGTGTCCTCGATGTAGAGAATCTTGAACATAACATCGGCTGCTGTTCCGAGACTACACATAACCGAACGGGGCGGATGAGCCAATCTATTTTGCCAATTTCCAGACGGAACATTGCATTTAGCCGCCAACGCGTTACTCTCCCGCATGCAGAAATGGGAAAGACCGCCCGCCGATCCTGAGCTGAAACGGCGGATTCAAGAACTGATTGCTCATAAAGGCGGCGGCCATAATGCGGATCTCGTGGCCGATATCGTCGAGAACGCTCTGAAACTTCTCACCGACGTTGAAGCCCGCGGCGACGTGCGCGTCATCCAAACGGCCATCCGCGAGCTGCGTTATGCCTTCAAACTTTTTGCCCCGCACGCGCACGTGCGCAAAGTCACCATGTTCGGTTCCGCCCGCACGCTGCCGTCCAAAAGTGAATATCAGCAAGCCGTGGACTTCGCCCGCAGAATCGCGGCCGAAGGCTGGATGATCATCACCGGCGCCGGCCCCGGCATCATGCAAGCCGGACACGAAGGAGCAGGACCGGAAAGAAGTTTCGGCGCCAACATTCGGCTCCCGTGGGAGCAATCCGCCAATCCGATTATTGAAAAGGATGAGAAGCTGATCACCTTCAAGTATTTTTTCACCCGCAAGCTCACGTTCGTCCGTCACTCCGATGCGATCGTGCTCTTCCCGGGCGGGTTCGGCACGCTGGACGAAGGCTACGAGGCGCTCACGTTGATGCAGACCGGCAAGAGCCGCGTCATGCCGCTGGTGCTGATGGATCGCCCCGGAGGCGCCTATTGGCGGACATGGGACAAACACATCCGCGAACATTTGTTGCGCAACAGCTTTATCTCACCGGACGATCTGGACCTGTATCAAATAACCGATGATGCGGACGAGGCCGTGAAAATCATCACGCGCTTTTACCGCAACTATCATTCCCTGCGCTTTGTGCACGAGTTGCTCGTCATCCGGCTCAAACACGCCCCTTCTCAGTCGGCCATCGAGGGGCTCAACCAGGATTTTGCCGACATCATCGCGGGCAAAAAAATTGAGGTCATCGAGCCCACACCCGAAGAACGGGAGGACAACCAGTATGTGGAACTGCCCCGAATCGCCTTTGGCTTCAACCGACGGGATTACGGCCGGCTGCGGCAACTGATCGACGTGCTGAATAGCTTTTGAGGCCTGTCCGAAAGGAACGGAATCGGTGCCCGCCAACGCGCGTTCAATTGATGCCGGACGTGACCAACTCGACCAGCGCCGCCTCTTTCTCGGGGCCCTTGATGAAGTCCAAGGCGCGAAGGTAACGCTCCCGCGCACCGGGTGGAGTATTCTTGTCGGTAATAATCTTCACCAACAGCGCCGGCGCTTTGGCGGCACGCGAACGCCAGATGAGGTCGCGCCCGGCAGGAGTATTCCAATGGTCGCCCACTTGCGCGAGCCACGCTTCGAAAAACTTGTTTTCCTGTTTGTCCATGCCGATGCCCAATGCTTCCAGATACCAGCGGTCTTTGCCGTCGTGCTGCTTTGCGAGGGTTGCCCACAATTTGGGCGCTTCCGGCGACGGATTGTGCCGCAGTGCGATGGAGCACTCGCGGCGGACTTGTGGTGAAGCGTCCTCTTTCAATCGCCTGACCCAGGGAATCACATCCAGCTTCAAGGAACGTGCCGTGCGCAGACCGACAATGCGAATATTGGGATCCGGGTCCTTCACGGCCGCATCCACATACTTCTTTTCGCTTCCTTTGATACGGGCCAGGAGTTGAAGCGCCCGCGCTCTGATGCGTTGCTCATTCTTCCTCCAGACCTTCAGCAACTCGTTCTCAGCCTTGCCTTGCATCTGGTATAATGCCGTCCACGCCAGATACCGCGTGGCCTGATTAGGTGAGTGCAGAGCTGCCACGCAGCCCTGCGCCGTCTCATAATCGAATTGCGGGACAAACGGTTTGTTACCGGCGGGGGCCACCCGATAAATCCGGCCGGTCATGGTTTCAAGCGCGCGATCGGCCATATTGTGCCCGCCGACACCTGCATCGTTCCAATCCGCGACGAGGAGCGAGCCGTCGGGAGCGACGCACGCGTCCGCTGGCCGGAACCAGTTGTCGCCGCCCCAGAGGACATTCTTCATCGTGGCGCTGTAACCGGCGCCGTCGTTCTGAACCGGATAGGCGCGGACCACCCGTGGACCGGCATCACAGTGTAGGATTTCGTTGTAAAACGAGGCCGGAAACAGGTCGCCTTCGTAAACGAGAATGCCCGTGGGCGACCCATTGCCGGTGGTCAGAAGATTCGGCACGACGCCCGGGTCGAACTGGTGCCAATGGTAGGCAGGCCGCAACTCTTCGCTGGCGCCTTTGGCCTGAGCCTTTTTCCAATCAACGCTCCAGGCCGCGCCGGTCATCTCATCCTGGTAACCGAAGTTGCCGAACTCCATCACGTAATTGATGCGCACGCCGCGGTTGCCGTCGTCGTCGTTGTCCGACTGCCAGAGTGTGCCGAACGAATCGATGCACACTTCGTAATTGTTCCGGAAATTCCAGCCGAGCGTTTCCATTTCGGAGCCGTCGAGGTTGCAACGCAAGACCATTCCCTGGCGGTAGGGATTGCCTTTGCCGACGATTGGATTTCCGGCCAGGTCCACGACTGTTTCCGATTCATGCTTCGGCACCGGACCATTTGATGGCAACGTCAACAGGCCTCCCTTGGGCCGGCGCAATTCCTTCACCTCGTTGCCAAAGTTGAAGTAAAGCTTGCCGTCCGGTCCGAACACGAAGGCGTGGGTGCAATGGTCGTGGTCGCCTCGGGAAGTATCCTCCAGAAACAACTCGCGCTTGTCGGCCTTGTCATCGCCATCGGTGTCGGTGAGCACGAACACCCATGGCGAGGCCGAAACGATCACTCGGTTGCCCAACACACAGATGCCGAGCGCCGTATTGACGGTCGGGTCCTGATAAAAGACTGTGTGCTTGTCCGCCGCGCCATCTCTGTCAGTGTCTTCCAGGATGAGGATGCGATCGCCGCCCGGACGCAGGATGCCCCATTTTTGGAACGTGGACCGGTAGTTCGCGCCTTCGCAAATCCAGACACGGCCCCGGGCATCCACGTCCATGTCGGCAGGATTCACCACGTCCGGTTCGCAAGCGAAGAGCCTGGCTTCGAGGCCACCAGCTACCTCGAGCTTTTTCACGTCAGCCAGGGCGGATTCGCGGCCATAGCGATGCGGCGGTTGGGATGGCGGCGAATCGTCCGCGGCTCCAGCGGCAAATGGAGAAATCGCCAGGACGACAACAAGTGACAAAAGCTTTGAGACGACGACATTCATAATTGTGTGCCCTGTTAAATTACTTTTCGGGCTTGGAGTCGAGATTTTCCTTCAACTCCTCGGCAGTGAGGGGACATGACACACCGCCGGGCGGCACCTCGACTTTGGCAATCCACAGAACCGCATTGAGAACAATCTTGCGGAAGTTCTCATCGCCCCAATTGCGGTGGAAGTGTCCCCCAGTGAATCCGAAGCCGCGTCCGCCATCCGGTCGATCGATAGCCCACATCAGGACTTCCCCTTGCCCTCTGGCCGCCACGATGTGTGGGTAGGGGCCGTAGGAATTCTGCCGCGTCTCATCGGACGGTGTCGCAATGAGAATGGGTGTCACCTCCCGGGGTTCGGGGCGAAAGCGAATATGGAAATACCATTCATCGTTTACGGCGAAGGGCTGGACTCCCCGCGTGATGGGATGGTCCGGCAACGACGTGAATTCCGCCGTCCAGATCGGATTAATGGAATATCCCACTTCGTAATAGCCGCCAATCCAATCGAGAAACTCAGCCCCGCCCCTGTCCTTGGGCACTTCCACCGCGAAGTGGGCGCAGCCGAGCCCGACGCCTTTGCGCATCAATTCGCCGAGCAACTTCAGCCGCGGCGCTTCGATAGCAGGATGCTTTCGCCCGCCGTCCATGTAGAGGAAAATGGCGTCAGCGCCTTGAAATGCCTTGGGATCTTCCGGCCAGCTGTTGGTGTAAATCCTGGCCTTCAAACCGCCCAAGCGATCGAGGCATTTCTTCAGCAGAATCGCGCCGGCCTTGAACTCGTGCTCGCCCGACCGGTGACTTGGGGCTCCCGCCACCAGCACAATCGTTTTGTCCGCGCCGACAACCTGGAAACTGACCACGAGGACAACGCTCATCACCAGCAGTTTGGAAAAATGGCTCATCATTCTGAAAGCCATGTCGAATCCGCCAGAGCTATGGCCCAGCCTTGGGCGATCCGGCTGCCGGCGCAGAAGGTGGCTTGCTTGGCCCTTTCGGATCAAGATTGGCAGACAACTCTGCCTCTGTGATCGCGCATTCCACACCTTGCGTGGGCACTTCACCTTTGGCGATCCACAGCAACGCGTTGAGAACGACTTTGCGGAAGTTGTCGTTGCCCCAGTTCACGTGGCGATGGCCACCCGTGAAGCCCAAGCCACGGCCGCCTTCCGGCCGCTCGTAAACCCACATCATCACCTCGTCCCGCCCGCTCGCATCCTTGATGTGTGGATAAGGACCTTTGGGATAAACGTAAGGACCGTCCCGCACTTGATCCGACGGCTTTGCGACCAGAATGGGGGTCAAGCCCTTTGGATAGACCCGCACGGCGCCATCGGTCGAGGCATCATTATGCATCTCGGGGCGCCAACGCATGTTGAAATACCATTCGTCCAGGACGGAAAATGGTTTCACGCCACGCGTGACAGGGTGGTTTGGAAAGTTCTTGAACTCCGGCGACCACATCGGGTTCACCGAGTAAAGGTGCTCGTAATAGCCGCCGATCCAGTTGTGCATCGCCTGCCCGGGATAGCCTTGGGGCACTTCGACGCCGTAATGCGCACAGCCGATGCCGACGCCTTTCGTGGCCAGCGTATCCATCAGCTTCATGCGATCCTGCCGGATGGCGGGATGGCCACCGCCACCGTCAGCGTAAATCAGGATGGCATCCGCATTCTCGAAGGCGCCAGCTTCATGCGGCCAGCCGTTGGAATAGACCACTGAAGTAACGCCCGGCACGGAATCGAAGCACTTCTTGAGAAGCAAACAGCCGGCGCGGAATTCGTGATCGCCTGGACCGTGGCTCTGCCTGCCGGCGATAAGAACGATTTTCTTTTCCGCGGCGAAGGATGAACAAAGACTCATCAGCGCGGCGACGAAAAACCAAACGTTCAATCGATTGCTCGCTTTCATGGGCTGTTCTGAACTGGTCAAAGCGGCGCGAATTCAGGGATCGTGTTAACACGACCTCGCGCCGTTTGACAATAAGAGTTTCTGGCTGGCCCGGGCGGGAAGCGTCTCAGCTTTTGAGCAGTGGGTGAATGCAGCATCGAGCTTAGCTCCAATGCCTTTGGGAAAATCAGGCAGGCGTTTGTCCCGGAGGGACGTCCGAAAATAGCCCGGCGTTTCAACGCCGGGTTGAGCCGCGAATACAGACAAGTCCCGGAGGGACGGCAGGAAATCCAACTCTTAAACCTGATCTTCTTTCGTCCCTCCGGGACTCGGTGGTTTTTGAACCGCACCACCCGGCGTTGAAACGCCGGGCTATTTTCACCAGGTCCCTCCGGGAGAAGGGACGGCGAATTCCCGAAAGGCATTAAGCTTAGCCCGGAGGGCTGACGGCACAGATCCGCAAACGTCGGCTGCTCTCACGACGAACGAACGCGGCCTAATTCCTTCGTCCCTTCGGGTCCAGATTCTGTTTGAGTTCCTCCGCAGTAACGGAACATTCAACGCCATTGGCCGGCACGCCCGCTTTGGCGATCCAGAGCAGCGCGTTGAGCACGACTTTGCGGAAGTTCTCATCACCCCAGTTCTTGTGGAAATGCGCGCCGGTAATCCCAAAGCCACGTCCGCCCCCTGGCCGTTCATAGGCCCACATGACATGCTCCGCCATGCCCTTGCGCTTCTGCACTTCGAGATTGCCGCCGTGCGAACTGCTCGCGCCCTCCTTGCCGCGCGTTGAGTCAGGCGGCACGGCACTCAAAATCGGCGTGACACCCTTCATCCCCTCGGCAAAGCGCATGTGATAGTACCATTCATCATGTATCTTGAACGGCTTTACCCCGCTCGTGATCGGGTGCGTGGGCAATTCCTTGAAGTCAGCATCCCAGTGCGGGTTCACGGACCAGAATGTTTCAAAGTAACCACCCTGCCATTGCAGAAACTCCGGTCCGCCCTTGTCCTTGGGAACTTCGACGGCGTAATGGCAGGTGCCGAACCCCACGCCTCTTTCCATCAGGTCGCCGAGTAACTTCAGCCGATCGGGCTTGATGGCAGGATGCCCGCCTCCGCCGGTGGAGAAGATGAACACGGCGTCGGCCTTGTCGAAGGCATTCGGGTCGGTCGGCCAGTTGTTGGTGTAAACGACCGTCTGAATGCCTGACACCGTTTGCAGGCACTTCTCCAACAGCAAACAACCGGCGCGATATTCATGCTCGCCCGGTCCATGGCTGGGCGAGCCGGCGATGAGGACAATTTTCTTCTCGGCAGCCAAACCGGTGAATGCCGAACAACCGATCGACATGGCCAGCGCCGTCACCACAAGCGAAGTTTTCATGAGCTTGGGAGAGAGACTCAGATTTTCTCGACGAGCGGGCAGGATGACCGCGCTCCTATTTTAGAGATTTGATGCGAATGTTTTTGAACTGAACGGTCATGGGTGGGCCGACATGGATCTGCAAGGCCAGAATCCCCGACCGGGCAGCCTTGGATTCGTGTTCGTCGGTCACATCGACGGTCTGCACGCCGTTGATGAAATGCTGAAAATGATTCCCCTTCGCAATCACCACGTAATCATTCCACTCCTCGCTCTTGATCTTCGCTTGAATGTCTTCGGACTTGCCCAGCGCGCCGGTGACTTCCACTTTGTGTTTTTTGGGGTCGGCCGGGTCGGGCGTGATTACCGTTTTCTGACCGCGCTGCGCCAGGATGCCGCGCCCCTTCTCTTCGTAAAGGATGCCTGAATACGTTTTGCCCGCCTCGAAATCGGCCTGGTACCCCGCGACGATGGGGCCAAACTTGCCCTCTTCCACCACCTTGCTGCGATACTGAATGCCCGAGTTGCCGTTGACGATGCGGTAAGACAGACGCAGTTCGAAGTCATCAACGTCGCCCATGGTGTAAACAAGAAATGTGTTGTGCGTCAGCTTCGGCTCGGCCTTCGTGACGCCGGTAATGGCCCCGTCCTCCACCCACCAGAGAGCAGGGTTGCCTTTCCACCCGGAGAGGTCTTTGCCATTGAAAATGCTTTTGAAGCCTGACTCCTGCGCATTCGACGGCAGCACCAGCCACAGGCCGGCAACGATGGAGAACAATGCAGAATGTGCTTTCATAAATGATTTGGTGTGGATCTGACGTTCATTTCTTCGACAGCGTCTTCTTGAGAAACTTCAGCCCCTTGACAGCGATTTCGTCCCGAGTCGGTTCCATCTTGCGCCAGATGGCGGCCGCGCGAGCGATGACCTTCACGTCCGTGGTGAAGGATTCAATCACGACGTCGCCTTTGTATTTAATGGCCTTGAGCGCCGCGGCGATCGGCTTCCAGTCGATGTGATCGTTGCCCGGCGTGCCGCGGTCGCTGCCGCAGGCGTGAAAGTGGGCCAGATGTTTTCCGGCTTTGCGAATGGCCGTGCCCTGGTCTTTTTCCTCGATGTTCATGTGGAACGTGTCCAGGTGCAGCTTGAGAGCCGGGCTGCCGACCTCCTGAATCATTTTAAGCCCCTGGTTGCAGGTATTAATGAAGTCCGTTTCGAAACGGTTGAGCGGCTCCAGACAAACCTGGCGGCCTCTTTTCTGGGCGTACTCGCAAAGGGTTCTCAAATTGTTCACGACCGCATGCCATTGCTGCTTGTATTCCTCCGCGGGCACGGCATCGGCGCGCCCCACTGCGGAATAGACCGGCCCGATGAGCGATGGACAATCGAGCGTCACTATCTGATCGATCAGCTTCATCATGTAATCGAGGCCGATCTTCTGCTGCTCGGGCGAGCCGCGCAAATCGCGGTCCGGTCCCATACAGGCGCAAGCTGAGCCACAGACCAATCCGTTTTTGTCCAGCTCGGACTTCACGTAAGCCGGATCGATGTGCGAGGGATCTTCGATGGGGATCTCCACCGTCTCAAAGCCCCACTTCTTGAACGTCTTGAAGAGCTTCGTGCTGTCGTTGGTGAACGGAGAAGTGAACAGAAATGTATTGATGCCAAATCTCATAATGGATTTTTGCACAGGCTAAGGCAATGGCCCGCCGTGTCAAAGGGATTTGGAGCGCGCGTCTCGGAACGGGGGCATGTTTGAATGCGGCATCAAGCTTAGCCCTAATGCCGTTCGGGAATTCGTTCGTTGTCCCGGAGGGACACAGTGAAAATAGCCCGGCGTTTCAACGCCGGGTGGCGCGGTTCAAAAGCCACCGAGTCCCGGAGGGACGAAAGAGGATCGGGTTTAAGAGTTGGATTTTCTGCCGTCCCTCCGGGACTTGTCTGTATTCCCGGCTCAACCCGGCGTTGAAACGCCGGGCTATTGTCGGATGTCCCTCCGGGACACACCCCTGCCTGAATTCCCGAAAGGCATCAAGCTTAGCCCGGAGGGCTGACGGACTCGGAACCCGCCTGTTGACCGCAATGGCGGTCGGGATCGAAGTCCCGCGCCTGTCCCGAGCCCCTCCCGCCACTGTAAAACTTGCGACCGGGACGGTTGCCGTGCAGGATGAACGACCGTTGCCATGAAGAAAACCATCGGGGCCATCGGGTTTTGGCTGCTTTGCCTGACGATTTGCGGCAACCGGATCGGCGCCCTCGAGTGGAAGGGTGCCGCCAGCTATCGGTCCGCCCAACTCCCCGCTGTGAAAGCCGGCCAACCGGGCTTCACATCCCTGCCACCGGAGTTGACCGGAATCGTCTTCACCAATTCGCTGGCTCAGGACAGACATCTGACAAATCAAATCCTGCTCAACGGCTCCGGCGTGGCGGCGGGCGACGTGGACGGTGACGGCTGGTGTGATTTGTATTTTTGCGGGCTGGACGGACCAAACCAACTTTATCGCAACCTGGGCAACTGGAAATTTCAGGATATGACTGCCGCTGCCGGTGTGGCCTGCGCCCAGCTTGATGCGACCGGAGCGGTTTTCGCCGATCTGGACGGTGATGGCGACTTGGAGTTGATTGTCAATTCCGTCGCTGGGGGAACTCACGTTTATGTCAATGACGGCAAGGGACACTTCAGCGAGTCCACCATCAATACGAACCTCAAAAAAAAAAACGGCGGGAAGTAAAT